>Ga0207870_100121_pt1 | contig 84934 bp, 82 predicted proteins | sample CeladaPassage60B_FD_187477 | JGI IMG/M metagenome (GOLD analysis project Ga0207870, IMG submission 187477) | Cellulose-adapted microbial communities from the Joint BioEnergy Institute, USA - Passage3 60B (SPAdes) (version 2) | ecosystem: Engineered > Bioreactor > Continuous culture > Unclassified... | reverse complement strand
AGGTGCGCCTGAAAGGGCGGACGGTGTTTTTCCTGCTGCTCGAACTTCAGTCGGACGTCGACTTTCTGATGCCGCTGCGGCTGCTGCTTTATGAGGCGGAGATTTTGCGGGACTGGCTGAAGGGCGTACCGAAGCGGATGCGGCGGCGCAAGGGGTTGCGGGTGCCGGCGGTGGTGCCGCTGGTGTTGTACAACGGCAAGCAGCCCTGGACGGCGGCGCGGCGGTATCGGGAGGTCGTGGAGGGGGCGCAGGATTTCGGGGAGGAGTTGCTCGATTTCGGGTATGTGCTGATCGACGTGAACCGGTACGGGGAGGAGGAACGGCGGAGCTGGTGGAGCGGCTGCGGAAGGTGCTGGAGCTGCTCAAGCGGATGAGCGTGGAGGAGCAGGCGCATTTGGTGCAGTGGATTCGGTACGTGGTGGTGGAGCGGCTGGGGAAGCCGGAGCGGGAAGCGGTGGCGGCGGCGATCGAGGCGGCGAAGGAAGGGGAGGTGGGGACGATGATCACGAACATCGAGCGGAGCATCGAGCGGATCAAGAGGCGGCTGAGGGCGGAGGCTCGGGCGGAAGGTTGGGCGGAAGGTCTTGCGCAAGGAATGGCGAAAGGCCGAGTGGAGGAGAGGCGGGTGATGGCGAGGAAGCTGCTGATGAGAGGGATGGCGGTCGAAGAAGTGGCGGAGTTGACGGAGCTGTCGGTCGACGAGGTGCGGCGATTGAAGATGGACGAATGAAAGAGGGAGACCGAAAGTTGCTTGTCCTTTTCTCGGAACGATGACACCCTGACAATATCACAACGACATCAGGGTCCCCAACCGTTTGACATTATCATGATTTAAACTTATACTAAATCTAAATCTGATTTTAAGGTGACGCCCCGTGAAAAAACGGATGCTGACCGCTCAGAGGCGGGCTGTTTACGAGACGCTGAAAGAATGCCGGACGCATCCGACCGCAGCCGAACTGATCGACCTGTTGCGGGAGCGGGGGTATCATTTCGCCTACGGGACAGTCTACAATTCGCTTCGCTATCTGGTCGAAAGCGGTATGATCCGCGAGCTGAAATTCCGCGAGACGGCCAGCCGCTACGACGCGGTGACGGAAGACCATCCCCACCTGGTGTGCGAAAGATGCGGCAGGGTGGAGGAAGTGTTCGCCGACATGCCGAAGGAATGGCTGAGTCGCTTGACGGAACACACGGGGTACCGGTTGCGGCGGCTGCACGTCGTGGTGGAAGGCGTCTGCCGCGAATGCCAACGGCAAGAAACCGAAGGGGAAGGGGAAGGAAGGGAGGCGACGCATGTCTGAAACGGTGGCGCTGAAGGAATGGGCGGCGGTCGTGCGCGCGCTGCGGGAAGGCCGGCAGATCGTCGTGCTTCGCAAGGGCGGGATCGCGGAGGAGACGCGAGAATTCCGCCTGGAGAGTCCTTCGTTCGCACTTTACCCGACCTACGAGCATCAGAAGCCGGAATGGCTGAAGCCTGAATTTCGTCCGCTCGTCGAAGCGACGGCCGCGTTGGTGCGAACAGACCGAACCGTATGGATCGACGCGTGGGCGGAAGTGATTAATGATCTGGAAATTTGGGAAAAAGAAGGTGTGGAGCGGTTGCGCGGCTTTCACATCTGGACGGACGATCTCGTCGACAACCGCCTGAAATGGAAGCCGGGCAAACCGCTGCACGCGCTCGTGCTTCGGGTGTACCGGCTGGATCCCCCGATCGAGGTGCCGTTTCGCGAGGAATACGCGGGGTGCCGGTCGTGGATCCGGCTGAACGTTCCGATTCCGTTCGACCGAAGCACCCCGGCGTTGCCGGACGCCGAATTCGAGCCAAAGGCGCGCTCGCTTGCCGACCTTTGCCGAAACGGCGCCGATTCGATATAATGAATCGAAAATCAATGAAAATCGCAGCGGAGGGAAACGACATGTCGCAACCGTGCCTTGTCATCGAAGGCCTGCGCGCCTCGATCGACAATAAAGAGATTCTGAAAGGCGTGGACCTGACCGTCCGCGGCGGCGAAGTGCACGCCGTCATGGGTCCGAACGGAACGGGCAAAAGCACGCTCGCGGCCGTCATCATGGGTCATCCGCGTTACCAGGTGACCGCCGGATCGATTACGTTGAACGGAGAAAACGTTCTGGAAATGGAAGTCGACGAACGCGCGAGAGCTGGGCTGTTTTTGGCCATGCAGTATCCCGCCGAAGTTCCGGGCATCACCAACGCCGATTTTCTGCGCAGTGCGATCAACGCCCGTCGCGGGGAAGGCAACGAGATTTCGCTGATCAAGTTCGTGCGCCAGATGGAAGCGCGGATGAAAGAGCTCAACATCGATCCGGAGTTCATGCACCGCTACCTGAACGAAGGGTTTTCGGGCGGCGAGAAGAAGCGCAACGAAATTTTGCAGCTGATGATGCTCGAACCGTCGATCGCCATTTTGGACGAGATCGACTCCGGCCTCGACATCGACGCGCTGAAAGTGGTCGCCGCCGGCGTCAACTCGATGCGCGCGCCCGAGCGCGGTTTTTTGATCATCACGCACTATCAGCGTCTGCTCAATTACATCAAGCCGGATTTCGTGCACGTCATGATGCAGGGCCGCATCGTCAAGTCCGGAGGTCCGGAACTCGCCGAGCGGCTGGAAGCAGAAGGCTACGATTGGATCAAGGAAGAACTGGGCATCGAGGACGAAACGGTCGGCGCCGAAAAGGACGAAGGATTTGCCGTCCCAATGAACACGCGCGCGCCACGGCTTGGTTAAGGAAGGGGTCGGATGCGAATGAGCGCACAGACGATCGCGTTGCCGCTCACCCGTGAACAGCTTCGCGCCGCCGCCGAGGCCAGAGGCGAACCCGCCTGGCTCGTCGACTTGCGGCTTCGGGGGCTCGAAGCGGCCGAGACGTCCGCGATGCCGAAGATCGAAAAAGTTCCCGTCGAGCGGTGGACGCTCGACCGTTACGGTTCGCACCGTCCGCCGCAGCCCTGGCCGTCGCTTGCCGACCTTCCCGAGCGGTGCCGGCTGCTTTTGCCGGAAGAAGGGCAGTCGGCGGGGCTGCTCATCCAGCGCAATTCCGGCGTCGTCCATCTTCGCCTCGACCCACGTTGGGCGGAGCAGGGCGTCATCTTCACGTCGTTGGAAAACGCCGCGCGTGAACATGAAGCGCTGGTACGCCCGTATCTGGCGTCGCTCTATCCGCCGGACGAGCATCGGATCGCCGCGCTGCATACGGCGCTGTGGAGCGGCGGGGCGTTTCTGTACGTGCCCGCCGGCGTGCGCGTCGACGTGCCGGTCCAGGCGATGTTCGTGGCGGACGACGCGGAAACCGTTTTTGCGCCGCACGTTCTGATCGTCGCCGGTGAGGACAGCTTCGTCACGTATGTTGAAAACGTTGTTTCCGACGGCTTGGCCGCCGAGCTGACGGTCAACGCCGCTTTCGAGGTGGTTGCCGCGCGCGGCGCGTACGTCCGCGTGGCGTCCGTACACAATCTGGAAGCGGCGGCGACCGGATTCAATTATCGCCGCGCCGTGCTCGACCGCGACGCCCGCATCGAGTGGCTGCTCGGCGAGCTGAACAACGGCAACGCCGTCGCCGACACGACGACCGTCATGCGCGGACATGGTTCGTCGTCGGACGCGAAAACGATCTCCGTCGGCACGGGTTCACAGCGGATGAGCCTGACCACTCGGGCGATTCACGTCGGCCGGTCGACGCCGAGCGACATGGTGTCGCGCGTGGTCCTGCGCGACGAAGCGTTCGCCGTCGTCAACGGCGTGACGAAAATCGAAAAAGGCGCGACCGGCGCCAACGGCGAGCAGACGGAAAAAGTGCTCATGCTCAGCCCGAAGGCGCGCGGCGACGCCAACCCGATTCTGCTGATCGACGAGGACGACGTCCGGGCGGAACACGCCGCCAGCGTCGGTCCCGTCAACCCTGAGCACGTCTACTACTTGATGTCGCGGGGCATTACGCGCGAAGAGGCGGAGAAACTGATCATATCCGGTTTTCTGGCGCCGATCGTAGAAGAAGTCCCGCTTGAAAACGTCCGGAAACAACTGGAGCTTTTGGTCGAAAGGAAGCTGGGGCGATGAACGCGTCGGTTCGCGCGCAATTTCCGATTTTGCACCAGACGGTCAACGGTCGGCCGCTCGTCTATCTCGACAACGCCGCGACGTCGCAGAAGCCGAAGGCGGTCCTCGACGCCGTCCGCCGCTATTACGAATACGCGAACGCCAACGTGCATCGCGGCGTGCACGAGCTGGCGTCGCGCGCGACGGAGGCGTACGAAAACGCCCGCGAACGCGTGCGCCGGTTCATCGGCGCCGCCCACGCCGAGGAGATCGTGTTCACGCGCGGCACGACGTCGGCGATCAACCTGGTCGCGCACGGATACGCGCGCGTTCATCTGAAACCCGGCGACGAGATCGTGTTGACGCCGATGGAGCACCACTCCAACCTGGTGCCCTGGCAGGCGGTCGCCAAGGCGACCGGGGCGGTGCTGAAATTCGTGCCGATTCAACCCGACGGCACCGTGCGCCCGGAAGATCTGGAAGCGACCGTGTCCGATCGGACGCGGCTCGTCGCGATGACGTACGTGTCGAACGTACTCGGCGTCGTCAACCCGGTCCGCGAGGCGGCCGAGATCGCACATCGCCGCGGCGCGGTACTGCTCGTCGACGGGGCGCAGAGCACGCCGCACATGAAGATCGACGTCCAGGAGCTCGGTTGCGACTTTTATGCGTTTTCCGGCCACAAGATGTGCGGGCCGACCGGCATCGGCGTGCTGTACGGTCGTAAAGAGCTGCTCGAACAGACCGAACCGATCGATTACGGCGGCGAGATGATCGAGTTCGTCGGCCTGTACGAATCGACTTATAAGGGTCCGCCGCACCGCTTCGAGGGCGGAACGCCGATCATCGCCGGCGCGGTCGGCCTAGCCGCCGCGATCGATTTTCTGGAAGAGCTCGGTCTGGACGCGATCGAAACGCACGTTCGCCGGCTGGCGATGCTTGCCGCCGAGGCGCTGGGCTCTGTTCCCGGCGTGACGGTTTACGGGCCGGCTCCCGGCCGCCCGCGTACAGGCGTCGTCGCGTTCAATCTGGAGGGCGTTCATCCGCACGACGTCGCGACCGCGCTCGACCAGGAAGGAGTCGCGATCCGCGCAGGGCATCATTGCTGCCAGCCGCTGATGCAGCATTTGAACGTTCCCGCGACGGCGCGCGCAAGCTTTTATTTGTACAACACCGAAGAAGAAATCGAGGCGCTGGCGCGGGCCGTCCGCAAAACGTCGGAATTTTTCGCGTCACTCTAAAACGAAACGGAGGGAACGGCCATGGCGAAAAAAGCGCCGGAGCTGTCCGAAGAGTACCGATATGGGTTCCGCGACCGCGACGTTTCGGTCTATCGCGCACGCAAGGGGCTGTCGCGGGACGTCGTGATCGAGATGTCGAAAATCAAGGGCGAGCCGGACTGGATGCGCGAGTTCCGGCTGAAGGCGCTCGACATTTTCCTGTCGAAGCCGATGCCGACCTGGGGCGGCGACTTGAGCGAGCTGAACTTCGACGACATCGTCTATTACGTCAAGCCGACCGAACGCGTCGGCCGTTCGTGGGAAGAAGTGCCGGAAGAGATCAAGCGGACGTTCGACCGTCTCGGGATTCCGGAAGCCGAGCGGAAGTTTCTGGCCGGCGTATCCGCCCAGTACGAATCCGAAGTCGTCTACCACAACATGCGTGAGGAACTCGAGCGCCAGGGCGTCCTGTTCTGCGACATGGACACCGCGGTCCGGGAATATCCGGAGCTCGTGCGGCAATACTTCGGCACCGTCGTGCCGCCGACCGACAACAAGTTCGCCGCGCTCAACAGCGCCGTCTGGTCCGGCGGGAGCTTCATTTACGTGCCGAAGGGCGTCAAAGTGGATATTCCGCTGCAGGCGTATTTCCGCATCAACTCGGAAAACATGGGGCAGTTCGAGCGGACGTTGATCATCGTCGACGAAGGCGGCTTCGTGCATTACGTCGAAGGCTGCACCGCGCCGATCTACAGCACGAATTCGCTGCACAGCGCGGTCGTCGAAATCATTTGCAAGAAAGATTCCCGCTGCCGCTACACGACGATCCAGAACTGGTCGACGAACGTCTACAACCTGGTGACCAAGCGCGCCGTCGCGGAAGAAAACGCGACGATGGAATGGATCGACGGCAACATCGGTTCTAAGCTGACGATGAAATACCCCGCCGTCATCCTGAAGGGCCGCGGCGCCAAAGGCATCGTGCTGTCGATCGCGTTCGCCGGCAAGGGACAGCACCAGGACGCCGGCGCGAAAATGATCCATCTTGCTCCGGAGACGTCTTCGACGATCATTTCGAAGTCGATCAGCCGCCAGGGCGGCAAGGTGACGTACCGCGGCCTGGCCTCGTTCAGCCGGCAGGCGCGCGGGGCGAAGTCGAACGTCAAGTGCGACACGCTCATTCTTGACAACAAATCGTCGTCCGACACGATTCCGTACAACGAGGTGCTCAACGACGAAGTGACGCTCGAGCACGAAGCGACGGTCTCCAAAGTGTCGGAAGAACAGCTGTTTTATCTGATGAGCCGCGGCTTGTCCGAGGCCGAGGCGACGCAGATGATCGTCATGGGCTTCATCGAGCCGTTTACGAAGGAATTGCCGATGGAGTATGCGGTAGAATTGAACAGGTTGATCAAGTTTGAAATGGAAGGAAGCATTGGATAAAGAAAAGCCTTCTGTATAAAAACTTAACGGTATTGAATCGGAATGTGATACCGATTTGATACCGTTCTTTTTTTCTTCTTTTTTAGTAACAAAATCAAACCGCAAACTCTTCGATTCGCAAATGTTTTTCCCGCGAAAGGTCGATAAATTCCCCTTCCACGTGCACGAGCGGTCCGAACCAGTCGTGTTCGTAAACCATGGCGATGCGCGCGACTCGGCCATCCGATAGCCGGACCGCTTTGCCGATGAAGGACGGCATCATCTGACGCAGAAACGTTTGAACGATGTGCGGATCGAGCTGGGAGAAGCTCATTTGGTAAATCTCGCGCAAGACCTCGAGCAAATGTTTCTTTTGACGGTACGATCGTTCGGAAATCATCGCACTGTAAACGTCCGCCACGGCGACGATTCGGCCGACGGGATGAATATCGTCTCCTTTCAGTCCATACGGGTAACCGCTTCCATCCAACCGTTCGTGGTGTTGCAGCGCGCCGAGCGCGTACCATTCGTCTTTGAAAGACCGCCTGATCAATTCGTAGCCGAATTCGACGTGCCTGCGGACAAAAGCGAATTCTTCGTCGGTCAGCGCGCCGGGTTTGTTCAGAATACTTTCCGGAATGCGCGCCTTGCCGATGTCGTGCAGGAGTCCGGCGGTTCCGATACGGACGCAGTCCGGTTCAGCGTAGCCGTGCCATTTCGCGATGTAATAACAGATACTGCCGACCTGGACGCTGTGGCGGTACGTGTACTGGTCATGGCTGACCGATGTCAGCAGGACGCGCACAAGGTCGCGTTCATGTCTCAGTTCGTCCAGCAAAAGTTCCGCGGTCGTCTCGAGCACCTGAACGGAAATTTCTCCCGTTGTGCGTATGTGTTCGAATATGTTGCGGACGTCGTGGACGGCCGCATTGAACGTGCGAGTGAACGGGTTCGGCGCGCGAGCGACGGCGGTCGCCGCCTGAGAACTATCGGTTGAAGCTTGTCCGGGCGTTTCGGGAAGGCGCGGCTCAATGTCGACGTACTCAATACGGTGCAGCAGTAATCGATTGATGTCGTTGTCGTCGAGCACGGCTCCGGCGGACAAAATCAGCAGGCCGAACGGATTGTAGGCGTCGGCGGCGAGCCGATCGCCCGGTCGCAAGGCGGTCACGTGCATTTTCATAGCGAAAACTCCTTTCGCATTCAGGCCGGGCTCACATAAAAAGAATCCACGCGCGGCCGCCTAGACGCCGACGTACCGCGCATAAAGCGTTTTGGCGGCGGTCGGGTCGTCCGTTCCCTGGACGATGGCGCGACCGTCAGGAAACAGCATGATCGTCCGCGAGGGATCGGGCCGAAATTTCAACAAATACGGCGTCCGCTCCACCGTTCCCAGCCGCGACAGGCGGTTTTCCAGCAGCGATAAATCCGGCGAGCGAGGGCGAACGGGCACAATTTGCACGGCGTCGCGGCCGCAAAGCGTCTCTACGGTGTCTTCAGCGGCGGCTGCGTCGAGAAACTCAAACCGCCCAGCGCCGCACGCCGGGCAATCCGGTTTTCGCGAGCGGGAGACGTCCACCGCGGCGAACCGGTTGTGCCAGACGTCGACGGTCGTCATGCTACGGCTCAAGTTTTTGCGGTCGCCGACGAGCCATTTGAGCGCTTCGGCGGCTTCCAGCGATGCGATGAGGTGCGTGATCGGCCCGATAACGCCGACGGTATCGCACGTTTCCGCAGTGCCGTCTTCCGGCGGACGGTCGAACAGGCAGCGCAGGCAGGGCGTTTCACCGGGCACGATCGGCATGACGACGCCGTGCGAACGGACGGCTCCGCCATAAATCCAGGCGATCCGGTGTTTGACGGCGACGTCGTTGATCAAAAAACGCACGGGGAAATTGTCGGTGCCGTCGACGATCAGGTCGACGCCGGACAACAGCGTTTCGGCATTGTATGGATGCAAGTCGGCGACATGAGCGTCGATCTCGACGGCCGCGTTGATCGCCTGCAATTTTCGAGCTGCGGCGACGGCTTTCGGGACGGATTCCGCCGCGTCGGCCTCGTCGTACAGCGACTGGCGCTGCAGGTTGCTCGGCTCGACGACGTCGCGGTCGATGAGGCGCACGTAACCGACGCCGGCGCGCACGAGCAATTCCGCGACGACAGTGCCGAGCGCTCCGACGCCGACGACGGCGACTCGGGCGCTCGCGAGCTTGGTCTGGCCTTCCTCGCCGATCGGCGCGAACAACGTTTGTCGGGAATATCGTGAAAACATGGCGTTCATGCGTCGGCCTCCTCCACGAGCGGATTCCAAGATCCCGACCAATCTCCTTTCCATTCCCGGCCGTCTTCGCGAATTTCGTTTTTCCAGATCGGGACGGTTCGTTTCAGCTGTTCGATCGCGAACCGGCACGCCGCGAACGCTTCATCGCGATGGGCAGCGGAGACGGCGATCGCCACGCTTGCTTCTCCGATGCCGACGACGCCTAGGCGATGGACGACGGCGGCGCGGCTGCCCGGCCATTGTCGTGCGATGCGGTCGAGAATATCCTGCATGGCGCGCAGCGCCATGGGCCGATATGCTTCATATTCAAGGCGGAGAGTCCGTTTTCCTTCTGTGTGTTCGCGGGTCGTGCCGACGAACAGTACGGTCGCGCCACAATCGCGGTCGGCGACGGCGGCGACGACCTCAGCCAGATCGATCGATTTTTCAGTCAAAACCGGCTTTCCCGCCGCGACAACCGCATCGTCCCGCGCGTCATCGGACGGACTGCCCGGCTCGTCGGGCAATCCGCCGGATACGGGCGGAATAAGCGCCAACTCGTCGTCGGAGGAGATTGGCTCGTCGTCGGCCGCATAGGCGTAATTTCGCGCGACAAAACACGACCGAACCGCGGATGCGGCTTCGGGGTAAAGAGCCGCAATCGCTTCTTTCAGCCGCCCGGCGGTAAGGCGGGTTTCGGAATGCCGAACGTCCGCGGGCGAAACGTCGGACGGAACGTTAGCCGAGACGTGGGCGACATCGATGGTAATCCGGTCTGTACCGAGTTTTTCGGCGACGGCCGCGAACAATCGGACGGTCAACCGCATGGCGCCGATACCTCCCGATTTTTTTGCCGCACCGCATCTGTCGGACGACGAAGAATATGTTATATTAATTAGGATACCACAGTTGGCGCAATGCCGTCATGACGTCGGGAGGGGCGGGCCGTTGGCGGACCGGTTGCTGGTCATTCACACGAACGATTTACACAGCCGGCTGGAAGCGGTGCCGCATTTGGCGACCGCCATCCGTAGCTTGCGGGAAGGGATGCCGGACGACCGGGTGTTGCTGGTCGACTGCGGCGACCATATGGACCGCATGCGGCCGGAAACGGAAGGAACGATGGGGCGCGTCAACGTTGCGTTGCTGAACCGTCTCGGGGTAGAAGCGGTCGTGCCAGGCAACAACGAAGGCCTGACGTTCCTTCCCGAGGCGCTCGCCGAGCTGTACGGTCGCCAGGCGCGTTTTCGCGTGTTGTGCTGCAATCTCGTTTGCCGGAAAACCGGCGCACCGCCGCCATGGATGGAGCCGGCCGTTGTCGTCCGCAAGGCGGGGCGCTCCATCGCACTGATCGGCGTGACGGCGGCGTTTTCCGATTTTTACGAGCCGCTCGGCTGGGATGCGCTTGATCCCATCGATTCGGTCCGCAGCACGGTTGCTCGGCTGCGCGCAAACTGCGATGCCGTCATCGTGCTTTCCCATCTCGGGTTTCCGCTCGACCGCCGGCTGGCTTCTGAAGTCGACGGCGTCGACGTCGTGCTAGGAAGCCATACGCATCATTTGCTGGAGCGGCCGATCCGCTTCGGCGGTGCTTGGATCGGGGCAGCCGGGAAGTTCGGTGAACATGTGGGTTGGATGCTTCTGACCCTCGGCGGCGAAAACGGCGGCGTCGAGCTTGAAGACGGCGGTTGCGTGGAATCGAACCGCTATCCGCCGGAGCCGTGGGTGGAGCGGGAGCTGGGGGTGTTCCGCGAGGAAGCGCGCCGGGCGTTGTCGGGCGTTGCGGTCGAGCTGCCCGCAGCTTTGCCGGTCCGCTGGGACGCCGAGTCGCCGCTCGGCAATCTAGCTGCCGACGCGCTGCGGAGATGGACCGGAGCCGACATCGGACTCGTCAACGCCGGTCAGTTGCTCGACGGGTTGCCGGCAGGGCCGGTGACGTTTGGCGACATTCATCGCGTCTGTCCTTCGCCCGTCAATCCTTGCCGCATGCGCATCGGGGGAAACGATCTGCTTCGGGCGCTGGAGGAAAGCCTCCTTCCGGAGTTTTATCACATGCCTGTGCGCGGTTTCGGTTTTCGCGGCGATCGGCTCGGCGTCCTCTGTGTTTCGTCCAACGTGCGGATCGAGTATGACGATGCGGGGTCGCCGTACGGAAAAATCCGCCGCGTCGCGGTCGACGGCCGACTGCTCGAGCCAGAAAAGATGTACGATGTCGGCACGATCGACATGTTCACGTTTTCGGTCGGTTACATGAGCCTTGCGCGCGGTGAGGACAAGCGGTTTTATTTGCCGGAATTTTTGCGCGATGTGTTGCTGGCGGGGCTGAAAGAAGAAAAAGGAATGGAAGAATGCAGGATTTCGCGGTGGAGAAAGCGCGAGTCGGAAATGAAGGAGGATGACGGATGACGGATTGGCGGACGGCGGTCATTATCGGAATCGTTGAAGGATTGACGGAATTTTTGCCGGTATCGTCGACGGGCCATATGATTCTGGTCGGCCATCTGCTCAATTTTCAAGGAGACGTCGCCGAGACGTTCGAAATCTCGATTCAGCTCGGCGCGATCATGGCGGTTTTGGTGCTGTACTGGAATCGGGTGTTGCGCATGATCGGACTGCGCAGGCAAGGGGAGGGGCAAGCGCGTGGCGTCAATCTGCTGCATGTATTCGTCGCGATCGCGCCGGCGCTCGCTCTCGGCTTTTTGTTGGACGACCTGATCGGGCGGCTGTTCAGGCCGGAAACGGTACTGGTCGGCCTCGTGCTCGGCGGCGTGTTCATGATGGTCGCGGAGAAATGGAAAGCGCCCGTCACCGCAGAAACGATGGAAAAGATTACATACCGACAGGCGTTCTGGATCGGAATCGCCCAGCTGTTGTCGCTCTGGCCGGGATTTTCACGGTCGGGATCGACGATCGCCGGCGGTATGTTGGCCGGCGCCAGTCGCGGAGCGGCGGCGGATTTTACGTTCGTCATCGCGATTCCCGTCATGGCGGCGGCGACCGGCTATGCGATCATCAGCCGATTCCACATGCTGGAACGCGACCTGCTCGGTTTTTTCGCCATCGGGTTCGTCGTATCGTTCGCCGTCGCCTTGTTGGCGGTGGCGACGTTCATTCGTTTGGTTTCCAAACTAAAATTAACATATTTTTCCTATTACCGCTTTATACTGGCGTTGGTCTACTGGCTTTATATGCGGCATACGGGCCAAATGTGAGCGCGGACGAAAGCGGGTGTTGCCCTTTTTTCGACAATCCTTTACATTAAGAGACATAGGGGATTTTTGCCGACAAAGCGAGGCCGGCGGAACATGCGACTGATCCCGATCCATCTCTGCAAACCCGGCATGCGGCTGGGTAGAAAAATTTATAGCCACGACGGCAAGGTGTTGCTGGCCGAGTCGACGGTTTTGACGAAAACGATGATTCGGCGCCTGGCCGCGCTCGGCATTTCGTTCATTTACGTGTACGACGAGCGGACGGACGATGTCGAGCTGAGGGAATGGGTCGACGCTGAAGTCCGGGCGCGCGCGATAGCGGAAATCCGCAGACAATTCCGCCGTATGATGGACGAAGGCGGGCGGAAACGCCACATCGGAGCCTTCGACAAGACGTTCCGATCGATGCTGTCTGCCCTGATCGACGAGCTGGCCTCGCACCCGAACGCGATCATGCTGCTCGGCGACATTTGCACGGTCGACCATTATTTGTACCGGCATTCGTTGAACGTCTGCCTGTATGCGATCGGCATCGGCATATCGCTGGGATGGGACCGCGACCGGCTGATGACGTTCGGGCTCGGCGCGCTGTTGCACGATATCGGTAAACTGATGGTGCCGCAGGATATTTTGCTGAAGCCGGGCAAGTTGACGCCCGAAGAGTTCGAGGCGGTCAAGCGGCACACGGAAGCGGGCTTCGATCTGCTGCGCGGCGAGCCGAACATTCCGATGGCCGTCGCCTACTGCGCCCTGCAGCATCACGAGCGGCTGGACGGCTCCGGCTATCCGCGCGGGCTGAAGGCGGACGAAATTCAGGAGCTCGCGCAGTGGATCGGGCTGATCGACGCCTACGACGCGATGACGTCGATGCGCCCTTACCGTAAGATGATGCTGCCGCATGAGGCGCTCGAAGTGTTGTATGCGGGGTCGGGGACGCTGTTCGATACGAAAAAGATCTGGCATTTCCGCAATCAGATCGCGATTTATCCGATCGGCATGACGGTGACGCTCAGTACGGGCGAGACCGGCGTCGTCGTCGACCTGAACGCCGGCCTGCCCGACAGGCCGGTCGTCCGAATTTTTCGGGACGCCGAAGGCGTCGAGCTGTCGCAGCCGTACGAGCTTGACCTGTCGAAAAAGTTGAATGTCGTCGTGACGGGCGTCGACGAGTACGATCTTCTGGCGGAACGGTCGGAAGAGGCGGCCGGCGAAGAGGAAGACGTCGAGGCGTTCGACGTCCGCCTGCGCGTCAATGCGATCAATTGACCACGACGGGCGAGGGATTGGCTACCGATGACCAAAACGACTTCTGCCGCGGTGTCCGCGCCGTTTTCGATATACGATCCGTGGGACCCGATGCACGCGCTCCGGCGTTACGGGCGTTACCGGCTGACGAGCGTCGAGCTGACGGTGACGCATCTATGCAATATGCGCTGCGAACATTGCGCCGTCGGCGACGCGCTCGTGACGTCGGAGGCGGAAAGGCTGCCGCTTGTGCTCGTGCTGAAACGACTGGAAGAAGCGAAATATCTGGAAACGTTGAGCATCACGGGAGGAGAGCCGTCGTTTTCAGACCGGGCGCTAAAGGAATATGTGTTGCCGATTTTGCAGTATGCGAAGCGACGAGGGCTAAAAACGCAGGTCAACACGAACCTGACGCTGGATTACGGCCGCTATGAGCTGATCGCGCCTTATGTCGACGTCATGCACATCACGTTCAATTATGAAAACGCCCGCGATTTTTATGAGATCGGCTTCGCCCGCACTCCGCGGCCGGTGCCGTTCGAAAGGGCCTCCGCGCTGTTTGAGCGAATGGTGGACAATGCGCGCCGGCTGGCGGCTTCCGGGGTGTTCGTTTCGGCAGAGTCGATGATGAACCGCCGGACGCACGAACGGCTCGACCGCATCCACCGGCTGGTGGCGGAAATGGGCTGTCGCCGGCACGAAGTGCATCCGATGTATGCGAGTTCGTTCGCTGCAGGGCTGCCGACGCTTTCGCTTGCGGAGTTACGGCGGGCGATCGGCCGGCTGCTCGATGCCCGCGATCCGAACGTGTGGATGCTGTTCGGGACGCTGCCTTTTTTTGCGTGCAGCGATTGTCCGGAAGACCTCGAGCTGATCATGCGGTTGCGCCAGGAACCGAACGTGACGGTGCGCAACGACCCCGACGGTCGGATTCGGCTCAACGTCGACGTTTTCAGCGGAAACGTGTTTGTGACCGATTTTGCGTCGCTGCCGGCGTTGGGAAACATTCGGCAAGACCGCCTCGACGACGTGCTCGACCGCTGGCTGGAACATCCGCTGGCGAAACGGTTCGGATGCCGCTGTCCGGAAGCTTCCTGTTGCGGGCCGAATTTGCTGGTGGCGGATATGTATTATAAGGATACGGATTTCACCGCGCGCCGCGCGAAAGTATGACGCGGACTCCGGCGGGAAGGGGCTTGACGGATGCCGATCAAGACGCTGATTGTGCTTGTGCTCGGATTTCTGTTTCTGTACGGTTTGTTCACGGTCGGCGCGCCGTTTCTTCTGGCGATCGTCTTTGCACTGTTTCTGGAGACGCCGATCCGGTTCGTGATGCGGATGATGCGCGTCAACCGCGCAGTTGCTTCGTCGGTCGTCTGCACGGCGTTCATGTTGGCGTTGTTTGGCCTTTTGTACTGGATCGGGGTGCGCGTCGCGGCCCAGCTCGTCGAATACAGCCGGATGGCACCCCATTATTTTGAAAACGCAGCTTCTCATTTCCAACAGTTCGTCGACCGGTGGACGGCGTATTTCAACGCGGTGTCGCCGGAATGGGGGGCGCGGATCGAAGCCGGCGTTGCGGAGGCGCTGCGGACGTTGACGCAGTCGCTGCATTCGCTGCTCGGCAACGTTTCGCGGTATTCGCTCGGGCTGGCCGTCGCCATTCCGGACATGTTCTTTTTCCTGCTCGTGTTCGTGATGTCGCTCTATTTGTTCTGCAGCGGCTTTCCAGCGATCCGCGACGCGTTTTTGTCCTATTTCGACGAACAATCCAGGCCGAAAGTGGAACGCGTTTTGGCGGACCTGAGGCAGTCCGTGTTCGGCTTTTTGCGCGCGCAGGTATTGCTCAGCGCGTTCACCTATGTGTCGACGCTGACCGGGCTTTTGATCCTGAAGGTCGATTATGCCCTCGCGATCGCGCTGCTTGTGACGATCGTCGACATTTTGCCGGTGCTCGGGACGGGTTCGGTGCTCGTGCCGTGGGCCGTCTACAGTTTCGTGAAGGGCGATCTGGTTCTTGCGATCGGGCTCGTCGTCTTGTTCGTGTTTATCGTCGTCGTTCGACGCATTCTCGAGCCGAAAGTGCTCGGCGATTCGATCGGCCTAAGCGCTTTGGCGACGCTGGCCAGTCTTTACATCGGCTACAAACTGTTCGGAGCGATCGGGCTGTTTTTCGGGCCGACCGCCGTGCTCGTGTTCCAGGCGATGCGCAAGGTGGGACTGTTGCAGTTCAAGATTCGGCTGTGAAGCTTCGGTACGTTCGGTGAGCGATGGCCGGGGCGGCAAGGGTTACCTCCTTACCTCCGGGCTTGTCCGGGCGACGAAAACGCGGAATGCGCTTCGGTCGCCGGTTCGTCGACGACCTCGATCTTCGCGACCGCCCGAAGCGGGATAAGGGCGTCGCCGTCGGCAATGCGGATCATGTCGGTTTTCGGGTAGTAGCGCTTGATGGTCGTGAGGATGGACCCTTCTTCCCGTCCGTAGTAGATGCGGACGGTGCGTCGGTTGCGGATCAGGTCGAAAAACATCGGGTTTCCCCCCTTCGGCGGCGGTATCCAAAAAGTTCTTCTCGCAAAATATGACAATCGTCGCGGCCGAAACGTTGCGATCGACAAAAAGGTGATGCTCCATGCGACGTCCGGAAGCCGTCGTGTTTGATCTCGACGGGACGCTGTTCGAAAGCGAGTCGGTCTTGTTGCCGGCCTATCGGCGCACGTTCGGCCGGCTGAGGGAAGAAGGGCGGTTTAAAGGGCCGACGCCTCCGGAAGAGCGGATTATCAGCGCGCTCGGCTTGTTGCTGGACGAAATCTGGAAACGGGTTTTGCCCGATGCCGACCTTTCGGTGCGGCGGCGGGCCGACGAGCTGCTGATCGAATACCAGTTGGAGGAATTGCGCCGCGGTAATGGTCGGCTGTATCCCGGCGTACGCGAGACGGTCGCTGCGCTGGCCGAGTCGGGCGTCCGGCTGTTTATCGCCAGCAACGGACGTCGGGAATATGTGGAGGGAGTCGCTGTCTGCACGGGGATCGCGGCTTGGTTTGAGGCGTTTTATACCGCCGGCGAATATGGGACGGCCTCCAAGGCGGAACTCGTCGGGAGGCTGCTTGCCGAACGACGGATCGGATCCGCCTGGATGGTCGGCGACCGCGCTTCGGACGTCGAGGCGGCAAGAAAAAACGGCATGTTCGCGGTCGGCTGCCGATATGCCGGGTTCGGCGGCGAGGAAGAGCTGGCCGGCGCGGACGTCGTCGTTTCCGACATCGCGGAGCTGTTGCGGCTCTATCGCGAATGTTGCGGATGAACGCGAATGTTGTCCGAAGAAAAAGCCGGGCCGCCCGCATCTTGCGCGCGGGCGAAACCGGCTTTTCATGTTTTGGGTTGCGGCGATTACGACCGCGAGCGGATTTCCTGCCGCATGAACATCGCATATCCTGCCGCGAAGCAAAGCAGCGTCGCCGCCACCAGTCCCGTCACCTGCGGCCAGACGAGCAGCAGGCTTTGGCCGAGCGGCAACAGGCTCGGGATCGTACCGACCGTCTGTTCGACCGTCAGCGGGCCGAGCGCGCGCACCGACGGGTCGAGAATCGTCGCCGTCGCCTCGCTGTACAAGTAACTCGGCGAGAGTCGCTGTAAAAGCTGGATGCCGCGCACATATTGCAACACCGTTTCGGTGCCGGCTTCCTGCGACGGCGCCAGCGCGTCGGCGACGAGGCCGACGATCAGGCCGAAAAAGATGCTGAAAAACAGCCAAACCGCGATGCCGGCGAGGGCGGACGTCGCCGCCTGCCTCAGCCAGACTGAAAACAAAATCGACAGGTTCAGCCAGAAGGCGATATAGAAAACCGTGAGGACAAGGAAAGCAAGCATTCTCCAAAATTCTTCGGGCGTCGGCGGGATGCCGATCGTAATCAGCCCCATGCCCATCACCAAGAAGCCGAGCCCGAAGAACATGACCGAGACGACGATGAGCGCCGCGACGAATTTCGCGTTCAGCAGGCTGTCGCGGTGGATTGGCTGCGCCATGACGCGGCCGAGCGTGCCTTTGTTGCGCTCCGAGTTGATGGCGTCGAATCCCATGCCGATGCCGATGAGCGGCCCCAGAAAACTGACGAACGTCACGAACGACGGCAGCGTGTCGTTGGACAGCGTGAACAGTTTCAGAAACACGAACGCGTCTTCCAACCCGACGGCGATGTTGCGGTTCGAACCGATTTCCGCCACCGCCGACCGGATCGTCGACAGCGCCGCGTACAACGAGCCGATGCAGGTCAGCACCATGAGCGCCAGCAAGATCAGAAAACGCCAACTGTTGACGTGGTCGGCGATTTCTTTTTGGACGATGACCCAGAACGGGTGCGTGACGTTTCGGTTTTCGCCGTTCGTACCGCGGTTACGACGGACGGCGAACGGCCGGGCGGGCAGACGGAGCGAAACCGGAAGGCGAAGCCGCATCCGAATCCCTCCCTTCGAAGTAACGGTGGTAAATCTCGTCCAGTCCGTACGTTTTGGCGCTCAGTCGGCGCAAGGAAGCGCCCGCTCCGACGACCGCGGCTGCGATGTCCGCTGACGCGTCGCGCTGGCAGCCGACTTCGAGAAGCGAGCCGTTCGCCTCCACGCTCACGACGCCGTCGATGCCGCGGAGACGCTCCAGCAGCGCGTCGGTCACCGGTTCGGCTTCCACTTCGACGGACATCGGCGTGTCGGCGAACAGTTCCGCCGCCAGGCCGTGAATGTCGCCGACGGCGAGCAGGCGGCCCTGGACGAACAGGCCGACGCGGTCGCAAATTTGCTGCACCTGGTACAGCTGGTGCGACGAAAGCAGGACCGTCATCTTTTCATCCCGGCTGAGCGAGCGGATCAGATCGAGAAACTCGCGTATGCCTTCCGGGTCGATGCCGAGCGTCGGCTCGTCGAGAATGGCGACTTCCGGCCGCTTGATCAGCACGTCGGCGAGGCCGAGCCGCTGGCGCATGCCGCGGGAGTAGGCGCCGACGCGTTTGTCGGCGGCGTGTTCCAGACCGACGCGGCGCAACACTTCATCCGCGCGCGCTTCCGCTTCGTCGGGCGGAATCCGGTTCAGGCGCGCGGTATAGATCAGGTTTTCCTTGCCGGTCATGTCTTCATAAAATCCGACGTCGTCCGGCAAATAGCCGACCCTGCGTTTGACGGACAGCGGATCGCGCGTCGGGTCGAGTCCGCAGACGCGGACGGTGCCCGACGTCGGCTCGGTCAGGCCGAGCAGCATCCGGATCGTCGTCGACTTGCCGGCGCCGTTCGGGCCGAGCAGGCCGAACACTTCGCCGCGGTAGATCGTGAGCGAAAGCTGGTTGACGGCCGTATGCACGTTGTCGTAGATCTTGGTCAGTCCGTTCGTTTCAATGATCGGATCGCCCACGGGTTACCGCCTCCCGTATTTCTGGAACAGGTAATACACGAACGCGATCACCGCGGCGATGATCAGCACGCCGATCCAGCCCCACAGCACCGACGACTTGACCTGGACGCGGAACTGGATTTCGGAACGGGATTCCGGCGCGTTGGCGCTCATGTTGACGACGTAGTCGCCGGCGATCGCCTTTTTGTCCGCCTTGATCGTGGCCTTGACCGTCATCGTCTGGCCGGCGTCGAGTCGATGAATGGTTTGCGGCTCGAACTTGACTTCCCAGTTGGTCGGCGCGCTCGAATTCATATTGATGTCGGTCAGGGCGGCGGAACCTTTGTTCGCGACCTGCAATTCCAGCGTCCGGGAACCGCCGGCGGTCACGCTCGTGCTGAGCAGGCCGTTCGGCGTCGTCAGTTCGACTTTGTACGAACCGGTCACGACGGCTTCCAGCTCGACCTGGGCGGTCAGGTTGCCGCTCGTCGCCTTGACGGGAATTTTGTACGTGTCGGCCGACACGTTTTCAGGCGGTCTGATTTCGACGCTGATCGACTTGTTGGTTCCGGGATCGAGCGTTACCGAGGAGACATCTTTACCGTCCACCTTGAAGGAGACGCTCCAGCCGCGCGGCGCCTCGCCGGTCAGCGCGAACGTCTGCTTGTCGGCGGTACCGTTTTTAAGCGTCAGGCTGTAGGTAAACGTCGACGTCGCGCTGCCTTCCATATTCGGCTGTTCGGTCGTCAGCTCGACGTTGTAGGTGCCCTGTTCCGTCACGCGCACGCTGAGCGGCAGCTCACCGGCTGCGCCCGCGACCACGCGGAAACGGTAATCGCCTTTGTCGACCTTCAGCGGCACTTTCACTTCGAGCGTCGCGCTTTGGTAATCGTTGGGTTTGACGGACAGCTGGCGCACGTTCCAGCCGCCGGCGGTTAACTTGTACTGCCAGTCGGCCGGCAGGCCTTCGACGCGCAGGTCGACCGTCTGGACGGTCGACGTTTTGTTGATGACGTCGATCGTGTACGTGACGGTCTGTCCCGGCGTTACGTCGATGTCGCGGTAGGCCGTAAACAGCATCAGACCGTCGGTCTGCGCCTTGGCAGACGGCACGACGGCCGGCAATAGCGAGAAGGCCGCGAGTATCGCGGCGAAAAACAGGAATGCGATCTTGCGGACAGTGTTCATTCGACGGTCCCCCTTGCTTGCGGTTTGAGATAGCCTTTCCGTTTTAGATACGCGCGGGGGGCGGACACGGATTTAAGGGTGATTTGTCCGCACAATTTCATGAACATTCCGCCCGACCGGTTGTCAACCCGCCGGCGTAACTGTTATCATGATGAAGACGCCGGTATGGTTGGGGGGACGGCCGCGATGGGTGAGACGATTTCTGCCGAAAAGTCGTCGTTTGCCGGAGCAGAAGGGACGGCGGCCGCGGATGCGGCGGTCCGCGACGGTTCGGGACGCTGTCGAAAAGCGACGTGGCGCGATTTCATCCAGATGACGAAGCCCGGCATTCTGATCTCGAATACCGTCACCGCCTTCGCGGGATTCTGGATGGCCTCGGGAAGAACCGGGGCGGTCGACATTCCGTTGCTTTTATATACGCTGCTCGGCACGTTGCTCGTCATGGCGTCGGGCTGTGTGCTGAACAATTATCTCGACCGCGACTTCGACGCGCGCATGGAGCGGACGCGCAACCGCGCGCTCGCCAGCGGGACGGTGGCGCCGCGGACGGCGCTCGTCTACGGACTTGCGCTCGGCGCCGCGGGGCTGTCCGTGCTTGCGTTGTTCGTCGGTCCGCTCGCCGCCGCGCTCGGTTTCGCCGGGTGGTTCGTTTACGTGTTCGTGTACACGTTATGGCTGAAACGGACGTCGGTCCACAGCACCGCCGTCGGGGGAATCGCCGGGGCGATGCCGCCGGTCATCGGATACGTCGCCGTCGCGGAGCGGCTCGATCTGGGGGCGTGGCTGCTGTTTCTTCTGCTCTTTTTGTGGCAGCCGCCGCATTTCTGGGCGCTCGGCATCCGCAGGCGCGACGAATACCGCCGGGCGGGGTATCCGCTGCTTCCCGTCGTCCGCGGCGTGTCGGAGACGAAGTGGGCGATTTTCCAGTATACCGTCTTGCTGGCGCCCGTATCGCTGCTGCCGTATTTGTACGGTTATGCGGGGGAATTTTATCTGCTGGCGGCCGCGGCGCTCGGTCTGGCTTGGGCGGCGATGGCGACGGCCTGGTTGCGGTCCGACCGCGAAGACGACCGATGGGCGAAGCGGATGTTTGTATTTTCCGTCTATTATTTGACGATCGTTTCGGTCGTGCTGGCGCTGGACACGACGTTCGTCCGCGAATCGGTTGACGTTCCGCTGGAGCTGGAGCGACTCTCCTAGTTTCGCATACGGTGCCCGGCAGGGATCGACGGAGGGAGCGACGGATGGATTTCTGGAAACGTCACGGGTGGAAAGCGGCGGTATTGGTCGCGATTGCGGCGGTCGCCGTCGTGACCGCCTGGCGGCTGGAGCGGCAGACGCGCGTCGACTGGCTGGAACGTCCGCGGCCGGCCGCTTCGTTTGCGCTTACGGATATGAACGGCAACCCGGTGTCGCTGGCGGACAGCCGGGGGAAAGTGCGGCTCGTTTATTTCTTTTTTTCGTACTGTCCCGACGTCTGTCCGGAGTCGACGTACCGGCTGAAGGGGATTCAGCAGTCGCTCCGCGAGAAAGGATGGCTTGGACGGGACGTGGTCATCCTTTCGATCTCGTTCGACCCGGAGCGCGATACGCCGGAGCGGTTGCGCGCGTTCGCAGGGCCGTTTCAGCCGGAGCCGGGAGGGTGGTTTTTCCTGACCGGACGGGATGAAAGGCAGATGGCGGAGCTGGCCAGGTCGTACATGGTGAGCGTGACGAAATCGCCGGAAGGTTCGTTCGCGCATACGAATCTGTATTTGCTCGTCGATCGCCGTGACATGATCCGCACGTATTTTCTCGTCGACCGCGATTTCCGCGACAGCGACCTGATCGCCGCGGTGAAGGCGCTCGTGAAGGAATCGGCCTAACCGCGGGCTCGCCCTGGTCGCGGGCGGCGGATCGCGGCGTTCAGGCGCAAGGGGGCGGATGAAAAAGCCGGCCGGGTTGTGTGAAAGTGATCGCCCGGCTTTTTTCGTCATGCGATGTTAACGTGTGCAGGAGGGTTGATAGACGGGAGGGGCGCCGGATTGGAGATGGTTGTCCGCATTTTGACGCAAAACGTGTTGCCGATCATGCTGACGATCGCGTTGGGGGCGCTACTTGAGCGAGTGTTCAGGCTCGACATCCGGACGCTGTCCAAACTGAACTTGTATCTGTTTTCGCCGGCCGTCATGTTCGTGATGCTGTACGAATCGTCGCCGTCGGCGGGGCTGATGCTGTCGGTCGTAGGGTTTTTCGCGCTGTTTATCGCATGCCTTTCGATTTTGACCGAAATCGTGTCGAAGCTGCGCCGGTATCCGGCCGGACTGAAGGCGGCGATGCGCAACAGCATCTTGTTTTATAACAGCGGCAATTACGGCCTGCCGCTCAACCGGCTCGTGTTCGGCGACGACGCGCTGACGCAGTCGATCCAAGTGCTGATGATGATGCTGCAAAATTTGCTGACAGGGACGTTCGGGGTGTATGCCGTCAATTCGCACCGGCAGAACTGGAAAGCGACGCTCAAGACGATCGCGGCGATGCCCGGCGTTTACGCGATCGCGGCGGCGTTCGCGTGCAGGGGGTTCGACGTCCGCGTGCCGGAAATGTTGGCGATTCCGCTGCGCGATATCGCCGACGGGTTCATCGCCATGGCGCTCTTAACGCTCGGCGTACAGCTCGGATCGGTCCGGTGGGACGGTCGAGCGATCGACGTTGCGATATCTTGCCTGATCCGCCTGTGCGTCGGGCCGGCGCTCGGCTTTTTGCTCGTCTGGCTGCTCGGCATCCGCGGGCCGGTCGCGCAGGCGCTCGTGTTGTCGTGCGCGGTACCGACGTCGGTCAACAGCGTGCTGCTCGCCGTCGAGTTCGACAACGAGCCGGAATTCGCCTCCCAAGCGGTGCTCGCTTCGACGGTGTTGAGCGTCGTCACCGTGACGGCCGTCATCGCCTTACTCCCGCTTATTCCGTGAAAGGAAACGGGCTGGGATAGCGGATGTAGGGGCCGAGCCCCGCTTTTTCCAGCTGTTCGACGAGGTATTCGTCCGGTGTTCCCTCGACGCCGGCGTAATCGCGCCGGGTATACAGCTGCTCAGCGTCGGGAAACGCGTCGCGCAGGACGGCGCGGATTTTGCGGCCGCGCGCGTCGTTGTCGGTAAACAGGAACACAAAGCGGCGCCCGACCTGCCGGCGCAGCCGCTCGATCCGCTCGGCGTTCGGCGAACCGTAAGTGCAAAGAATGCGGATTTCGTCGGACAGCAGGCGGCGCAGCCGATCGCGGTCGTTTTTGCCTTCGACGATGATGGCGTACGGCATGGGCGACCTCCGCGTGCGGTTTCCGCGATGCGTCGTACGTCGGGTTTCGATGCAAAATCGAAGTATCCGGTGTCATTATAGCAGAAGGGCGGCCGTCGGTCACGGTCTCAAACTGCCGGATGACGTTGATATCGTTGGCGGTGCGACTGGTTCGGTCCGCCGGATTCCTCGATAATTGAAACCTTTCTTCCTAGATGATAAGAAGTTCGCGCGGCATGATATTGCAACAGCTCAGGAATACGGCTGGCAATCGACGACCCTGAAATCTTTATTTCAAAATGAAAGAAAGTGTGATATGATGGAAGCAGGGGAGGGATGGCGGGATGAAAAAGGCGCAGTTGCGGGCAAAGCTGTTCTGGTCGTTTTTCAAAGTCGGATGGACGGCGTTCGGCGGCGGATATGCCGTCATTCCGTTTTTTGAAAGGGAGATCGCCGAGCGCAGACGGTGGATGAGGCGGGGAGAGCTGGCCGATCTGTTCGGCGCGGCGCAGTCGGTACCCGGCGCGATCGCCGTCAACGCGGCGGCGATGGTCGGCAGGCGTGTGGCCGGCTGGCCGGGTGCGCTGACGGCGGCGCTCGGGGTGCTAACGCCGGCGTTCGGTTTGGCGCTCGCCTGCGGTGTGCTATACTTTGCGCTTCGCGGTTATCCGCAGGCGGAAGCGGTCTTCCGCGGCGTACGGGCGGGAGCGGTCGCACTGATCGTTTATGCGGCGGTGCGGTTTGCGCGGACGGCGTTGCAGACGACGGCTGACGCAATCGTGGCGCTGGCGGCGTTGTTCATGCTCCTGGCGGTCGGTGTGCACCCGGCGTGGGTCATCGCCGGCGGCGCGGCGGTCGGCTTGGCGTTCGGCAGGGAAGCGGGGCTAGGCGGCCGCCGGTTGGATGACCTGGTACGCCGACGGAAAGAAGCGCAGGCGCCGCGCGATCCCGGCTATTTTCTCGGGGACGGGATCTGAGCCGTGGATGCGGTTGAAGGATTTCAGCTGTTCGTTCTGTTTTTCACGGTCGGCGCGGCGTCGTTCGGCGGCGGATACGGGATGTTGCCGTGGATCGAACGCGAAGTGTCGGCGCGCGGATGGATGACGCTGGCCGATCTGACGGACGTCGTGGCGATCGCCGGCATCGTGCCCGGCCCGGTGGCGGCCAATGCCGCCGTCCTCGTCGGGTTCCGAGTTGCGGGTGTGGTCGGCGCCTTGGTTGCGGCGCTGGCGATGGCGTTGCCGTCGTTTCTGTTCACAATGGCGCTGGCGGCGGCCGAAGGGCGAAGGCGTGCCGCGCGAATGCTGGCTCGCGTCTACACCGGCGTCCGTCCGGTCGTGGCGGCGCTGATCGCCGCGGCTGCCGTGCGGTTCGCCGCAGGCAACGGCGTCGTCCGGTTCAGAGCCTGGGACGTCGAAACGTTCGCGTCCGCGACGATTGTTGCGGCGGCGTTCTGGCTGCTGGCCGTCCGGAAGGCCCATCCGGCTGCCGTCATGGTGCTGTGCGGATGGTTGGGGTGGCTGATGTACGGATGACGGAGGTGACGCGCGATGTCGGGCCTGGAACGATTGCGCGGCAGAATCCCCGATGAGCGTGCCAAACGGGTGTACGCTTACGTCCTGGAGCGATCCGTCGCTTCGCGTGCCGAACTAGCCGAGGCGTGCCGGCTGACGCCGAGCACGCTGACGCGTCTTTTGGCCGATCTCGTCAGAAACGGTCTGCTGGAAGAAGCGGGTGAAGGCGAATCGAGCGGCGGCCGAAAACCGCTGCTCTACCGGATCAATCCGCGCTACGCGTTCGTGTTTGGGCTGGAAATTTCCCGGCTTGTCTCGCGGCTGGCACTGTTCGACATGGCGCTGCGCCGGATTGCGCACCGGTCGTGGCCGATGACGGCGGACATGACGCCGGATCGGCTGTTCGACGAGGCGGCGACGGCCGCAAAGGGAATGCTGGAAGCGTGCGGACTTGCGGCCGGCGACGTGCTCGGCTGCGGCGTCGCGGCGGTCGGACCGCTCGACCGCAAGACCGGCGTCATGTTGCGTCCGCTTCATTTTCCGGCGCCGGGTTGGTCCGACGTGCCGGTCGTCGAGCGGCTCGAGCGCCTGCTCGGCGTTCCGGTCGTGTTAGACAACGGGGCGAACGCGGCGCTTCTCGGCGAGTGGTGGTTCGATCCCGACCGTTCGGCGCGGCATCTCTTGTACGTGCACGTCGGCGCCGGCATCCGGTCGGCGATGATGGCGGACGGCGACATCGTGTACGGCGCCGTCGATACGGAGGGTGCGGCGGGCCAGATCGTCATCCGTGCCGACGGCATCCCGCCGCGTGTGCCCGGCGGCAATTACGGCGCGCTCGAATCGTACGTGTCGGTACCGGCGCTGGAGGAACGGGCGCGTGCCGGCCTGAAGGAAGGCCGCGACAGCGTCATGGCCGAACTGGCGCCCGGCGGCGATCCGGAACAGGTGCGGCTCGAGCATGTGCTGGAGGCGGTCCGCAGCGGCGATCCGTTCGCCGTCGAGCTGTTGACGCAGGCGGCGACCGATTTCGGCATCGGGCTGGCCAACATGTTGAACGTGCTTCACCCGGAAATGGTGATTCTCGGCGGGCCGCTCGCGACGGGCCATCCGATCTTCTTCCGGACGGCAGTCCGCGTGGCGCGGGCGAAGACGTATTACGACGCCGTCTGCCCGGTGGCGTTCGCCGTCGGCCGGCTCGGCGAGGAGGCGCAGGCGACCGGAGCGGCGGCGCTCGTCATTCGCGCGATGATCGGGAGGGATCGTTGATCGTCGCGACTGCATCGACAAGGACGGAGCGGCCGCGACGCGACGGCCGGCGACTGCGCCGCAAGAGGTTTACGCGTTCGCCTTTTCCTGCCGCAGCCGCTCGATTTCGTCGAACGAAAGACCCGTCACCCTCGCGATAAACGCATCGTCCATCCCCTCCGCCATCAGCCGGCGGGCCGTCTCGCGTCGCCCTTCCGCCAAACCTTCCGACAAGCCTTCTTGTCGACCTTCCAGCCGGCTTTCCCGCTTCGTCTTCTCCAGCCACCGGTCCAGCATCCGCTCAAAATTCGTCGCCATCCCTTCCACCTCCTTGCCCTCCCGCGCTTCCTGCAAACGCTCCAACAACGCCGATCCTTCCTCCTCCGGCAACCGCAGCCGAAGCGCCGCCGCCACCCACCCAAGCAGCGGCTCCGCCTGCTCCGCCGGCATCCGCCTCACCACTTGCGGCAGCGCCCGCAGCCGGCGCGCCAGCTCCTCTTCCTCCTCCGCCCCGTCCAGCCAAAACGCCGTCGCCGCCGCTCCGCCCCGCGACAGCAGCTCCTCTTCCTTCAGCCGCCGCACGTCGATCAACCGATACGTAAAATCCAGCAAGCCTTCTTCAAAGCGGCCTTCTTCGCGGATCAGCCGCCGAAACCGCCGCGGCGCCGTCCACCGCCGCCGGCCGTTGTACACGACGATCGGGACGATCGCCGGCAGCTTCGCATTTCTCCTCGTCTTGGGCTTCGGCTTGTCGCCGCCTTCTGATGCTGCCGCCGCTTCCCCCGCTGCGAGTTCCGCCTTTTCGGCGTCCCGCCAGATCGCTGTCTTGTACTCCAGCAGCCGGTGCGCCATCTTCGGATCGACCGACGATTGCATCTCCACCAGCACATAAAACGTCGTCTCGAAGTCGTCCCCAAGCAGCCGTCCGCACCAGACGACGTCCGACTCCCGTCGCCGCAGGCCCGGCAGCACGAACGTCGACTCGATGCGCCGCAGGCTGTGCTCGTCGAGTTCCCACACCCAGCCAGCGTGCACGAACGAGCGCAGGAAATCGAGGAACACCGCCTTGTCCGACAAAAGCGAGCGATAGGCGAGGTCATGCACGTGATAGACTGCTGCGGACGGCGCAGCGACCGGCTCTGCCGACCCGGATGGAGCGGGCGACGGCAGCTGCTGTGGGACACCAGCGGCATCGGTCGGCGAAGGCGCAGCCGGCGAGGCGGCCGGCGACGATGCGGCCGATGTCGTCGTTTCTTCGGGAGAGTCCCTCTTCTCGACAGCCGCCGAAGCGAAGGCTGCCGCGGTCTCTGCCGGAGCATCCGCTTTCTGCGGTTCGGCATGATCGCAACCACCAGGAATGGTGCGACTGTCTTCGTCACCGTTAGGTTGATTTCGCCGTTCAACCAACACCCTTCGTCCTTTCGCTTACCCAATATTGTATCACAAAACAAAACCGCCCGGAGCCGGGCAGCCGGCTGTGCGCAAGATGGCGCACAACCGGAAATCCGGTCCGGACGGCGCTTCCGTCCGTAAAGCGACGGGCTTGTCAAAAGCCGTCGCCGGTCGATGAACACGCTCTACAGGATTTTATGATACAAAACGGGCTCCGCAAAGTCAAATTCCAGCCGGCCGTCGGAATCGGCGATGTAGCCGTCCAGACTGCAGGCGACCTGATAACGGATGCTCAAGCGCCGAAATCCAGAAACCAGCGCGCGCCGTCCTGACGAAATCCGAAATTCCGGAACAGCGAAGAATGGCCGCGATGCGTAGACGAATGGCCCGCCGTGTCGTAAAGGTAAGCTTCGACGATCCGGGCGCCCTCCGACCGGGCATAGTCGACCGCTCCCCCAAGCAGTGCCGCGGCCGCGATATGCGCGCAGGACGAAAAAACAAAGAATCTCGTCCACGTCGGCGTTTCCGGCGGCGTCACGCGCGGCATCGTGCGCGACCGCTCGAGCCGCTGATACGTCTCGCGCGGCGCGATCGAACACCAGCCGACCGGCTTGTCCCCGTCGTAAGCCAGGACGCCGACGGGAACGTTTTGCCCGATCAGCCGGCGCATCGCCTCTTTCTTCTCGGCGTTGTCGGGGTGCGTCCGACCGTACAGCCGATAGACCGTGCACCAGCAATAGTGCGGCGCGCCGCGGCTTTCGAACAGGGCTTCGAACTCGCTTCCGGTTCGTTTCGGTGACGGGGCGCACCGTGAAGGAAAACCCGTCGTGAACCGTCATGCCGGACCTTCGCTTTCCGCCTGCTTTTCCGCATCTTCGACCAGGCCCTGCTGCTCCGCATGCCCGAGCAAGTACAGAAATGCGAATGCGGGAATGCGCAGCAGCGCCTTGTCGGGGGCGACGTCCGTCTTGCCGAAATCTTCGGCGCGCTTTGTGACCAGAATGGCGATAGTGCGGTCGGCCTTCGCCCAGTCGGCGATCGCGTCCCGCGCGGAAACGCCGGTTTCGTCGCGGTATTTGACTTCCACGGCGATCCGACCCGAAGGCAGCGAAACGACGATGTCGATTTCCTTTTGGGATTTCGGATCGCGGAAGTAGCCGATCATCGGCCGGTCGCGGTAATGGAAGGCGAACAGATGCTTATAGACGGTCGTCTCGACGATCCAGCCCGTTTCCGCCGGGTCGGTAAACACTTCCCGGCCGGTCATCAGCACGGCGTTGCGGATGGCGGCGTCGGCCAAATAAATTTTCGGGCGCGCTTTCAGCACCTTTTTGCCGAACGATGCGAGGGGCGGACTCGTATAGATCAGGTTCGCCAGTTCGAGAAATTCCAGATAGGAAACGACGGTCGGCCGGGAGACGCCGATTTCTTTCGCGATCGATTCCACTTGAACGAGATTGCCGCTCGTCATGCATAGGTACAGGAAAATTTTCTCGAGTTCCGAGACGTTTCGGATGCCGAACAGCGACACCATGTCCCGTTTGAGCACCTTATCGACGACGTCTTCCCGGATGAGCCGCTGGGCGAGCGGCACGTCGCCGGCCAACGCGGTTTCCGGGAATCCGCCGACCAGCAAATAATCATAAAAATGAGATTGCAGCGGCGACAGCGCTGCCTGCAGCGACGCGATCCGTTTGGCGTCGAATCCGGCCGGCGCGGTCGGTTTGACGTTCGGTGCGAGTTCCGGAACCGGTACGCGCAACAGGCGCACGTATTCGTAAAACAAAAGGGTGGGAACGTGGATACGCGTCCACCGCCCGACGCCGCTTTCGCCGATTTTGGCGGAAAACGCCGGACTCGCGGAACCGGTCGCCATGATGCGGCAGTTCGGATGGCGGTCGTACATCGTTTTCAGCCAGGCATCCCAGTCCGAAGCATATTGGACTTCATCAAAAAACAAATAGCAGGTCTGATGTTCGTCGCCGAAATGTTTCCGATACATGTCGACGATGTTTCCGATGTCGCACAGCTTGAGAACGGGATGGTCGAACGACACGTACAGGATTTGTCGGGCCGGTACGTGTTTTCGGAGCAGTGCGTCGATGGCCTGGTACGAAATCGTCGTTTTTCCGACCCGGCGCGGGCCGGACAGAATGACGACGCGTCGCAGCGTCGGGTGGCGCAGCAGTTTGTCGGCTTCGTAAAAGGCAAGGCGGCGGATCGGTTTGGCCAGTTCGGCGGGTTCAGGACCTGTTCTTCAGAAATAACTTTACATTTTTTCAGGCAAGCCGGCGATCGGCGGCGCCGCGCGGCGCGCGCCCGGCAACAGCCCGATGGCCGGCAAAAGCAGCAGGAAAGCGACCCAGAACGGCGACACGTCGTCGCGCACGTTCGCCGCCGCGAGCGGCCCGACGAACGCGCCGACCGACGAGGCGACCGACAGCGCCGCGAACGCGCGGCCGTAATGCCGCTGGTCGGCCAGCGCCAGAAGATGCGTCGTCATCGCCGGCCAGAGCACTCCTTTGGCCAGGCCGATCATGACGAGCGACGGAGCCAGGGGAACCGGCCAGTCGATCGCCAGCCCGTAAAACGTCAGCGCCAGCGCGACGCCTCCCGCTGCTGCCCGGGCGTAGGGCGAATACCGGTTTAGAAACAGCAGGGCGAGCGAGACGAACGCGCCGACGCTGACGAGCGAGAACAGCGCGCCGGACGTCTCCAGCGACCGACGCGCCGCCTCCGACAGCGGCAGTTCGAAATAAAGGATGCCTTGCGAGCAGGCGAGCGCCGCCGGCGTCAAATAAAACAGCGGCGGCACGCCGCGCGCCCGTTCCGGCCCGTTGCCGAAAAAGCCGCGAAAAGACTCGATCCGTCGCCGCGGCTCCGGAAATTTCCGCCGGCCGCCGAGTGCCTCCTCTTGCCCCGGCGACGGTGGTTTCGCATCGGACGGAATGCCGAGCGCCGCCAGCACGCCGATGCCGACGAGCGCCAGACCGAGCGCCGCGAATGTCCCCTCGAACCCGAACCGGGCCGCGAGCATCGCGCCGGCGGCCGGGGACACGACCGCGGCCAGCGTGTGCACGAGGCCGTTGCCGGCCATCAGCTTGCCCTGCGCGAATCGGTCGGCCGACAGCTTGGCCAGCATCGCCAGACACGCCGGCGACAGGAAAGCGATGACGAATCCGGCGACGGCGCGGACGGCGAGCAGTTGCCACGGTTCGGCGACGCGCGACTGGAGCCAGAGACAGACGCCGGCGGCGACGAGGCTGCCGACGACGAACGGTTTGCCGCCGAACCGGTCGACGAGCGGTCCGGCGATCAGGTTGCCCGGCAGATGGGTGAGCGAATAGACGCCCATCATCAGCCCGACGAACGCCGGCGTCGCGCCGAGCGACAGGGCGAACGGCGACAGCACCGGGTATTGCGCGTGCAGGTCGAACATCGCGACAAACAGGAACACATACAGCCAGACGGCCGTCCGCAAGCCACATCACCGCCCTGTACTACTTGTACGCGGGGGGATCAGGGGGTATGAATCGGTTGTTTCCCCGTTCCCGATCTGATACGATTCTAGATAATGAAGCGTGAACGAAGCGCGTCCGACCCGCTTTCCGAAAGCGCGGCACCGGACGAGTAAACGGAGGGCTTTTCGTGGGAGAATGGACGGCTTTTCTCGAGGACCGGTGGTACGTCGCGCTGGCGGCGCTCGTCGTCGCGCTGATCGTCGTCCGGCTCGTCCGCACCGTCGTTCGCTGGGTGATCATCGTCGCCATCGCAGCCGGGCTGCTCTGGTACGGCGGCCAGTACGTCGACAAACTGAAGGAGACCGGTTCGCAGGCGATCGCCGCCGCGCGCGATGAAGCGATCCGGCAGCTGGCCGGTTCGCACGCATCCTATAAAGACAACGGCGACGGCACGTTTACGGTGACGGCGGGCGACGTCCGGATCGACGGCACGAAAGGCGCCCGCGAAGTCAAAATCACTTACAGGGGTGTTTCGTTCACCGTACCTGTAGAAGGAGCGGTCAAGACGGCGATCGAACGGGCGTCCGGCGCGGCGGCGTCCCGGTAAGGAGCGGACGGAGGACGACCGCAGCGGCCCCCGGTGCCTGTCCGTCCCTGCCGGCTGCCGGCTTCCGCAGTCGATAAGGAGGTGCGGCTGATGCGGCTTCCGAAGCCGCTGCCCGACTACAAAGCCGTTCTGTTCGACGTCGGCGACACTTTGCTGACCGCGCCGAATACCGCGTCGCTGATGCAGTCGCTTCTGGCCGATTACGGCGTCGACTTGCCGGAACCGGCGGTTGCGTCCGCGTTTCGCCGATCGTACCGCGAACTGTATCTGCAGCGGCGGTGCATGGTGTTTCGGCCGTGTACGCCGGAATCCGACCGGGCGTTCTGGGTCGGGCTTTACCGCGACATGTTGCGCCGGCTCGGGGCGGACGGCCGGCTGCCGGAGCGGCGTTTGACCGCCTTGTGCGAAGAGATGTATGCGGTGTTTACGTCGCCGGAGCCTTACGAGCTGTTTCCCGACGTCGTACCGACGCTCGAACGGTTGTCCGCCGAAGGATTCCGGCTCGGCGTCGTGTCGAATTTCGCCGCGACGCTGAAGAGGATTCTGGCAGCCAAAGGCATCCTGGATTATTTCGATCCGGTCGTCGTTTCGACTGAGGTCGGCGTCGAAAAGCCCGATCCCGCCATTTTTGCGCTGGCGCTGCGAAAACTCGGGCTTTCGGCCGAAGAAGTCTTTTACGTGGGCGATCACACGACGAACGACGTCTGGGCGCCGCGGCAGGTCGGCATCGCCGCCGTACGCATCAGCCGTTACGGCGATTGCGACGGGGAGGGCATCCGATCGCTGGTCGAGCTGTGGCGGGCCGAGACGCTCAGGGAGGTCTCAGGATGAACGCTCCGCATCCGCCGTATCCCTCTTACCCTGAGGCGAATGTCGACGATCGCGAACTGGAGGAGATGTTGAGACGGCGCCGGCTGACGTTTCGGCTGAACGTCTTTTTTTTCGCGACGTTTCTTTTGTTCTCGGTACTGGTCGTGCGGCTGGCCTCCGTCCAGTTCGTCGAGGGCGAGTCGCTCGCCGCGCTGGAGGAGCGGCAGGAGAACAAGCCGGTCGTGATTCCGCCGGTGCGCGGCAACATCTACACCGCGGACGAAGTGCCGGTCGCGTATTCGGAATCGACGATGTCGGTGTTTTATTATCTCGACATGAACCGGAAGGCGGAAGACTATATCGCGCTGGCGCGCAAGCTGGAGCGGGTGTTTTCGTCCTACGGCGACCGACCGATGACAGCTGCCGAAATCATGGAAAAAATGGACACGCGCTACGACATCAACGGCCGCCCGCGGGTGATCCGGACGCCGGCGCACGTGCCGCGGCAGATCAAGTCGGATTTGACGAAAAGGGAAATCGCCTATCTTGCCGAACACCGCAACGAATTTCCCGGCATCTCCGTCGAGGAAGAAAGCATGCGGCGTTACAACGATCAGCGCATCGCCGTGCAGCTGGTCGGCTATTTGCGCCGCTACGACGCCGTGGAGCAAACGGCAGGTACCGCGGACTACTATCGCCGGCAGGTCGAAAACGGAGCGGAATACTCGTACAAGGAACTCGTCGGCTTCGACGGGCTGGAGCTGAAATACCAGGAGGAGTTGCGCGGCAAACCGGGGCGGAAATCGTATCCCGTCAACGCGATGGGCGAAATCGTCGGTCCTATGTCGATCGTTCCGCCGGAAAAAGGTAAAAACCTGATTCTGACGATTCATTCGGAGGTGCAGCTCGAGGCGCAACGCGCGATCCGGGAACATCTGGAAAAAATCCGCAATTCCACGAATCCGCGCGAACGGGCGGAGAACGCGCAAATCGGTTTCGCCGTAGCGATCGAAACGCGGACCGGCTACGTGCGCGCGATGGCGAGTTTCCCCGATTACGACCCGAACATTTGGCGCACGGGCAGCGTCACGCAGGAAGTGTGGGACGCGAACAAGCACGCCATGTCCAACGGCACGATCCGAACGGTGTACCCGAACTATAAGTCTCAGGAAGATCGCAACAAACATCCCGGTTCGATGGTATACATCGGATCGGCGATCAAACCGCTGTCGGTGCTGTTCGGTCTCAAGGAAAAATATTTTACGCCGAACAGCCGCTACTTCGACACCGGGACGTACACGTACGGCCGCGACAACACGACCGTGTCGAATGCCGACGGCAAGGCGCTCGGCTGGATCGATCCGGCGACGGCGATCGCCAAATCGTCGAACGTGTTCATGATGGGAATGGTCAGCGAACCGATGTATCGTCGCGGCAAAGAGGCGCTGGAGGCGTACATGGCGTTTGCCAACCAGTTCGGCCTCGGCGTGTTGACCGGCGGGGACGGTCCGAGCCTGCCGAACGAAATTACCGGCACGACGATGGCCGATCTGGAAAAAGAAATCCGCGCCTCGAGCCTGCAAAACGTCATCATGCGGATTACGTGGGGGCAGATGACGCAGTTTACGACGCTGCAGCTCGCCCAGTATGCCTTGACGCTGGCCAACCGCGGCAAGCGGCTGAAGCCGCAGTTCGTCGAGCGGATGACGACGTATGATTTCGAGCCGGTCGAAACGTTCGAACCGGTCGTGCTGAACGAGGTCAAGCTTCCCGACGAATACTGGAACGTCGTGCACGACGGCATGCTGCGCGTATTCAAAACGGGATTCGACGGCGTCTCGTATTCCGTCGCGGCGAAAACCGGCACGTCGACGATGTGGACGTCCGCCGGTGAAGTGAACAACGCGGTGTTCATCGCCTACGCGCCGGCCGACAACCCGAAGCTGGCCGTCGCCGTCGTCGTGCCGGAAGGCGGCTACGGCGCGTGGGGGGCGGCGCCGATCGCGCGGCGCATTTTCGACGCGTACGATCGCGCCTACGGGCTTGACGATGCGGGGTGACGCCCCGCATCTTTCGTTTCGTCGGCCGATATGGCCGGGTCAGCCGCCGGCATCCGGCTATTGCCCCGGAAAACGCCGCCTTCTTCGACGACCAGCGTTTCACAAGAAACGTCGCCGAACAACCGCCCCTTGAGCGTGACGACCAGTTTGCCTCGCGCCGTGACGTCGCCCTCCAGCCTTCCCGCGACCGTCACGTTTCGCGCGGCGACGCTCGAACGGACGATTCCCGTTTCGCCGATCGTCACGTCCCCCTCGCATTCGATATTTCCTGAGAAATGTCCCTCGATCCGGACGGCGGCTTTCGATTTAAGCACGCCTTCTAGAACGGTTTCCGGACCGACCAGCGTATCGGTTTCGTGCAGCGGCGGTTTCGTGGATTTGCGTCGAAACATCGGCAAGCTCCTTTCTGTTCAGTCAGGAAGATATGGATTCGGATCGACGACCCAGCCGTCGCGCATCACTTCGTAATGAAGATGGGGACCGGTGCTGCGGCCCGTCGACCCGACGAATCCGATGACGTCGCCTGCGGCGACGAAATCTCCTTCCGCAACGGCGATGCGGCTCAGATGCAGATAGGCTGTCTGGAGGCCGCTTTTGTGGTCGAGCACGACGAACCGTCCGCGTACGCGGTCGCTGCCGGTTTCAGCGACGCGACCATCGGCCGTTGCGTATACGGGATCGCCGAAGCTTGCCGCGATATCGACGCCGGTATGGAACGTTTTCCGGCCGGTGAACGGATCTTTGCGGTAACCGAACGGCGACGAGACGTCGCGGGAATCCGTCGGCCAACGATGAGGCGTCGATCGGAGAAGATGCAGCGCGGACGCGAGCCGGTCGGACAAATCGCGCGTCCGCCGGGCGAACGCATCGTAGTCGGTTTCAATCGAACCGCCGGCTTCGGGCGCTTCGCCGATCGGGGCCGTCGCGGGTTCGGGCTCCGGCCCGCCTTGTCCCGAGCCGGCCTGAAGACGCGAGTTCGGACCGGTTATCGACCGCAGCGACGTTTCGAGTTTTTCCATTTCCGCGATTCGGCGCCCGATCTCTTCGGCCTGTCGCGACAGTTGCGCCATTTCCGCTTCCAATTGTTCGATCCGGCGCATTTGCTCCGCCGAGGAGCGATGGAAGCGGGCGGTTTCCTCCTCGAGCGTCCGCTCGAGCTGCTGGCGATCCGACCAGAGGCGATAACAGAGCACCGACAGCACGGCGGCGACCAGCACGAGCACGAGGAAAAGCACCAGAGTTCCGATCAGCAGAGACGGACGGAGGCGCAGCCGGACGGCGGGACGGTGGGCGTCTCGGATCCAGATCACCGTATGTTCCATGGCGACTTCCTTTCGACGGCGTTCGAAACGTTTCCGCGATTTTCCGTATTACATTTCTCGATCGGGCACGGCAAATCCTGCCCGAAAGCGGGGGCGGGACGAAAAACGAAAGCCGGCGCGTCGAAAGGTGCCGGCTTTCGTTTCCTCCTTTCGCTTGTCGATTATAGTGCGGGCGGCCACCATCCTCAACCTTCAAAATATGGTATTCAATTGGAAAAAATGTCCGGAGGCGTGAAGCTCCGGCTGAAAGCCGATCGCGGCCGGCCGGGACAGTTCGGGTTCGGGCCGCGTCAGCCGGCGGACAGGCGCAGGCTGTCGTATTTCTGAATGTATCGGTGCACCGCCTCGACGAACGTGGCGTGCGACCATGTCAGCGGCGCCACCGACAACGGGCTTCCGTCGAGCGGGTGAACCTGTTCCGGCAGTACGCCGGTCGGCAGGGCGCGGCGGACGACCCATTCCAGCGTCTGTTTCGGCCGTTCGAGTTCCGCCAGGACGCGCGCCCGCTCGATGTCGAACAGCGCCGTCCAGAGCGTGCAGATGATCCACGGATTGCCGGGAATCCGTTCGATGTCGTCCGACCGGCGGAAATAATAATCGCCCGTATAGCGCGCAACGCCGCCGACGTCGGTTTTGACCGTCAGCCCTTCCCGGACGGCTTCCATCGTTCGGACGACGCGCTCGTCGTCCGCCGGCAGCACGCCGAACGCGAACAGCCCGAACAAACTGCTTTCAAGCGTCGTGTCCTGCATCCACCGTCCGTCGTGAAACACAAGCCCGCGCGCGAACCTTCCCAGTTCTTCGTTCCACAGGTGGGCGAGTATACCGTTCTTGATCTGCTCGGCGGTCCGGTGCAGCTGTTCGCTGCGCTCGTAGTCGCCGAACAGGTCGGAGAAAAACGCCGCCGCCTGCAACCCGCCGTATACCGTCGCCGCCGTGAACGTCCAGATGCCGAACCGTTCTTCCCACAGGTCGTAGCTCGGCTTCGGCAGGCTAAGCGACGGCTCGAGATGCTCGCAGAGAAAGGCGGCGGCCTTGCGGATCAGTTTGCCGTACAGCGACTGCGGCAGCTCGATTTCGCCGTGCCTGTCGTAGTCGCGCCGGAGCGCGTACAAGACGAGCGCCGTCTCGTCTTCCTGGATCGGCAGCCGTGGAGCGCCGTCGGCGAAATACGGATGCCAGCTCGAACCGACCGTTCCGTCCGGATTGTATTTATGATAGAGAAACCCTTGCGGCGAAAGGGCATCGGCGCAAAAATGGAAAAACGGCGCGACCGTGCTGTGATAGCCGGCCAGCGACATCGCCAGGGCGACCAACGCGCCGTCGCGCGGCCAGACGTAACTGTAATGGTCGCGGCTGAACTGCAAGATGTCGGTGTCGTTGGCCGCCAAAATTGCACCGCGCTCGTCGATCTGCGTCCGGATGATCAGCAAGCTTTGGCGGAACATCCGAACGACCGATTGCGGCAAGTCGGCGAAATCGCCGTCCGCCCGCCTGAGCCAGTGCCGCCAGTAAACGACGATGCGGCTCATCAACTTTTCCGGATGGCCTTCGCGGACGTAACGGTTCAGTTGCAGGACGTCCTCCAGACAATGCCCGGCCGACATCCAGTAGTACACGACCGTCTCCGAACGCGGCCCCACCCGGGCGTGGACGGCGATCGTACTGTCGACCGACCCTTGCGCGATCGGATTACCGGCGAGCGCGCCGTCTTCAGCGTCGCGCCACGTGCCCTCCGCCGACAGGAACCGCTTGATCCCGGTCGTATATTGCGCGATGCTGCCTTCGTTCGACATGCCGTCGAACATGAAATAGGAAGACCGCTTGTAATGGAAGACGGTATGGTTCTCGGGATAATAGACCGCCGTGTCGCCGACTTCGGTGCCGTCGATCATCAGGTCCTGATGAAAAAAAAGCCGGATTTCCCTGGGCTTGTCCCACAAGTTGCGGACGACGACCCTGCGGAGATAGATGGTTTCCCGCTGGTGGACGCCGTCGTTGATCTGCAGTTCGAGCCCGAGCCCGTCGTGCCGGGCGGCGACGTCGGTGACGAGCGAGTCCGGAATGTAGGCCGGCCGTACGGTCCATTCCGGATGATCGAGCCATGTAAACCGACCGTCCGCCCATATTCCGAACCGACACGGCTGGCCGCCGACGTGGTTCAGCTGGCCGACGTACGGAAAATACAGGTCGCGGATGAAACAGCGGTCGTCGAGGTTGATCAGCATTTTTCCGTTGCCGATGACGAGGTGGCGCGGCATCAGGCGCTCTCCTTTTCCGAACGGTGTGGGGCGGATCGTTCGCAAAGCTGTCCGTAAAGAGCCATATACGCTTCGGCGGGACGATCCCAACCGAAGTCGCACTTGGCCGCGTTACGGACGATTTTTTTCCAGATTTCTTCGTTCCGGTAAAACGACAGCGCGCGGTCGATCGTATACAGCATATCGTAAGGGTTCGGGTGTGTAAAACTGAAACCGTTGCCCTCCCCCGTATACTCATTATAGGAGACGACGGTGTCTTTCAACCCTCCGACTTCCCGGACGATCGGGATCGAACGGTAGCGCATCGCGATCATTTGGCTTAGTCCGCACGGTTCGAAGCGCGACGGCATCAGGAAAAGGTCGGATCCCGCGTAGATGCGGCGCGCCAACTGTTCGTCGAAGCCGAGTCGAACCGCGATCCGGTCCGGCCGTCTTTGCGCGGCAGAGCGCAGCATCCATTCGTAATGCGGCTCACCGGCGCCCACGACGGCCATTTGCAGCGGCCGGTCGAGGATTTGGTCGAGTACCGCCTCGATGAGGTCGATTCCTTTTTGCCAGACGAGCCGGGAGACGATGCCGACGAGTGGTGTCTGTTCCGATTCCGGAAGTCCGAGTTCGCGTTGCAGCGCCAGCTTGTTGCGGCGTTTCTTCGCCAACGAGTCGCGGTACGGCACGGCGATCGCCGGATCGGTCATCGGATCGTACGTCTCCGTCTCGATGCCGTTAAGGATGCCGACGAGATCGGCGGCGCGGTGGCGGATGAGGCCGTCCAGCCCTTCACCGAACGTTTCCGTCTGGATTTCGGCGGCATAGGTCGGGCTGACGGTCGTCAGTTTGTCGGCGTAAACAAGTCCGCCTTTCATGAAGCTGCCGGAGCCGTGGAATTCCAGCCCGTCCGGCCGGAACGCTTCGTCGCCGACGCCGAGCAGGTCTTTCATCCACGCCTGTGAAAAAATCCCCTGGTATTTCAAGTTATGGATCGTGAAGATGATCCCGGTCCCGTGGTAGACGGGATGACCGGCGTACCGCGTTTTGACCAGAAAAGGAACAAGGCCCGCGTGCCAGTCGTGGCAGTGCAGGATGTCGGGTTTTTCGCCGAGGTGGATCGGCGCTTCCGCCGCCGCCGCGCAAAAAAAGACGAATCGTTCCGCCTCGTCTTCGTAGCCGTACGGCCAGCCGCGTCTAAAGTAATATTCGTTGTCGATCAAGGTGTAGCGCACGCCGTCGAGTTCGAGTTCCTGATAGCCGCAATACTGATTGCGCCAGCCGAGCCGGACGGTCGTCACCGCGATCGTGCGCGCACGAGCCTTGTACTCGTCGGGAATGCAGCCGTATTTCGGGATGACGACGCGGACGTCGACACCCCGCTTGGCGAGCGTTTTCGGCAGCGAACCGACGACGTCGGCCAGTCCGCCGGTTTTGACGAGAGGGACTGCTTCCGAAGCGATGAACCAGACCTTCATTCGGGCTTTCCTCCTCGGTCGCGTTGTCAAGGTTGTCATATGATCTGTCGCTTGCCGACGATGAGCGGACGACGTTCCGTGCCGCACACGTGCCGGCCTTGCTGGACTTTCGCTTCCTTGTCCAGAATGGCGCAGTCGACGACGGCGCTTTCCCCGATTTCACCGTTTTGCATGACGATGCTGTTGCGGACGACCGCCTTTTTGTGAACGCGGACGCCGCGGAACAAGATGCTGTTTTCCACTGTTCCTTCGATGACGCAGCCGTTGGCGATCAGCGACCGGCTCACTTCGGCGCCCGCCTGGAACCGCGTCGGCGGCTCGTCCTTGATTTTCGTGAAGATCGGACCTGGATGAAAAAACAGTTCGTTCCAGACGTCCGGCTCGAGCAGGTCCATGTTGTGCAGAAAATAATGATCGATCGAGTCGATGATGCCCGTGTATCCGTTGTGGCGGTAAGCGTAGACTTTCCATTCGCCGACCATCGGTGCGATGCCGTCGTGCACGAGACGGGCCGGACCGGCTTCCTGCGACGCTCGAGCCAGCTCGAGCAGAAGCGATTTTCGCAGGACGTAGATCTCCATCGACACGAGGCGGCTGTCCGACTGTCCGCCGGAGACGGTCAAGGAGACGACGCGCGACGTTTCGTCCGTCTCGACCGCGGGCGCGGTGTAGGGACGAGGGTCGCGGCGTTCGGTGCAGACGATCGTGATGTCGGCGTTTTTTTCCTCATGAAAGGCGAGCACGGCGGCGAAATCGACGTTGCACACGACGTGGCCGCGCGTTACGGCGACGAACGGTTCCTTCGAGCGAAGGAAAAAGTCGCAGTGATGATTGAAATGATAAAGGTCGCCTGATTTCGGCGAAACCGGCGGCAGCACGAACAGGCCGCTTTCGCGCAGGTGCAGGTTCCAATGCCTTCCTGAGCCGAGGTGGTCGAGCAGCGACCGGTAGTTGGCGTCGGTGAACACGGCCACTTTCGAGATGCCGGAATTGACCATGCCGGACAGGACGAAGTCGATCAGCCGGTAGCGTGCGCCGAACGGCACCGACGCGAGACAGCGCGAGGACGTAATCGGCCCGAGGGCGTCCGGTTCGCCGATCAGGTTGATGACGCCGATGAGAGGCGAGCTCATGCCGTCATCCCTCCTGTGCGGATTTCTCCGGCTCCTACCGTTTCGTTGTGGCCGATGACCGTAATGCCGCCGTCGGGACGCCCGACCGTCGCGCCGTCTTCGATAACCGCCCCTTCTCCCACAATCGCCCGGAACACGCGGACGTCGCGGCCGATTGTCGCTTCCGGCATGACGACCGATTCGCGGACGACGCTGCCCGGTGCAGTTCGGACGCCGTAAGCGAGAACCGATCGTTCGACGTCGCCCTCGATCCAACATCCTTCATTGACGAGCGACTGTCGGACGCCGGCGCCGGGCGCGATATAATGCGGCGGACGAACGGGATTGACGGAATAAATGCGCCAGTCGCGGTCGTTCAGGTCGAGCGGGGGATGTTCGACCAAAAGTTCCATATGCGCTTCCCACAGGCTTTCGATGGTACCGACGTCTTTCCAATATCCTTCGAACAGGTGGGCGTAGAGCCGAACGCCTTCCGCCAGCATCGCCGGAATGACGTCTTTGCCGAAATCGTGGCTGGAAGCGGGATTCGCCTCGTCGCGCTCCAGATATTCCCGCAGTACCGGCCATGTGAACAAGTAGACGCCCATCGAGGCGAGGTTGCTCGTCGGCCGCTTCGGCTTTTCCGCGAATTCGACGATGCGGCCGTCGGCGGCGGTTTTCATGATGCCGAACCGGCCAGCCTCGTTCCAGTCGACGCGGATGACGGCGATGGTGACGTCGGCGCCGTGCCGCTTGTGTTCCTCCAGGAGGCGGGTGTAGTCCATTTTGTAGATGTGGTCGCCGGAGATGACGAGCACGTAGTCGGGGTCGTACCGTTCGATAAAGCCGATGTTCTGATAGATGGCATTGGCCGTGCCCTTGTACCAACCGCCGCTCTGGTCGCCGACGAACGGCGGGAGAATCGACAAGCCGCCTTCGGTTCGGTCGAGTCCCCACGGGCTGCCGATGCCGAGGTAACGATTCAGCACGAACGGCTGGTACTGCGTCAGAACGCCGACGGTGTCGATGCCGGAATGCGCGCAGTTGCTCAGCGCGAAGTCGATGATGCGGTATTTTCCTCCGAAATGGAGGGCGGGTTTGGCGAGCTGTTTCGTCAGGACGCCGAGCCGTTTACCCTCTCCTCCGGCGAGCAGCATCGCGATCCATTCCTTGCGTCGCATGTCGGGGCCTCCTTTCGGGAATCCGGCACGAGTAGCAGAAACGACAGCGGCGGAAGGGCCGTTTCGAGGCTCCTTTCCCGTCCGTGCCAGGGAATCGGTTCGGCGGCGACCGTCTCGCCGGAGTGCAAGCCGAGGCCACGCCCGCCAAACCTAAGTTCGTCGCTGTTGATTGCGATCCGGTAATCGCTTGCCGAAGGGACGCCGAAGCGGAAACGCTCGTAGAACCGGTCCGAAAAATTGCAAACGGCGACGGCGTGCGACCCGTCCGACGCGCGGCGGAAATAGATATAGACCGACTGAGCCGCGTTGTGAACGTCGATCCATTCGAAGCCGGCCGCGTCGAAGTCGAGCTCCCAAAGCGCCGGAAGGCTCCGGTACAACCGGTTGAGCGTCCGTACGTATTCCAGCATCTTGCGGTGCATGTCGAAATCGAGCAGCATCCAGTCCAACTGGAGCCGATCTTTCCATTCATCGAATTGAGCGAATTCACAACCCATGAAAAGTAATTTCTTTCCTGGATGTGTCATCCAATAACCGTAATACGCTCGCAGGTTCGCGAATTTATCTTCGTATCCGCCCGGCATTTTGTTGAGCAGCGATCGTTTCCCGTGCACCACTTCGTCGTGCGAAAGCGGAAGGACGAAATTTTCCGAATATGCGTAAAGCAGCGAAAACGTCATTAAATGGTGATGATGCGGGCGCTCCGACGGCGGAAGGGCCATATAACGCAGCGAGTCGTTCATCCAGCCCATGTTCCATTTAAAGTTGAAGCCGAGACCGCCGGTATGGGTCGGAGCGGTGACGCCCGGCCACGCGGACGAATCTTCGGCGATCATAAGCGCGTCGGGATAGTAGCGAAAGACGACTTCGTTCAGTTTCTTGAGAAAGGCGATCGCCTCGTCGTTTTCCGTGCCGCCGCGCCGGTTGAACGTCCGCATATGTTCCGGCTTGTCAAAGTTAAGGTCGATCATGCTGGCCACCGCGTCGATGCGGAGTCCGTCGACGTGGTAGACGTCCATCCAGAACAGCGCGTTCGAGATCAGGAAACTTTGCACTTCCGTCCGGCCGTAGTCGAACATAAGCGTCCCCCAGAGCGGTTTTTCCGCCCGATTCGGATCCGAACCTTCGTAGATCGGCGTGCCGTCGAACAGCCTAAGCCCGTGATCGTCCTTGCAGAAATGGGCGGGCACCCAGTCGACGATGACGCCGATGCCGCGCTCGTGGCAGCGGTCGATCAGTTCCATCAGCTGCCCGGGCGTTCCGTAACGACTTGTTGCAGCGTAGTAGCCGGTCACCTGGTAACCCCACGAAGCATCGAGCGGGTGTTCGGCGATCGGCAGCAGTTCGATGTGGGTATAGCCCATGGAGCACACGTAGTCGAGCAGGTCGTCGGCGATCTCGTCGTAAGTATAGAACTGCTCCTCGCCGCGGTTTTTCCACGAGCCGAGATGGACTTCGTAAATGAGCACCGGTTCCCGGTAAACGCAGCGCTTGCGTTTTTCGCGGCGCCACCGTTCGTCGCGCCAGGCGTGCTGGTTGGCCAGATCGACGACGATGGAAGCGGTGTTCGGCCGAAGTTCCGCCCTAAACGCGAACGGGTCGGCTTTCAGCACGCGGCGGCCGTCCGGCGTCTCGATCTCGTACTTGTAGAGCGCGCCTTCGTCGAGGCCGGGCACGAACGTCGCCCAAACGCCCGTCGTGCCGAGTTGCCGCATCGGATGGCGGCTGCCGTCCCAGCCGTTGAAGTTGCCGACGACGCGGACCGACCGCGCGTTGGGTGCCCAGACGGCGAACCGGACGCCGCGCCTGCCGCGGTAGGTCATCGGGTGGGCGCCGAAAATCCGGTAGCTGTGGAACAGTTCCCCTCGGTTGAATAAGTAGAGTTCGGTTCTTGAAATTCCGAAGTCTCCCGTCTTTTGACGGGATGCTTTGAATTGCGAAGCGGTATCGGCCGTTGCCATCGCGTTGAATCCTTTCTTCTTTTGTCAAGGTTCAATTTCATTATATCGCTGCGGGTTTCGGTCATCAAACGTTTTTTGGAAATCGGTCGGCTCGCTTTTTGCCGCGGGCCGGGCGCGGTCGCGATTCGGTCAAAAAGATTTGCATCGAGGAAAAATTATTGTATATAATAAAAATTGAGGCGTAAGGCCAAACTTCGGGTGCCGGGCCGTCGCCGGTCGTCATCGACGGGAGGTGTCGGGATTGGGCGTTTGGCGCGCGTGGAAAACCGTCGCGTTGCTCGCTTGGGCGGCGGTGTTGTCGGCCTGTTCGGCCTCTGGGGCGGCGCCGGGCGGCGCGACGGTCGGCGACCGGCCGATCCGCGCAACGGCGACGACCGGGATGATCGCCGATCTCGTCCGACGTGTCGGCGGGGACAGGGTCGAAGTGACGGCCCTGATGCGCCCGGGCGTCGACCCGCACCTGTACAAGGCGTCGCAGGGCGACCTTCGCCGGCTGGAGCGGGCGGACGTCGTGTTTTACAACGGTCTTTACTTGGAAGGTAAAATGGAAAAAATTTTGGAAAGCCTCGGACGCCGCAAGGCGGTCGTCGCCGTCACGCGCGACATCGGTCCGGACCGGCTGCTTCGCGTCCAAGGCATAGGGGACAAGGCGCAGTACGACCCGCACGTCTGGTTCGACGTGCGGCTGTGGATGATCGCATTGGATACGGTGCGGGAAGAACTTACAAGGCTTGATCCCGCGCACGCGGATGTGTATCGGCGCAACGCCGAGGCATATCGAGCCGAGCTTGAAGCGCTCGACCGGTATGCTCGGCTGCGGATCGCGTCGGTGCCGAAAGAACGCCGCGTGCTGGTGACGGCGCACGACGCGTTCCAGTATTTCGGACGCGCCTACGACATCGAGGTCAGGGGGTTGCAGGGCGTCAGCACGGCCGCGGAGACGGGCACGAAAGACGTGACCGATCTCCGAGACATGCTCGTGCGCCGCGGCATCAAGGCGGTGTTCGTCGAGACGAGCGTTCCGGAAGACCGCATCCGCGCGGTGATCGAAGGCGCGGCGGAGCTGGGGCACCGCGTCGTGCTCGGCGGTTCGCTCTATTCGGATTCGACGGGACCGGAAGGGACGCCGGAAGGTACGTATGTCGGCATGTTCCGGCATAACGTCGACGCGATCGTCGACGCGTTGAAGTGACGGCTCGCCGCGTGTTTTGGGGGGGACGACAATGACGACGACGGAATCGGGAACGGTTGCACCGGGCGACGTGGCCGCGGAGACGGAGCCTGAGGCTTCGCCGCTCGTCGTCCGCGACTTGACGGCGGCGTACCGCGGCGAGCCTGTGCTTCGATGCGTGAATCTCGCACTGCCGGAAGGGCGGCTGATCGGGCTGATCGGGCCGAACGGCGCAGGCAAATCGACGTTGCTGAAAGCGGTGCTCGGGCTTGTTCCCGTGCTGTCGGGTGAGGTGCTCGTCTTCGGCATGCCGTACCGCAAACGTCGGCGGCTCGTCGGCTACGTACCTCAACGCGAATCGGTCGACTGGGATTTCCCGACGGACGCGCTCGACGTCGTCGTGATGGGGCTTTACGGCCGTCTCGGTTGGTTTCGCCGGCCCGGTAAAAAAGAACGCGAAATTGCGATGGAATGTCTGGAAAAAGTCGGAATGGCGGCGTATGCCGACCGGCAGATCGGTCAGCTGAGCGGCGGCCAGCAACAGCGCGTGTTTCTCGCGCGGGCGTTGGCGCAGGACGCCCGGCTTTATCTGATGGACGAACCGTTCGCCGGTGTCGACGCCGCGACGGAGAAAGCGATCGTCGGGCTGCTCGGCGAGCTGAAAAGTCGGGGCAAAACGGTCGTCGTCGTGCATCACGATCTGTCGACGGTGCGCGACTATTTCGACTGGGTCGTCCTGCTGAACCGCGAAGTCGTCGCCGCCGGGCCGACGGACGAGGTGTTTCGGCCGGAGCTCTTGCAGCGGACATACGGCGGACGGCTGGCGGTGTTCCGCGAAAACGGCGCGCCGACGCGCGCAGAGGGGTGAGCGGCTATGCCGTTGTCGGACGTCTGGTCGGATCCGAACGTACGCTGGGTGTTGCTCGGCTGCATGCTGCTTGGCTTGTCCGGCGGGGTCATCGGCAGTTTTACCTATATCCGCAGACAGAGCTTGACCGGCGACGTGCTCGCCCACGCGGCGTTGCCGGGAGTCTGTCTTGCCTACATGGCGATCGGCGCAAAATCGGTCTGGGCGTTTGTCGTCGGAGCGGCGCTGGCGGGATGGGCGGCGGTGTTGTGCGTCGGACTGCTCGTCCGTCGTTCGCGGTTGAAGGCGGATACCGCGCTGGCCGCGGCGCTGTCGGTGTTTTTCGCATTCGGCGTCGTGCTTCTGACGTTCATCCAGCGCGGCGAAGGAGGCAACGTCAGCGGACTGGATGCGTTTCTGTTCGGACAGGCGGCAACGATGACGGCGGGCGACGTGCGGGCGATGGCGACGCTGTCGGCAGTCGTTTTGGCGGCCGGCGTCCTGTTTTTCAAAGAATTCAAGCTGACCGGGTTCGATCCGGAGTTCGCGCGCAGTATCGGGTTTTCGGCCGGGCGGATCGACGCGTTGCTCATGTCGCTCGTCGTCGTGACGGTCGTCGCCGGCATTCAGGCGGTCGGCGTCGTGCTGATGTCCGCATTTCTCATCGCGCCGGCGGTTGCGGCGAGATGCTGGACGGAACGATTCGGGCGGATGGTCGCGCTTGCCGGCGTATTCGGCGCCGTCAGCGGCTGGGCGGGAGGATATGCCGGCACGTTTTCGCACCAGTTGCCGACCGGAGCGCTGGCCGTGCTGGCCGCCAGCGCATTGTTCGTCTTGTCGCTGCTGTTTTCGCCTCGGTGCGGGCTTTTGGCGCGGGCGGTCCGGCGCTTCGTGCAGCGGCGCATGACGCGGGCGGAATTCAGACGAGCGGCCGTAGGGGTGAAAAAGCCGTGAGCGATCTGATCATCCTGCTGACCGGCGGTCTCGTTGCGGCGTCGTGTTCGCTGCTCGGCAGTTTTCTCGTGTTGCGGCGGATGGCGATGGTCGGCGACGCAATCAGCCACGCGGTGTTGCCCGGCATCGCGGCGGCGTTTCTGGCGAGCGGGTCGCGCGATCCGATCGTCGTGTTGCCCGGGGCGGCGCTCATGGGGGTTCTCGCGGTCTTTTGTATCCAGTGGCTGCGGCAGTCCGGCGTGCAGGAAGACGCCGCGACCGGCGTCGTGTTTACGGCGCTGTTCGCCGCCGGCGTGCTGATGGTCAGCTTGTTTGCGCGGCATATCGACCTCGATCTCGAACACGTGCTGTACGGCGAAATCGTGTTCGTGCCCTACGACGAGCTGCATCTGTTCGGCAAATGGCTCGGCCCGCGCGCGCTCTGGTTCGTCGGCGCGACGTTCGCGCTGAATGCGGCGGTCGTCGCGATCTTTTACAAACAGTTTAAGCTGTGTTCGTTCGACCCTTTGTTAGCGGCGTCTCTGGGCGTTCCGGTCACGTTTTTCCATTATCTGTTGATGGCGCTCGTCTCGCTGACGACCGTCGCCGCGTTCGACAGCGTCGGCGCGGTGCTCGTCGTCGGCATGCTCGTGCTTCCGCCGGCGACGGCCTATCTGCTGACCGATTCGCTGGCGCGCATGATCGGGCTCGGCATGGCGATCGGCGTCGCCGACGCCGCGATCGGATACGGCGTGTCGGTTGCGTTGGATGCGTCGACGGCGGGGTGCATGGTGACGGTCGCCGGCGTGGCGCTGGCGCTGGCGTTTCTTTTTTCGCCTAAACACGGCATTTTGATGCGGCCAAAAATCAAGCGCGCCTGACGAGCGCGCCGGTTTTATTTTTTGTCCGCGAGCCATCCCGCCAGCTCGTCGATCTGCGCGTCGGACAGCCGTCCCTTGAAAGAGGGCATACCGCCTCTGCCGTCGCGGATGACGGCGGCGATTTGCGCCCGGTCGTACTTGTCGCCTATCTTGCGCAGATCGGGACCGACGCGGCCTTCGAGGTTTTGGCCGTGGCACGACATGCAGTTGTTTTTGTAAATGGTTTCGACGCCAGCCGGCGCGGCGCCGCCGGGCTGTGCGGCGGGGCCGCCGGTATTGCTTTTTTGCCCGCACGCGGTGAACAAAACGGCGGCGGACAACGCGACGGCGGACAGTGCGAGCGCGCGTCCGAATCGTTTTGCGCAGATGTTCCGCATCGTCACTCACCTCCTTCGTTGTTCGGACGCCGTCCGGCCGCCGCAAATACGCGGCGGTACGCTTCGGCCGACCGGCGAAACAGCTCGTCCGGATCGCGGTCGACCGGGGCGGCGGACCGCCGGGACGCGGAGGCCGAATCCGTCTCCGGCATTTGTGGCCGAAGGACTTCCTGCGCGACGACGCCGCGGTAGCCGATCCGGTAAAGCGCGCGCAGAAACGCCGCGAGATCGATGACGCCCTCGCCCGGGTAGAGTCGGTCGTCGTCTCGCGCTTGTTCGACAGGGACGGCCGGGGCGTCGTTCAGGTGGACATGCACGATTTGCTCCGGACGAAGCGACAACAGGTCGGCTTCCGTCCCGCCGGTCGTATACCAATGAAAGCTGTCGAGCAACAGTCCGACGTTCGGTTTGTCGATCGCCGCGATCCAGTCGAGCGTCTCGGCCATCGTCCGAATGAACGGATGTTTCCATCGCAGCGCTAAATGCAGCGGGCCGACAAATTCGAGGCCGAGGCGCAGGCCGTAGGCGTCGAGAACATCGGCGACGACGCGCAGCCGCCGAGTGGCGACGGCGAGGAAGCGCGCCGGGGGTACGTCGACGGACGGCAAAATGTAGGTGCAGCACGCCTCGCAGCCGAGCCGCGAAGCGGCATCCGCTTCAGCGGGCAGCCGTTTGAGCGTTTCGCGGAACGACACGTCGTCGTTGCGCCAGTCGACGCAAAGCCCGACGGAGCCGATGCGCACGCCGAGGCGGCGGAGGTCCGCGAGAGCGCGGTCGGCGCCGACGTCGTCGATCCAGCGCAGCAGTTCGTCGCCGGAGGCGTCGACGGCGCCGAAGCCGTATTCGGCCGCTTTCGCCGCGAACGCGTCGATCGGCCCGGTGAAACCGACGCCTGCTCGGGTAAGACCGAAAATCACGGCGGAACGACACCTCCGCTTTTTTGGGCCACAAGTCTGCCGCATTTTTATACGGCGGTCGGCGGCACTTGCGCGACGGTCGACGGCGGTTCGCGCAGACGGTCGATATGGTTTTCGGAAGTTATTATACCATTGATCCGATTCCGTCTACCACTCGAGCACTCGCCGGTACGCCTCTTCATACCCTTCCGCCATCCGCTCGACGGTGAACAGCCGTTCGACGCGTTCCCTGCAATCGTGCCGACGGACAGCGGACAACCGGCCGACGGCTTCGACCGCTTCCTCGACGGTCGAGACGACGAAACCCGTCTTGCCGTGTTCGACGACTTCCGGCACAGAGCCGCGGTTAAAACCGATGACAGGGGTGCCGCACGCCATCGCTTCAGCCATGACGAGGCCGAACGGTTCCGGAGCGCGGACGGGATGCAGCAGCGCGAGCGCGCCGCCCATCAACCGGTTGCGCTCTTGCGGGCCGACTTCGCCGACGAACCGCACGTGCCGACCGTCGATGCGCGGGCGGACGACCGTTTCAAAAAAAGTGCGGTTGCCGTCGGGGACGATGCCGGCGACGACAAGCGGCACGCCAGACCGCAGGGCGATGTCGACGGCGAGATCGGCGCCTTTTTCCGCACAGATGCGGCCGACGAACAGCAGATACTCTCCCGGCCGTTCGACGAAATCGAACTGTTCGAGGCGGACGCCGTTGTAAACGTTGGCGACGTAGCGGAGCTCGGGGCATCCTTGCCGTTCCGCGTAGCTGATCGAGACGTAGGGCAGGTCGGCGAACTGCCGGAACGCCTCGCGCGAATCGGCTTCCAAGAGAGCCGCACCGTGTAGGGTCGTGACGACCGGCGTGCGGATCAGCCGCGCGAACGGCAGCGGCAAATAATTCATATGATTGTGCAGGATGTCAAGGCCCATTCGGTCGGCTTCGTGCAGCGCGTGGCCGATATGGATCAATTCCCACGGTCGGGAAGGCCGCTCCGGATGTTCGCCGAGCGGTTCCGGACAGACGGCGGACAACGTTGCGCGCGTCTGCGAATCGCCCGTCGCGAACAGGACGACGTCATGCCCGCGCGCGACGAGCCCGTCGGCGAGATTAGCGCATACCTGCTCCCAGGGGCCGTATTTTCGCGGCGGCGTCCGCCAAGCGATCGGCGCGAGAATACCGATTCTCACGGTCATCCCTCCTTCTGAAAAGCCGCCGTTTCCATTTTATCATGAGTTTACGGATTGACGCGTTTTGCCGCCGCGTTTCATAATGGTAAGTGTAGAAGAAGGAGGGGGTTATCGTGAGACAAACCCCGGATCCGAGACGGCTGATCGAAGAGCTGCGCAGCGGTTCGGAAGCGGCGTTCGAATCGTTTTACGAGCGCTACGTGCCGCTGGTGTTCCGCATCGCGTTCAAGCTGACCGGCGACCGGATGGAGGCCGAGGATATCTGCCACGACGTATTCGTCGAGCTGATGCGCCATCCGGAGAAGTACGATCCTTCGCGCGGAAGCGTGGAAGCGTTTTTGGCGGTTAAGGCGAAATCGAAGGCGTTCGATCGGCTTCGCAAGCGGAAGCGGTGGCTGCCTGCGTCTTGCGGCACGGCGGAAAGTCGGCTCCGCGAGATGGAAGCCGAGGGGTCTGTCGAGGAAGTCGCGATGGTCGGCTGGCAACGCGATCGATTGCTCCGGGCGCTCGCCCGCATTCCGCAGGCGCAGCGCACCGCCGTTTACGGCATGTTTATTGAAAACATGACGCAACAACAGCTGGCCGAGGCGATGAATCGGCCGCTCGGCACCGTCAAATCGCTCGTCCGTTACGGTTTGCGCCGTTTGCGCGAGGAACTGGGAGCGGAAAGGAAGGATCGATGATGCGCGGCCCGCGTTGTCCTTCCGAATCGGAGATCATCGACGGGTTGTTGGGGCGTCTGCCTTTCTGGAAACGCGAATGGACGGCCGCCCATCTTCTTTACTGCCCGAAATGTCGCGATTTGGAGCGGCAGTGGCGAGATTTGCTGGAGGCGGAGCCGGTTGCGCCCGGGCCTCGGCTGAAAAGAAGGCTCCGGTCTGCCTGGACCGTTCACCGCTGGCGCTTGCGGTTCGGCGCGCGGAACATGCAGGCGGCCGCGGCGGCGGTGCTCGTCGTGTTCGCGTTTGCGGCCTGGATGACGGCTGGCGCGTTCCGTTCGGGCGACGGCGACGGATGGCCGGGCGACAGCCGTACCGTGTTCGCGGACGGCGACGTCATCCGGATGATGGACATCGCCGCGCGTCCGCATACTCAGCGTTACGCGCTGGTGGCCCCCGAGACGTCAACGCCGGCGGCATCGGACCGGGCGAAAGGGTTTGTCTGGGTCGACAAGGCGGGTGATGAGCTGCTCGTTCTGGTCGACGGAGAAAAAGCGGCGATCGGCCGCGATTACCAGGCGTGGCTCGTGCTCGGCGGCGATCCCCGCCGTGCGGACCGCCGGAGCGCCGGCGTGCTGCGCTGGCTGAACGGCAAGGCGTACTTGCAGTATCAAGGCGCAACGGTCCGGCAGGCCGAAGGCGTCGCGCTCAGTCTTGAACCGAAAGGCGGCAGCGTCCGCCCGTCCGGCCCCGACGCGGCATGGGCGTTTATCGGCACTACCCCTGCGGGCGACCGCGGATAACGCGGGGACGCGCTTCAGCCGTCGCCGGCCGCTCCGTTTCCGGCAAGTCGCAGCGCGTATTCCAGCGGTCGGCGCACGGCCGTCCGGTAGGCGTGCAGGTCGCCGATTCTACGGAAAATGTCGCGTCCCGGCTTCGGATTGACTTCCAGCAGCCAGACGCGGCCGGACGGATCGACGGCCAGATCGAGGCCGAGTTCGCAAAGGCGGCCGTATCGTCTCTCCAGAAGAGAAGCCGCGATCATACTTGTATTTTCCATTTCATCCATAATGGAACTTACCCTGGATGAATGATGAAATCGCTCGCGCAGCACCGTTTCGGCGGGGCGTGCCGTGCCGCCGCCGTGCAAGTTGGCGGTGACGCTGCCGGGCGCTCCGATTCGTGCTGCACAGCCGGTGACGCTCCAGCGGCCATCACCGTTTTTTTGGACGAGCATTCGGAAATCGTGAACGCGGCCGTCCGTCAGCTCGGTGCGGATGGCCTGTTGAGCCAAGTAGCGGCCGCCTGCTTTCAGCCGTGAAATCCGGAAACCGAGTTCCGCGACCGCGCATTGGATCGGCGTCAGGATGCGGCGCCGGCGGTCGCGCCCTTCGATCCGGCAGACGTCGGCGGCGAGCTGTTTGACGCGCAAAATGCCGCGGCCGCCCGTGCCGTTGATCGGTTTCAAATAAACGGCGTTGTCCGCACGAAGAAACGTAAGAACGTCCCGCGCGTCGCGATAGAGCCGAGCTGGAGGAAGACGGCGCGCCATATCGGCGTCGGCGGACAGCAAGCGGTGGATCGCCCATTTGTTGGCCAGCGGGCGGTTCAAATAGATGAGATCCGAATAGTCACGCCGAAACCGGCGGTAGGCCCGAAAACGAGAAGACCGCTCGAACCGGCACCGGTCGTATAGCACGGTCGGCAGCGGCATTCGGAACGACAGCCAGCGCCTGGCCGTAGGATCGTAGAGCCTGGCGACCGCCAGCGTATCGGGCGAGTTCAGCGTGTGCGCGGCAAAAACGGCGACGCGGACGCCGAGTTCCCGGCCGGCTTCGGAAAGGCGTCGGAAATACGCCCACTCCTCCGAACTGGCAGACGGGGTTTCTTCCAGGGTCAAAATGCCGATCGTTTTCATGGCGGACGTCCGCCCTTTTTCATTTTCGTCTGTTTCGAAAGATAGAGGAAATATTCCACGAGATGCTCGAGCGATTTGCGGCGGATGTGCGGTTCGTCGAACTTCATCGGCTTGGCATTCGCTTCGAAAAACCAGATGCGGCCGCCGGCGTCGATGCCGAGATCGAGGCTCATCTCGCCGAGCCGATAGCCGGACTGCTTTTCGATCGCTGCGGCGATTTCGAGAGACGCCTTGCGCACCCGGCCGACCAGCGACCGGACGTTCGCGGCGCCGAAGACGCCGGCGAGCAGTTTTTCCGGTTTTTCGATCGTCCCGCCGCGCGGAACGTGCGTCGTGATGCTCGTTTTTCCCGCGACGCGCGCGCCGATGCCGGTGACGCTCCAGACGCCGCGGCCGTTTTTCTGTACGAGCACGCGCAGGTCGAACGGGCGGTCTCGGCGGCGGGCAAGCCCGACCGCCTGTTGCAGCACGTATTCCTCTTCGCCGACAATCTGGCGGATTCGTTCCCAGACCGTTTCGAAATCGGTAGCTTCGCAGCGGCTTCCCCTCTTTTCCTCTTGGAAAATCAACCCATATTTCGGCGATGCGCCCGCCCGATCGCCGATCCGGAACACTTTCATGATGCCTTTGCCCGCTTTGCCTTGAACAGGCTTGAGGTAGACGCTCGCATGCCGGCACAGAAACGACTTTAGCCGCCTCGGGCCGTCCAATCTGCAAGTGGCGGGGACGTACCGGCGCGTCGTTTTGGATCGACCGAGCCATTCGTAGAGCGTCCATTTGTTGAAGAAAAACGGGTTGAACAAATGAACGCGCTTATCCCGCAGCACTTCCCGGATGAGCTTGCTCACTTCCGGCTGCGCCTCGTCCTTGCGGCTCGGAATCCGGTTATACACGACGGCCGGCGGCGGCAGCTGCTCCGTTTTCCACGTACCGGTTGCCTCATCGTAGACGTGACACGTGATGTTCGCGGCGAACGGCCGGTAATCGCGTTCGGTGACGACGACGATGCGGACGCCCATTCGATTCCCCGTCCGGATTAGGTCGACGAAATTGTTCCGGTTGCCGCGAAAGCCGCAAACCTCGTCGTGCATCGTCAAAATACCGACGGTTGGACGCGATCCGCTCATGTTTCACGCCTCCTTCCGCCTCCGGAAACGCGCGAGGTACAAGCAATATTCGAACGTGTACCGGAGTGCGGCGCGGCCGTCGGCTTTCAGCGCGGGATGTTTGAAAATCGACCGCCCGGGTTTGGCGTTGGCTTCGAACATCCATATTTTCCCTTTTCTATCTATTCCGAGGTCGAAGCCAATTTCGCCGAGCGGACGCCGGCACTTGCGTTCGATCGTTTCGGCAAGCCGGATGGCGGTCTGTTTGGCTGACTCCAGCATGCGGACACCTTGTTCTCCGAACGCGCGCCTGAGCACTTCTTCCGGAAGTAAAATCTGGCCGCCGGCTCGAAGGTGGGTCGTCACGCTGCCACGGCCAGCCCGCTTACAGCCGATACCGGAGACGACCCATTGGTTATCGCCGTTTTTGTGCATGTGAAAACGGAAATCGACCGGACTTCCGTCGATTTCGATGAGCCGGACGCCTTGCTGGGCGATGTAATGGCGCAGTTTCCCGCGGGAGAGGCCGAGCATCGCGGTCAGGCCCGAAAAATGCGGAAACCGCAAAAGGCGGTTTCTGTTTCCCCTACGGTAGCGGACCCAGTAGCCGGAACGCGGGTGCCAAGCGATCCGGTAAATACCGAGGCCAAGGCTGCCGCCGGTCGGTTTCAGGTAAACGAGCCGGTAACGTTCCAGCATGGATCGAAGCGTGTCGGCGGACGGATTGAGATATGATTCGGGGATGAGCTGTTCCATATCTTCTTTTTCTAAAAGTTTATAGACATCCCATTTATCAAAAAAACCCCAATTAAAGATCGGAATTCCTTGTTCGATAAATCGTTCTTTGAAGCGTTTTATTGGTTCCTGTTTTTCTTCTTTGCGCTGTGTCATCCGGTTGTAGACGACGTCGGGCAGCGGAACAGTACGTCTGGCCCAGCCGCCGTCGGCCGTGCGGAAGCTGCCGGTGACGGTCCGTTTTTCCCAATCGACGTCGCGCGGGGAGAACGCGAAGCAGAACGCCTTGTCGGAGCCGTAGGCCAAATGGGTTCGTACGAGCAAGGAGGACGGTCTGCTCGAGCTGTCCGACGTCAAAATGCCGATCAGCGGACCAAGGCGCATCGTGCGCGTTTCCGGTTCATAACGCACGAAGATGCGGCCGGTCCGAGGAATGGACAGCTCCGTCCGGACGGATTGCGGAACGCGGAGAACGGCGGTTTTGCCTCCGGTCGCCCGGAACGGCAGGACGACGGACGCGGACCCGAGTTTCAGTCTGACGGTTCCGTTCGCCCGGGCGATGCCGAGCGCTTTAAGAAGCGGCCGGGTAGCGGTCGCGACCCGTTCCGTTTTGCTCGTCGCCTGAAGGATGCAGGTTGCCAGACTCATCGGGTTTCCTCCCCCTGCAAGCGGTCGATCAGCGTTCGCGCGTAGAAAATCGGCCGGAGCCACGGTTCGGGCGCACCGTCGCCGCCTTTCGCCCCGATTTCCACGTCGGCGCCTGCATCGGCGCCTGTGCCGGCCAGCCGGACGAAGGCGGAATGGCCGGGTTTGGAGTTGGCTTCGAGCAACCAGATGCGGGCGCTCCGGTCAATGCCGAAATCGAGCCCAAGTTCTGCCAGCCGGCCGAATCCGGATTCCAGCGCGACGGCGGTGCGGACGGCCAGAAAACGAAGCCGCCCGAGTAGCGTTTCCGCACTTGTCCCGAATTCTTTCCCCAGGAGTGCCGCCCCCGACGTTGCGATGCCGCCGCCGTGTAAGTTCGACGTGACGCCGCCGGGCCGGCCGATGCGCGCGGCAATACCGGAAATTCGCCATCGGCCGCGGCCGTCTTTCTGGACGAGGACGCGCAGGTCGAACGGTCTTCCGTCCGCTGTTTCCAGCAGCAGAAAAGGCTGCATCAGAAACGGACGTCTGCGCGCCCAGTCGCGTATCGCCACGACGAGGCTTCTGCGGTCGTGCACCTCGGCGCAGACGATCCGGTTGCGGGCGTTTCGGCCGCGCAGTTCGTACCCGGTGCCGGCGGTTGGCCGAATGCATAGGACGCCTCGGCCGCAGCTGCCGTTTTCCGGTTTCAACAAAACGGCCGGCGTCTGTTTCAGCCGTTCGACGACCTGTTGCGGATCTTCGAGCGTTTCCGTCGGTGGCAAATGGACGGCAAGTTCCGGGTCTTGCGATAAAACGGCGATGACGTCGCGTTTGCCCGTCAGCTGATGGCCTAGCAGGACGACCCCGGATTCGCGGAGCAGCCGGCGGGCGGCCTGCTGATGCTCGGCATGCGCGTTCCGGCTTTTGTAAAAACTTCGGTCGTAGACGACGTCGGGAAAAGGTACGGACGCTTTTTCCCATTCACCGCGGTCGGGGCGCCAGCGGTAGCCGGTCGTGCACCGTCGGGACCAGTCCGCTTCCAGCGGAGAGAAAACGAAAACGTCCAGACCGACGGACGGCCCGAGTTCGCTCAACTTTCGGAAATAGGCGGCGGGTGCCGGCGAAGGGGGCGTCCGGTTGCCGTCGCCAATCATGATGCCGAGCCGGCCGGTGTTCGTCGCGCGGATCATGGATGCGACCTCCCGTTCGTTCGCCGCCGTCGGTCAAAAACCGGCCAGGCGTATGGCGTAGCGGACGGTCCGGTGCGTCGACGGGCGGATGCGCAGAGGCGACGACGGCGCGTCGGTTCCGACGGTTTTGGCGGGTTTGGAATTGACTTCAATCAACCAGACGCGGCCGTTCGGCTCGACGCCGAGATCGATGCCGAGTTCCGCGAAGTGGCCGCTGATCGTCTGTTCGACGCCGCGGGCGACGTCGAGCGCTGCCTTGCGGAGCCGGGCGACCGTTTCGACGCGCCGCTCCGTCGGAAGGTCGGACCGCTCGAGCGCTTCGCGAAGCCGGCACATGACGCCGCCGCGCGCGAGATTGGAGACGAACTGCCGGTTGCCTGCGATCCGGGCGACGATTGAGGTGATCGACCATCGCCCGTCTGATTCACGCTGCACGAGCACCCGCATGTCGATCGGCCGGCCGTCGGCCGAAATGAGGCGAAGCCCTTGTTGCGCCAGATACGGCCTTCGTTTCAGCGTTCCGGAGATCGCTTGATAAAGATCGGCCAGCGTGGGGTACGATCGCCTGCGCACGCCGGCGAGCAAGGTCGTTTCACAGACATACTCGTTCCGCGACCGCGTGATTCGCATAATACCGCGCCCCTGGCTGCCATGCACCGGTTTGAGGAAAACGGTCGGGTATTTGGAGCAGAAATGCCGGAGCGTCGCTAGATCTCGACAAGGTGCTGACTCCGGAAGATACCTGGCGCATCTGGGGTCTCGCTTCAGGGCGGCGAACAGTTCCACCTTATTCAGAAAGCGGGCGTTGAACACGGCGACGCCGAATCGGTTTCTTGCTTCCCGCAAAAAATTTTTGACCGTGGGCAAGTTTTCGGCCCGTCTGGAACCGAGCCGGTTGTAAACGACGTCGGGAATCGGAAACGCCGATTTACGCCATCTTCCGTTCCAGCTCCATCCTTCAACTGCCGTCGTCGTCGACAGTTCGTCCGGCGTGAAAAAAAAGACGCAGGCGCCGTACCGGCGGCATGCTTCCGCGAATTCTCGGCAAAAACCGGTCGCTGCGCCGAACAGGCGGAGTTCGTCCGAGGGTTGCGCGCGGTTGATCAGCACGCCGATCAAGGGGCCGAGCGCCAGTGTACGGGTGTCTGCCCGATAGTGCGCAAGCAGCCGGACGCCCGCCTGCAACCCCAGGCGGGCGGCCGTCGTCGAGGGCAGTCGGAGCCCGTCAGCGGGCTCTCCGGCGGATAATCTCACGGTTTGCCGGAACGCACCGAAGCGGAGCGTCACGGGGGCGGTAGGCGGCCGGATCCATCTCAGCACGTTTTCTCCGGCCGCGACGTCGTCGTCGGCGTTTTCCGAGACGAAAATCCGGATTTTGGTCCTGGCCATCGGGCCATCACCCTCGTCGCCCTGGATATTGCATGATATGTGGACGAAAAAGGGTTGGTGCGCGCAGGCTGCGGCTGTCCGGCGTTCGCACCTTCGGGAGGCTCGCGCCGGCCGTCTTGATCGTGCCGAATGTGCCACGTCGTGCGTCGACGCTTCAACCGGCGTTCGGAGTTTGATAAAATGGATGGTTAGCGGAGGCGAATCGCGTGGATGAACGAGTGGCGTATGTCCTGACGTCGCTGGCGATCGGGGCGGCGATCGGCGGACTGACGAACGCGCTGGCGATCCGGATGTTGTTTCGGCCGCGTCGGCCGTGGCGGGTCGCCGGCGTCCGCCTGCCGTTTACGCCGGGGCTGATTCCGAAGAGGCGGGACGATGTCGCGAGGGCGCTCGGTAAGATGGTCGCCGACTATCTGATCACGCCGGAGGGGATCGTCGGCCGTCTGCAGGAGGCGTCGTTCCGGGAAAAATGGGCGGGCGCCTTGGTCGGACGGCTGGAGCGCCTGGCAGCCGAAGGGGCGACAATCGGCGAGGCGGTCGAACGCCTGGCGGGCAGCGATTGGGAACCCCGCCTGGTCCATGCCGCGCGCAAGCTGTTGGAAGCTTGGTGGAGCGCCGCCGGCGTGGCGGAACGCGCGCCGGCCGAGTGGATTCCCGGCTGGAACGAGCAGCGGCGCGCCGCCCTGGCGGAAACGTTGGCCGAAGCGTTCGCCGGCGCGGTGCGGGACATGCTGCGTTCTTCCGAAGGCCGAGCGCTTCTTCGTCGGTTCGTCGCGGAGTCGTACGGCCGGTTCGGCTTGTTGGGATCGCTGGCCGGAGCCCTCTTCGATGCGGACAAGGCGGCGCATGCGCTGGGCGGTTGGCTCGAAAGCCGGCTGGATAAGGCGGACGTCCGAAAAGCGGTCGTCGCGGCCGTCGAACGGCGTCTGGCCGAATGGGAAAACCGGACGGTCGGCGACTGGCTGGAACAGCTGACCGGCTTGCCCGCCGATGAGGCGTTCCGTCGATGGCTTCACTCCGCAGAGATTCCCGAACAGGCCGTTCGTCGGCTTCGTTCCGTGCGGGTCGAACGGCTGCTTGCGGCGTTCCGCATAACGGCAGGCGACGGCGGGATGCGGGCGGCGGACGCCGTCGGGCGGTTCGTCCGCATGTTCGGCGAGCAGGCGGAAGCATTCATTCGCGATCTCGACTTAGCGGGACTTGTCTCCGAGCAGGTCGCGCGGTTTCCGGCGGAACGGATCGAGCGGTTGATACTCGACATCGCCGGGCGTGAATTGCGCGCAATTACCTGGCTGGGAGCATTGCTCGGCGGAATTGTCGGATTCGCGCAAGGATTGCTGGCGACGGCCGGGAGGTTTTTTTAAGCCGAAAAAGGAGGGTTTGGTAGTGGTCAATCCGTACGACAAGGCTCACGAACTGGCGCGCGCGCTGCAAGAAAGCGAGCCGTTCCGACATGTCCGCGACGTCCGCGCCAAAATCCGACAGGATGCGGACGCCGAGCGCATGTTGAACGATTTCCGCACACGGCAGCGCGAATGGCAGGCCAAACTGCTCGCCGGAGAGTCGTCGGAGGACGAGGCCAAACAGATCGAAAAACTGTACGAAGTCGTGACGCTTCATTCGCTCATCCGCGAACTGTTCGAAGCGGAGCGGCGCGCGGCGGTGCTCATGGACGACGTGTTCCGCATCGTCGGAGAGCCGTTCAAGCGGCTCGAAGAAGCGTAACGTGTGGTTTTGCCGGATTCATTGCAGGAGCATGCCGTCGATTTCCTCGCGAACCGATTGCGCCACTTTATCGAAACAGACCGACATTTTTCGGATTTCGCTTGCGATTTCGCGGATCACGGCGGGATCGGACAGTTCCTTTTCCTGATTTTCACACCGGTTTTTGTAGCGATGAATTACGGTCTGAATGGCAAGCTCCAAATGCTGAGCAGCGAACCCGTTCTCGTTCATCTTGTTGGATGCCCCTCCGTCGTTTTTTTTCTTCATCTATCTCTTGTGATAATCTCTTGTGACGGCTTTGTCGGATTTGCCCATTTATGATCAGCATACCCGACATCGGGCGCTGCGTGTACGAAAATTCGCGTACAGGATTTCTTCTTGACAAAGCGGTCGAGAAAGGGGAAAACGGAAAGTTTAAGGATTTTGCATTTTGCGGTTTTGTTCGATCCAGTACCGGATTTCGTCGATATATGATTTGCCGTTGGCGAATGAGACCGTCGCATATGGGCTGTCCTTGGTGACGATCCGGTCGAAAAATACTTTGTGATGTTCCTCGTCGAAATGGGTGATTTTTTTCAGGTGCACCAGGTTGACGCGGTCGAGCAGGCGGAATCCGTACGGCTGCAGGTGCCGCGCGAACGCCGACAGCATGTCGATGAGATAAAAGCTGCCCTCGTGCGTGTGGAAAACGACCTTGCGGTTGTCGGAGTCGATATATAGGACGTCTTCGAGATCGACCATTTTCGGTTCGGTCAGATGTTTGCTGTCCCGAGTGGTCAAAAACTGCATGCGGCGTCACTCCATTCGGCAATCGTAAAGCCTTTCGCAGTCGTTCTGCTTTATATTTTACTTCTTTTTCTCAAGTCGAGCAACGAGTAGGCGCGTTTTTTAAATTTTCGATTGATCGCAGAAACGGTGGCGGCGTCGGGAGAGTCAGGCGTTTGCCTCGTAAGACGGTTCGCAGTTGACGAAAAATGATAGCTTCTTTATAATTTTCCAAAAACATTCAATATTCTGGATCCTTTTTCACTGGCGGAAGGCGACATCGACCTGACGGCGCTGGGATTGATGTGGCCGGAGTAGGAGGCGACGTTTACGCGGGTCAAAAGCCGGTTTGCGGCGGTGATGAGCTATTTGTTTGACGCGTTCGGCCGCCCATGGTATCATTATGACTATCCTGCGTGCGATGCAAGGAGGTGTCCGCCGTGCGCGTGGTGATTACGCTGGAATGCACGGAGACCGGCGACCGGAATTATACGACGACGAAAAACAAGAAAACCCATCCGCAACGGCTGGAATTGATGAAATATTCCCCGCGTCTGCGGAAGTATACGCTTCATCGCGAAGTGCGGTGAAAGCGCCGGGAGATCCGCCTTTCGCCCCGACGGCGAAGGGCTTTTTCTTTCCGCGGCTTTCGCGGTTTGCGGTTTCGCGGTCCTTGCGGTACCACAGGAAACGCGCGTTTCGTAAGGAGGAACCCGGATGCCCGTCGTTCTTTCCGGCGTCCAGCCGAGCGGCCTTTTGACGCTCGGCAACTATATCGGCGCCATCCAGAATTTCGTCAAGCTCCAGCATACGCACCGCTGCTTCTTTATGGTCGTCGACCTGCACGCGGTGACGGTGCCGCAAAACCCGGACGATTTGCGGGAAAATTCCGAGGCGGTGGCGGCGTTGTATCTTGCCGCCGGCATCGATCCGGCCAAGGCGACGGTGTTTCTGCAGTCGCACGTGCCGGAACACGCACAGCTCGGCTGGCTGATGACGACGCTCGTCCATATGGGTGAACTGGAGCGGATGACGCAGTTTAAGGAAAAATCGTTCGGGCGCGAGTCGGTCGGCGCGGGGCTGTTCGTCTATCCCGCGCTGATGGCGGCGGATATTTTGTTGTACAACGCCGATCTCGTTCCGGTCGGCGAGGACCAGAAGCAGCATCTCGAGCTGACGCGCGATCTGGCGCAGCGGTTCAACAATCGGTTCGGCGAGCTGTTCAAGCTGCCGGAACCTTATATGCCGGAAGTCGGCGCGCGCGTCATGTCGTTGGACAATCCTTCCAAAAAAATGAGCAAGTCGAATCCGAATCCCGGCAGTTACATCGCGCTGCTCGACGAACCCGACGTCGTCCGCAAGAAAATTATGCGGGCGGTGACCGATTCTGGACGGGAAATCCGTTATGATCCTGAAAATAAACCTGCTATTTCCAATTTGATCAGCATTTATTGCCACGCGTCCGGGATGTCGGTTGCGGACGTCGAAGCCGCTTACGAGGGCAAGGGATACGGGGAGTTCAAACGCGATCTGGCGGAGCGCGTCGTCGAGCTGCTCGAGCCGATTCAGCGGCGTTACCGGGAAATCCGCCGTTCCGGCGAACTTCAGGACGTCCTTCGCCGCGGGGCGGAGCAGGCGTCGGAAGTCGCCGGCGCGACGCTGCGGGAAGCGATGCGCCGCATGGGCTTTTGGGTTTTCCGCTAAAGTGCCGGTTACAGACGAAAAGGAGGCCGATTCATGACACGCAAAGCGCTGTTCCTGTCGTTGGCGCTGTCCGTCGCGCTGTCCGCCGCCTCGGTCGTCCCCGCTTTTTCCGTCCCGCGGTCGCACGCCGCCCAGGTACCCGCCGAGGACGCGAAAAACCGGATCCAAGAGGCATTCGACCTGCTTTATCAGCTGCATCTGAGCGCGCCGTCGAAGGACAAGCTGGCCGAGGCGGCGATCCGCGGCATGGTCGAATCGCTGAACGACCCGTATACGGTCTATTGGACGAAAGAAGAGTATCGCCGTTTTCTAGAAAGCCTTAACGGCCAATATGTCGGGCTGGGCATTGTCATCGAAAACGACGGGGGCAGAGTGCGCGTCAGCGAAGTGATGCCGGGCAGACCTGGCGAAGCCGCTGGACTTCGCGCCGGCGATCTGATCGTATCGATCGACGGCAAATCCGTCGATTTCGAGCATTTCGACGAGGTGAGGGCGAGCTGGAAGGCCGGCCAGAAAGTGCGCATCGGCGTCGAGCGCGGAGGCGCTCGTCTGGAACTGGAGGCGGTTCTGGCGGAAGTCGAACTGCCGCGCGTGACGGGTTCGCGCGTCGCCGACGGCATCGGATACGTCCGCTTGACGTCGTTCGCGGAGAAGACGGACGAACAGCTTCGGGCGAAACTTGCCGAACTGGGGAACCTGCGCGCGCTCGTGCTCGACCTGCGCGGCAACACCGGCGGCCTTCTTTCCAGCGCCGGCGACGTCGCTTCCCGCTTTGTCGGAAGCGGCGTGCTGCTGTATACGCGCGATCAAAGCGGTGTGGAGGAAAAGGTTGAATTTTCAGGAGTTCGCGCGTTTGCGGGCCGGCTTATCGTGTTGGTGGACGAGCAGACGGCCAGTGCGGCGGAGATTTTGGCGGGAGCCCTTCAAGATTACGGTGTAGCGCGCGTCGTCGGCGTTCGGACGTACGGCAAGGGCGTCGTGCAGCAGATTTATCCGCTCGGCTCAGGCGACGCCTATCTGAAAATAACGGTGGAAGAGTATCTGACGCCGAAACACCGACAAGTCAACGGACGCGGCATTCAGCCCGACCTTGTCGTCGTGGGCGAAGGAGCCCAGTTGGCGACGGCATTGCGGGAAGCAGGAGTCGAAAGCTTGCGGCTGGAGGCGTCCGAAGGCGTCTGCCGGATCATGGGGCTGGACTGCGGCGGCCCAACGCCGATCGTCCGCGACGGGCGCACGTATGTGCCGCTGCGCACGTTGGCCGCGCTTGTCGGCGCGACGGTGACGTGGATCGGCGAAACGCGGACGGCGCGTGTCGTCGCCGGCGGCGTGACGGTCGATTTTGCGGCCGGCGGGGAGCTTCGCCTTGAAAACGGCGTCGGATACGCGGACGTCGAAACGTTTTTGCGGAAGTTTTCCGGCGTCAAATGGCTGAGGACGCCGGACGGCGCTTACGAGGTGACGGCCCCGCTTTCTTCGCGGCCGTGACGGGAGGCCGCAAAATTGTCCATGTTTTGAGGCGCCATCCTCCATGGAATGCTCTCCTCGGTCGTTGTAACCTTCGGTCAGGGGATGCGGAGGAGAGATCGACATGGCGCAGGAACGGAAATCGATTTTCGGCGAGCATTTGCGCCGTCATGCCCTGTCATACGGGTTCGGGTTCGCGCTTCTGTTCGTCTCCTGTTACTTGCAGCTCTATATTCCGGAGTTGATCGGCCGCTTTACGGACCGACTGGAACATTCCCTTCTGACGCGCGAAGAAGCGTGGCGGTACGGAATCGGGATTTTGACGGTCGGTGCCGGAGTGGCTTTTTTTCGTTCGATCAGCCGGATTTATTTGTTCCGTCTGGCGCGCCGGCTGGAGATGCGGCTGCGCAACGAGCTGTTCGCCCACTGGGAGACGATGTCGGCGCGCTTTTACGACGAACGGCGGGTCGGCGACCTGATGGCGTACTCGATCAGCGACGTCGGCGTCATTCGGGAGACGACGATGGGCGCGCTGTTCAACGCGATGGAGGCTGTCGTGTTGATCGTGATCGCCGTCGTCACGCTGTCGGCGACGGTCGATCCGTGGCTGACGTTGTGGACGATGCTGCCGCTTCCACTGCTCAGCTTGCTCGCGTATCGATTTCAGCGCCGGATGCAGGCTCAGTCGAACGACATCCAGGACGCGATCGCGCGGATGACGAGCCGCGTGCAGGAATTCGTCGCCGGCGTGCGGGTCGTCAAGGCGTTTGCGCGGGAAGAGTCGGAACGCGAGCGGTTTGGCGCAGACAACCGGGCTGCGGCGGAGACGAATCTGGCGCTTGTGCGGACGCAGTCGTCGTTTTCGGCGCTCGGGTCGATCGTCGTCGGTGCGAGTGTTTTCGTGTCGGTCGTCGTCGGCGGCTGGATGACGTTGCGCGGCATGCTGTCGCTCGGCGATTTCGCGGCGCTCAACACGACGCTGTCGCTGCTCGTCGGCCCGGTCGAAAACCTCGGCAAGGTCGTCCACCAGATTCAGCGCGGCGTCGCTTCGCAGCGGCGTCTGCTCGAACTTTTCCGGACTCCTCCGGACATCGCGGACGATGAAAGGACGGATATGTCGGTCGTCGACATAGAAGGCGATATCGAAATCCGGAATCTGACGTTTTGTTATCCCGGACAAGCGCGGCCCGCACTGCGCGACGTATCGCTGCGCGTACCGAAAGGGGCGACGCTCGGCGTCGTCGGACGCGTGGGCGCCGGCAAGACGACGCTCGTCCATCTGCTGGTCCGGCTGTACGATCCGCCGGAAGGGACGATTTTTCTCGACGGACGCGACATCCGCACGATTCCGCTCGCGGTGCTGCGCGACCGCATCGGCGTCGTGACGCAGGAAACGTTCCTGTTTTCTTCGACGGTGCGGGACAATATCGCGTTCAATCCGCATCCGACGACCGAGGATCAGGTGAAAGAGGCTGCGGAGATCGCAGACGTCTACAAGGACGTGCGCACGTTTTCCGACGGTTTCGATACGGAAGTCGGCGAACGCGGCATCTCGCTGTCGGGCGGCCAGCGGCAGCGCCTCGGCATCGCGCGCGCCGTGATCAAGCGGCCGTCGGTCTATTTGTTGGACGATTGTTTGTCGGCGGTGGACGCGGTGACGGAGGAACGGATTTTACATCGGCTTCGGGCGGCGACGCGCGGTCGGACGACGGTCATCGTCGCTCATCGCGTGTCGGCCGTTCGTCACGCCGATCTGATCGCCGTGCTCGAGGACGGGCGCATCGTCGAGACGGGAACGCACGAATCGCTTCTGCGCCTGAACGGACGGTATGCGGAGATGGTCCGCATGCAGGCTCCGGATGCCGAAGGGACGCTGGTGGAAGAAGGTGTAAGCGGATGAGCGGTCGTGGAGGAACAGGATTGACGCTGCGGCTCATGCGTTACGCCCGGCCTCATCTATGGTCGCTGACCGCCTGCGTCGCGCTGGCGTTCGGCATCGTCGCCGCCGATCTCGTTCGTCCTTATCTGATCAAAACGGCGATCGACGACCATATCGGCGGTTACCGCAAACCGATGCTGTCGCTGCCCGCGGATAGGGTCGAAGAACTGCGGCGGTTCGGCGAGCCTGTGGTCGCCGGCGGCCGGGCGTACGTCCGCGTTCCGTCAGGAGGTGCGCAGTCCGACGAAACGGTATGGCCCGACGGGGCGGTGCCGTGCCGGATCGTTGAGGCGGAGGGTCGCGCGTGGCTTGTCGAGCGGTTGCCTTCTGGCACATTGCCGGTTCGGGTGGAACGCGGCGAAGACGGGCGGGTATATGCGGTGTTGTCCGACGGCCGGCGGCTTTCGGCGTCCGAGGCGGATGCCGCGCTGCTGGATGCGTTGAAACGACGCGACGCGGCGGGGTTTGTGACGGTCGGCGCTCAGTTTCTCGCCGCCGTGCTGATCGGCGCGGCTCTGTCGTACGTCCAGAACGTCGAATTGCAGCGGACGGGGCAGCGCATCCTGCAGGTGATCCGCCAGCAGCTGTTCGATCATTTGAGCCGGCTGCCGGTAGCCTATTACGATCGGCATCCGGTCGGCCGGATCGTCGTCCGCGTCACCCAGGACACGGAGGCGCTCAACCAATTGTATTCCCAGGTGATCGTGCATCTGGTGAAAGACGTGCTCGTGCTCGTCGGCATCGTCGCGGTCATGCTGCATATGAGCGTCCGGCTGTCGCTGTTGTCGTTCGCGGTTTTGCCGCTGCTTTTGGCGATGACGTTGGCGTACCGGTCGACCGTCCGGCAGGCCCAGCGGCGCATGCGGACGGTGCTGGCGCGGCTCAACGCGTTTCTGGCGGAAAATTTGTCCGGCATGAAGACGATCCAGCTGTTCGTCCGCGAGCGGGTCCAGGCGGAGGCGTTCGGACGGCACAGCGAAGATTTTTACCGTGCCGGCATGTGGAACACGATCGTCAATTCGGTGTTCCAGCCGGCGATCGGATTTCTCGGCAACGCGGCCGTGGCGGCGCTCGTCTGGTACGGCGGCGTCCAAGTACTGGACGGCTCGGCGACGTTCGGCGTCGTCTATGCGTTTACCCATTACGTGCGCCAATTTTTTCAGCCTTTGATGAGTTTGGCTGAGAAATATAACCAGATTCAGACGGCGATGGTGGGGGCGGAACGTATTTTCGAGACGCTCGACACACCGGTCACCGTCGCCGATCCGCCGAAGCCGAAGCCGCTGCCGCGGCCCGTGCGCGGGGAGATCGAATTCGACGGCGTTTGGTTTGCCTACCGGGATGAAGAATGGGTGCTGAAAGACATTCGGTTCCGCGTCGAGCCCGGAGAGACCGTCGCGTTCGTCGGCGCCAGCGGGGCGGGGAAAAGTTCGGTTCTGCAGCTGATCAACCGTTTTTACGACGTTCAGCGCGGGCGCATCCTGCTCGACGGAATCGATATCCGCGATTTGAAGACCGCCGATTTAAGACGGGCGATCGGCGTCGTGCAGCAAGACGTATTCTTGTTCGCCGGTGACTTGTTGTTCAACGTGACGCTGGGAGACCCGTCGATCACGGAAGAACAAGCGATCGAAGCGGTTCGAGCGGTCGGCCTGGCGCCGTTTATCGAACGGTTGCCGCAGAAATATGCGACGCCGCTCGGCGAGCGCGGCGTCAACTTGTCGGCAGGGCAGAGACAGCTGCTCGCGATCGCCCGCGCCATTGCATTCCGGCCGGCCGTGCTCGTGCTCGACGAGGCGACGTCCAACATCGACACGGAGACGGAACGGCTCGTCCAACAGGCGGTCGCCCGCGCGTCGCGCGGACGGACGACGCTGATCGTCGCGCATCGGCTGTCCACGATCCGGAATGCCGATCGGATCATCGTCATGCGCGGCGGCCGAATCGTGGAGATCGGCGACCATGCCCAGCTGATGGCGAAAAACGGTTATTACGCGCAGCTCGTGCGCGCGTCGGAAACGGGTTACGCCCGCGGGGCGGCCGCGGGCGTAGTCGGCGGTCGGACGGAAAACGAAGGGTTGAAGGCTTGAGCTACGTCTGAACGGCGCCGGGGCGTTCCGCGCCGTCGGGACGGTTTTTGTCGTCGCGTGGCGCCGCGATCGGCGGCTGCGGCGTCGCGAAAGGGTACACGTAGTTGAGCGGTTCATCGAACGTGATGTAGTCCAGGTTGACCATCAGCAGCAAATAGCGCGTGCCCGTCTGCGGATCGCTGATGATGATGTGGTCGCGTCCGGCGGCTTCCAGCCGGCCGCGGAACACCCGGGCGTTCCATTGCGCGTTGTTCTCGAACGTCATGTAGATGGTGGCCATTTTGCCCAAGTTCAGCCTTAAAATATTTTCGATATACGATTCTTCGATCGGCAGCTGGCCCGGTACGTAGGACCCCGGCGCAGGAACGACGGGTGTGCCGGGAATGATCGCTCCGGAAGGCGGCATGTGCGGCATGCCCGGCACTCCCGGGACCGCCGCGGGCGGTACGCCCGGACCGCCGGGAACGACCGGCGGCGGAAACGCCGGGCCCGGTATCGGTGCCGGGGCGACGCCGGAGGGAGGCATCGGTCCCGGAGGGACGTAAGGATGCGGGAAAAACCCCGGAGGGTATCCGGGAGGAACGGCTCCGGGGCCCCCGGTCATGGCGCGGTGCCAGAACGTCATCGATCGGTCCTCCTTTTTCGGCGGATGCCGTTTTCAATAAACACCGTACACTCTCGGGCAGTCGCTCACCGTCGGGGCGTAAAAGCAATGGGACTTGTAGCGGCCCGAGTTCCACTGGCCGAAAAAACGGGCGGGACAACCGCCGACCGGACGGTAAAACCAGAGCGCGAACGTGGCGGGATAAAACCGTTCCCCGTTGACGCAACGCCGCGCCAGCCGGATTTCGGATTCCCGCGCCCTTTGGTAGAAGTATCCGTATCGAACCGCCTCGAATCCTCCCGGGCTCTGGAAAACCATCTGGGGAATGGTGCGGATTCCCTCGAAGTCGAGGCAATCGGCGCGCACGCGGTTGACGCCGACGTTGCCGACCATCAGCATGCCGAGGGCGCCGTCCTCTTCCGCCTCGGCCCGCATAAGCCGAGCAAGAAGTTTGAGGTGTTCGGCATTGGCTTGGATGACGGCCACGGTTTTGTCGCTCCTTTGCGTGTCGGGTGGATGTTTTTCGACCGAATGCACCGGTCGTGTGCTCCAGCCTTACGGTTTCAACGTATGCGCGGGCGGAGGGAAATAGAACGTCCGTCAGCGCGAAAACGGCCGGTTGGCGGGCAGTCGGTCGGCGAGCCACAACAGAAGGAACGATAAGAATACGATCGACGCCGTCCACGCCCATGCCGTTTTCATGTCGCCCGAACCGACGGCGATGTAAATCGCCGTCGGCACGGTCTGTGTTTTACCGGGAATGTTGCCCGCTACCATCAGCGTCGCGCCGAACTCTCCCAGACTGCGGCAAAACCCGAGGATGGCCGCCGCCAGGAGCGACCGCGACGACAGCGGCAACGTCACATACCGGAACACGCGCCATTCTCCGGCGCCGTCGGTTCGGGCGGCGTCTTCGAGATCGCGGTCGACGGCGAGAAAACCGGTTTTCGTCGCCTGATAGACGAGCGGAAACGACACGACGGCCGCGGCGACGACCGCCGCCGCCGGCGAAAAAACGAGCGGAGATCCGAATATATGTTCGAGAACTTTGCCGGCGAAGCTGTTTCGGCCGAAAACGACGAGTAAGAGGAAGCCGGTCGCCGACGGAGGCAAAACGAGCGGCAGCATCCACACCGTTTCCAGCCATGCCGTGCCTTTTCGTTTCCGCAGCGTCATCCATCGGCTGCATGCCGTGCCGAGCAATACGGCGGCCGCCGTCGCCGAAGCGGCTACCTGAACCGACAGCCGAACCGGCGGCCAGAAAACGTTCCAGTCCACAAGCTTCATCTCCCGATTCGCGGTTCGTCGAGATCATCGTACCGGGCGGAAGCCGTATTCGGCAAAGATACGGATCACATTTTCGGACGTCAGATAAGTGAGGAACGCCTCCGCTTCTTTACGGTTTCGCGTCGTCGACACGATCACCGCCGCGTACCGGATCGGGTCGTGCAGGCCGGAATCGACGGCAAAGGCGATCCGAACACCCGAGGATGTCGCCGCATCCGTCCGATAGACGAATCCGGCGTCGGCGTTGTGCGTTTCGACGTGGTGCAACACTTCCCGCACGTCTTTGGCCAGGACGATTTTCGGCTGAAGGTCGTCCCACAAGTCGAGCGCCGTCAGCGCTTGCTTGGCATATGCTCCTGCCGGTACGGTTTCGGGGATGCCGACGGCGATTTTGCGGAAGTCTGACCGGAGCAGATCCCGCGCCTCGTCGACCGCGATTCGGGCGTCGGCCGAAACGACGACGACGAGTTCGTTGGACAGCCACTCGGTGAGCGACTCCGGAATGGTCCGTCTTGCGGTTGTGAGGCGGTCGACTTCTTTCGAAGACGCAGATAGAAAAACGTCGACGGGGGCGCCCTGTTCGATCTGTTGACGAAGTGCTCCGGACGCTCCGAAGTTGTAAAGAATTCTGACATGACGGTTGGATTCATAAGCGGGCTGGATGTCTTTCAGTGCGTCGGCAAGGCTGGCCGCCGCGGATATGGTCAGAACGGAAGTCTGCTGTTGCGACTTGCAGCCGGCGGCGAGTACTGCCGCGCAAACCACGGCGAACAAAGCGGAGAGACGGGTAAAATGTTGCATAGAAGCCACCCTGAACGTCAAATAAAATGACATCACAGCATGAAGCATAAACCAAAACGCGAACGGCGTCAAAGTAAGATTTTATTATTTTTTGATTAATATGGGGTGAATGTGTCGTAAGCCGTTTTGCCGACGCTAGAAGAGAGCCTTATTTCGATTTGCGATACAGGAGGTCGGGCGGAATGGAGCGATTCGAACCCGACTTTGTATTTTTCGAGCAAAAGGCGCTCGGGTATCCGCTCGGACAACGCCTATACGAACGGTTCCTGCAGTCCGGCGTGCCGATCCGCATCACCGACTCGCACAACCGCGTAATCGGCATTCCCGGCGAAAGCGAAGCGGAAAAATACCGAAACTCCAAGCGTACTCTTGTGGTCGGAATCCGCAGGACGCTCGAATTCGACACGTCCCGGCCGTCCGCCGAATACGCCATCCCGCTGACGACGGGGTGTGCGGGGCATTGTCATTACTGTTATCTGCAGACGACGTTGAGCGCCAAGCCGTACGTTCGCGTCTACGTCAATCTCGACGACATTCTGGCTCGCGCCAAACGGTATATCGAAGAACGCGCGCCGGAAACGACTCGGTTTGAGGCGGCCTGCACCGGCGATCCTGTTTCGCTGGAGCATTTGACCGGCGCGCTGCGCGCCTGCATCGAATTTATGGCGGAGCAGCCGTTCGGCCGACTTCGGTTCGTGACGAAGTTCGCGGATGTCGGTTCACTGCTCGACGCCGAGCACGGCGGGCATACTCGTATCCGGTTTTCCGTCAACGCCGCGTACGTCGTCCGCATGTTCGAACCGGCGACGTCCTCCTTGGAAGAACGCATCGATGCGGCGGTCCGTGTCGCCCAAGTCGGATATCCGATCGGGTTCGTCGTCGCCCCGATCTTCAAATTCGACGGCTGGCAAGACGCTTACCTGGCGTTGCTCGTCAAACTGCGCGAGCGGTTGAAGGCCGTCGACACGTCGGACTTGACGTTTGAGCTGATCCAGCACCGGTTCACGCAAACGGCGAAAAACGCGATTCTGAAGCGATATCCCAACACCAAGCTCAAGCTCATGATGGATGAGACGGACCGGCGGATCAAATGGGGCCGGTACGGCCGATTCAAATACGTGTACAAGCCGGATGTCGCCGGGATGTTGGAGGAGTGGTTTCGGCGGTCGATTGCGGACTTGTTTCCGGAAGCGAAGATCGAGTATTTTGTATAATCGTTTCCCATCGCCCGCGCCGGTGTGGTATACTTAGGGGCGACAAACAGCCGAAAAACAAGAACACGCCAGCGGAACGGGAGCTTGACGGCATGTGCGGAATCGCGGGAATGGTTTGTTTCGAGCCGACGGTGCCCGACGAGGCGCTGCTTCGCGCGATGATCGGACCGATCGCGCATCGCGGTCCCGACGACGAAGGAATTTGGCGCGAACGACACGTCGGGTTCGGGTTTCGCCGGCTGTCCATCATCGATCTGGCGGAAGGCCGCCAGCCGATGTCGAACGAGGACGGCACAGTGTGGATCGTTTTTAACGGCGAGATTTACAACTACCTGGAGCTAAGACGCGAATTGGAAAGCCGGGGGCACTGGTTTCGGACGCGGACGGATACGGAGACGATCCTTCACCTGTACGAGGAGTACGGGGCGGACTGCGTGCGACGGCTGCGCGGGATGTTCGCGTTCGCGATCTGGGACGTCCGGCGCCGGGAGTTGTTTGCTGCGCGCGACTGGTTCGGTATTAAGCCGTTTTATTATGTGAGCGAGCCGGGACGGTTTTTGTTCGCTTCGGAGATCAAAAGCCTGCTGGCGGCGGGCGTGCCGCGCCGGCTTCGCGTGGAGAGCTTGCTGAAGTATGCGACGTTCCAATATGTACCGGATCCCAACACCATGTTCGAAGGGATCTGGAAGCTGCCGCCGGCGCACGCGATGTGGGTAAGCGCAGACGGCCGGATCGAGTTCGTCCGCTACTGGGATCCGTTGTTTGAACCCGAGGAGCGGCCGCTCGGCGAGTACGTCGAGGAACTGCGGGAACGGCTCAAGGATTCGGTGCGCGCTCACCTCGTCAGCGATGTGCCGCGCGGATGTTTTTTGTCCAGCGGCATCGACTCGTCGTCGATTGCGGCGATGATGCGGCAGTTCGAGCCGATTTGCACGTTCAGCGTCGGGTTCGAGGGGCCTAATAACGAAACGGAGATAGCGGAACGCATCGCGACGGCGATCGGCACGGAACATTACGCGAAAGTGATCGGGCGGGACGAGTTTTTCGACTCGGTGCCTAAGGCGGTATGGCACCAGGACGAACCGGTCGCCGACCCGTCGGCGATCGCGATCTACCATTTGGCCGAGCTGGCCCGCGAGCATGTGACGGTGGTGCTGTCCGGCGAAGGAGCGGACGAATTGTTCGGCGGGTACCGCATTTATCGGGAGCCGCTGGCGGTGTCGCCGTTTTCGCGGCTGCCGGGCCCGCTTTTGCGGATACTTCACCGGCTGTTCCGGCTGCTGCCGAAAGGATTGTACGGCCGCAATTATTTGTTGCGCGCGACGACGCCGCTGGAGGAGCGGTTTTTCGGCAACGCCCGCATTTTTACCGAGGAGGCGAAAGCGGAGCTGTTTCGCGTAGGCAGGGAGCTTCTCGACCGACGTGAGGCGTCTCCGGTCGAGACGGTGCGGTCGCTCTACGTGCGCACGAAACGGCTGGATCCGGTGTCGCGGATGCAGTACGTCGATCTGAACTTGTGGCTTCCCGGCGACATTCTGATGAAAGCGGACAAAATGACGATGGCGCATTCGCTGGAGTTGCGCGTGCCGTTTCTCGACAAGGAGCTGTTCGAGCTGGCGAGGCGCATTCCGGCGCATTACCGGATCGCGGAAGGCACGACGAAGTATGTGCTGCGCAAGGCGATGGAAGGCGTCGTGCCGGATTTCGTGCTGAACCGGCCGAAGCTCGGTTTTCCGGTGCCGATCTCGCGCTGGTTGGCCGGGCCGTACGGCGCGACGGTGTTTGAGCAGATTCGGGAAGCAGGCGTCGACGATCTGATCGATCTCGGGTATGTCGAGCGGCTTTGGCAAGAACATCGCGGGCAAAAGGCGGATCACGCGCGCAAGTTGTGGGTGGTCTACATTTTCGCGCTATGGCATGTTGCGTTCATACAGGAGATGCAATCGGCCGACGTTTTCGCCGGGCGGGCGGCCGCGGGACGGGCGGCGACGGTGTCGTGACGGGTTCGCGCGGGTCGGCGTATCGTCTGCTGGCGCTCGATATGGACGGGACGCTGCTGGACGACGACAAGCGCATTTCCCGGGAAAACCGGCTGTGGATCGCGCGGGCGCGCGAGACCGGGGTCGTCGTCTGTCTGGCGACGGGGCGCGGCATGCACAGTTTGCTGCCGTACGCGGAGGAGCTCGGCCTGGACGGACCGTTCGTGGCGGCCAACGGAGGGGAAGTATGGCGTTCGCGGGCGGAGCTGCTCGCCAGGCGGCCGCTCGACCGGCACGACGTGTCGTGGCTGCGCGGGCTGGCGGTGCGGCACCGGCTGCGCTATTGGGCGTACGCGTCTGACGGCGTTTACGACGCCGAGCATTGGCCTCTTGCGGCGGGGCGGCATGTGTGGCTGAAGTTCGGCGTGTGGGCGACCGACGGGCATGTGCGTGAGATGCTGCGGGAAAAAGCCAAGCGGCGCGGCACGCTGGAAGTGACGAACTCGCACCCGCTCAATCTGGAGTTTAACGCCAGGGGCGTCAGCAAGGCGGCCGGGTTGCGGCTGGTGTGCGAGGCGTTCGGCATTGCGATGGACGAAGTGGTCGCCGTCGGCGACAGTTTGAACGACGTCGCGATGATCCGGGAAGCGGGGCTCGGCGTCGCGATGGGCAACGCGCAGCCGGAGGTGTTGGCGGCGGCCGACGTCGTGACGGCATCGAACGCCGAAGACGGTGTCGCGCGCGTTATCCGGGAATTCGTGCTCGGGGGAGCACGTCGCGGGTAATTGGGGATCATGATCGTACTGTTCGTCGTCTGGATCTGGGAATGAGGGGATGCGCATGATTCGCGTGACGGTGTGGAATGAAGGGATTGCCGAACGGCGGCGCGAAGACGTCCGGCGCGTCTATCCGAACGGCATTCACGCGGCGATCGCGGACGGTCTACGCGAAAGCGGCATCGAAGTGCGGACGGCGACGCTGGAGATGCTGGAGCACGGGCTGACGGAAGAAACGTTGGAGACGACCGACGTCCTCGTCTGGTGGGGGCACGTCGCACACGGCGAAGTGGCGGATGAAGTCGTCGACCGCGTCTGCCGGCGCGTGCTCGACGGTATGGGGCTGGTCGCGCTTCATTCGGCGCACAAGTCGAAGCCGTTCATGCGGCTGATGGGGACGAGCTGCAATTTGAAATGGCGGGAGGCCGACGAGAAGCAGCGGATCTGGGTGGTCGACCCGTCGCATCCGATCGCCGACGGGCTGGGTGAATATTTCGAGTTGCCGTGCGAGGAGATGTACGGTGAGTTTTTCGATGTTCCTCCGCCGGATGAACTCGTGTTCGTCAGCTGGTTTCCCGGCGGCGAGGTGTTCCGCAGCGGGTGCGCGTGGCGGCGCGGGCGGGGCAAGGTGTTTTATTTTCAGCCCGGCCACGAGACGTACCCGACGTATTACGACGAAAATGTGCGCCGGGTCTTGCGCAACGCGGTGCGGTGGGCGGCGTCGGCGCGGGGAGCGAGGCCGACGTACGGAAATGTGCAGCCGCTCGAACGCCTTTTGCCCAGCGTGTAGACGACGATCGCGAATCGCGGATAAAGGGAAGATCGGTGATGATGCGGTTCGGTCATATCGAAGTTGAGCTCGGAATTCGAAACCTCTTCGTCGGACCGAACGCGGCGGGAAAGTCGAATCTGCTCGACGTTTTTCGGTTTTTGCACGATGTCATAAAAGTGGGCGGCGGATTTCAGCAGGCGGTCCGCGATCGCGGCGGCGGTTCAAAATATCGTATTGTTTTTAATCAAGATGCCAATCGAAGGCTGTTTTTGAAGGAAGAGATGGTATGGAAAAATTCAAAAATCCTGCTTCAAAGGCCGACTGAAGAAGACCGGCAGGATCCCATGTAACTGACGCAGACGGTACTGGAACAGATTGTCGCCAACAAGCCGTTTCGGCCCATTGCGGAGGTTTTTGAGATCCGTTTGATCGGGGTCCTGCCTATAAGACCAGGATCAAGGAGTTTGTGACGACGCGGTGGAATGTCGAATCGGCCCGGAAGCGTTCCCGCAGTCTTGACCGCTGTATCCGGGCGCTGAATCGGACGCTGGAAGAAGGGGACTCGACGTTGGCCAGAGATACCTTGCTGAAGGGCACGCTCGTCCTGGCTGCCGCGGCGCTTGTGGCGCGGTTTCTCGGCGTCGTACAGCGCGTGCCGCTCGAATACGTGATCGGCAAGGAAGGCAACGCGCTGTTCGGCGCGGCAAACAATTTGTACCTGATGCTGCTGACGGTGGCGACGGCCGGCGTGCCGTCGGCGATCAGCCGGCTGGTGGCGGAGGAGACGGCGCTCGGAAGGTTGTCGGAAGCGGAGCGCGTTTACCGCGCGGCGATGCAATTCGCCGTTTTCGCCGGGGCTGCAACCGCCGTTTTTCTATTCGCTGCGGCGCCCTGGATCGCCGCCGCGAGCCGGCTGCCGGATTCGGCGCCGGCTTACCGGGCGATCGCGCCGACGCTGCTCGTGTTTCCGGCGGTCGCGATGATGCGCGGGTATATGCAGGGGCTCGGCCGGATGACACCGGGCGGCATTTCACAAATCTGGGAACAGATCGTGCGCGTCGGATCGTCGCTCGCGCTGGCCGGTGCATTCGTCGCGCTCGGCGCCTCGATTCCGGCTGCGGCCGCCGGGGCGTCGTTCGGCAGCGTGCTCGGGGGTGCGGCGGCGCTGGCCGTAATGGTGTATTATGTGCGCCGGGCGCGCTGGAGTGACGGCGACCGCGTCGCGGCGGGGGCGTTTTTCCGCCGTTTGCGTTCGGGATTCCAGAGGCCGGACGCGGCGCTTTATCGGAAAATTTTCCGCATTTCGCTGCCCGTTACGTTGTTTTCGCTGGCGGTACCGGCGATGTATACGGCGGACACGCTGCTGTGGAATCCGCTGCTCATCCCGCGGATGGGCGAGCGCGAGGCGCTGGAATGGCTCGGCATTTTGACGGCGCGCGCGCAGTCGGTTGCGGGGTTGCCGATCATTCTCGCCGTTGCGCTCAGCCAGTCGGTGCTGCCGATCATCGCAGCCGCCCATGCGCGCGGGGACCGGAATGAAGTGGCGCGGCAGACGTCGGTGTGTCTGCGGCTTGCGCTTCTGTCCGGCATTCCCGCCGTCGTCGCGCTCGCGGCGGCGGCGCGGCCGATCGTCGGTTTTCTGTTCACGGACGCGGAAGGCGCCGGACTGGTCGCGCTCCTGACCGCGGGGGCAGTTTTTCAGATTTTGATGATGTCGGCGGGGTCAATCCTGATGGGGCTTGGTCTGACGGTCCGCCCGGTCGTCTCGGTCGCCGCCGGCGTCTCCGTCAAAATCGCGCTGACGGCTGTGCTCGCGCCGGTCGCAGGGCCCTACGGTTTCGCGTTGGCGACGGGCGCGGGATTTGCCTTGGCCGCTGGTTTGCAGCTGTATATGTTGCGCCGGGAGGTGCCGTTTGCGGTGTTCGGGCGAAAATGGATCGGCGTCGGTGCGGCGGCGGCGGCGACGGCGGCCGTCGGCGTCGCGGCGGAACGTCTGGCAGAAGTGGTCTTGCCTTTTTCTGGAAAATTCGCGTTTTACGGGGCGGCGGCGGTGCTGTCGGTCGGAGCGATGGCTGTCGTCTATCCGTTTCTTTTGCTGGCGTTCCGCGGCGTCGGACCGGAGGAGTTGGCGGCGCTTCCGGCGCCGGTGGCCAGAAGAGTCGGGCGCTTTTTTCCTGCGGGCATCAAAAGCCGTTCACAAAGATGAAACAGACGTCAAATGGCGGACGAGCCGGGATATAAGGTATAATGAAAGGCGGACGAATCCGGCGTCCCAGCCTGCGGGGCGCGACGAAACGGGGGCCGCAGATGGCGAGGCGGCTTGCTTTCTGGACGGCCGTGGCGATGGGGCTTGTGCTCGCGGCCGGCGTGTTGGTGACGAAAACGGAGTCGGGACGCGGTTGCGGCGACGATTTTCCGTTGTGCCGCGGCGGCCTGTTGCCCGAACCGACCGTTGAATCGTGGATCGAGTACAGCCATCGCGCCGTATCCGGGATCGCGTTCGTCCTGGTCGCGGCGACGGTGTTGGCGGTACGTCGCGCGTTCGCCGGCAGGCGGACGGTCGTCGCGTACGCGTGGACGGCGTTTGGTTTTACGCTGCTGCAGGCGGTGCTCGGCGCGCTCGCCGTCGTCCGACCGCAGTCGGATGCCGTGATGGCGCTTCATTTCGGCTTTTCGCTCATCGCGTTCGCCGCGGCGGCGTTGCTCGCGCTGGAGACGCGCCGGTTCGGGCCGTCGGCCGGCGGAAAGTTTCCGGCGCAACCGGCGGACGCCGTGACGGCCGGCGGAACGGACGCCGCGGCAATCGACGCGACGGGTGCCGCAGCCAGCGGCATGTCGCGCCGTTTTGCCCCGCTCGTTCTCGCGGCGACCGCATATGCCTACGCGGCGGTCTATCTCGGCGCATATGTCCGCCATACCGATTCGCAGGGCGGTTGCACGGGTTGGCCGCTTTGCAACGGCAAGTGGATTCCGGAGTTGTCGGGAGCGACGGGCATCGCGTTCGCCCACCGGCTGGCGGCGCTCGGCATGCTGGCGTTGGCGCTGGCGATTGCCGCGGCCGGGCACCGCGAGAAGAACGCGCGGATCCGCCTTGCGTCGCGTGCGGTGCCGGTCTGGACGCTCGCCCAGGTGGCCAGCGGCGGCGTCGTGTCGGTGTTGCTCGGCCGAGAAGTTTCATATCTGGCGGCGAGCGTCGTTCATACGCTGCTGGTCGGCGGACTGTTTACGACGTTGGCTTATTTGAGCGTCGCGGCGGTCGCCGCGCTCGGCCGGGGGTACGGCGGGAGGCGGAGACTCCGCGAAGGAGGGAAAACGGTCCCGGACCCGGCCGGACCGACGGTCGTCGAATAAACGCAAACCGATGATTCGGCAGACGCGGGCGGTCGCGCCGGCCGTCGGACGGCGGCGAAAGCGGCTGCCCGCCGCTTTTTCCGGAAAGGAAGGACGGTTCGTGGAAAAGGTCGGCTATCGCGATTTGCGCGAATTTCTCGGTCGACTTCGCCGCGAAGGCGAGTTGAAGGAAGTCGGCGTTCCCGTCGATCCGCGGCTCGAGCTGGCCGAAATACACCGGCGGGTGATCGCCGAAGGAGGGCCTGCCCTTCTGTTCACCCGCGTCAAGGGCGGCGATTTTCCGGTCGTCACCAATCTGTTCGGTACGCGGCGGCGGGTCGAACTGGCGTTCGGTCCGAAGCCGGAGTCGATCGTCGGTCGGATCGTCGAAGCGCTGGAAACGCTCGTGCCGCCGACGCCCCGCCGCGTGTGGCGGCAGCGCGGGCTGATCGCAAGGCTGCTGCGGACCGGAGTGCGCACCGTGCCGGCCTCACGGGCGTCGGTGCTCGAGCGTTGCCGGACGGAGTCGCCGCTTCAGGGGTTACCGGCGCTTACGTGCTGGCCGGAAGACGGCGGTCCGTTCGTCACGCTGCCGCTCGTCTATACCGAGCATCCGGAAACCGGCCGGCACAATCTCGGCATGTACCGCATGCAGGTGTTCGACGATGCGACGACGGGCATGCACTGGCAGATCCACAAGGGCGGCGGATTTCATTACCACGAGGCGGAAAAACGTGGTCGTTCGCTTCCCGTCACCGTTTTTCTCGGCGGGCCGCCCGCGCTGATCGCCGCCGCCGTCGCTCCGTTGCCGGAATCGGTGCCGGAGCTCATGCTCGCGTCGCTTTTGACCGGCCGCAGGTTGTCCGTCGCGCGCGATCCATACGGCGGCCATCCCTTGATCGCAGAGGCCGAGTTCGCGATCTGCGGCGAGGTGCCGCCGTTCGAGCGGCGGCCGGAAGGGCCGTTCGGCGACCATTACGGCTATTATTCGCTGCGACACGACTTTCCGGTGTTCCGCGCGCACCGCATGTGGCACCGCAAAGACGCGATTTATCCGGCGACCGTCGTCGGCAAGCCGCCGCAGGAAGATTATTATCTCGGAGAATTTTTGCAGCGGCTCTTGTCGCCGGCGTTTCCGCTGGCGATGCCCGGCGTCCGCGCGCTGTGGACATACGCGGAAACCGGCTTTCATCCGCTGGCGGCGGCGGTCGTACGCGAAAGCTACGCGCGCGAGGCGTTGGCGACGGCGTTTCGCATTTTGGGCGAAGGGCAGCTGTCGCTGACAAAAGTGTTGCTGGTCACCGACCGGCCGGTCGATCCGGCGGATTTCGACGCGATGCTCGAGGCCGTGTTGGAACGGTTCGATCCTGCGCGGGATTTGTACGTGTTCGACCCGACCGCCCACGACACGCTCGATTACACCGGGCCAAAGCTCAATCACGGCAGCAAGGCGGTGCTGATCGGCGTCGGCGAGCCGGTGCGCGCGTTGCCGCGGACGTTCGGCGGGCCGCTATTGCCCGGGGCGGACGCGGTGCGCGTATACGGTCCCGGCTGTCTCGTCGCGTCCGGGCCGACATACACGCGCGATCCCGCATGGGCCGACCGGCTGTTGGAGGAAGCCGGCGAGCCGCTTGGCGACTGGCCGCTCGTCGTGCTCGTCGACGACGCGCGCGCGGCGCAAGACCGGACGACGTTCCTCTGGACGGTGTTCACGCGGTTCAATCCGGCGTCGGACATCCGCGCGCGCGGGGAATGGGCGGACCATCGCCGTCGGTACCGGACGCCGATCGTCGTCGACGCGCGCATGAAACCGGGCTATCCCGCCGAACTCGAACCGGACGAAGAAACCGTTCGACTGGTCGACCGGCGTTGGAAGGAATATTTTGCGTAGAGGGGTGACGGCTGTGTTGCACGTGCTGATCGGGGAACGCCGGGCCCCCATGACCGAGCGCGGGCGGCGCGTTTACGAGACGCTGGACCGGTACCGGCGCGGTTTGAAACCGCACCTTGCGGCGTCCGATCCCGACTGCGCCTTTTACGCGCAATGCGACGTATGGGCGAAAGCGTTGTACTGGGCATACGACGAGCTGGAGCAAAGTGCTTATCTGGCCGAACATTTTCGTCGCCGGGTGCGCATAGCCGTGCCGATCGAAAGCATGACCGGCGAGCAGTTTGACGACTATCGCCGTTACGAATATTTTTATAAAAACGCTTTCATCCGGGTTTTTTCCTTGCTGGACAAACTCGGTTCGTTTCTGAACGGTTTGTTTCACCTTCGCACCGATCGCGTCAAAAGGCGTTATTCTTACTTCACGGTCCTTCGGCAAATGCAGTACGTCCGCGCGGTTCCGGAGCTGGCGCGCCAGCTCGTCGAGGCGAAAGAGCGGCATGCCGAACCGATGCAGCGGCTGCGCATGCGCCGCAATGTGGAAATTCACCTGCTCAACGCCGAAATGCAGGACGATCTGTTGGCCGCTGCGGCGGCGTGCGTCGGTCCGAGGACGTACGTCGAGGATCTGGAGGCGAATGCCCAAGACTTGGAAGAGGGGCTGGAGATGGTCAGCGCGACGCTGGAGTCCGTTTTTCGGTTTTTGGCGGAGCGGCTGCGCGACGGATCTCATCCGTCGGGGCCGATCGACGCGCGCGACTGGCGGTTCCGTCAAACGGGGGCCGGATTCTGATGCCGATCATGCGCTGGCGGCTGTGGGGCGACGAGCGGCGTTATGCGTTCGAAGGAGCGTACCGCCATGCCGTTGAGTTGACGGTGTTCCCGCGAAAAACCGCCGACGCCGGGCACGTCGTGCTGCTTGCGGCGTTCGACGGCCGGCTCGTCTTTACGCGCCACCGGCTGCGCGGGTTGGAATGGCCGGGCGGCAAGGTCGAGCCGGGGGAGCCGCCGCTTCTGGCGGCATATCGCGAACTGATGGAAGAAACCGGCGCGGAGGCGGAATCGATTTGGCTGGTTGCGCAGTACCGAGTGCGGGACGTCTCCGGAGAAGAACTCGTCAAAAACGTGTACGCGGCCGAAGTGCGCCGGCTGACCGGCCGGCACAGCGGGGAGGATACGGACGGCGCGGCGCTTGTTCCCGTCGACGTCGAACCGGCGGCGGCGAACGGCTTTTCCCCGCTTGTCTGCGATCCGGTATTTCGTTGCGTGCGGGCCGCCGTGCTGGGCGTCGGCCGTCCGCGCCCGTTGCGGCCGAGAAAATAAGCGGCCGTCCCGCCGAAACCCGAACAGACGCCGGAACATTCGGCGAAACGGCCGCGCTTGCAGGCATGTCAGAACACCTGCAGCACTTCCTTGATGCCCTCTACTTCTTCGAGCAGCGCGCGTTCGATGCCTGCTTTCAGAGTAATCGTCGAACTCGGGCAGCTGCCGCAGGCGCCCATCAGGCGCAGTTTCACGACGCCGTCCTCGACGTCGACGAGCTCGACGTCGCCGCCGTCGCGCTGCAGAAACGGGCGCAGCTTGTCCAGAACCTCCAGCACTTCGTCGTAAATGCGGCTGTCGTTCGTTTCCGTCGCCATCGAACGGTTCACCCCGTCTTTTTCAAACGATTTTTGCCCGGTTAAAATCAATTATAAACAGAAACGACGGCCGCGTCGAGCGCCGGCACCGAAGACGCGCGGCCGCCTTCCGGAGGGCGACGCCCATGCGGGCCATCGTCGAGTTTTGCATCAACAACGCAGGCCACGGCACCGAAGAAGTAGCACGCCGGCTGGAACAAGAACATCCCGACATCGACGTTGTCGAATACGACTGCATGAATCACTGCGCGCTGTGCGCGACCGAACCGTATGCGCTCGTCAACGGCGAAATCGTGTCAGCGCCGACGCCGGACGAGCTCTACGACAAAATTTTGGCCAAGATCGAGTCCGACGAACTCGCGGAAGACGGCGGATTTTTCAATACGTCCGAATGACGCGGTAAAACGTGTCGCGCTCCACCGGGACGCGACCCGCACCGCGGATCAGCCAGACGAGTTCGTCTCGCGTCAGCCCCTCGGGCGACTTCGCGCCGGCGGAATGGCTGATCCGCTCCTGGACGATCGTGCCGTGCACGTCGGAGGCGCCGAACGACAGCGCCAGCTGCGTCAGCTCGACGCCCAGGTTGATGAAATACGCCTTGATGTGCGGGAAATTGTCCAGCATCAGCCGGCTGACCGCGATCGTCCGCAGGCTGTCGGTCGCCGGAACGCGCCGGCGGATGTCGCGAAGGCCGGGCGCCGGTTGCACGGCGTTCGGCACAAACACGAGAAAGCCGCCTGTTTCGTCCTGCAGTTCGCGCAGCAGGATCATGTGCTCCAGGCGTTCCTCGAGCGTCTCGACCAGGCCGTAGAGCATCGTCGCGTGCGTTTTCATGCCGAGCCGATGTGCGGTTCGGTGCACTTGCAGCCATTCATGGACCGACGCCTTTTCGACACGCATTTTGCGGCGGTAACGTTCCGACAGGATTTCCGCGCCGCCTCCCGGCAGCGTTTCGACGCCGGCTTCCATGAGCGTGCGCAACACGTCTTCGTACGATAGGCCGGAAATTTTCGCGAAAAAGTCGATTTCCGCAGCCGTATACGCCTTGATGGTGACGTCGGGAAAATGCCGTTTGAGCGTCCGCACGCATTCGACATAGTACTCGAACGGCATGTGCGGGTTGTGACCGCCCGTGATGTGGAATTCGCGCATGTCGGGGTGGTAGTGGCGCCGGACGTATTCGATCATCTCGTCCGGCGCGACCGTATAGGCGCCGGGTTCGCCTTCGTCGCGGCGGAAATGGCAGAATGCGCACCGCTCCTCACAGACGTTCGTAAAATAGAGGCTCATGTTCTGCACGAAATAGACGTTCAGACCGTTCAGCCGGCGGTTGAACTCGTCGGCGAGCCGGCCGAGCTCGAGCAGGTCGGCCTCGCGGTACAGGAACAGGCCGTCTTCCAACGTCAACCGCTCGCCGCTCAATACCTTTTCTTCGATTTCCCGCATTTTCGATGCGGGACGAGTCGCAATGGCGCGGATCGCGCCGTCCATGGCGGTCAACCCCCTTTTCGGCGTCGGCGTCGGGCGTTTGCGGCGACGCGCACAGGCATTACGGCGTTCTTTGCATCGCAGCCGCGCCTTGCGGCGTGCCGCGGCGCGCGCAAAAAACGCCTTGCGACGGTGCGGAAGGTTCAGAATACGCGCAGCACGTTGTAGAGCGTGTCGCGCTGAACCGGAATGCGGCCGGCCTCGCGGATCATCTCGATGAACGTTTCTTTCGGCGTCATTTGCGGCGCCGAGCTGCCGGCGGCGTGAATGATTCTCTCTTCCATCACCGTGCCGTCCAGGTCGTCGACGCCGAAACTGAGCGCGACCTGGGCGAGCTTAAGCCCGATCATCATCCAGAAGGCCCGGATGTGCGGAAAATTGTCCAGCAAAAGCCGCGCGACCGCGAGCAGCTTCAAGTCGTAATAGCCGGTCGTTTCGCCCGACAGCCGGTATTCTTCGGCAAGCTTCGTATTGGCGGGGTGAAACGCGAACGGGAAAAACGCCTGAAAGCCGCCGGTTTCGTCCTGCAGTTCGCGCAGGCGAAGCAGATGGTCGACGACGTGTTCGGGCGATTCGATGTGTCCGTACAGGATCGACGCGTTCGACTTCATGCCGAGTCGGTGGACGGTCCTGTGAATGTCGAACCAGCGGCGCGCGTCGGTTTTGTGGCCGCTTATGATGCGGCGGACGGACGGATCGAAAATTTCCGCCCCGCCGCCGAGAATCGACCCGAGTCCAGCCTCACGCAGGCGGACGATCACTTCTTCGACGTCCATCCGGCAGACGCGGGCGAGGTAGTCGAGTTCGACCGCGGTGAACGCCTGGATGTGCGCTTCCGGCACGATCGACTTCGCTAAGCGGATCATTTGCTCATAATAAGAAAACGGCAGCTTCGCGTTGACGCCGCCGACGATGTGGATTTCCGAAAAACCGCGCCCCGCCAGGCCGCGGAACTTGGCTTCCAGCTGGTCGAGCGAAAGGGTATACGCGCGCGGGTCGTCGGGCTTGACGCCGAACGCGCACAGCTTGCAGTCGAGATAACAGACATTGGTGTAGTTGACGTGGGCGTTGACGATGAAATAGACGTAGTCGCCGTTTTTTTCGCGTCGAACGTGGTCGGCCATCGCGCCGATCTCGAGCAGCCGGTCGGACTTGAGCAGCCGGACGCCGTCCTCGAAACCGAGTCGTTCTCCGCCGAGTACTTTTTCGCGGATATCGTCCAGCCGGTCGTTGCTGCGGACGATGACGTTCATGGGCCGGCGCCCCCTTTCGGTCGTTGCCGCCTTTTATTATAAACCCGGACTGAAGACCGGGCAACCGAACCGGGGCTTGCGGCCAAAGCCTTCGCGAAGTCCCGTGAAGCCGCCGTCGCAGACTTGATTTCGGCGCCGGCTTCTGCTATGATCGATTCAGCCAAATGCGCGAACGGAAGCACCGTTCGGCGACGGTCTCGTCTTCGCGTTCCTTCCCGGAACCGAACGACGGACCCGCGCCGGACGGTGCTTTTTGTTTGCCGGCGGCCGCCGCTTTCCGTCGTCGACCGGCCGCTGTGATATAATAAATTCTGAACCCACGAGGTGGCGTCATGTCCGCACAGGACACCCGAACCCCCCGGTCCCGCCACGACCGCGGGTACAAGTTTCTGTTCGCCAGTAAGAAAATGTTCCTCGACCTGCTGCGCGGTTTCGTCCGCTGCGGCTGGGTCGACCGCATCGACAGCGAAGACGCCCTCGAACCGGTCAACAAGTCCTACGTCCTGCCCGACTTTAGCGGCAAGGAAGCCGACGTCGTCTACAAGGCGCGGCTGAACGGGCGGACGGTGTTTTTCCTGCTGCTCGAACTGCAGTCGGACGTCGATTTTCGGATGCCGCTGCGGCTGTTGCTTTATCAGGCGG
>Ga0207870_100120_pt1 | contig 85632 bp, 81 predicted proteins | sample CeladaPassage60B_FD_187477 | JGI IMG/M metagenome (GOLD analysis project Ga0207870, IMG submission 187477) | Cellulose-adapted microbial communities from the Joint BioEnergy Institute, USA - Passage3 60B (SPAdes) (version 2) | ecosystem: Engineered > Bioreactor > Continuous culture > Unclassified... | reverse complement strand
CGTGATCTCCATTGCGTCCTCCTTCGTCAACACAACTCGCCTCCTGATGAACATCATCAGAGGCAGGGTAACGAAGGTGGGTCAATTTCGATGGCCAAGGTGGGTCATTTTTACATGGCCATCGACAGCAGCGATGCCGTGCTGACGGCGAAAGGTTTCGGACCAGACCATCGCACCGGTCGCCAGATCGCGAACCCAGTAGCCCCAGCCCAACGCATCGAGGACGCGGGCAAGCGCAGCGTTCAGGTCATGACGGGGCATCGCTTCGCTCGGTCAAAGTGGCGAACGGAAAAAAATCGGGAAGCCCGTGTGCCCCACAGGGAATCTGCGGACACCCTTCCAAGAGCGGCAAAAGATAGTCGAGAAATGCGCTATCGACCTGAAAAGGCGCCGCAATCCACGATGCGGGAAAGCGCCGTTCGCGATTCCCTACGGTCGCGGCATCGACCGCTTCCATCCGCCAACCGCTGGTTGCTGGGTCACGCACGACCCCAACCATCACGCCCGAACGCGTCCCTTCGTCGGCCCAAGCGACTGCGGTCTCGCCCACCTGCCAGGCGACGCGGTGGTCGACTGCACTCACCCAATGCGCCGCGGCGCGCTGAAGGTAATCCGGGACCGCCACATGGACCTTTGCGCCCAGGGCGTCACGCAACCAACCACCAATCACGCTCCCCGCCCCGCCTAGCTGCACGTACCGCCGTTTTTCCGCCCCTTGATATGCAAGCGGTTCGCCATCCAGTGTCGCCCCTTCGGCGACGACCACGGTACAGTAGCCCGTGCGCGCGATCGCGGCATCCGCGGCAGCGAGCAACGCTGTTTTGTCCCAACGCATTTCCGGCAACACGATGAGATGGGGCCCCTCGTCGGCCAAAACCGCCGACGCTGCTTTCACCGCCGCGGCCAACCAACCGGCGTTGCGCCCCATCGTCTCCATCACAAACGCGCGCGCCCCTTTTGCCGGAAACGACGCGAGATCCAGTGACGCCTCCAGAAAGCTGGTGATCAAATAGCGTGCCGCCGAAGGGTAGCCAGGTGAGAAGTGGGTCCCTTCCAGATCGTTGTCGATCGTCTTGGGAATGCCGATCACGGTGAGCGGGATGCCCCGCCGTTTCGCTTCACGGTCGATCTGCGCGACCGTCGCGATCGAACCATTCCCACCGTTGTAGAGCAACGCGTCGATATCGTAGTGCGCTAGGACCTGAAACAACAGGTCATACGGAGTCGCATCGATTTCAGGATCCGGAAGATCACGCCGTGCCGTGCCAAAAATACCACCTGGCGTATGGCTGAGTCGCTGCAGTTGCTCGGCGGACAACGGCGGGACTGCGATCAGATCACCCGCGAGCAACCCGTGCATCCCGTAGCGCGCGGCAAAAAGGGTCAGCCCGCGGCGTTGCGCCTCGGCAATCACCCCGGCAGCGCTTGCATTGATCACCGCCGTCATTCCTCCAGACTGGGCATAGACGATACGGCGAATCGCACCCATCGGTGGCTCCTACACAGTACCACCGTTCAATATAGCACAAGGGTGATGTCGTGAAAAAACGCGCGACCAGAAACGGGCGCGCCGATTCGAATCGCTCACCCGCCAAGTAGATGAGGCCGAGCCAAGCAAAGCGCTGCCAAAGACTTTCCGTCACGCAATTGCCCACGCTCAGCACGGGCAATCAATTCTGCAACCGGTAACAAGAAGACCTCGAGAAACTCCCCCTCGTCAAGCCGAGCAGCACCCGGGACGATTTCGGTTGCCAGCACCACGTGGATCACTTCGTTGCTGTAGCCGACACACGGCCAAAAGCTGCCGAGTAAGCGCCACTGCTTTGCGGTATATCCCGTCTCCTCCTGCAATTCACGCTGCGCACAGGTGAGCGGATCTTCACCGGCGTCGAGCTTCCCGGCGGGCAACTCTTCGACCACCGCTCCCACCGGATGGCGGTATTGCCGCTCCATCACCACCCGGTTGTGAGCATCGAGCGCGATAATCACCACCGCACCGGGGTGGCGGATATACTCGCGGGTTGCCGAACGACCATCCGGCAAGCGGACCTTGTCGCGCCAGACATCGAGCAGTTTGCCCTGCCAGACCCGCGACGACGCGACAGCCACCTCGACGAGGTGGCTGTCACCATCCGTTTTTGTCGTTTCGTTCATCGAAAAGCCAAACGGTTACAGCGATGCGATCATCGCGTACGCCGCAAGGGACATCAACCCCTGTGGCATCAAGCCAAAGAGCGCAAGCGCCAACGCATTCCCGGAGAGCAGCACCCGGGTTTCGCTGGATGCGATCAACGGCTGACGCTCCGTCGGTTCGTCGAAATAGGCGAGTTTGACGACGCGGAGGTAGTAAAACGCGCCGATCAACGACATCACCACCGCAACCACCGCGACCCACAAGTAGCCCGCCGCAACCACCGCTTGCAACACAGCCAATTTGGCGAAAAACCCGACGAAGAACGGAACGCCCGCAAGGGAAAACATCGTAATCAACAGCATCGCGGCGAACCACGGACTTTTTTGGTTCAGCCCCTTGACGTCGTCCAGCCATTCCGCCTCGAAGCCCGCACGCGCCATCAGCAGAATCAGACCAAAGCTTGCCATGCTCATCACCGCATAGACGATCGCGTAGAAAAGGGTCGCGCTGTAGGCGTTCAGGGCCAATTGATGGTTCCCTTCCACTACGCCGACCGCGAGTCCCAGCAGAATAAAGCCCACATGGGAGATCCCAGAGTATGCGAGCATCCGCTTGAGGTTTTTCTGCGCGATCGCCGCAAGATTACCCAAAACGATCGACGCCACCGCAACCACCATAATCATCGGTTGCCAATAGTGGGCGTATTCGAAAAAGCCAAAGACGAGCAGGCGAAACGCGAGCACAAACGCGGCCAGTTTCGGCGCCGAAGCAAGGAGCAGCGTCACCGGAGTGGGCGCGCCATGATAGACGTCGGCGACCCACATATGGAACGGTACCGCACCGAATTTGAACGCTATACCTGCAACCAAGAAGGCCAAGCCAAAGCCGAAAACGCGTTCGTCACCCGGTCGCAACGCGGCCACCGACGAAATTTCGGGAAGCGACAACGTAGCCGTGGCACCGTAGATCAGCGAGAGCCCATAGAGGATCAAACCAGACGCGAGCGCCCCAAGCACGAAATACTTCATCCCCGCTTCGGCACGCAACGCGTGGTTGCGGTCAAACGCGACGAGCGCATAGAGCGCGAGCGACATCAACTCCAAACCCAGATAGAATAGGAGCAGATGGTTGGCAATCGCGAGGATTTGCATCCCCAAAAGGGACAACAAGACCAGCGCGTAATACTCGGCCCGCTCCAGCCCCCGCTCGATCAGATAGAAACGGCCGTAGATCAATGCCGCAAAAACCGACAGGTAGATGAAGAGCTGCACCACCAACGTGATCCAATCGACCAGAAAGATCCCGCCGAACGTGGTCTGTACGCGCGGATCGCCGGAAGTGAACACCGTAAGCAGCGTCGCGACGATCACCGCCAGTTGCGCGACCACATAGTTCCACTGCCGCCACCGCTCACGGGCAAAGGCCCCAGCGGTCATCAAAACCAGCGCAGCGAGCGCGATCACGATCTGCGGGGCCAACAACGCAAAATTGGGAAGTTCCAATGCCATGGTGTCTCACCCTTCCTTAGAGTTTTCCGGCTGCCACATGGGCCAACAACGCATCGACCGAGGTATGCATCACCTCGAGCAGCGGCATGGGCCAGATCCCCAACAGCAGGACGAAGAACGCCATCGCTGCCAAGATCATGAATTCCCGCCGGTTGATATCCTGCAGCGCAGCAACCTGCGGGTTGGCTATGGCGCCAAAAACGACCCGCTTATACATCCACAACGAATAGGCGGCACCCAGAATCAACGTCGTCGCCGCTGCGGCTGCGATCCAGAAATTGACCTTCACCGCAGCCAACGTCACCATGAATTCGCCGACGAAACCGCTCGTGGCTGGAAGCCCCGAATTGGCCATCGCAAAAAGGAGGAAAAACGCGGCAAATTTGGGCATGGTATTGACCACACCGCCGTAATCGGCGATCCGGCGGGTGTGCAGGCGGTCATAGAGCACGCCGATGCACAAGAACATCGCACCCGAAACGAAGCCGTGCGACACCATCTGAACGATCGCCCCCTCCATCCCCAGTGCGTTGAAGAGGAAGAACCCCAACGTGACGAACCCCATGTGCGCCACGGACGAGTAGGCGACCAACTTCTTCATGTCCTCTTGAACGAGTGCCACCAAGCCAATATAGACGACCGCGATGAGCGAAAGCGCTACCATCAACCCTTGGAACGCCTGCGCCGCATCTGGCGCGATGGGCAACGAAAAGCGCAAAAAACCGTACGCACCCAGCTTCAGCGCGATCGCCGCCAGAACCACCGACCCGCCCGTAGGCGCTTCGACGTGCGCATCCGGCAACCAGGTATGTACCGGCCACATCGGCACCTTGACCGCGAAGGCGAGCAAGAAACCCAGGAAGAGCCATTTCTGTTCGGTGAGGGTAAGCGGCAACCTGTGCCACTCCAAGAGGTCGAAGCTGCCACCCGATGCGGCGAAGAGGTAGAGGATCGCCACCAACATGAGGAGCGAGCCCACCAACGTATAGAGGAAGAACTTGATCGCGGCATAGACGCGATTGGGGCCGCCCCAAATCCCGATGATCAAATAGAGCGGGATCAACGATGCTTCGAAAAAGACGTAGAACAAGACCGCGTCGAGCGCCGAAAAAACGCCGTTGATGATCCCGGACATGATCAGGAATGCCGCGAGATATTGCGCGACCTGCTTCTGGATCACCTCCCAACCGGCGATCACGACGATCAAGGTGATGAAGCTGTTCAACACCACGAATGGCATCGAGATCCCATCGACCCCCAAGTAATAGCGGATGTTGTAACGCGGGATCCATTCGCGCAATTCGACGAATTGCATCGCTGAGGTCGTGGGATCGAACTGGAACCACAACGGCAACGTTACCGCAAACCCGAGCGCAGCTGCAAACAGGCTGATCAAGCGCGCCTCGAACGCACGGCGGTCATTGCCTGCCGCTGCGAGAACCAGCACCCCGCCAATGATTGGGATCCAGATCGCGAGACTCAGTAAGGGCATTCCCGACATAACGGTCATCCACGTTCAAACGAGGTAAAGGAAAAGGAGCAAAACGGCAATTCCCAGAATCATCGAGAAAGCGTAATGGTAGAGACGCCCACTTTGCAGCGCCGCGCCAGCTTCCGCTACTTCACCGACGATTTGCGCCGAGCCGTTCACCATCGCGCCGTCGATCACCGTGCGATCACCGATTTGCCACAACCAACGACCCAAACGGCGGGCGCCACCGGCAAAGACGATCTCGTTGAAGCGGTCGAAATAGTAGTGATTGACGAGAATCGTGTAGAGCCAACGCACGCGCGCCGCGATTCGATCGGGCAGATCGGGCCGCACCAGGTAGAAAAAGGCAGCCAAAGCCACACCCGCAAGCGCGATGAAGAACGGCAGCGAGGTCAAGCCGTGCAACCCCATCGCCAGCGCACCGTGGAACTCTTCCCGGAGCGCTGCGATCGCGCCGTGGCGCGCTTCATCGACGAAAATGACATTCGCGAACCAACCGCCGAAGAGCATTGCGTCGATCGTGAAGGCACCGATCAACAGCGAAGGAATCGCAAGGAGCACGAGCGGCACGGTTACCACCTTGGGCGACTCGTGCGGTTTTTCCCCCGGCGCCAGACCATGGTGATGGTCATCCGAACCGTGCGCTGCGTGATCGTGATGCGCGTGCGCTTGACCGAAGCGCTCTTTGCCGTGGAACACCAAAAAGATCATGCGGAAGGTATAAAACGCAGTGACGAACACCCCAGCCATCACGCAGAAATAGGCATAGGTTGCGCCAGGAATCTGCGCGTGCGCCACTGCGATCAGAATCGAGTCTTTGGAATAGAACCCGGAAGTAAAGGGCGTTCCAATCAACGCCAACGCCCCGATGAGCGCGGTGAGCCAAGTCACGGGCAGGTACTTCCACAATCCCCCCATGTTGCGCATGTCTTGATCGTGGTGCATTGCGATGATCACGGAACCTGCGGAGAGGAAAAGGAGCGCTTTGAAAAATGCGTGCGTCATCAGGTGGAAGATCGCGACTGAATAGGCCGAAGCGCCCAAAGCCACCGTCATATACCCCAGCTGCGAAAGGGTTGAATAGGCAACCACTCGCTTGATGTCGCTCTGGACGATCCCAAGAAGGCCCATGAAAAACGCCGTGGTCGCACCGATCACCAGCACGAACGAAAGCGCGGTATCGGAAAGCTCGAAAAGCGGCGACATCCGGGCGACCATGAAGATCCCGGCAGTGACCATCGTCGCGGCGTGGATCAGCGCCGAAATCGGGGTCGGACCTTCCATCGAATCGGGAAGCCAAACATGGAGCGGCACCTGAGCCGATTTCCCCATTGCCCCGATGAACAAAGCGATGCAGATCGCAGTGATCAGCGGCCACCCTGTGACCGCCTCATTCATCGTGGCGAGTTTTTCCGCTTGCGCGAACGTCTCGGTATAGTCGAGCGTACCGGCGTACGCTGCGATCAACCCAATCCCCAGCAAAAACCCAAAGTCCCCCACGCGGTTGACCAGAAAAGCCTTGAGGTTGGCGTAGATCGCGGTTGGCCGCGTGTACCAGAAACCGATCAACAGGTAGGAGACCAATCCCACCGCTTCCCAGCCGAAGAAGAGCTGCAAAAAGTTGTTGCTCATCACGAGCATCAACATCGAAAAGGTAAAGAGCGAGATATAGCTGAAGAAACGGCAATACCCGGGATCCTCGGCCATATAGCCGATGGTATAGATATGCACCATCAGCGAGACGAACGTGACGACGAGCATCATCGTCACCGTGAGCGAATCGATCAAAAAGCCGACCTCGAAGGTCAGACCGTCACTCGTTCCCCAGGTGTACAAGGGCCCATTGAAGGTATTGCCATTGTGCACGTCGAAAAAGATCGCGACCGACGCCAGGAACGCGATCAACACCCCCAAAATCGTGATGCGGTGTGTTGCGGTTCGCCCCAGGCGATTGCCCCACAATCCGGCAACGATCGCGCCAACGAGCGGCGCAAAAGGGACGACCGTATAGAGTAATTTCATGCTCCCTCCTTACCCACGCAGCTCGGTGAGATCATCGACGTGGATCGACTGCCGGTGCCGGAATAGAACCACCAGGATCGCCAAGCCGATCCCAGCTTCCGCGGCTGCCACGGTCAATATGAAGAAAACGAAGACCTGACCGTGGATGTCGCCCAGAAAATGGGAAAACGCGATGAAATTGGTATTGACCGCGAGGAGCATCAATTCGATACACATCAGCAAAACGATCAAATTCTTCCGGTTCAAGAAGATGCCCACGACGCTGATCACAAACAGCGCGCCTGCGAGCAACAGATAGTGCGTAAGGGTCATCGCGAATGCTCCTGTCACTCTTTTTCCGCAGGGAGCGAAACCACCTTGAGCCGCTCGCTCGCTTTCACCGCGATCTGCTCTTCCGGCTTCACGACACGAACATCGGTCCGCTTGCGATGGGTCAATGTCACCGCGGCGATCATCGCGACGACCAGAATCATCGCCGCGACTTCGAATGGATAGGCATAAACGGTGTAGAGCACTTCGCCGATCATCTTGGTATTGCTGCCCTCGACGGCGGGGGCTGCGGCCCGGTGAAACGCGGGGCTCGTCAACATCAGGTAGAGTTCGATCGCCAACGCGCCGCCGACGAGCAACGCCAGCGGTGCGTTGTGCCAGAACCCTTCCCGCAACTTGGCCAAATTGAGGTCCAACATCATCACGACGAAGAGGAAGAGCACCATCACTGCGCCGACATAGACCAGCACGAGCGTGAGCGCCAAAAACTCCGCTTGCAGCAACAGCCACACCCCACCTGCCGAAAAGAAGGTGAGTACCAACCACATCGCTGCAGCAACGGGGTTGCGGCTGAAGACGGTACCCAACGCGCCTAGGAGGAGGAAGAAGGCAAAAAGGGAAAAGACGAACGAGACCACATCCATGAGCGGAATCCTCAGCGGTATTTGATGTCTTTGGCGCGATCGGCGGCAATCTGCGCTTCGTAGCGGTCACCAACTGCCAACAACATCTCTTTGGTCATGTACAGATCGCCCCGCTTCTCGCCGTGATACTCGAAAATCCGCGTCTCCACGATCGCATCGACCGGGCACGCCTCTTCGCAAAAGCCACAAAAGATGCATTTCGTGAGGTCGATGTCGTACCGGGTGGTTCGCCGAGACCCGTCCGCGCGCGGCTCGGCTTCGATCGTGATCGCCATCGCCGGGCAAATCGCCTCACACAGCTTACAGGCGATACACCGCTCTTCACCGTTGGGGTAGCGCCGCAATGCGTGCAACCCCCGGAAGCGCGGACTCAACGGAGTCTTCTCTTCGGGGTACTGCACCGTGATCTTCGGCTTGAAGAGGTGACGCCACGTCACCGCCATCCCTTGCCGCAGCTCGGTCAGGAAAAGGCTTTTCAGGAAATTCAGTGCGCTCATCGCAACGCTCCCATTAGCGCCAGATCGACAGCGGAGTCAACATCCAAACCGCCACCACCAGCAACCAGACGATGGTGATCGGCACGAACACCTTCCACCCCAACCGCATCACGTGGTCGTAGCGAAAGCGCGGGAAGGTGGCGCGGATCCACAGGTAGAGGAAAAGGAAGACGCTGGCTTTGATCAGCAACCAATGTAGCCCATCCGGAAGGAACGCCACTGGGCTCAACCACCCGCCGAAAAAGAGGATCGAGGTGAGGAACGAGACCAGGATCATGTTGGCGTATTCCGCCAAGAAAAAGAGTGCAAACGCCATACCGGAGTATTCGACCATATGTCCGGCGACGATCTCCGACTCCCCTTCCGGCAAGTCGAACGGGGCCCGGTTGGTCTCGGCAACCCCCGAAATGAAATAGACGACGGCGATCGGCAGCAACGGCAACCAGTTCCAGGAGAGGAACGATAAGCCGTGGTCGGCGAACCAGCCGGTTCCTTGTTGCCGCACGATCTCACTGAGGTTGAGCGTACCCGAAACGAGCAGCACACAGATCAAGCCGAACCCCATCGCCACTTCGTACGAGATCATCTGCGCCGAGGCACGCATCGCGCCCAGAAATGCGTATTTCGAGTTCGACGCCCAACCGGCGATGATCACCCCATAGACTTCGAGCGAAATCACCGCCATCACGAAGAGCAACCCGGCGTCGAGATCGGCGATCACCCAACCGTCGTTCACGGGAACTGCCGCCCAGACCAACAGCGACGGCGCAAGCGCCATCGCCGGACCGACGAAATAGAGGACCTTGTTGGCCTGGCTGGGGACGATCACCTCTTTGAAGAGCAGTTTGAGCGCGTCAGCGATCGGCTGCAACCACCCCTTAGGCCCAACACGGTTCGGCCCGATGCGCACCTGCATGTAGCCGATGATCTTACGTTCCGCGTAGGTCAGATAGGCAACCGCGAGTAGGAGCGGCACCAGCAGCACAATGATTTTGAGCACGTTCCAGACGACCGGCCACGCGGGTCCCAGCCAGCCTTGCGCCAACGAGAGCCATTCGTTCATGCTGCGGCCTCCTCACTCGGAATGGTTGCTCCCCGTTCCGCTTTCGCGTCGTCCGTGGCTTGCAGCGACGCAGAACGGCGAACGATCATATCGCCTTGATAGAGCGTGACGCGGTCGAACGCGGGAATGGCGCTCGCGTGCAGCGTTGGCGCGGGGGCGATTGCGGTGAGGCCATGTTGCGCCAGTTGGGTACGCCACCCTTGCGGCAGCGCGGCATCCCGAACGGCGTCGCTTGCCGTGTAGGCCACCGATCTCCCCGTGCGCATCGCGGTGAGCGCAGCCAAGACTTTCCAACCCGGTCGCGTCATTTCCAGCGGCCGCACAACTGCGGTAAAGGATTGCAACCGCCCCTCGATATTGACCAATGTGCCCGAGGTTTCGGTAAAGGGTGCAATTGGCAAAAGCACATCCGCAGCGGCTTTGAGCGATTCACTTGCGTATGGGGTCAGCGCAACGACGGTGCGTGCGCGCGCGAACGAATCGGCAACCGCATCAGGCGCAGCGAAATCTTCCGGTTCCAGATTGACGAGGAGATAGCCCGCTTTTCCGGCAGACGCCAACTGATGCGCGGTTTGCGTTGCTTGCGCGCCGACGACAGCTGCGCCCACAGCGTTCGCGCCATCGACCAGCCAACCCAGTTTTGCGCCCAGCGCACCGGCAATCGCTTCGGCCAGCCATTCGAATTCGGCGGCGTTGGGATGCGCGCGTAACGGGCGCCCCAGCCAAATCCGCCGCTTCTGAGCGCCCCGCAGCGCGGCGCTGAGCGCGTCGAATTCGGCTGCCGAAAGCGGCGAAGGCTGTTGCACCAGACCAACCGCCCAATCCGGAAGCGTCACCCCCAAGTGTTTCGCGAAATGGACCAACGCGACGAGCATTGCGGGTGCGGTCAGTTTGTGCGGATCCACACCAGGGATGCGCCAATCGTCGTCGCTGTCGTCCCAGCGGACGATACGGGCTCCGGCTTTCGCCGCAGCACGAAGACGTACCGCCATGAGGGGCAGTTCGCGACGTACGTCCGCACCCAGGAACCAGTGACCGTCACTCTCGACGATTTCGGTAATCGAACCGTTGAGCCACGCAACCTTGCCGCGTGCCAGGTCTGCGCGCGCGTCGCGCTGGCGAATCCGGGTGTCGACCGCTGCTCCGAAAGCGGCCCCGAGCGCTTTGAGCAGATAGAGCTCTTCGACGGTGCTCATCGGGTGGGCGAGGAAGGCAAGCGCGTCGCTCCCGTTCTCTTCGGCAACACTGGCCAGACGATTCGCAGCCACTTCGAGCGCGGTTTGCCACGCCACTTCGACCCAGCGGCCGTCGGTCTTCACCATCGGCCGCGTGAGGCGATCCGCCGCATTCAGCCCTTCATAAGCGAAGCGGTCACGGTCGGCAAGCCAACATTCGTTGATCGCTTCGAATTCGAGCGGCAGAACCCGTTTGACTGCGTCATGTTTGCTTTGCACGATCAGGTTCGAACCCCAGGCATCGTGGGGACTGATGGAGCGGCGCCGCGTCAATTCCCACGTACGCGCCTGATAGAGAAAAGGTTTGGAGGTCAGCGCCCCTACTGGGCAGAGGTCGATGACGTTGCCCGAGACCTCCGAATGAACGGTCTCCCCCAGAAACGGCAGGATCTCGGCATGCTCGCCGCGAAACGCTTGCCCCAGTTCTTGAAAGCCGCCGATTTCGGCCAAGAAACGCACGCACCGCGTACAGTTGATACAACGGGTCATGAAGGTATCGATGAGCGGCCCGAGGTTTTTGTCGGCGACCACGCGCTTCTCTTCAGCGAAGCGATGAGCGCTCTGACCGTAGCCGACCGCCAGATCCTGTAACTGGCATTCGCCGCCCTGATCACAAATGGGGCAGTCGAGCGGGTGGTTGATGAGCAGGAACTCCATCACCCCCTTTTGCGCCGTGATCGCTTTCCGGGAATGGGTCCACACCTTCATTCCGTTGGTCGCTGGCGTCGCACAAGCAGGTAGCGGCTTCGGAGCGCGCTCCACTTCGACCAGGCACATGCGGCAGTTGGCGGCGATCGACAGCTTTTTGTGGTAGCAGAAATGGGGAATGTAGATGCCGAGTTTGTTCGCGGCGTCCATCACGGTGGCGCCGTCTTCGACCTCGACCGGTTTGCCATCAATCTCGAGTGTCAGCATCACGCCTCCACGTAGATGTCGCTACCGGCCCACTGGACTTCCGGGGGCACCAAGCAGCGCTTGTGTTCGATGTGGTAGAGAAATTCGTCGCGGAAATGCTTGATGAAGCTTTGCACCGGCATCGACGCCGCGTCGCCGAGCGCGCAGATGGTGCGCCCCATGATGTTGCCGGTAGCAGACTCCAGGATTTCGAGATCCTCGACACGACCCTGGCCGTGTTCGATGCGGTGGACGATTCGGTAGAGCCAACCGGTCCCTTCGCGGCACGGCGTACATTGACCGCACGACTCCTCATAGTAAAAGTAAGAGAGTCGCTCCAGCGCTTTTACCATGCAGGTCGTTTCGTCCATCACGATCACCGCACCAGAACCCAGCATCGAGCCAGCCTGGGCGATGGAGTCGTAATCCATCGTGCACTGCATCATCACGTCGCCTGGGACGACCGGTGCAGAAGAACCCCCCGGGATCACCGCTTTGAGCTTGCGCCCGCCGCGGACACCACCGGCCAGTTCCAAGAGCTCCGCAAATGGCGTTCCCATGGGAATTTCGTAGTTTCCCGGGCGATTGACATGGCCCGAGACCGAAAAGATTTTCATCCCACCATTGTTGGGCTTGCCCAAATGCAGGAACTGCTCGCCCCCCATCGCAAGCAGAAAAGGAACCGAAGCAAACGTTTCGGTGTTGTTGATGGTGGTGGGTTTTCCGTAAAGGCCGTAACTGGCGGGAAATGGCGGCTTGAACCGTGGCTGCCCTTTTTTCCCTTCGATCGACTCCAAAAGCGCCGTCTCTTCCCCACAGATATAAGCCCCGTAGCCGTGGTGGGCGTAGAGCTCGAAGTTGAAACCGCTCCCCAGAATGTTCGCACCGAGGTAACCCGCTCGGCGCGCCTCCTCGAGCGCCTCTTCGAAACGCTCGTAGACTTCGAAAATCTCGCCGTGGATGTAGTTGTACCCTCGGCTCGCCCCCATCGCGTAACCGGCAATGATCATCCCTTCGATCACGCTGTGTGGGTTGTAGCGCAGAATGTCGCGATCCTTGAAGGTTCCGGGTTCGCCTTCGTCGGAGTTACACACGACGTATTTTTCCCCGGGAAACTGCCGGGGCATGAAACTCCATTTGAGCCCGGTGGGGAAGCCGGCACCCCCACGCCCACGCAGCGCAGAGGTCTTCACCTCTTCGATCACCCGTTCTTGCGACCAGTTTTCCGTGAGGATGCGCCGCAGGACCTGATAGCCGCCGCGCGCTTCGTAATCGGCCAACCGCCAGCGGGATTCATCGCAATCCTTGAGGATCATCTGACCCAGTTTGAGCGTACTCATTGGGTATTCTCCGTGGCTTGGCGCTTGAGGGTTTCCAAAAGGGCGTCGAGCCGTTCGCGTGTCATCCGGCAGCACATGCGGTGGTTATTGACGAGCAGCACCGGAGCATCTCCACAAGCGCCCATGCACTCACCCTCTTTCAGTGTGAACAGGCCGTCCGGTGTGGTCTCGTTGAAATCGATGCCGAGTCGCTCCTTGAGGTGTTCTGCCGCGTGGTAGCCGCCAGAGAGCGCACAGGGCAAATTGGTGCACACCGTGAGTTTGTATTTGCCTACTGGCGCCAAATCGTACATGTTATAGAAAGTGGCGACTTCATAGACCGCGACTGGCGGCATCTCGAGATAGTCCGCAACGAACGCGATCGTCTCTTCCGAAAGCCACCCTTTCTCTTCTTGCGCAATCCGCAGCGCCGCCATCACTGCCGACTGCTTCTGCCCCGCCGGGTATTTGGCGATTTCACGGTCGATGCGGGCCAACGCCTCTGGTGAGAGCATCGAAAACTCCTTTAGCGGTCGATTTCGCCGAAGACGATATCCATGGTGCCGATGATCGCGACGACGTCCGCAATCAAATGTCCGCGCGCCATCTTGTCCATTGCCGAAAGGTGCGCAAACCCCGGTGCGCGCAGTTTGACCCGGTAGGGTTTGTTGGCGCCATCGGATATCGCATAGACACCGAACTCCCCTTTCGGATGTTCCACTGCGGCATAAACCTCACCTGGCGGCACGTGGATTCCTTCGGTCATCAATTTGAAATGGTGGATCAGCTCTTCCATCCCCGTTTTCATCTTCTCGCGGGGTGGCGGCGCCACTTTGTAATTGTCCGTGATCACCGGGCCGGGGTTTTTCCGCAACCAGTCGATGCACTGTTTGATGATGCGGTTCGATTGCCGCATCTCCTCCATGCGAACCAGGTAGCGGTCGTAACAGTCACCGTTGGTCCCCACCGGGATATCGAATTCGAGCTGATCATAGACTTCATAGGGCTGCTTCTTGCGCAGGTCCCACGCCACGCCAGAGCCGCGCAGCATTGGCCCGGTGAATCCCCACGCCAGTGCCTCTTCCGGAGAGACCACGCCGATCCCGACAGTCCGCTGTTTCCAGATGCGGTTGTCGGTAAGGAGCGTATGGTAGTCGTCGAGATACCCTTCGAACCGCTCGCAGAAATCTGCCAGGAAGTCGAGCAGCGACCCTTCACGAGCGCGATTGAGCTCCTTGACCCGCTTTTCGTCTTTGTATTTGCTGACGGTATATTTGGGCATTTCGTCCGGCAGGTCGCGGTATACCCCGCCTGGGCGATAGTACGCTGCGTGCATCCGCGCACCGGAGACCGCCTCATAGGCGTCCATCAGATCTTCGCGCTCACGGAAGGTGTAGAGCACCATCGTCATCGCGCCGATATCGAGCGCATGGGTCCCGATATTGAGCAAGTGGTTGAGAATACGAGTGATTTCATCGAACATCACGCGGATGTACTGCGCACGAATCGGCACTTCGATCCCAAGAAGCCGCTCGATGGCCAGGCAGTAGGCGTGTTCGTTGCACATCATCGAGACGTAGTCCAACCGGTCCATATAGGGAACCGATTGCACCCAGGTGCGGGTTTCCGCCAATTTTTCTGTACCGCGATGCAACAACCCGATGTGCGGGTCGGCGCGCACCACCACTTCCCCGTCGAGTTCGAGGATCAGGCGCAAGACACCGTGGGCCGACGGGTGCTGCGGCCCGAAGTTGATCGTAAAGTTCTTGATTTCGGCCATCGTCACACGTCCCCGTAGTTCGCTTCACGGACGATTCGCGGCGTGTTTTCGCGCGGCTCGATCGTCACCGGTTGATAGACGACGCGCCCTTTCTCCGGGTCGTAACGCATTTCAACATGGCCGGTCACCGGGAAGTCTTTGCGCAGGGGGTGGCCGACGAATCCGTAATCGGTCAAAATGCGCCGCAAATCGGGGTGCCCTTCGAAGAGGATCCCAAAGAGGTCGAACGCTTCGCGTTCATACCAATCGACACTGGGCCAGATCTCGATCAACGAAGGAAGGGTCGGCCAGTCGTCGTCTACCGCAAAGGTCTTCAGCCGCAACCGTACGTTATGAGTGAGCGAAAGCAGATGGACGGCAACGGCGAAACGCGGTCCCGCCCACGGACGGTTCGCGTAGGTGGCATAGTCGATGCCGGAAAGGTCGATCAACTGTTCGAACGCAAAATCGGGATCGTCGCGCAACGTTTGCGCGATCGCCAGATAGTTTTCCTTGTCGACGGTCATCGTCACTTCGCCGTGGTGCTCCTGCACCACGGCTTGATCGCCGAACCGGTTCCGCAGTCGTTGCGCCAAAGCTTCGGTTCTTTTCATCGACGCCCCCTAGGCTACGTGCGCGCGATCGTGGACGTGCGCTTGATTTTGTTCTGAAGCTGAATGATGCCGTACAAAAGCGCTTCAGCCGTTGGCGGACAGCCGGGAACATAGACGTCGACCGGCACGATGCGGTCACAACCGCGCACCACGGAATAGGAATAGTGGTAATAGCCGCCCCCGTTGGCGCAGGATCCCATCGAGATCACCCACCGCGGCTCGGGCATTTGGTCATAGACTTTGCGCAATGCGGGTGCCATTTTGTTGCAGAGCGTCCCCGCAACGATCATGAGATCCGATTGTCGCGGGCTGGGGCGAAAAATGACACCGAAGCGGTCGAGATCGTAACGCGAACAGCCAGCATGAATCATCTCGACGGCGCAACACGCCAACCCGAAGGTCATCGGCCACAGCGACCCCGTCCGCGTCCAGTTGATGACCGTATCGAGCGACGTGGTCATGAACCCTTCGCGCATCACTCCTTCAATGCCCATCGCTCACTCCCAATCGAGCGCGCCGTTCTTCCATTCGACCGCATAGCCCAAGACCAACACGGCGAGGAAGATCAGCACGGTAGTAAAAGCGTACCAGGCGTTTGCGCCTGCAGCGATCATTTCATTGAACGTAACGCCCCACGGAAACAAGAGCGCGATTTCCAAGTCGAACAGAATGAACAGGATCGCAATCAGGTAATAGCGAACGTCAAATTTGATACGGGCGTCTTCGAACGGCTCGAAACCGCATTCGTAGGGCGAGTATTTTTCGGGATCAGGACGGCGTGGGCCAAGGATCCACCCAAACACCATCGGCAGTACGCCGATCGCCAGCGCGACTACCAGGAAAACCAGGACCGGAAAGTAGCTTTCCATTACGGCCGCTCCTCATCTTCGGGCGACCGATAGGATACACCTTTTTGGTTCTAAATGCAGCGCGAAGCAAAAAAACGAGCTATCAAAAAAATCTAAGTTATTTGAATTTTTTTTGATAAAAATTCTTTTTGCAACAAAAAAGCCGCTCATGAGCGGCTTTTTTTGTTTGGTGCCGACGGTGAGATTCGAACTCACACGGCTTTCGCCACCACCCCCTCAAGATGGCGTGTCTACCAATTCCACCACGTCGGCAGCAACGAAGCGAATTATACCGGAATTTTGCCGCAGCGCAATACCTCGCACCAGTCACTCAGGGATTTTCGACTCCGGTGCTGGCGATTGTTGTTGCGGTTGCGGTGCAGCAGCGCCAGCGTCCTGTTGCATCACGCTCGATGGCGCAGAAAGATGCGTTTTGCTCGCGAGGTAGGTCATCGCGAGACTGGTCAGGAAGAAAACCGTGGCGAGGATCGCGGTGGTTCGGCTCAAAAAGGTAGCTCCGCCGGAAGCCCCAAAAAGACTCGCCGAGCTTCCGCCCCCAAACGCGGCACCGGCATCGGCGCCCTTGCCGTGTTGCAACAGCACCAGAATGATCAATGCCACGGCAACGACTAGGTGAATCGTCAGAACGATCGAAAAAGCCAAACTACCCATTGTTACTCCTTCTCAGCAGCCGCGACGATCGCGGCAAATTCCGTAGCACTCAACGACGCGCCGCCGATCAGCCCACCATCACACCCTTCGACGGCAAAGAGTTCGGCCGCATTCCCCCCTTTGACACTCCCCCCGTAGAGAATGGGGAGATCCGGACGCGCACCCGCCTCGGTCAGCATGCGCCGCAACCAAGCGTGCGCCTCAGCGACGTCTTCTGGTCTCGCGTTGCGCCCCGTCCCGATCGCCCAGACCGGTTCGTACGCAATGAGAACGTTTTCGACCGCTGGAGCACCGACGATCTCGACCACCTCGACGATCTGACGGCGCAGTATCTCTTGCCACGCTCCGCGCTCTCGCTCTTCCAGCGTCTCGCCAACACACCAGATCGGCGTAATACCCACCGCATTGAGACGCTGGATCTTTTCTGCGATCAGCGCATTGGTTTCGCCGAAATATTGCCGCCGTTCCGAATGGCCGACGATGGTCACCCGGCACCCAAAATCGCACAGCATTTCCGCGTGCACCTCACCGGTGTAGGCCCCGGGACCGAACGGGCTGACATTCTGTGCGCCCCAGAGAACTTTGCTCTCATGCAGAACGCTTCGCGCTTGCGCAAGATAGGGAAAAGGGACGCAAACCCCTACCTGGGTCTTCTCGAAAGCCAGCGCTTTGAGTGCATTCAAGAGCGCCTCGTTTTGCGCAAATGCGCCGTTCGATTTCCAGTTACCGACTACCCACTTCATGAAAATCTCCTCACCCAGATCAAAAGGTCACTGACGCACCTGCTCGGCGATCCGTTCCGCGGTTTCCGCAAGCGCCGCTACGATAGCGTCGACCACCGCCGCCTCTTCCCCTTCGACCATGATGCGCAAAAGCGGCTCGGTGCCCGAAGGGCGGATCAGAATCCGTCCACGATCGGCCAGTTCGGATTGGGCACGCGCTACGGCGTCCCGAAGCGCCCCGTGGGCTTGCCAGTCCTCTCCCTTGGGCCAGACGACATTGCGCAACCTTTGGGGGTAGGTCTGTAACGGCGCGGTCCATTCCGCCAAGGTGGTCTCATGGCGCACCAACGCGGCCAGGACCTGCAACGCGCTGACGATCCCGTCGCCCGTGGTGTGTTTGTCCAAACAGAGGATATGCCCCGAATTCTCCCCACCGTAGCACCAACCCCGTTCGCGCAAACGCTCCGCGACGAAACGATCGCCCACCGCAGTCCGTTCAAGCGGCACACCGTAGGCAGCGAGCGCACGCTCCAACCCCAAATTGGTCATCACCGTTCCCACGACACCGGGCACGGCAACCCCCGCAGCCAAGCGGTCGCGGACGATCGCGAACAACAGGGCGTCACCATCGAACAACCGCCCGTCCCGGTCGACCATCACCACGCGATCCCCGTCACCGTCGAACGCGATCCCAAGGTCTGCCTGGTGCGCTTCGACCGCGCGTTGCAGGGTTTCGGGATGGGTCGCGCCTACCGCACGGTTGATGTTGAAGCCGTCCGGTTCTGCGCCGATCACCGTGGTCTTCGCGCCCAATTCGTGAAAAACGTGCGGCGCTACCTGGTACGTTGCGCCATGAGCGCAATCAAGCACCAGGTGCCAGCCATCGAGCGTAAGGTCCGCGGGAAAAGTATTCTTACAAAATTCGATGTAACGCCCTGAGGCGTCGTCGATTCGCTTCGCTTTGCCCAACGCGTCTGCTGTAACCGATTCGACGGGCGCTTCCAGCCACTCTTCGATCTGTACTTCCAGCGCGTCGTCGAGTTTCGTCCCCGCTGCGGAGAAAAATTTGATTCCGTTGTCGTAATAGGGGTTGTGCGACGCGCTGACGACGATTCCCGCATCGAGCCGCATCGCTCGGGTGAGGTAGGCGATCCCAGGCGTCGGCAAGGGGCCTGTCAGCAAGACGTCTACTCCGCTACTGGCCAGCCCCGCTTCGAGTGCCGATTCCAGCAGATAGCCAGAAACGCGCGTATCTTTGCCAATCACAACCGTCGGACGCCGCAAACCGGTATGAGCGCGTGCCAAAACCTTGCCTGCGGCAAAGCCCAGCCGAACGACGAAATCGGGTGCAAGGTGGGGATCCCCGATGCGCCCGCGGATGCCGTCGGTGCCAAACCACCGTGCCATAGGTTACCCAGTTCAAAAAAGTGCCATTGTACCAGGGGGATCGTACAAAGCCGCTGTTTCGCTACGCGTTCACGCCAGCGCACGCCAAACGCGCAGTGCATCGACCGTTGCCGCAACATCGTGAACGCGCACGATCGCAGCGCCCAACGCCACCGCTTTGAGCGCGGCGGCAACACTGCCGAAGACGCGCGCTTTGGGTTCGTCCCGACCGGTGATCGCCTGAATCATCCGTTTGCGCGAAACACCAACGAGGACGGGATACGATGCGACAAAACGCGGCAACGCGCGAAACAGCGCCACGTTGTGTTCCAACGTCTTCCCAAAACCAAAGCCGGGATCCCAGACGATGCGTGCAGGGGCCACCCCTGCCGCTTCAAGCGCGCGGGTCTGGGCATTGAGAAACGCATATACTTCACCGACCACATCGTCGTAGTGCGGTGCCGCTTGCATCGTTTGCGGCTCCCCTTTCATGTGCATCACACACAAGCCACACCCGCTCTGCGCAGCGACCCGAACCGCGTCAGCAGTGCGAAAGCCCGAAACATCGTTGAGGATGTCCGCACCGAGTTCGACGGCACGCGCCATGACCTCTGGTTTACGGGTATCGACCGAGATCGCGACTGGCCACTTCGTGACTGCCCGCAGCACCGGCTCCAACCGTTGCCATTCCACCTCTGCTGGGACAGGCTGCGCCCCCGGGCGGGTCGATTCGGCACCGAAATCGAGCACTGCGGCGCCCGCTTCGACCGCGGCCTCGGCCTGCTTGAGTGCCGCTGTAACGTCGGCGTCCACCCCATCGCCTGAGAACGAATCGGGCGTGAGGTTGACGATCGCCATCACGAGTGGCTCATGCAACGACAAACGGAAACGCCCCGCGCGCCAAACGCGGGGCTGAAGGGAATCGACCGTTTTGGGTTTCATCGACGGTTTTTCACCGCGTTCATCCAGCCGGTTCCGCTTCGGGCGGCTGCCCGCCAGGCGAAGCGGGGCGCGCCTCTTTTCCGTCTGGCGCCGGCGCGTCGGCAACTACCCCTTCGCCACTCGGTGGCGCCGCATTGCGCGGGTTCGTCTCCGGTTTTTTCGGCGGACGCGGCGGTTTTCCCGCCATGATGTCGTCGATCTGGTCGGCGTCGAGCGTCTCATATTCGAGCAGTGCTTCGGCAAGCGCGATGACCTTGTCCCGGTTCTCTTCGATCAAGCGGCGCGCGAGCGCGTATTGCTCGTCGATGATGCGGCGCACTTCGGCGTCGACCTTTTGCATCGTCGCTTCGGAGATGTTGCGGTGCGTCGTCACGGCGCGACCAAGGAAAATTTCCCCTTCCTCTTCGCCATAGACCATCGGCCCCAGGATATCGGACATTCCCCACTGGGTGACCATTTTGCGCGCGATATCGGTTGCCCGTTGAAAGTCGTTCGACGCCCCCGTTGTCATCTGGTTCATGAAGATCTCTTCGCAGATCCGTCCGCCGAACAGAACCGCGATCGTGTTCAGCAGCCGTTCTTTGTCCTGGCTGTAGCGGTCGCCCTCCGGGAGCTGCATCGTCACCCCCAGCGCACGGCCGCGCGGGATGATCGTCACCTTGTGCACCGGGTCGGTTTTGGGCAGGAGCTTCGCGACCACCACGTGACCCGCTTCGTGGTACGCGGTATTACGACGTTCCTCCTCGCTCATCACCATCGAGCGCCGCTCCGGCCCCATCAGGATCTTGTCTTTCGCGCGCTCGAAGTCCTCCATTTCCACATAGCGCTTGTTGGCGCGGGCGGCAAAAAGTGCCGCTTCATTGACCAGGTTGGCGAGATCGGCGCCCGAAAAGCCAGGCGTGCCCCGTGCGATGATCGCGGGGTCGACGTCTGGACCCAACGCAACTTTGCGCATGTGGACCTTGAGGATCTGTTCTCGACCCCGGACGTCGGGTAGTGACACCACCACTTGCCGATCGAATCGCCCCGGCCGCAAGAGCGCGGGGTCAAGCACGTCGGGACGGTTGGTCGCGGCAATCACGATGATCCCGCTGCTGCCTTCGAAGCCATCCATTTCGACCAGGAGTTGGTTGAGGGTCTGTTCGCGTTCGTCGTTGCCACCGCCCAACCCGGCCCCCCGCTGCCGTCCGACCGCGTCGATCTCATCGATAAAGATGATGCACGGGGCGTGCTTTTTCGCTTGTTCGAACATGTCGCGCACCCGCGCGGCACCGACACCGACGAACATTTCGACGAAGTCAGAACCGGAGATGCTGAAAAACGGTACTTTCGCTTCACCTGCGATCGCTTTGGCCAACAGTGTCTTCCCGGTTCCCGGAGGGCCGACCATCAACACCCCTTTCGGGATGCGTCCACCCAGTTGCTGGAATTTGCTGGGGTCTTTCAAAAAGTCGACGAGCTCTTGCACCTCCTCTTTGGCCTCATCGCAACCGGCGACATCGGCAAAGGTGACGGTATTGCTCGATTCATCGAGCAACCGCGCCCGCGATTTTCCGAACGAGAACGCGCCTCCTTTGCCGCCACCGCTCATCTGCCGCATGAAATAGACCCAGACTGCGATGAGCAAGAGCATCGGGAACCAAGAAACGAAAATATTGGTGAGCAGGGATTGCCCTTCGTCCGGCTTCGTCGCGGCAATCGAAACGCCGTATTTCATCAGGTCGGAAACCATCCACAGATCCATCGGCGGAGCATAGACGGTCACTTGACGACCATCGTTCATCAGGGCGCGTACCGTTCGCCCATCGATGATCGCCTTCGTTACCTTCCCCTCTTTCGCCGCTTCCATGAATTGGGAGTATTCCATGGTCGACGCCGGCGCGGTGCGGTCGTTGAATTGGTTGAACACCGTCATAAGCACCATGCCGATGACGAGCCAAATCGCTAGATTGCGAAAAAAACTGTTGCCGTTCAAAGGGGGACTCCTTCTACCTACCTACGCACGATTCGCATCTTCGAGTCGATTCTAACCGCTTGGGTTCCACACGGCAATAGAAAAATTCGATCGCCACGATAGGATCTATGCGCTGTCCCCATGACGAGATCAGCGCCTTTTGGGTCGTTTACCCAAGAAATAGAGCTCGCTGCTTTCCGAACGGGACGCTTTGGGTTTGCGCGGGAGCACCGTGTGGAACGCGCTTTGCAGCTGCTGCCGGTACGCGTCGATCCCTGGGCCCTGGAACACTTTGACGAGGAAGGCACCGTTTGGTGTCAGATGCTCGAGCGCAAACGCCAACGCCAATTCGGCAAGATGAAAACTTTTTGCCGCATCGGTGATCGCGATACCGGAGAGGTTGGGCGCCATATCGGAAAGCACGAGATCGACCGGTTGTCCCTCGAGCGCCTGTTCCAGGGCGTTCAGGACCGTTTCGTCGCTGAAATCTCCTTGGATCACCGTCACACCGGGAAGCGACACGATCGGCAAGCGATCAAGCGCAAAGACCTTGCCGGTTGGCGCGACCCGAGCGGCGGCAATCTGCGACCAGGCCCCAGGCGCTGCCCCCAGATCGACCACCCGCATCCCGGGTTGCAGTAAGCGATCTTTTTCGTCGATCTCGAGGAGCTTGTACGCAGCCCGCGAACGGTACCCTTCCTGTACAGCGCGCTGGACATAGGGGTCGTGCACATGCCGGTCGAGCCAAGCCTTTTTACTGCGGTGTTTTTTCATGCGGACTTCACGTTTTCTGCGATAATCGTGTGTTGGAAACACAGCGAAAGATCGATCCATCATGGCTGCACTGACAATCGATTCGGACCAGCGAAGAGCCTTGCGGGCGCAGGCCCACCATCTGAAACCGGTGGTGATGATCGCCAGCAAAGGGCTGACCCCTGCGGTATTGGCCGAAATCGACCGGGCGCTCACGGCGCACGAATTGATCAAAATCCGTGTTACGGGAGCCGAACGCGACATTCGCGCCCAATATCTGGAAACGATTTGCGACACGCTCGATTGCGCTCCGGTCCAGTTGTTGGGTAATCTGCTCCTTGTTTGGCGCCCCAACCCAGAAAAGCGCGCAGAAACGCCACGCGCATCTCGTGCGAAAACCGCTGATAACAACAACGCTGCCGCGTTCGTTCGGCGCGCACGTCGGCAAGCCCTGACGAAAAAACGGAATCACTCGTAACGGACGTCGAGAATTTCGTATTCGCGGGCGCCGCCGGGCGCCTGCACGACCACGACATCTCCTGCATATTTGCCGATCAAAGCGCGGGCGATCGGCGAAGTGACCGAAATTTTCCCTTCACGCACGTCGGCTTCGTCTTCGCCGACGATTTGATAGGTGACCTGCTCGCCCGATTCCGTTTCCTCCAAATCGACCGTGGCACCAAAAACCACCCGCCCATCGGCGTCGAGTGTTTTCGGGTCGATGATCTGGGCGTTCGCCAATTTCCCTTCGAGCTCCATGATCCGTCCTTCGATGAACGCCTGCCGTTCGCGCGCCGCGTCGTATTCGGCGTTCTCCGAAAGGTCTCCATGGCTACGCGCCTCGGCAATCGCCGCGATCACCGCGGGACGCTCCACCGTTTTCAGGCGATGGAGCTCTTCTTTGAGCTTTTGTGCGCCGCGCACCGTCATGGGATATTTCATCAACCGTTCCTCCGAGCTGCCAACGCTTCCGGATGGAGTTGTTGTAACGCATAGACGTCGAACCGTTCGGCCATTTCGATTCCCATCACCGCGGCCTCAGCCCCTTCGATCGTCGTATAGATGGGGGCCTTTGCTGCGAGCGCACTCACCCGAATCGAACGGGAATCGATCACCGCTTGACGGCGGGCCTCGACCGTATTGATCACCAGCGCGATCTCGCCGTTTTTGATCATGTCGACGACATGCGGCCGCCCTTCATTGACCTTATTGACGACCTGCACGGGAATACCTGCTGCTTCCAATGTGCGCGCCGTACCCCGTGTCGCTACGATCGTGAAGCCGAGATCATGCAGGCGGCGCCCAACTGCGACCGCAGCGGGGCGATCGCTCGGTTTCACACTCAAAAAGACCTTTCCGTTTCGGGGTAACACCACGCCTGCGGCCAACTGCGATTTGTAGAACGCTTCGGCGAAGGTCCGGCCGATCCCCATCACTTCGCCCGTCGATTTCATTTCGGGCCCCAGGATCGGGTCAACACCCGGGAACTTGTTGAACGGGAAAACTACCTCTTTGACCGAAAAATAGGGGGGAACGAGTTCTTCGGTTACCCCCTGTTCCGCGAGTTTTTTCCCAGCCATACAGCGCGCGGCCACTTTGGCGTAGGGCACCCCGCACGCTTTGGAGACGAACGGAACCGTGCGGGACGCACGGGGGTTTACCTCCAGCACATAAACGGTGGCATCTGGGCCACTGCCCTGCACCGCGAACTGGGCGTTCATCAAGCCGACGACGTCGAGCGCTTTCGCGAGCGCGACCGTCTGACGACGGATTTCGTCGAGCACCGCAGGGTGCAAGGTATAGGGCGGAATCGAACATGCGGAATCGCCCGAATGGACCCCCGCCATCTCGATGTGTTCCATCAAGCCTGCGATCACGACGCGCTCACCGTCGCTCACCGCGTCGATATCGACTTCGGTCGCGTCGTCCAGGAACCGGTCGAGCAACACGGGCGAATCGTTCGACACCTTGACCGCTTCGCGCATGTAGCGTTCGAGATCTTGCGGATCGTGAACGATCTCCATCGCCCGCCCCCCCAAGACGTAGCTGGGACGAACGACCAGCGGGTAACCGATCTCTGCAGCGAGACGCATCGCCTCATCTGGGGTACGTGCAGTGCGGTTTTCCGGCTGCCGCAGCCCCAGTTGCATCAACAATTTTTGGAAGCGTTCGCGATCCTCCGCGGCGTCGATCGCATCCGGCGACGTTCCGATGATCGGCACGCCATTCGCGGCGAGCGCTTTGGCGCGTTTGAGCGGAGTTTGACCGCCGAACTGCACGATCACCCCTTCCGGCTTTTCCACGTGACAGATTTCGAGGATGTCTTCGAGCGTGATCGGTTCGAAATAGAGGCGATCAGAGGTGTCGTAATCGGTCGAGACCGTCTCCGGGTTACAGTTGACCATGATCGTTTCGAAGCCGTCTTCGCGCAGCGCCAGTGCCGCATGGACGCAGCAGTAATCGAATTCGATCCCCTGGCCGATGCGGTTCGGCCCTCCGCCCAAAATCATGATTTTGCGACGATTGCTGGGCGCCGCTTCGCAAAAGGCTTCGTACGTCGAATAGAGGTAGGCAGTAGGTGTGGCGAATTCGGCCGCGCAGGTATCCACCCGTTTATAGACGGGCCGCACCCCAAGTGCGTGGCGATGCAACCGGACCGCCTCTTCGGTGGTATCGAGGAGCTTCGCCAACCGGCGATCCGAGAATCCTTTGCGCTTCAACGCGCGCATTTCGTCGGCGTCGATCCCTTTGAGCGAACGCCCTTTGAGCTTTTGCTCGATTTCGACGAGCGCTTCGATCTGACTCAAGAACCACGGATCGATCTTGGTCAGCTGGTGGATTTTTTCGAGCGACATCCCTTCGCGGAACGCTTGCGCCAAGTACAAAATGCGCTGCGCCCCGGGGTTCGCGAGCTCGTGTTCGAGCGATTCGGGGGTGCATTCGACCTCATCGAACCCGTAAACACCCACTTCCAAGCCGCGCAACGCTTTTTGCACCGACTCTTGGAAGGTGCGACCGATCGCCATCACCTCGCCGACCGACTTCATCTGGGTAGTCAAACGGTCGTTGGCGTGCGGAAACTTTTCGAATGCGAAACGGGGGATTTTGGTGACGACGTAGTCGATGGTCGGCTCGAACGACGCGGGGATCGCGCCACCGGTGATGTCGTTTTTGAGTTCGTCGAGGGTGTAGCCAACAGCGAGTTTCGCCGCGATCTTCGCGATCGGGAAGCCGGTTGCCTTCGACGCGAGCGCCGAAGAGCGCGATACCCGCGGGTTCATTTCGATCACGATCATTCGACCATCTTTCGGATTGATCGCGAATTGAACGTTCGACCCTCCGGTATCGACGCCGATTTCGCGCAGCACCGCGATCGACGCGTCCCGCATCCGTTGGTACTCTTTGTCGGTGAGCGTCTGTGCCGGTGCCACGGTGATCGAGTCGCCCGTGTGCACACCCATCGGGTCGAGGTTTTCGATCGAACAGACGATGATGCAGTTGTCGTTCTTGTCCCGCACCACCTCCATTTCGAACTCTTTCCAGCCGATGAGCGACTCTTCGATGAGGAGTTCATGCACCGGACTGAGATCTAACCCTCGCTTACAAATTTCGACGAACTCTTCCATGTTGTAGGCGATTCCACCCCCGGTTCCTCCCAACGTAAAAGAGGGACGGATAATGACCGGGAAACCGATCTCAGACTGAACCGCCAGCGCCTCTTCCAAACTGTGCGCGATGCCTGAGCGCGCCGATTCCAGTCCGATGCGGGTCATCGCCTCTTTGAAGAGCTGGCGGTCTTCGGCTTTGGCAATCGCGCTTTCGTTCGCGCCGATCAATTCGACGCCATAGCGTTCGAGCACGCCGGAACGGGCGAGATCGAGCGCGGTATTGAGCGCGGTTTGTCCCCCCATCGTGGGCAGGAGCGCATCGGGCCGCTCTTTCGCGATGATGCGCTCGACGACCTCAGGGGTGATGGGCTCGATATAGGTCACATCGGCCATTTCGGGGTCGGTCATGATGGTTGCCGGGTTGGAATTCACCAAAAGGACCCGGTACCCCTCTGCACGCAACGCTTTACACGCTTGCGCCCCCGAGTAGTCGAACTCACAGGCCTGACCGATGACGATCGGTCCAGCACCAATGATCAGAATCGATTCGATGTCCGTGCGTTTCGGCATGGTTTTTCCTTGCAATCTCGGGTTTATGCCTGACGCCGCGCGTCGATCAACGCAACGAAGCGGTCGAAGAGATCCGCAATGTCATGCGGTCCGGGACTCGCCTCTGGGTGGCCTTGAAAACCGAAGGCTGGCACGTCGGTGCGCTCGATCCCCTGAACGCTGCCGTCGAAGAGGGAAACGTGGGTGACGCGGCAATTGATGGGCAGCGAATCGGCGTCCACTGCAAAACCGTGGTTCTGGCTGGTGATATAGACACGACCGTTGGTGAGATCCTTGACCGGATGGTTCGCGCCGTGGTGACCGAATTTCATTTTGACGGTGCGCGCGCCGGATGCCAAACCCAGGATCTGGTGTCCCAAACAGATCCCAAAGAGGGGAATCCCGTCGGCCATCGCTGCCTGCGCCGCTGCGATCGCGTAGTGACACGGCTCCGGATCCCCAGGGCCATTCGAGAGCATGATGCCATCGGGATCGAGCGCTTTCACCTCGGCGTAAGGGGTCTGCGCCGGCACCACCGTCACTCGGCAACCGCGTGCCGCCAAGAGGCGCAAAATGTTGCGTTTCACACCAAAATCATAGACGACGACGTGTCGGGTCGTTTCCGTCACCGTGGGGTAACCGAGACCGAGTTGCCACGCGCCCTCACGCCATTCGCTCACCGTGCGCCGTGTCACCTCTTGCGCAAGATCCATCCCCGCCAACCCAGGGAATGCTCGTGCCGCAGCGAGCGCGTCGGTAACGTTCGGCGTTTCACCGGGCGGAGCGGTGAGAATCGCGCCACTTTGCGCCCCCTGGTCGCGTAAACGACGCGTGAGTTCGCGGGTATCGATTTCCGCGATCGCCACCACATTGTGGCGCTTGAGGTAGTCAGGAAGCGATTCGGTAGCACGGAAATTACTCACCACGCGGGAGAGATCCCGAATCACCAACCCCGCCGCATGCACCGTCTCGCTCTCTTCGTCTTCTGGGTTCGTCCCCACATTTCCGATATGGGGGTAGGTGAGCGTCACGATTTGGCGACGGTAGCTGGGGTCGGTGAGGATCTCCTGATACCCTGTGATCGAGGTGTTGAACACCACTTCACCTACGGTCAGACCAACCGCTCCGATCCCCACCCCGTGGAAAACCGTTCCGTCGGCCAGAGCCAAAACTGCATTCGAGCGCACGATCGTTCCTCACGTAAAAAAACGGGACGCAACCGCATCCCGTTGTTTTCTAGGCAGTCCTTGCTGCCATTTTACCAGAATTCCCGTCGTCTCAGATGCCCAGGACGTCCTGCATCGAATAGAGCCCCGCAGGTTTGTCGGCGAGAAACCGCGCAGCCCGGATCGCACCGGCGGCGTACGGCATCCGACTTTGCGACCGGTGGGTGATCTCGATCCGCTCCCCTTGCGCAGCAAAAAGCACCGTATGGTCGCCAATGATTTCACCGGCCCGGATCGTCGAAAACCCGATCTGCTGTTTGGGCCGCTCACCCGTATTCCCTTCACGCCCAAAAATGGCCACCGCATCGAACGACCACCCCAACGTACGCGCGACGATCCGTCCCATTTCCAGCGCCGTACCCGAAGGGGCATCGACCTTGTGGCGATGGTGCGCTTCGATCACCTCGACGTCATACCCTTCCAAGAGCTTTGCCGCCACCTCCAAGAGTTTGAATACGGCGTTGACCCCTACCGCCATGTTGGGCGCAAAGACGATTGGGATGTCGCGGGCCGCCGCGCCGATCCGATCACGCCCTGCTTCGTCGAACCCCGTGGTGCCGATCACCATCGCCCGCTTGTGTCGCACGGCTTCGTCCAGGATTGCGAAGGTCCCTTCGGGGCGCGTGAAATCGATCACACAATCGGCAGCTACGACCGCTGCAGCGATGTCGTCGCCTATCGAAACGCCGGTTGTCCGGCCGAGCAGTTGCCCCACATCTTGACCGATCACGGGAGATCCTGGGCGGTCGAACGCTGCAGCAAGCGCCACGCCAGAATCGGGCGCCAGTGCCGCTTCGATCAACATTCGTCCCATCCGACCACCCGCTCCCGCAATCGCTACCTTGACCGCATGCATGGACCTGTTCTCCTTTTTCTAAACGATTGGCGGCTGCGAACGCGTTACTCTTTCTGTTCCGCGGGAATCTCGACCGTCTGCCAACGCGGTCGACTTTCTGACTGCGAGCCCGCCGCGGCTTCGTTTGCCGGGACGACGTCACCCTCCACGCGCACCAGCACGCCGTTTTCGAAAAAGAGGGTCAAGCGGCGCATCTCAACATGCCCCCGCTTGTCGTCGTAACGGTAGAGGTAATCCCACCGGTCGTTACGGAACGGGTCGACGAGCAGTGGCGCCCCGAGCAACAACCGGACCGTTTCTTGCGGCATCCCTTTGCGCAGTTGGCGCGCCGCTTCCGGCTCCACCCAGTTGCCTTGACGAACCGGTGCCGAATAGGGGGAAGCGATTGCGGCAACACGGTCGAACGCGCTTCCTTGCTCCAGCGCACACCCCGTAAGCGCGAAGACAACCCCAACCCCCGCAAGCTCCGCGGTGAGTAGGCGTTTCTTAGTGCGACGAAAAGGCGATTCGCGACGCATGTTTCCCTCGAAAACCCTTCACGATGCGAAACTATAGCATGCTCTGGTCGGTGCGTGATTCGCACTCAGAGCAACGATTGCGTATAATCGGAACGATTCTTTTTGTCGTCATCCTTTCTGATTGCCATGAACGCAAAAACCGACATCGACCTCCGGGAAAAAGGGCTCAAAGCCACCTACCCGCGAATCAAAATTCTCGAACTCTTCGCGCAGGAAGGCGCGCGCCATTTGAGTGCCGACGACGTCTATCGCGAACTGCTCGACCAGGGGGTCGAAATCGGTCTCGCGACGGTCTATCGCGTGCTCACGCAGTTCGAACAGGCCGGGGTGCTGCTCAAACACCACTTCGACGGCACGAAAGCAGTTTTCGAACTGGCAGAAAACCACCACCATGACCACCTCGTTTGCGTGGATTGCGGGCGGATCGTCGAATTCCACGACGAGGCGATCGAAGCGCGACAAAAAGCGATTGCCGAACAGTACGGATTTTCGCTCGAGGACCACGCCCTTGCACTCTACGGTCGTTGCGTGCAGGGAGCCGATTGCCCGTACCGTAAAACGCGTTCGAAAAGTTAGCCCTTCGCGTCTTGCGCCCCGCGCTGGCTCATCGCCAGCAGTGAGCAGGCGTGCGTTCGAGCCGCCTCATCGACTTGCGCACCCCCCACCATGCGCGCCAATTCGTCGATTCGCGCATCGATTGCGAGCGGTTCGACGACCGTCACGACACTTTGTTCCGAATCGGGCCGTTTACTGACCCGCCAGTGCCAATCGGCACACGCCGCCACCTGTGGCTGATGGGTCACCGCAAGCACTTGCCGCCATGTCCCGAGCTGCTGCATCAACCGACCCACGACTGCGGCAACCGCGCCCCCAATCCCAACATCCACTTCGTCGAAAATCACAGTGGGGATCGCCTCGGCACCAACCGAAGCCACCTGAATCGCCAGCCCAATGCGGGAAAGCTCCCCGCCCGACGCCACTTGGGCCAATGCTGCTGGTGGCTGCCCTGGGTTGGCCGCAAAACGGAACGCGATCCGTTCCATGCCGTGCACGCTCGGCTCGTTCGATTCGAGTGCCACTTCGAATCGGGCATGAGGCATTGCCAGTTCCGGCAACAAGCGCATCACCGCGTCGCGCAACCGCCGCGCACCCTTCTGACGCTTCGCGCTCAGGCGCGCCGCGGCGTCCCGATACGCTTGGTGCGCTGCGCGCTCTGCAGTCTGCAACCGTTCCAGATCGCTTGCCGCATCGAGCGCGGCCAGGCGTTTCTCCCATTCGGCGGCAAGCGCAGGCAGCGCTTCCGGAAGAACGCGATGTTTGCGCGCCAATTCATGGGCGGCGCTGATCCGTTCGTGCAAAAATGCCAACCGTTCGGGGTCTTCCTCGAAGCGCGCCAACTCCCGCTTAAGGCTCGCTGCCGCTTCGTCGAGCTCGGCTTCCGCCGCAGCCAACAGCGAAAGCGGCTCCGCGATCGCGGCATGGAACGTTTCCACTTCCCGTAGCGCGCGGATCGCGCGGCTGACAGCAACGAGCGCGCCATCTGGGTCCCGATCGAGAAGATCGAGCGCAACCGCGACCTGCTGCTGCAGTTCGGCTGCGTGGCTCAAGCGGCGATACTCCGCTTCCCACGCTTGCCACTCCTCTGCGGTAAAAGCGATCGGTTGCCACTGCCTCAACCACCAAGTGAGGCGCTCACGCTCCTCGGCGATCCGTCCCTGCGTCGCGATCGCTTCATCGAGTGCATTTTTCGCTTGTTGCCACGCTTGCCAGGCACGCGCGACCGCTTCCGCTTCTGGAACGGCTTCGGCGAAACGATCGACGAGCCGCCGTTGCGTCTCTGGGGTCAGGAGCGCATGGTGCGCATGTTGCCCATGTACGTCGGCAAGCCACGCCCCCAATGCGCGCAATTGGCTTTGCGTCACCGCGACACCTTGAATCCAAGCGCGCGAACGCCCATTGGCGTCGAGGGTACGCCGAATGAGCAGCATCGCCTCGTCGTCTGGCGCGATCTCCCATTCGGCAAGAAGCGACGCGGCTTCAGGTTGTTCCGGCCAATCACAAGTGAGCACCACCTCGGCCCGTTGCGCGCCGGTGCGCACCCAGTTCGCATCGGCACGTGCGCCCAAAACGAACGTCACGGCGTCGAGCAGAATCGATTTCCCCGCCCCAGTCTCCCCGGTGAGCGCACCGAACCCGGCTTCGAACGCGAGGTCGAGGTGTTCGATCAGGACGAAATCGCGAATTTCCAGACGACGAATCATGATCCGTTACCGCGGTGACGCGCTCCAATGGAGCTTTTCCCGCAACATCGCAAAATAGTCGTAGCCAATCGGATGGAGGAAACGGGCTTGGTGGCCAGCGCGCCGCACCTGCAAGCGGTCCGAGGGCAGCATCTCCACCCGCCCTTGCCCATCGAAATGGACATCGGCAACATGGCCTGGCAGTAAGGCGAGTTCGATCTCCGCCCGGTCGGGAATCGTGATCGGCCGCGCCGTGAGTGCGTGTGGGCACAGGGGCACAAGAGCAATGCCCGCAACCTGAGGATGCAGAATGGGGCCGTTCGCCGAAAGCGCGTAGGCGGTGGAACCGGTGGGTGTAGCAATGATCATCCCGTCAGACCGTTGCGTATAGACGAAATGACCGTCGATGTGTAATTCGAATTCGATCATCCGCCCCAGATCCCCTTTGTTCATCACGATGTCGTTGAGTGCGTGGCTCGCGGCGATCACGGCGCCGTCCCGGACGATTCGACCGGAAAGGAGCAGTCGCCGCTCTTCTTGATATTCGCCGTGCAAGATCCGTTCGAGCTGTGGAATCGCCTCGGAACGCGCGATGTCGGTGAGAAATCCCACCCGACCCAGGTTGATCCCGACGAGTGGCACGTCGTGTTCGACCAATTGCCGCGCTGCATTGAGCATCGTCCCGTCACCGCCAAGGACCACGGCCAGGTCGACCATCTGCGCCATGCGGGAAAAAGGGGCCAATGTCCACCGGCACGATTCGGCAGCATCGTGCGCAAACGTCGACGACTCGATCACCACTTGGCAGCCCATCTGCGATAACCACTCGGCAAGCGTCTGCAGCGCTTCCAGCGCTGCTTCCGAGTGCACCTTCGCGGCAAGCCCAACGGATTGAAATTGCACACCCATGACCCCATTGTAACGAAAAGCCAAGCCAGTGGTAATATGGGCGCGGTAGCGACTACTCTGAACGCCATGTTGGACGAACGCAGCCGCATCCTGCTCAAAACGCTTGTCGAGCGTTATATCGCGGAAGGACAACCCGTCGGCTCGCGCACCCTGTCGCGCGCAAGCGGCTTGACGCTTTCGCCGGCCACCGTGCGCAACATCATGAGCGACCTGGAAGAGCTCGGGCTGGTGATGAGTCCCCATACGTCGGCAGGTCGCGCCCCCACCGCGGCAGGCTATCGTTTCTACCTCGACAAATTGATTGCGATCCAACCGCTCGACCAGAGACTGATCGCCGATCTGCGCGAAGAGCTCAAACCCGACCAGCCGCAGCAGTTGATCCGACGCGCCTCTCAGATTTTGTCGGAACTGACGCAATTTGCCGGCATCGTCATGGCACCGAAGCGCGACACCGAACGGTTGCGGCACATCGAATTCGTCCCGCTTTCGGGCAATCGTCTGTTGCTCATCCTGGTAACACAACGTGGCGAGGTACTCAACCGCCTGGTGAGCGCGCCTCGGGCGCTCTCTCCGTCCGAACTTGTCGAGGCCAGCAACTTTTTGACGACCCATTTCGCTGGGAAATCGCTCGAAGAGATGCGGGAAGCGTTGGCGCAAGAGTTGAGCCGGATGCGGGAAGACATCTCGGATCTGATGCGTGCCGCACTCACCGCGCCACTCCCCGAAGCCGATCCGTACGTCGTTTCTGGTGAAAACCGCTTACTGGAAGTGGGTGAATTCGCCAGCAACATGGAGCGGCTGCGCGAACTCTTCTCCCTGTTCGAGCAACGGACCGCGTTGATGCGTCTTTTGGAGCAGGCGACACAGGCAAACGGCGTGCAGATTTTCATCGGGAGCGAATCGGGTGTCGCGGAATTGGAAGAGTGTTCGCTGATTACCGCCAACTACTCGGTGCATGGCCGGATCGTCGGCTCGATCGGGGTGATCGGTCCCACCCGCATGGCCTACGATCGGGTGATTCCCATCGTCGATATCACTGCGAAATTGCTCACCCATGCGCTGAGTCAATATGAGAATACCCAAGGATGAGTATAACGATGCAGCCAACGGAACGATCCGATCCTGTCGAGTGTCGGGGGTTTCATGAAAGAATCACCCTCCACACCGCAGTTTTGCTCGTCAATTTGGGTTCCCCCGACGCCCCCACTCCTGCTGCGACTCGCCGTTATTTGCGTGAATTTCTCACCGACCCTCGCGTGATCGAACTGCCACGCTGGCTGTGGCGCCCCATTCTCGAACTGGCGATTCTGCCGCGCCGCCCGAAAGCGAGCGCTGCGAAATACGCCCAAATCTGGACCGAAGCGGGCTCCCCCCTCACGGTTGTCACGCGGCAACTGGCCGAAGGGCTTCAAGCCCTGTGGGAAGAATCCGGGCCGCTCGTTCGTTGGGCGATGCGCTACGGCAACCCGAATGTGCGTGACGAATTGGTTTCGCTGCGGCAAGCTGGCGTGCGTCGTCTGCTCGTCGTACCGCTCTATCCCCAGTATTGTGCAAGCACCACCGGTTCGGTCTTCGACGCCGTCACGCAGACGCTCCAACACTGGCGGGATCTCCCGGAAGTTCGCTTCGTGCGTAACTGGCACGACCACCCGGCCTGGGTCGAACGGGTAGCCGCCACGCTTCGTCGGGCGTTCGACCAAGATGGCGAACCGGAGCGACTCCTCTTCAGCTTTCACGGCATGCCGCTCAAAACCCTCTACGCCGGTGACCCGTACCATTGCGAATGCCAAAAAAGCGCGCGGTTGATCGCAGAGGCACTGCAACTGCCACGCGATCGCTGGATGGTTACCTTTCAATCCCGCTTCGGGCCAGCGAAATGGTTGCAACCGTACACGCAAGAAACGCTCGAGGAATTGGCACGCTCCGGGGTAAAACGGGTTGCGGTGGTCTGTCCCGGTTTCGTCGCCGATTGCCTCGAAACGTTGGAAGAGATCGCGATCGAATGCCGTGAGGCGTTCTTGGCCGCCGGCGGCGAACACTTCACCTATGTTCCTTGTCTCAACGCGGATCCCGAATGGATTCGTGATTTCGCCACCATCCTCACCCCGCATCTTTCCGGTTGGCCGATGCGCACCCGCGTGGAGTTCCCTTCATCATGATGCTTCCTTCCTGGCTTCGCTTGCTGCTCCACTGGTTGCTCAATGCCGTCGCGCTCTTGGCGGTGGCCGAGATCGTCTCCGGGATTACCGTCACGGGCTACGGTGCCGCGCTCTTGACCGCTTTCGTGCTGGGGATCATCAACTGGTCGATCAAACCCATCCTGCTGTTACTGACCCTGCCAGCCACCCTTTTCACGCTCGGCATCTTCGCCCTCGTGATCAACGCACTGCTTTTTTGGGCGGCAACGGGAATCGTGCCCGGGGTAGTCGTCGCCGACTTTTGGTCGGCGTTTTGGGGCGCGCTGCTCTACAGCATTCTGACGGGGGTAGTTGCCATTGCGCTTTCCGACCCCAGATATGAAGTCAAGGTGCGCTGGCGCGTCGATCGACGCCGCTGGCGTGACCGTGACGACGATCCCTGGGTTTGAAGAGGAGCGAACGATGACCGAACCATTGATGATCCCTTGTCCGCAATGCCACGCTTTGAACCGCGTACCCGCTGAGCGTCTCGACGAGGGGCCCGTGTGTGGCAAATGCAAACAGACGCTACTACCCGGCGAACCGATCAACGTCGATTCGGCATGGTTTGGACGCCACGTCCTACAACCGACGATTCCCGTCGTGGTCGATTTCTGGGCCCCTTGGTGTGGCCCGTGCCGAATGATGGCCCCCCACTTCGCTCAAGCGGCACAAAAGGCACCCAAAATACATTTCGTCAAGGTCGATACCGAGGCGAACCCCGATATTGCCGCGCAGTACCACATTCGAAGCATCCCCACCATCGCACTTTTTGTCCGCGGACGGGAAATCGCGCGACAAAGCGGCGCGATGGATGCCGGACGCCTCCTTTCTTGGCTACAAGTGCATTTGCGATGAACCCACCGATTACCCTAATACCGGGATGGCGGCTTGGACGCGGGCCGCTTGCCCCTTTGGCGAACGCGTTGGACGCAGAGTGGTATGACCTTCCCGGCTACCGGGAAACCCCCTTTACTGCGGACTTTGCTGACGCGGTTACCCGGCTGATCACTGCCGTTCCGCCCGGAACCGTCCTGGTTGGCTGGTCGTTGGGCGCCATGATTGCGCTTGCGGCTGCGGCGCGTGCACCGCACCACATCGGCGGCGTGGTCGTGATCGGCGGCACACCCTCGTTCGTGACACGCGACGGTTGGTCCCACGGGCTTACGCCTGAAGCGCTTGCCGAGTTTCGCGCCGCGATCGCCGAAGACGAACCGGCGATGCTGCCCCGTTTCGTCGGCGGCTTCAACCGCGGCGAACCGGAGAACAAAACCCTGACCGCCGAAATTCTGGCTACCGCCGATCCCGCCCCGTCGCTGGAGATCCTGCTTGCCGGGCTCGATTGGCTGGCTACGGTCGATCTGCGCGCAGAACTCCCCTCCATTACGACCCCTGTCCTCGTCATTCACGGGGAGAACGACCCCCTCATTCCGTGTGCTGCGGGGGAAGCCATCGCACAGACCGTGCCTCATGGGAAATGGCTACCCATCCCCAACGCCGCACATGCGCCCTTTCTGCGCCACCAAGCGGCGATCGTTGACAGCATCTCACGTTTTGCCGCGTGACGGTTTCTTTTGGTGATGCGACCGGCTATCCCTTGAAATTCCTTTTCCCTGCCCCCATTCCAGTACAATTGAACCATTGGCATGGGAGCAGAACCGTATGATCAATCCGCAAACACCACATCCGCAATCAGAAAACCAAGAAACTCAAACCAACCAGAACCCGACACCGGACGTCAATAGCGAAGCGCACCCGTCTGTGATCGCGAGTGACACCATTGCCAGCTCAGCGTTTGCTGCAGGCAAGGCTCCCGATGCTGCCGCTTCCGAATCGGGACAAAATGTGGAGCCTAACGCACAAAGCCATCCGCCCATCGATAGTATCCCCGACCTCCAAGAGATGGTGCGGATTGCAGAGCGCAAAGCGGCAGAGCACTACGACGCCTGGCTGCGGGCAAAAGCCGAAGCGGAAAACGTTCGACGCCGTGCCGAAGAAGAGATCGCCAAAGCGCGCCTCTACGCAATCGACAAATTCGCCGCGGCGCTCTTGCCGGTGAAGGATAGTCTGGAAGCGGCGCTCGCCACAGAGAATCAAACAGTCGAAAGCCTGCGTGAGGGGGTCGAACTCACGTTGAAACAACTCACCGCCGCGCTCGAACAGTTCGGCATCAAAGAGGAGAATCCAGCAGGCAACAAATTCGACCCCAACCGACACCAGGCAATCGGGATGATCGAGACCGACGGCGAACCCAACCACGTAGCGCAGGTATTGCAAAAAGGCTATCTGATCCATGAACGTGTGCTCCGTCCGGCGCTCGTGATGGTCTCGAAAGCCAAATCGGGCTCTTGAAATTCTCATCAACGCCCTCATACACCAAAACAGTTCCAACACAGAAACGGTAATAGGAGAAAACAATGGGCAAAATCATCGGTATCGACTTGGGAACCACCAACAGCTGCGTCGCGGTGATGGAGAACGGCAAACCGCGCGTGATCGAAAATTCGGAAGGAGCACGCACCACGCCGTCGGTCGTTGCCTACACCGCGGATGGCGAAATCCTGGTTGGCGCCCCGGCGAAACGGCAAGCGGTCACCAACGCGGCGAACACCTTCTACGCGATCAAGCGTCTCATCGGTCGCCGTTACGAAGACCCGGAGGTGCAAAAAGACATCAAACTGATGCCCTACAAGATCATTCGGGCAGAAAACGGCGACGCCTGGGTGGAAACCTCGACCGGCAAGAAACTTTCGCCGCAGCAAATTTCTGCGGAAGTCTTGCGCAAAATGAAGAAGACCGCAGAAGATTACCTGGGCGAAGAGGTCACCGAGGCGGTGATCACCGTACCGGCATACTTCAACGATGCGCAACGGCAAGCGACGAAAGACGCGGGGCGGATCGCCGGTCTCGAAGTCAAACGGATCATCAACGAGCCGACCGCAGCGGCGCTCGCCTACGGCCTGGACAAAAAACCCGGCGACAGCAAAATCGCGGTCTATGACTTGGGGGGTGGCACCTTCGACATCTCGATCATCGAAATCGCCGAAGTCGACGGTGAACACCAGTTCGAAGTGCTCGCCACGAACGGTGACACCTTCCTAGGCGGGGAAGACTTCGACAACCGCTTGATCGACTACATCGTCAGTGAATTCCAGAAAGAGCAAGGGGTAGACCTCAAGAAAGACCCGCTGGCGATGCAGCGCCTCAAAGAAGCGGCGGAAAAAGCGAAGATCGAGCTCTCATCGAGCCAGCAGACCGAAGTCAACCTCCCCTACATCACCGCGGATGCTTCTGGGCCGAAGCACCTGGCGATGAAGATCACCCGGGCGAAGTTCGAATCGCTCGTCGAAGACCTCATCGAGCGGACCATCGAGCCGTGCCGCATCGCGCTCAAAGACGCGGGTCTCACCGTCAAGGACATCGACGAGGTGATCCTGGTCGGCGGACAAACCCGGATGCCGAAGGTCCAGGAAAAGGTCAAAGAATTCTTCGGTAAAGAACCGCGCAAAGACGTCAACCCGGACGAAGCGGTGGCGATCGGTGCCGCGATCCAAGGGGGCGTGTTGCAAGGTGAGGTCAAGGACGTCCTGCTCCTCGACGTCACTCCGCTCTCACTTGGGATCGAAACGCTCGGTGGCGTGATGACCAAGCTCATCAACAAGAACACCACGATCCCGACGAAAGCGACGCAGATCTTCTCCACCGCCGACGACAACCAGACCGCGGTGACGATTCGCGTCTTCCAAGGCGAGCGCGAAATGGCGCGCGACAACAAGCTCTTGGGCGAATTCAATCTGGAAGGGATCCGGCCTGCGCCGCGTGGTGTGCCGCAGATCGAAGTCACCTTCGACATCGACGCGAATGGGATCCTCCACGTTTCGGCGCGTGACAAGGATACCGGTAAAGAGAACAAGATCACGATCAAAGCGAACTCCGGGTTGACCGAAGAGCAGATCCAACAGATGATTCGTGACGCCGAACTGCACGCTGCCGAAGACAAACGGATGCGCGAGCTCGTGGAAGCGCGCAACCAGTGCGATGCGCTCGTCCATTCGGTGAAGAAATCGCTCGAACAGGTTGGCGACAAGGTCGGCACTGCGGAAAAAGGCAAGGTTGAAGCGGCGATCGAAGAAGCCGAACGGGCAGCGAAAGGTGAAGACAAAGCGGCGATCGAAGCGGCGATGCAAAAACTGGCGCAAGTCAGTGCCGAAGTGATGCAAAAAGCGCAAAGCGCAGAGAGCGGCAGCACCACCAGTAGCAGCACGCAAGGAAGCGCCAGCGCGAACGATGCCGACGTGGTCGACGCGGAATTCACCGAAGTGAAAGACGACAAGAAGTCGTCGTGATCGCGTCGTTCCTGTGACCAGCAAGAAGCCGTTGCCTCTTGGGCAGCGGCTTCTTTTGCTTGTTTTCGTACCTCATTGACGGATCCAACCCATGAGTGAAATCGACCTCTACGCGATTCTCGAGGTTTCCCGCGACGCTTCCGCTGCCGAAATCAAGAAAGCATACCGGAAGCTTGCGATGAAGTACCACCCGGACCGCAACCCGGGCGACAAAGCCGCGGAAGAGAAATTCAAAGAAATTCAACGCGCCTACGATATCCTCTCCGACGAAGCCAAACGTGCTGCGTACGATCGCTACGGCATGGCGGGTGTCGACCCCAGCGCCGCCGCGGCCGCCGGTGCGGGCGCCCGCGGCTTCGACGATTTCGCGAGCGCCTTTGGCGATATTTTCGAAGATTTCTTTGGCGGCGGCAGCACCCGTCGCAGCCGCACGCAAGTCTATCGCGGCGCCGATCTGCGCTTCCACCTCGAGATCACGCTCGAAGAGGCGGCTCACGGCGCCACCAAGACGATCCGAGTACCCTCCTACGAAACCTGCAGTACCTGTGCTGGCAGCGGCGCCAAACCCGGAACCCAACCCCGCACCTGCCCGACCTGTGGCGGGATGGGGCAAGTGCGAATGCAACAGGGTTTCTTCTCCATTCAGCAAACCTGTCCCGACTGCCACGGCACCGGTACGATCATTGCCCACCCCTGTCCAGAGTGCCGTGGCGCGGGTCGGATTCGCCGACACAAAACGCTGGAGGTGAAAATTCCAGCAGGGATCGATTCCGGCATGCGCTTGCGGCAGAGCGGCTACGGCGAACCGGGGATCAATGGCGGACCGCCGGGCGACCTCTACGTGGAGATCCATGTCAAACCGCACCCGATCTTTCAACGAGATGGTGACGACCTGCATTGCGAAATGCCGATTTCGATCGTCACCGCGGCGCTGGGCGGCGAAATCGAAATTCCGACGCTCGACGGCGTCGCGCGCCTGAAAATCCCCCCGGAGACCCAAACCGGCCAGGTTTTCCGGCTGCGCGGCAAAGGAATCAAGAACGTCCGCCACCACGGGTACGGGGATCTCTACTGCCATGTCGTAGTCGAAACTCCTGTGAATCTTACCGACCGCCAGAAAGAACTCCTACGCGAATTCGAAGCGATTGGCCGCGAACACCACGAGCGGCAGCAACCGAAGAGCAAAAGCTGGCTCGACCGCGTGCGGGAATTCTTCTCGGCCGGCGACGACGACAACGGAGCGGACAAGGAATGAATCCGAACCGCCGCAAAATTTTTCACCTAGGAATCGCGCTCATGAGTCTCCTTACCCCGATGGCTTCGCACTCGGCAGACCAGACTGAAGGCGCATCGCGCGCACCCCGCGTTGCGCTGCACACCAATCTGGGAACGATCACCGTCGAACTCGACGCTGAGCGCGCACCCAAAACCGTCGCCAATTTTCTCGCGTATCTCGTGAAAGGACATTACGACGGCACCGTGTTTCATCGCGTCATCCCCGGCTTCATGATTCAAGGCGGCGGGTTCGATCGCGAGCTGCAGCTGCGCCCCACCAACACGCCCATTCCCAACGAAGCCGACAACGGACTCAAGAACGTCCGAGGAACGATCGCGATGGCGCGGACGCAAGACCCCCACTCGGCGCGCGCGCAATTTTTCATCAACCTGGTCGACAATCCCCACCTGGATCACCGTGACCCGTCCCCGCAGGGATGGGGTTACGCCGTCTTTGGCCGTGTCGTCGCAGGGATGGAGGTTGTCGATGCGATCGCGAAAGTTCCCACGACCCGCGTCGGTCCGCTGCGGGACGTGCCGGTCGAACCGGTGGTAATCGAACGGGCCGAACGCGTCGAATGACCCCGCCGCAGTTATACTGCCGCCTGTGGTTGCACTTACCCGTCCTGTGGCTGGTCTCGGACCTGCATCTCGATCCCATCACGCCCAGCGCGCGGCAACAGCAGTTCGTTCGATGGTTGCAGCAACTCCCGCCTGAAGAGCCGATCGCAATCCTCGGGGACTTTTTCGATTATTGGATTGGCGACGACTGGGATCCTCCGGCGTTCGCTGACCTCTTTACCCAGCTTGCCGCGGTTGCTGAGCGGCGGCTCATCCTCTTTCAGACCGGGAACCGCGATTTCCTGGTGGGACGCGATTTGGCGAAACGGTTGGGCTTTCGCCGCCTCCCCGACCTGGTCGGCGTCGATACCGGCACAGCACGTTATCTCCTTACCCATGGCGACGCGCTCTGCTGGGACGATGCGCCCTACCTGGCATGGCGCGCGCAAGCGCGCAACCCCGCGTGGCAACGCGCGTTCTTGGCGCGCCCCTTGGCGGAACGGCTAGCATTTGCACAACAAGCGCGCCAGCAAAGCGCGATGCGCCACGACATTCCCGATGATCTGAGCGAAACCGCCGTTATGGCACTGTTCCAACGCTATCCCGGCACCCACCTCATCCACGGTCACACCCACATTCCCCGCGACGTGCCGTACCCCGACCCCGTAACGGGTACCTTGCGCTATCGATGGGTGCTCGCCGAGTGGCGCGATCACCAACCCGCGCCGCTTGCGCGACTCGACCCAGCGGGTTTTCACCGCAGGGTGAGTGCCTGATCGAGATCGGCGATCAGATCTTCGGGATCTTCCAACCCGACCGACAAACGGATCAATCCTTCCCGTACCCCCATCGCCGCGCGGACCTCTGGCGCCAGACGTCCGTGGGTCGTGGACGCCGGATGGGTGATGGTGCTTTTGGCGTCCCCCAGATTCGCCGTGATCGAAAAGAGGCGGACACGGTCGATCACCTGCCAAGCGGCTTGCCGCTCGCCAGCGACCTCGAACGCGACGATTCCACCGAATCCACGCTGTTGCCGCTTGGCCAACGCGTGTTGCGGATGACTGGGGAGCCCGGGAAAATAGACGCGCGTCACGTTCGGATGCCCAGCCAGAAATTCCGCAACCGCTTGGGCATGTGCACAGTGCGCTTGCATCCGAAGTGGCAGCGTCTCCAGCCCCTTCAACAGCACCCATGCGTTAAACGGCGAAAGCGAAGGCCCGGCTGTGCGGAGGAACCGCACCACCTCGTCGACCAGCACCTGCGCCCCGACGACCGCTCCACCCAAGACGCGCCCTTGCCCGTCGAGATACTTGGTTGCCGAATGGACGACAAGGTCAGCACCGAACGCAAGCGGCTGTTGCAAGATGGGGGTACAGAAGCAGTTATCCACGACGAAAAGGGCCCCGACCTCATGTGCCACCTCGGCGACGAGCGCGAGATCGATCAGCTCGGTCAACGGGTTGGTTGGACTTTCGCAATAGACCAGACGTGGTCGAACCCGACGAATCGCCGTCGCTGCGGCGTCTGAGTCGCTCAATTCGACCCATTCGGTCGTCACCCCAAACCGCGTGAGAATCGTGGCGAAAAGCTGCTGCGTTGCACCAAAAAGACCGCGCCCCGCGACGATCCGATCCCCGGCTTGGCAAAACGTCATCACCACCGCAAGGATCGCCGCCATCCCACTGGCCGTCGCGACGCACCGTTCCCCTCCTTCGAGCGCCGCAAGGCGGGATTCGAACATCGCCACCGTGGGATTGGCGTAACGGGAATAGACGAATCCTTCCTCATCCCCAGCAAAGCGTGCCGCCGCTTGCGCAGCCGATTCGAAAACGAAGCTCGAAGTCAGATAGAGCGCTTCGGCGTGTTCTTGAAAGTGACTGCGCGTCTGCCCGGCGCGAACGGCAAGGGTTTTCGCTTTCACGCGTCGCGCTCCTCGTCCCCACTGGCCAAGGTCAGATCGAGTTGGTTGTGCCCGCGCACAGGTTTGCGCTCACCACGGGTACGGCGTTCCTCGATTCCGTCGAGGTAATCTTGCGAGACGTCGCCGGTAATGTAGCAGCCATCGAAACAGGAGGCTTCGAAGTGGCTGATCTCCGGGTTGATCTCGCGAATGCACGCTTTGAGGTCGTCAAGGCTTTGATAAAGGATGCGGTCGGCACCAATCTCGGCGCAGATCTCCGCCTCATTCCGATACGCTGCGATCAGCTCGGCGCGCGTCGGCATGTCGATTCCATAGACATTGGCGTAGCGCACGGGCGGCGCGGCAGAGGCGAGGATCACGCGCTTTGCGCCCGCATCCCGCGCCATCTGGACGATTTCGCGCGACGTGGTGCCCCGCACGATCGAATCGTCGACAATGAGCACGTTTTTTCCGGCGAATTCCTGTTCGATCACGTTGAGCTTTTGTCGCACCGATTTTTTCCGTACCGCTTGCCCCGGCATGATGAAGGTGCGCCCGATGTAGCGATTCTTCACGAACCCTTCGCGGTAGGCTACCCCCAAGCGCTGCGCCATCTCCATCGCCGCGGGCCGCGAAGAGTCGGGAACCGGCACGACGACATCGACCCTTTCCTGCGGCATCAACGCGCGAAAACGCTCGGCCAGTTTCGCGCCCATCTTCACCCGCGCGTCATAGACCGAAACCCCGTCGATGAAGGAATCAGGCCGCGCCAAATAGACGAATTCGAAGAGACAGCTCGCCAGGATCGGCCGATCGGCACACTGCTCCGCGCGCATCCCCTGTTCGGCCGAAAAGAGGATCGCTTCACCCGGCGCGACGTCGCGCACGCGTTCGAACCCCAAGACATCGAGCGCAACCGATTCGGAAGCGACCATCCATTCGGTTCCGTTGGCACTTTCGCGTTTGCCAAAGACGAGCGGGCGAATGCCAAACGGATCCCGAAAAGCTAAAAGGCCATAACCGGCGATCATCGCGACCACCGCGTACGCGCCGCGGCAGCGACGGTGCACCCCGCGCACCGCGTCGAACACGGCGCGGTCGGTCAATTCCAACCCCGAAACCGAACGGTGCAATTCGTGTGCCAACACGTTGAGGATCACTTCGGAATCGGAATTGGTATTGATGTGTCGCCGATCGGTGCGAAAGAGCTCCGCTTTGAGGGTTTCGGTATTGGTAAGGTTGCCGTTGTGGGCGAGCAAAATCCCGAAAGGGGAATTGACATAGAAGGGTTGCGCTTCCGAGACGTCGCACGGATCCCCCGCGGTGGGATAGCGCACATGGCCGATCCCCCAATTGCCGATCAAGTTGCGCATATTGCGCGTACGAAAGACGTCGCGCACCAACCCAGACCCTTTGTGGAGATAGAAACGCCCGTCGGCACCGGTAGCGATGCCCGCCGCATCTTGGCCACGATGTTGCAAGACGAGCAACCCGTCATAGAGCAATTGATTGACCGGTTCCTGCGCAACGACCCCAATGACTCCGCACATTTCAAGACCCCTTTTGCACCACGCGTTGTGTCACCGTATCCGGCAAGAGAAGGAGCGCTTGCGCCAACCCGGCTTCTACCCACGGGCGCGTCTTCGCAGCTTGCCACCATTGGGTCTTTTCCACGCCCAACCACAACAGTACTTGCGCGACGAAAACCACGACCACCACGCCGCGCGCCAAACCGAACCATGCGCCCAAAAAGCGTTCGAACGCGGCCAAACCCGTCACTTTCAACACCTCGCCTAAGAGCGCGCGCAATATGGCGCTCAGTAAGAAAACCGCAAGGGCAAGGATCACCGCACCACCCAACCAGCGCAAGCGGGGATCGGAAAAGACCGTGGCCAGCACCCGCTCACCAAGCGCTTCTCCCCAAAACCATCCCGCAGCGATCGCGATCCCCCACGCGGCAAGCGACAGCAACTCGGCAACGATTCCACGCCAGATCCCCGCAACCACCGAGAGCGCAATCACCGCAACGACAGCGAGATCGAACGGATTCATTGCGCGATCCTCTGCGCGCCGACGCGCGGTTTGCCGCCGACGAGCGCCGCGATTTTGCCCGTTACCGCTTCCGCGTCCGCTTCGGTGACAAAAGGGGCGACCCGAATGCGATACCACCCCCCCTGCGCAGACATGAGATATGCAGGATAACCGGCACGTCGAAGCTGTTCGACCGCTCTGATCGCCTGCGCTTCGTCTTTGAACGCACCCGCCTGAACGTACCAGAACTGGGTAAGGGGCTGCTGCGGCGACGCCAACCCACGCAGCGCGGCCTGCGCCTTAGCGGTATCGCTGAGTTTTGCTTCGGACCAGATCGGTACGTTCTTTTTGTCTTGAGTGGGCTTCGGGGTTGCGGATGGTGCGCTGGCTTCCGTTCGTTCGTGAGGGGCCTTCTGCCCGTTTTGGCTCAGTCGATCCTGAGCCATATTTTGTGGGTTCCGCGCCCTACTTTGCTGGGACGAGTGCCCCTCCTCTGGCGTTTTTGCGTTGCTACCGGCAGACGACTCGGCAGGTTCTGCAGCACCCGAGGAGGGTTCCGCAGCCGAACGCGGCACCGCACCCGCTGGCATCTCCCCTGTGGCGGAAGCGGCGGACTCAGATAGCGCCGCGGTATTCGCATCCGACTCCGAATGCGCAGCGGTTTCCGCCCCAGAACGAAGCGTGATCACCTCTTGCTTTTCCGTGATGAGCCGAACCGTTGGTGCAGGAAGCGATGCGGGGGGTTCCGAATCCATCACGAACGGAAGGATGAGCAAACTCAGAAGAAAGAGCGCGAGCGTTCCGAAGAAGCGGCGCCGCGCCCGTAAGAGTGCCTCACTGGGTGACGAAGCCACCGGATCGGTCACGGATTCGTGGTGCGCACGTTGTCGCGCCATGCCAAGGCCTGTCCGACGATCGAAAAGGAGCCGAATATGACGATTTTATCATCCGGCCCAGCTTCCTTCACCGCTTGCGCGAGCGCCGCCTCGACATCTTTCGCAACCGTGACGGCACGCGCCCCTGCCGCGGTAACGACCGGTTCCAGCGCCGCTGCATCCTGTCCGCGTTCTCCAGGGGTCGGCACCAGCCACCAGCGGTCGATCAAGGCAACGAGCGGTGCAACGAGCGCCTCGACCGGTTTGTCACGGTAGCAGCCGAAGATCGCGTACGTAGGCGTGGGCAAGCGGAGCGCGCGGAGGTTCTTCGCGAGCGCCGCAGTGGCCTGCGGATTGTGCGCAACGTCGAGGATCAAGAGGGGGCGTCCCGGCAACAGTTGAAAACGACCCGGCAGCGTCGCTGTGAGCAGCCCCTCTCGTACCGCTTGTTGGGGCACCGGCAACCGATCACGTAACAGCGAAACCGCCATCAACGCAGCCGACGCGTTGTGCCACTGCCCCTCGCCACGCAATGCGGGCGCGGGCAGACCCGCACGCTGCCCTGCTGCGGTCGACCACCACCGCCATTGGGATTCCTGCGGTTCGAACCCGAACTCGGCCCCGATGCGAAAAAGAGGCGCAGCCAGGGCATGTGCCGTATTGAGAAGACTTTGCGGGGGGTTGGGATCGGCGACGATCGCGGGACGTCCGGTGCGGAAGATCCCCGCTTTCTCGCGCCCGATCGCTTCACGGTCCGGCCCCAGCCACGCCTGGTGGTCGAGATCGACGGTCGTGACGATCGCAACGTCGGGATCGATCAGGTTTACGGCGTCGAGCCGTCCGCCCATCCCCACTTCCAAAATGACGAGATCGAGTGATGTCTGGGCAAAATGCCACAACGCTGCAAGGGTCACGAATTCGAAATAGGTCAGGGCGACGGTGTCACGCGCCGTTTCCACCGCGGTAAACGCCGCGATGAGCGCTGCGTCCTCGATCGGTACTCCGCCGACCCGAATCCGTTCGTGGAAACGCACGAGATGCGGAGAGGTATAGCAACCGACGCGGTAGCCAGCGGCGCGATAAATTGCCTCCAGGTAGGCGCAGGTCGAGCCCTTGCCGTTGGTACCGGCAACGGTGATCACCGGATGGGGAAAAGGGCGATCGCCCCACAACCGCTGCCAAACCGCCCGAACGCGCTCCAATCCCAGCACGATGCGCGCTTCACTGCCGCGCGCCTCGATCCGCGCCAACCACGCGTCGACGCTCTGAGGCAACGCGTGCTCAGACGGTGGCGAAAGGGGCGTCGTGGAAGGGATCATGGGTGTAAAAACGGGGCCATCAATAGGCTCAGGGCGCGCGCCGTCCACTGCTTGAGTTCGCGGCGATCGACCACGGCATCGATCGCACCTTTTTCAAGCAGGAATTCGGCACGTTGGAACCCGTTGGGCAGGGTTTGTCGTACGGTCTGTTCGATCACGCGCGGTCCGGCAAAACCGATCAACGCCCCCGGTTCGGCGACGACCAGATCGCCCATGAACGCGAAACTGGCAGAAACACCGCCCATCGTCGGATCGGTGAGGATCGAGAGATAAGGCAAGCGAGCGTCTGCCAGTTGCGCCAGTGCCGCGTTGGTCTTTGCCATCTGCATCAGGGAGAGAAGCCCCTCCTGCATGCGCGCGCCCCCGCTTGCCGCAATCGAAATGAATGCGGCGCGGCGCTCGACTGCGGCACGCACCCCACGAACGAAGCGCTCGCCCACCACCGAGCCCATCGATCCGCCCATGAACTCGAATTCGAACGCCGCGGCGACGACGGGGATTTGCGCCACGGTGCCCGCAACCACCACCAATGCGTCGTGCTCACCGGTGGCGCGCTGCGCCTCTTTGAGGCGCTCAGTATAGCGCTTGCTGTCCTTGAAGCGCAGCGGATCGACTGGCCGGATTTCGTCACCGATCGGTTCACGCCCTTCCGGGTCGAGTAGCGCGTCGAGTCGCGCGCGCGCGCCCAAACGGTGGTGGTGGCCACACTGGGGACAGACGCGCAGATTGGCTTCGAGGTCGGCGGAATAGAGTACCGCTTCGCACCCCTGGCATTTGGTCCACAACCCTTCGGGTACGCTTTTGCGCACCCCACTCGTGACCCGCCGAATACCCGGCGGAATGATCTTGTCCAACCAGTTCATCGTCATTCGTTTCCTTTCTCGCTACCGCGCGGTTCCGCCGTTGCCGCTACCGTATCAACTGCTGCACGCAGCGTGGTGAGCAATTCGGAGACTGCGGCAATGGCGTTGGCCGGATCGGCGTCGATCGCTTCGATCAAACGGCTACCGACGACCACAGCATCGGCTACTTTGGCAATCGCTTGCGCCGACTGAGCGTCTTTGACCCCAAACCCCACGGCAATGGGCAACGTGACCCACTGCCGCAACGCTTCTAGGCGCTCAGTCACCGCGGCAACGTCGAGGTGCCCTGCGCCTGTCACGCCGGTGAGCGACACATAGTAGACGTAGCCGCGACCGAGTTCGCCAACCACCCGTGCGCGCGTCTCTGGCGAGGTGGGTGCCAACAGAAAGATCGGTGCGATCCCAGCTGCTTGGAGCAACCGAGCCGGTTCGTGCGCCTCTTGGGGAGGCAGGTCGACGGTGAGCACCCCGTCGACCCCCACGCGTGCGGCTTCGGAGACGAAACGTGTCCACCCCATCGCTTCGATCGGATTGAGGTACCCCATCAGGACGACGGGAGTCTCACGGTCTTGCGCGCGAAACGCTTCGACCATCGCGAGCGTTTTCGCCAACGTCTGCCCGTTTGCGAGCGCCTGTTCACTGGCGCGCTGAATCGTCGGGCCGTCTGCCATCGGGTCGGAAAAAGGCACGCCCAATTCGATCAGGTCGGCCCCAGCCGCCACCATCGCGTGCATGAGCGGGACGGTTACTTCCGGAGTGGGGAAACCCGCGGTCACGAACGGAATCAGCGCTTTGCGCTGCTCGGAAGCAAGGCGTGCGAACCGGGTGTCGATGCGGTTGGAAGCAGCATTCATAGCGTGATCCCCGAACGCTGGGCAACGGTATGCATGTCTTTGTCGCCACGCCCTGAGAGGTTCACCAAAAGGATCCGATCTTTGGCCAATGTCGGCGCAATCTTGGCTGCGTACGCGAGCGCATGCGACGATTCGAGCGCAGGGATGATGCCTTCGTAGCGACACAGGTCGTGAAACGCAGCCAGCGCCTCGTCGTCGGTCACCGCAACGTATTCCGCACGGCCGATCTCTTTCAGCCACGCGTGCTCCGGCCCAACCCCCGGGTAGTCGAGGCCAGCCGAGATCGAATGGGTTTCGATGATCTGCCCATCTTCGTTTTGCAAGAGATAGGTTCGGTTACCGTGGAGCACCCCTGGACGGCCAGCGGTGAGGCTCGCGGCATGTCGCCCGGTGGCGATCCCCTCGCCGGCGGCTTCGACCCCAATGAGCCGCACCGATTCGTACGGAAGGTAGGGATAGAAGATGCCGATCGCGTTCGATCCCCCGCCAACACACGCGACCACGTAGTCGGGCTGTCGCCCGACGAGCGCCGGCATCTGTTCGAGGCATTCGCGTCCGATCACCGCTTGGAAATCGCGAACCATCATCGGATAGGGGTGGGGACCGGCCACGGTTCCGATGATGTAGAAGGTGTCCGCAACATTGGTGACCCAGTCACGCAGCGCTTCGTTAAGCGCATCTTTGAGGGTTTTCGACCCTGAATGGACCGGCACGACCTCGGCACCCAAGAGCTTCATGCGATAGACGTTCGCTGCCTGCCGCTGGACATCCTCTGCCCCCATATAGACGACGCATTTGAGCCCGAATCGGGCTGCGACCGTTGCGGTCGCGACCCCATGTTGCCCGGCGCCCGTTTCGGCGATCACGCGCGGTTTGCCCATCCGGCGCGCCAAAAGCGCCTGCCCGATGCAGTTGTTGATCTTGTGCGCCCCGGTATGGTTGAGGTCTTCGCGTTTGAGGTAGATCTGCGCCCCACCCAACGCCTCCGACCAACGTTTCGCATGGTAGATCGGGCTCGGACGCCCGACGTAGTGTTTGAGATCGGCTTCGAATTCAGCACGAAACGCCGGATCGTCCTTCGCCGCTTCATACGCTTCGGTGAGCGCTTCGAGCGCAGGAATCAGCGTTTCGGCGACGAACACGCCTCCGTAAGGACCAAAATGGCCGTTTGCGTCGGGATAGGCGTAGGGTTGCACTGTTGCCTTGTGTTGGGGGGCGTTCATGCTCGTCTGGTCTCCATCAATGAGAAGCGGCAAAGTCGTTTTCGGCTTTGCGTACCGCTGAGAGGAACCGCACGATTTTACCGCGATCTTTGATCCCTTTCGCGCTTTCGACGCCGCTGCTGACGTCAACGGCCCATGGGCGCACGCGTGCGATCGCTTCGGCAACGTTTTCCGCGGTCAAACCACCGGCAAGTACAAGGGGTCGTGTCCGCGCTTCAGGGGGCGGCAATACCGTCCAGTCGAACGTTTTCCCACTACCGCCGTGTTGTACCGTCGGCGTATCGACGAGCCAGCCGCACGCATCGGGGTAGCGGACGAGCGCCTGGGCGAGCATCGCTTGCGATCGAGCCGGAAAGGCTTTGAGGTACGGCCGGTGGAACTGGCGACAAAATTCGGGCATTTCCTGCCCATGAAACTGTAGGAGCGCCATGGGGAGCGCGTCCAAGACCGCAGCGACCTCGGCGACCGATGGATCGACAAAGAGCGCGACGATACTCACGAACGGCGGCACGTCACGCGCAAGCGCGCGTGCCTGCGCCACCGTCACGGCACGGGGACTAGCGGGATAGAAGACGAACCCAAGCGCATCGGCACCAGCCTCGACCGCCGCGCACACATCGATCGCGCGCGTCAGGCCACAAATCTTGACTCGGATCCGCCGGTTACCTTCTGTGGTCACGTCGCTATCTCCCCGTCGATCGCCAAGTGCGGGACTTTGATGATTCGCCCGCCGCCAGGAAGTTCCGGCACCGCGCCATAATCGGCGCCGCAGAAGTAGAGCCCGTCGGGCATGAAAGTGGGCGCTGCGCGCGTGCGATCACGGTGGGTAAGCAGCTCCGCTGCCCATTCCGGTGGCGCATACCCTTTGCCGATCGCGACCAGGGTGCCGACGAAATTGCGCACCATATGGTGCAAAAAGCCGTCGGCTTCGAAGTCGAACGCGAACCCGCCGGGAATTGCCGTGACCGTTGCTGCGGTGACGGTCCGAACCGGCGATCTCGCCTGACATTGTGCCGCACGAAAGGCGCTGAAATCGTGGGTACCCACCCAGTATTGCGCCGCCCGTTGCATCGCTTCGCCGTCGAGCGGGCGGTGAAACCATCCTACTTTTCCGCACCATTGTGCCGGTGGCGCCGCACCCACCAGAAGCAGGTAGCGGTAACGCCGCGCCCGCGCGCCAAAACGCGCGTGAAACCGTCGCGATACTGGCTGGGCGTGCCACACCGCGATTCCCGGCGGGAGGTGTGCGTTCACTCCCCGCTGCCACGCGCTTGCCGGGCGGTGCACGACGGTATCGAAATGGACCACCTGCGCGAGCGCATGGACACCGGCGTCGGTTCGCCCCGCGCAATGGACACGAACCGGGTGCTGGGCGATCGCAGCAATCGCACGTTCCAGATGGTCCTGAACCGTTTGTCCCGACGGTTGGCTTTGCCACCCGTGGAACCGATCCCCCGCGTATGCGACCAACAGCAACCACCGTTGCGGCTCGGTCATCGCAAACCCGCCTTCTGACGACACGACTCAGCTGCGTCGTCCTCCCCTTCGAGCCAGCGCGGCAGGTGGCGCCAGTCCCGAAGCCGGACCGGCGCTTTCGCCAGCGCATCGAGTCCGTCGAGGATGAGCGCCAGACGCACCGCGAAGCGTTCCAGCGGAACGCCGAACCAGACCAAGGGAAAAAACGCGCGATACAGCGCTGTCGGCTGTTCGGGGATGGGTAACCACGCGAACCAGAAAATCAACCATGCGACCAACGCCAATAGGCGCAGGCCATGCAGCACCGCCAATTCCAGCCCCTCAAAGGTTGGCATCAACGCAACCCAGAACGGCACGATCGCCGTTCCCGGCGTCATCCAACCAAAGAGGATCACGATGCTCAGCAACAACCAGCGGATCCGGCGCAGTAGCCGCACGAAACGGGCCCGGTCGATTGCAATCGCCGCCCCCACGACGACCAGTGTTGCGAGCGAAAGGAGCGACAGCGAGGTAACGGCCTGAAGCGCCACCGCGCCGGCAATCCAGAGCCAGACCCGAAAAGCATAAGGGATCCGCACCGACCCAGCGCGCCCCATCAACCCGAAAGCTGTGCCAACAGGGACTCGGCTTTGGCTTTCGCTTCGGGGCTGCCATCACGCACAACCTCTTCGAGCAACTCGCGAGCCCCTTCGAAATCCTCCATATCGAGATACGCTAGCGCAAGCTGAAGACGGCTGTCGTCGATTTCGGCTTCTGGCGCTTCCCCCTCTTCTTGCATCACCGTTTCGAGGTCGACCTCGGGAAGTACCGAAAGGTCTACAGAGGGCTCCGTTGCGGGTTCTTTGGCTTCTGAGGTGGGTTGCTCTGCCTGTTCTTCTTCAGCAGGCGACTGCGGTTCGTCAGGCACGGTGGCGTCCTCAGGCGCCGTCACCATGGATTCGTCCGTTGTGGATTCGGCAGAACTTTTCGCTTCCGATGTCGGTTCGCCTTCCGGTTGCATGGGTTGTTCGGTTTCGAGCTCGGCGTCGAGGTCGAGATCAGGAAGCGTGATCTCCTCTTCCGCTTCGAGCGACTTGGGAGGCTCAGCAGATTCGGGCTGGTTGGGCGGCACATCGGATGATGGCGTTTCGGTCTGCGGTTCGAGCGATTCGGCCATTTCGCCAAACGCGTCGCCCTCCGGGCGTTCCGGTGTGGGCTCGGATTCGGTTTGTGGTTTCCGTTCCGATTCGAGCTCGAGATCGAAATCGAGATCGTCGAGATCAAGATCGATATCGAGCTCGAGTTCCGGCTCCGATGCCGCTTCGGGTTGACGCGCTGTCTCAACGGCATCGACTTGGGTTTCTACGTCGGTATCGTTCTTCTCGTGGCTTTGCTCCGGGGTTTCGTCCCTACGTACCGCTTCCTTGCTCTGCGCCGTATCGAAGTCGAGCGCAAAATCGAGCGGCGCTTCTGTCGACGGCTCTGGTGACGATTCTGGGGCTCCTTCAACCCCCACATCGGACGCCCCTTCCAATGCGGCTTGCGGCTCAGTAGGCGTTTCCACGTCGTCGAAGCGCAGCGTCTCTTCGTCGGTTTGATCCGCGGCATCCGTTGCGGCAGCAAGTGGCGCGCTCTGCGCACCCGGCATCGGGCCAAAGAACCGTTCATGCAGGGATACTGCGCGATCCCACTCTTTGCCACTGCGCCCGGTCAGTGCTGCTACCATATCGAAATAGTGGTCGAACTGTTGCCGGTCACCCCGTTTGCCATAGACCTCGAGCAATTTCAACGGGATCTGCGGCCGATCCGGGGTCTCTTTGAGCGCATCGAGCAGAATCTCTTCGGCCTGCTGGTCGCGGTCGTAGGCAAGCAACACCTCAGCTTCCGTCACCGGGTCGATCCCCTCGTCCGCTTGCAGCGCGTTGAACGCGACCTGCGTGAAATCGGCCCCCAAAATACTGGCGGAGGTGTCAACCTCTTGCCCGGAAGCCGCCGAAAGCCGCGACGGCGTGGGTTCGGTGCTGAGGGTCTTGAGCTGAGTGGCTTGGGTGCCCTGCGCAGTCTGCGTTTCCGACTGCGTCGCAGGGCCAATCGCCTCAGCGGCTGGAGAATGGTCGTCACCTTCCCGTTGTTTGCGTTGCCGCATGATGAGGAGCGCGACCAACAGCAGTACGGCGCCACCCGCCCCTGCCAGCAGCGCCGGTTGCTCGAGAAGGAACTCGAGAAAACTGGGTTCGGTCGAGCGTGGCAGAGGAGCATCTGCCGGCGCTTTCGGAGGTGTTTTCGCTGCGTCAGATACTGCTGGCTTTTCCGTTTCCGTTTTCTGAGGCGGCGCCGACGCTTCCCCTTTCTCTTCGGGTTGAGCTGCGGCCATTTTTTCCGGCTCGCTTTGCCGCGGCGAAATCGCAGCCGGTTCCACACCTTGCGCTTCGGAATGCGCGGGTGGCGTTGCGGTCGCCTTCGTTCCTTGTTGCGCGATCGCCTGCTGCTGCAATTGGGCCAAAAGCCCATTTTGCACTTCCAGCAATTTCGTAATCTGCGCAAGCTGCTGCTCGAGCGCCGCGATGCGATCGCGCGCTTCTTCCAGATCCCCTTTCAGCGCCAGCCAGTCTTCGAGAGGAACAGAGTCTGAGGGTGCCGCGTTCAGGGTTTCGCTCTCTCCCTTTTCGGTAGGCGGAACCAGCTGAGTGGGTTTGACCTCGACCTGGTCGTGCGCTTGGGCGCTGGGCTCGGTTTCGGTGACCGACGCACGGGCAACGACCGAACCTTTCGCGGCGGCAGCGGGTTTTTCGGCGACGACCGCAGGCTTTTCGGCAACGCGCTGTTGATGGACAGCCAACGCACCTTTGAGCTGCGCTCCGACCGCGCTCCGCGCTTCGGCAACCGGTACCCGGGTCAGTTCGTCTGGTGTGGGGAGACGAAGCCGCACGCCTGCCTGAAGCCGATTGATGTCGTTGTTGAGGAATGCTTCCGGGTTTTTCTGCCAAAGCGCATAGAGGACGACCTCGAGCGGCACACCACGCGGCTGCGTTTCGCGAGCGATTTTCATCAACGTATCACCCGGACGCACCCACCGCGTTCCGGGTGTGTTCGGAACGAACGGATCCGCTGGTGTACGTGCCTTCGAATGCCCCTGGGTGTTCGGCTCGGCAACCGCGCGGGTTGCGGCAACTGCTTTGGGCAAAACGGGTTGCGTGGGCAGCGCGTATTCGGGCGGGTCGATCAAAATCGCGTATTCACGAAGGATCCGCCCTCCGTTCCAACGCAAATCGAGCAGGACATTGACGAACGGATCACGAACTGGCTCGCGCGTCTTGAGCTCGACCGCCCACCCCGCGCCGCGCGGAATCAGTCGGGCAGAGAGTTTCGGTAGGAGCGGAGACGGTGTGATTCCGGCGTCGCGATACGCCGCTTCGTCCGCAAGCCGCACCACCATCGAACGCAGTTCAGAAGCGTCGGCTTGCACCGTCACATACGCAGTCAAGGGCTCGCCCAGGCGGGAAGCAACCGTCAACTCGCCCAAACTTGCAGCAAAGGCTGGCGACAACGCCAAACCGCCTGTCACGGCAAGCAACCATTTTTTCATGCGATGTTGTGGTGCGGCCACGGTTGTCCCCCCTTTTCCTACGTTTCCGAGCCGTTCTCCGCCCGTCCTGTCAGGAACGCTGTTCCAACAAAATGCGCAACATGCGCCGTAACGGTTCCGCTGCCCCCCAAAGGAGCTGATCCCCTACGGTAAAGGCGCCGAGGTACTCAGGACCCATCGCCAATTTGTGCAGCCGCCCAACGGGAACGGTGAGTGTTCCGGAAACCGCCGCGGGCGTCAGCTCACGCTCCGTGATTTCCCGTTCGTTGGGCACCACTTTCACCCATTCGTTGGCATTGGCGATCAGCGCTTCGAGCTCCGTTAACGGTACATCGCGCTTTAACTTGATGGTCAGCCCTTGCGAATGACACCGCATCGCCCCAATCCGCACACAGATGCCGTCGATCGGGATCGAGCCGGGCGAACGGAAAGGGGGCAACCCCAGGATTTTGTTGCACTCCGCACCCCCTTTCCACTCCTCTTTCGACTGTCCGTGCTCGACCGGGACGTCGATCCAGGGAATGAGACTTCCCGCAAGCGGCGCACCGCGGAAATGCTGGGTGGGAAAATCGGGCGACCGCATCGTTTCGGTGACTTTCCGGTCGATCTCCAGAATCGCGCTCGCAGGATCGGCGAGTTCCTGTTCCACCGCCTGGTAAAGCCGCCCCATCTGCTGCAAGAGTTCGCGCATGTTTTGCGCCCCGGCGCCGGACGCGGCCTGGTAGGTCATCGCACTCACCCATTCGACCAAGCCGGCTTGAAACAAACCACCAATTGCCATGAGCATCAGGGAAACGGTACAGTTGCCGCCGATCCAATCGCGCCCACCGTTCGCCAATGCCGCGTCGATCACGGGTCGGTTCACCGGATCGAGCACGATCACGGTATGGGGTTGCATGCGCAACGCGCTCGCGGCGTCGATCCAGTGCCCTTGCCACCCGGCATCACGAAGTTTGCGGTAGACCGCTTTCGTGTAATCGCCCCCTTGACAGGTGACGATGATATCCATGGGTTTCAACGCGTCGATGTGGTATGCGTCTTGCAGCGGCAGTTCGGGTGTCACACCGCCAAAGGTCGGCGCGGGCTTCCCGGCCGCCGACGTGGAAAAATAGACCGGTTCGATATGCGCGAAATCGCCCGCTTCGGTCATCCGTTGCATGAGGACAGAGCCGACCATGCCACGCCAACCGATCAAACCCACGCGTGGTTTTGCCATCGTGTTCCACTCCCATTATCGAAAAGTCAAGCCAATGCCGCGACTACCGCGTCACCCATCGCCGCGGTTCCTACGACCGTATCTCCAGGCGCGGCGATATCGCGTGTGCGAAGCCCTAGCGCCAGGACCTTCTGCACTGCGCGCTCGATGGCCGTTGCCGGGTCTTCCCAACCGAAACTGTAACGCAACATCATCGCTGCCGAAAGGATCGTCGCAAGCGGGTTCGCAACCCCCTGCCCCGCGATATCGGGGGCGGAACCATGACACGGCTCGTAGAGCCCTTTGCCCGTCTCGTTGAGTGACGCCGAAGGGAGCATGCCGATTGAGCCGGTGAGCATCGCCGCTTCGTCCGAAAGGATGTCGCCGAACATATTGCCGGTAACGATCACGTCGAACTGTTTCGGCGCGCGAACCAACTGCATCGCGGCATTGTCGACCAGCATGTGGGTGAGCGTCACGTCGGGGTATTCCGGCGCGAGTTCGTTCATCACGTCACGCCACAGTTGCGTGGTTTCGAGCACGTTCATCTTGTCGACCGAACAGAGTTGTTTGCGCCGTTTACGCGCCGCCTCGAACGCGATGCGACCAATCCGCCGGATCTCGGCTTCCGAATAGATCATCGTGTTGAACCCGACGCGCTCGCCGTTTCGCACCTCGATCCCACGCGGCTCACCAAAGTAGATGTCGCCTGTCAATTCGCGCACGATCAGAATGTCGAGCCCGGCAACCACCTCCGGCTTGAGGGTCGAGGCCGCGGCCAGTTCGTCATAGAGGATCGCCGGGCGCAGGTTGGCAAAGAGGTTCAAGTCTTTGCGGATCGCCAACAGGCCCCGTTCGGGTCGCTGCGGCCGCGGAAGCGTATCCCACTTCGGGCCACCCACTGCCCCCAACAAAACGGCGTCGGCTTCGCGCGCCAGCGTCTGCGTTGCCTCAGGATAGGGTTCCCCCGTGGCATCGACTGCAGCACCGCCAATGAGCGCGGTTTCGAATTCGATCGGAAGCTGTAACGCTTGCAGCACTTTGACCGCTTCGGCAACGATCTCCGGCCCAATGCCATCACCCGGGAGCAGACAGACCTTTTTGGTAACCGACATGGTCATCCTTTCACGAAATAGAAGGGGTAGCGTTCACGGTACTGTGCTTCGAACGCACGAATTTCGTCGGCATGCCTGAGGGTCAGACCGATCTCATCCCACCCGTTCAGTAGACACTCCTTGCGGAATGGGTCGATCGAGAAACGCAATTGCGAACCATCCGGTTTGGTGACTGTCTGCTGCGCAAGGTCGATCTTCAAGCGATAGCCCGGGGTTGCCACGCACTCGGCAAAGAGTTGGTCGACCGTATCCGCAGGCAAGGTGATGAGCAACAGACCGTTCTTGAAACTGTTGTTATAGAAGATATCGGCAAAGCTCGGCGCAATGATCGCGCGAAAGCCGTAATCGACCAGCGCCCACGGCGCATGCTCGCGGGAACTGCCACAACCGAAATTTTCCCGCGCGAGCAGAATGGTGGCTCCGGCATACCGGGGCTGATTGAGGACGAAATCGGGATTTTTGGGCCGCTGACTGCAGTCCATCCCGGGTTCGCCACGGTCCAAATAGCGCCATTCGTCGAAGAGGTAGGGACCAAAACCGCTGCGGCGCACGGATTTCAGAAACTGCTTCGGTATGATCGCATCGGTATCGACGTTTGCGCGATCCAGCGGCGCGACGATTCCTTCATGAACGGTAAAAGGTTGCATGATTACTTAGCCTTTTGTTGAATGACCTCGCCCACTTTTTCGAGATCTTTACCCACTCCCTGCACCGTGTTGCAGCCCATCAAGAATGTCGAGACAAGCAAAAAGAGCAGAGTTGCACGCATCACAGGCTCCGAACATCGACGAAATGGCCGAAAATCGCCGCGGCAGCCGCCATCGCGGGGCTCACCAGATGGGTACGTCCGCCCGGCCCTTGACGCCCTTCGAAATTGCGGTTCGAGGTCGAGGCGCAGCGCTCACCAGGTCGTAACTGATCGGGATTCATTCCCAGACACATCGAACAGCCCGGCGCACGCCACTCGAAACCAGCTGCACGAAAGATCCGATCGAGGCCTTCGGCTTCGGCTTGGGCTTTCACCTGCCCAGACCCAGGCACGACGAGCACGCGTTTGACGTTTTCCGCTTTACCGCGGCCCAATTTCTGAACCACGCGTGCCGCTTCGCGCAGATCTTCGATGCGAGAATTGGTACACGACCCGATGAATACCTGATCGACGGAAATTTCGCTGATCTTCGTTCCGGGCGTGAGCCCCATGTATTCGAGCGCCCGTTTCGCCGCAGCGCACTTCACCGGGTCAGAAAACGATTCGGGGTCCGGAACGACGCCGTCTACCGTCGTCACCTGCTCCGGGTTGGTACCCCAGGTGACCATCGGTACCAGCGTTCTCCCATCGAGATGAATTTCCTGATCGAAATGGGCGTCGTCGTCGCTCGTAAGCGTCCGCCAATAAGCGACCGCTTGTTCCCACAACGCTCCTTTCGGCGCAAAGGGTTTGTCGGCAAAATAGTCGATGGTTTTGTCGTCCGCCGCGACCATCCCCACACGGGCACCGGCTTCGATCGCCATGTTGCAGACGGTCATCCGCCCTTCCATCGAGAGTGCAGCAACGGCAGGCCCCGCAAATTCGATCGCGTGCCCTGTTCCGCCTGCGGTACCGATCTTGCCGATGATCGCCAGAATCAGGTCCTTCGCCGTGACGCCTTCCGGAAGCGCACCATCGACCCAGATGCGCATATTCTTCGATTTTTTCGCGACCAGACACTGCGTGGCCAGGACATGCTCGACTTCCGACGTGCCGATACCGTGCGCCAAGCAGGCAAACGCCCCGTGCGTCGAGGTATGGGAATCGCCACAAACCACAGTCATCCCGGGTAGGACAGCTCCAGTTTCCGGTCCGATCACATGGACGATCCCCTGTCGGGTGTCGCGATAGGGAAAATAGGCCAGTGCCCCGAACGCGCGGATATTGGCGTCGAGCGTCACCACCTGTTCACGCGAGACCGGGTCTTTGATTTCAGCCTCTTGCGGATCCGTCGGCACGTTGTGGTCAGCGGTGGCAACGACCGAATCGATTCGCCACGGTTTTCGCCCCGCCAAGCGCAGCCCTTCGAACGCCTGCGGGCTGGTCACCTCGTGAACCAGATGCCGATCGATGTAGATGAGCGCCGTTCCGTCCGGATCTTGCCGAACGAGATGGGCGTCCCAGAGTTTGTCGTAAAGCGTTTTGCCTGCCATCCCATCTTTCCTTTGTTGGATCGTGCAATTATTCCATAGGACCGTTTGCTCTGACAAATGGTGTCGCGGTGCGCACGCTCCGCCACGCGGCGACAAAACCCCCCAGCGCCGCGACGCTCGATGCGGTAAACGTCCACCCAGGGCCACCGTGTGTCCAGACAACGCCCGCCAAAGCCGAGCCGATCATCCCTCCCAAACCAAAAGAGAGGCTGCTGTAAAGGGCCTGCCCCAACGCCGGTGCCCGTGCCCCAAACCAACCGTTGACGAGTTGCACGGCGCAACCGTGGTAGAGCGCAAAGGTGACCGCGTGCATGAGCTGGGCGACCACCACCCAGACGAGCGACTCCGCCAACCAACCGATGAGCAGGAAGCGCAGCGTGGCCACGGCGAACGTTACGACAAACGGCCAGGCAACGCCCCATTGCTGGGTCAGACGGGGCAGAATCAAAAAAAGGGCGATTTCGGCAATCACCCCCAACGCCCACAAGATCCCGATCGTGACCTTGCTATAGCCGATGAGCGTAAGGTGCAACGAAAAAAAAGTGTAGAGCGCCCCGTGCGCTACCGACATCAGGCAGACCGCGCCCAAAAACCAGCGCACCGCCGGCGCGCGCCACCACCGCCAGTTTGCGCGCTGCGGCGTGGTTGACGCAGGAGGATCCGATGGTAGCGGCAGTGTCCACCCCAAGAGGGTGAGCAACACCAGGACCAGCAGAATCCAGTCACGAACCGTGGGCAACGGCATGATTTCGAGCCACACCCCCATACCCACCACGGCCACGATGAACCCCACCGACCCCCAGAGCCGGATCAATGGATAGCGCCGCACCGCCCGGCCCAGATGGGCCAACGTCAACGCTTCGACAAGCGGAAGCGCCCCACTCCAGAAAAACGCGACGATCCCAACCGCGACGAGCGCCGCTTGCACGTCGTCCGAAAAATAGAAGAGCGAAAACCCGCCGACCGCGGCAAGGGGCGCCCAGCGCACCACTTGGCGCATGCGTTCGTAACGATTTCCAGCCCAGAGCGACCAGAGCGTTGGCGCGACGATACGCGCCGCTTGCATCACGACCATCAACGCCGCGATCGCCCCGGCGCCCCACCCCACCGCGTCGAGGTAGAGCGGAAAGTAGGGAGAAAAGATACCGATGAAAGCAAAATAGAAAAACTGATAACCCGCAAGCGGCCAGAAGGGGAAACGCGCGGTACTCATCGCGCAGCAAACGGTGCGCTACGGCGCTTCAGGGGGAAGCGGAAACGGCAACTGACCCTGCGGTGCAACCCCAGGAACCGGGCGAAGGGGGGGCGTCACATCGCCACATTGCGCCCGGTGACGCAACGCCTGGTCGATCAATACCAGCGCAAGCATCGCTTCGGCGATCGGTGCCGCCCGAAGCGCGACGCACGGGTCGTGGCGGCCAGTGGTCACCACTTCGGTGGGCTCGCCTGTGATGGTGATCGATCGCTTCGCAATCCGAATACTCGAAGTGGGCTTGATCGCCAGATGGACGATGATCGGTTGCCCAGTGCTGATACCGCCGAGCATCCCCCCGGCGTGGTCGCTCACAAAACCTTCCGGCGTGATTTCGTCGCCATGTTCGCTACCGTGTTGCGCGGCAACCGCCATTCCGTCACCGATCTCGACCCCTTTGACCGCGTTGATGCCCATCATCGCGTAGGCGATTTCCGCGTCGATCTTGCCAAAGACCGGTTCCCCCCACCCCACTGGCACGTGGCTAGCGATGACCGTCACTTTGCCGCCGACCGAATCGCCCGCACGACGGACTTCATCGAGATAGGTTTCAAGTTCGGGAACGATTTCCGCGTTGGGCGCGAAAAAGGGATTGCGGTCGACCTCGTCCCACGAAACGAACGGAATCGCAATCGGCCCCATCTGCGCCAGGAACGCACGAATCACGATCCCGTAATGGGCGTGCAACCACTTCTTCGCGATCGCCCCGGCTGCAACACGCGCCGCGGTTTCGCGCGCCGAAGCGCGTCCCCCCCCTCGATAGTCGCGAATCCCGTATTTCATCAGATAGGGGTAGTCGGCATGCCCCGGACGGAACGTAGATGCGATCTTGCCGTAATCTTTCGAGCGCTGATCTTCGTTGCGAATAAGGAGCGCAATGGGCGTGCCCGTGGTCACCCCTTCGAAGACCCCCGAGAGGATCTCGACGCGGTCCGGCTCGCGCCGCTGCGTCACGAAACGGCTCGTGCCCGGTTTGCGCCGATCCAATTCCCGCTGAATTTCCGCAGCGTCGATCGCAAGCCCGGGAGGACACCCGTCGATCACGCACCCGAGCGCGGGTCCATGCGACTCGCCAAAGGTCGTCACGCGAAAAAGCTGCCCGAAGGTGTTACCACTCATCCACCGTTCCTGAACGTCTGGAAAGGGCGATTATCGCACGCGTCAGCGGAAGAAGCGCTCTGCCTGAACAAAGACGTCGTGGTCCGCCCCATGCTGACGGACCGAACGGACGTCGACCAATTTTTCCAGCTGTTTGATGAGCTGTTCCAGCCGCTGGTCGGCAAAGACCAGGAGCCAAATGCGACTCACCGTCCCGTCAGGCAACGGCATACACAAAATCCCTTCGACGTTGAACGCCCGTCGTGCAAAGAGCCCGACGATATGGCTCATCACTCCCGGATGGTTATTTACTTCGAGCTCCAAAACCGTTTTCTCGAAACCGCTCGTCGGCAGCGGCTCTGCTACCTGTTCGATCATCGCTTGCTCCTTGTCGTTACGCCTCGATCATTTCGGTGTTCGCTGCCCCGGGAGGCACCATGGGATAGACGAACGCCTCGGCATCGATCGGACAACGGATGAAGACCGGGCCGGGTGTGGTCAGCGCCTCGGCAAGTGCTGCTTTCGGGTCCGCCACGCCATCGAGATCGAACGCGGGAACGCCAAACCCCCGCGCCACGGTGACGAAATCGACCCCATGACCATAGCGGGACGCAATCACCCGTTTGCCGTAGAAGAGGTTTTGTTGCTGATAGACAAGTCCCAAAGAGCGGTTGTCCATCAAGACGATCTTGACGTTGGCTTGCAGCTCGGCAAGGGTTGCCAACTCTTGGATGTTCATTTTGATACTGCCGTCGCCCGTAAACAGCACCACGGTCCGCTGCGGTTCGGCAAGCGCTGCGCCGATCGCAGCGGGCAAACCAAACCCCATCGTCCCCAATCCGCCCGAGGTGAGCCATTGCCGCGGTCGCCGCAACGGATAGGCCTGCGCGGCCCACATCTGGTGTTGGCCCACGTCGGTCACCACCACCGCTGAATCGTCGAGCGCTTCGGCAACTGCCGCGATGAGACCGTAGTGCTGGCGCACGTCGTCTCGCCCGGGCATCGCGAGCGGATAACGCGCCTTGAGCGCTGCGACGTGCGAAAGCCACCGCTTGCGCATCTGCGGCCGCACGCGTGGCAACAGCGCCGCAAGCGCCGCTTTCACGTCGGCATGAACCGCAAGGTACGGCGTTTTGATCTTGCCGAATTCGGCGCGGTCGATATCGACGTGAACGATCTTGGCGTTTGGAGCGAACGCGCTGGCCTTGCCAACCGCTCGGTCGTCGAGACGCGCGCCCACCACTACCAAGAGGTCGCTTTCTTGCACCGCGAAATTGGCGTAGCGCGCGCCGTGCATGCCGAGCATCCCCAATGAGAGCGGATGGTCGACCGGCATCGCGCCCAGCCCCATCAGCGTCATCACGGTGGGCATCGATGCCTGTTCGGCAAGTGCCACCGCAAGCGACGCAGCTTCGCTTGCAACAACCCCCCCGCCAAGATAGAGCACCGGTCGCTCCGCTTCGTTGATCAACGTGGCCGCTTGTTCGATCGTTGGCAAAGAGACTTCGGGACCCGGATCACGCCCCCCCGGTTCCGGCCAATGTTCGAAGCTCACTTTCTGATTCTGGACGTCTTTCGGAACATCGACGAGTACCGGACCGGGCCGACCGCTTTGCGCCAGACGAAACGCTTGCGGAATCACCTCCAACAGTTCGGCGGCCGAGCGCACCAAAAAATTGTGCTTGGTGATCGGGATCGACATGCCATAGACGTCGACCTCCTGAAACGCGTCGGTACCCACCATCGCCAGAGGCACCTGACCGGTGATCGCGACGAGCGGAATCGAATCGAGGTGCGCATCGGCAATCGCGGTGAGCAGGTTGGTGGCGCCTGGACCGCTCGATGCGACGCACACCGCCGCTCGCCCCGTCACCCGCGCCATGCCTTGCGCGATGAAACCTGCCCCTTGCTCATGACGCGCCAGGATGTGTTCGATCGTCCCTCGTTGCGCCAATGCGTCGTAAAAGGGAAGGATCGCCCCGCCGGGAATGCCTGTGAGTTGGGTGATCCCCTGCCGTTCCAAGAGCCGCACCATCAATTCGGCCCCGGTCATCGTCTCCATTTTCGACTCCTCTAAAACAAAAACCCCTCCGGGGTCGCCGGAGGGGTTTGCTGGGTTGCTTACCGTTACTGGCTACACGCCCGCCCTCCGGCCGATTGGCTGGCTTACGACGACTACTACGACCAGAAGGAGAGAGGTGTACGACATCACGTGTTTTCTCAAACGCAAGTCTTATAAATGACTTGTCGCATTTTTAGCACATCCGTTCGCGAAATGCAACCACTCACCGCGTTGCACTCACCGCGGAACGCAACGCGAGTTCAGGTGGATAGGGATGCCAAAAGATCTGCTCCGCCAGATAGGGGTGCGGCCGGCGCAACAACAGTCCTTCCCACACCTTGATCACGGTAATGAGCGGTACCACACCCGCGATGAACTCGTCGAGCGTTTGCAGGTAAAAACGCTTCTCCTCAGAACGGAGCACCGTTTTGAAATACCCCAGAACGTGGTGAAAGACATTGCGCAAACGGCGACGCGACGAAGCGGTTGCAAAGGCTTCATTGAGGAGCTTATCGTAGAGGGCGAGTGTTTGGGACAGGTTCTCCGACGTTGCGGCAGCAACCAGCGCCCCCAGTCGGCGCAGGATCATCTCGTTCCTTGCCAACAGGATCAGCTTGTGGCGGCGGTGAAACCGTTGTAACCCCGCCACCGTGACCGGTTCCGACGTCACAAAGGTCCGCCAGCGTGCTCGGGTATAGACGCGCAGCATGAACTGCTCACGCAGCCACGCATCGTGGAGTCGCCCTTCCTCTTCGATTGGCAAGAACGGAGCGGCAGTGAGAAGCCGCGCAGTGAACCGCCCCGAGGTCACGGGGTCACGCGGACTTTGCCAGACGCCATCCTCGCGGTAGAGTTTGACACGCTCCAAACCGCACGTCGGTGACTTCGACTTCACGATCACACCGTCGGGCTGGTAGGCCAACACCGCAAGCGCCTGCCGTTCGCAGCTCGCTTCGATTGCCTCGGTGACGTCCGTGCCACTCACGGTGCCCCGAACCCGCACTTTCCCATCGACCGAAACCAGACGGATCGTCTCGCGCGGGGTTCCCAAAACGGGTGCTTCGGGACAGAAAGGAGAAAAATCGGCGTAATGACGCAAACGCTGAACAAAATCGTCCTGCGCGTGGCCACCGTTGTACCGCACTGGCTGACCGAGTAGGCAACCACTGGCGGCAAGACGCAGCCGAGGAAAGTCGGGCTTATCTCCTTTTTGTCGCGCGCGTTTGGACGCTTCGCTCGGAACCGTCATCTCCACCTCGCAACTCATTCGCGCCGCCGTTGCCACGGGCGGCGCCAACTCGCCCCCTTCTCGTCATGCCAACGCGCGAAATGGGCAAGCGCATCGGCAACGCGCGCAGGCAAACTTTGGGGACCACGAATCGGGCGACCAGTAAGTACCGCCGCGGCTTCATCGACCGAGCGCACCGGCCAAAGGTGAAAGCGGCCTGCACGCACCGCAGCGATTACCGCATCATCCAGCATCAAATGGCGGCAGTTCGCGGCAGGTAGGATCACACCGTGGCTGCCGTCGAGCCCAGCCGCTGCACAGACCGCATACCACCCTTCGATTTTTTCGTTGATCGCGCCAACGGCCTGCACCTCACCGAACTGGTTGATCGACCCGGTCACTGCGATCGATTGCTCAAGCGGCACCCCCGCAATCGCCGAGAGGAGCGCGAGCGCTTCGGCCAACGATGCTGAATCCCCTTCGACAAAGCCGTAGGACTGCTCCATCACTAGGGTTGCGGAAAGCGCAAGTGGCCGCCGGCGACCAAAACGGCCACTCAGGAACGCAGCAAGAATCATCACTCCTTTGCTGTGAATCGAACCCCCGAGTTCGCTTTCCCGCTCGATGTCGAGTACTTCGCCCTCCCCTCCCATCCGCACCGACGCAGTAATTCGGATGGGGTGGCCATACGCTTCTTCGCCGCTTTTGAACACGACCAAGCCATTGACCTGCCCGACGCGGCTTCCGCAAGTGGTAATGAGGTGGGTCCCGTTGGCGATCGCCGCAATCGTTTCACGCCACTCAGAACCGGTTCGCGCGAAACGGGCACGAACCGCCGCCTCGACATCCTGCCGCGCCACCACCTGCCGCCCTTGCGCCTGCGCCCATGCCGCAGCTTCGCGCAGCAACCCGGCGAAGCGCCCTACGGTCAATGCCAGCCGCTGCTGATCTTCCGCGGCACGCGCCGCCGCTTCGAGCGCGCGCGCGATCGCGTCGTCGCTCACCTCCGGCCCGTCGTCCCCGTCATCTGCAAGGAGTTGCCGCAACACCGCTGCGTACCGTGCTTCGTTTTCTGGGGTTCGCGGGACGGTGTGCTCCAGTTCGACCACCCAAGGAAAGAGGGTGGTAAAAGTCTCGTCGAGGTCGCGCAACGCCTCATAAATTTCTGGGGTAACGATGAGGATGACTTGTCCGGCAAAAGGGATGGGATCGGGGCGCACGAGCGGCAGCGCCCCCCAGCGGGTTTGGGCGGGGGGTGGGGCGACCTCTACCCGCTGCGTCGCCAGAGTCCGTTTGAGTGCTTGCCAGGCGTCGCTGTCGGCGAGCAACGCCGTTGCGTCGACGAGCAGAAACCCATCGGCAGCCTGGGCCAAATGCCCGGCCCGGATATGGCGATGGTCGGAGATCCGTTCATCTTCGACCACTTCGCTTTCCACCCATCCGACGAGCGTTGCATGGGAAATGTTCTCCCCCAAACAGACTGGGGCATGCGCCTGAGCCTCATGGACAACGGATAGGTTGACGAGATAGTGCGCCAGAACCGCTTCGTCGATCAGTACCTCGGTACCGTCGCGCGCCAACCAGGGCCGCGGCCCCATAACGAGTTCCGCTTCGAATGCGTCGAGGTAGGCAATCACCTCGGGAAAATCGGCAAAAGCCGCACGAAGGGGGTGCAACAGGTGACGAGCCACGGGCTCGAGCGCCTCCCGCTCGGCCGCAGTGATCGCATCAGCCAGCGCCTCGTCCCATTCCGGGAAACGGGCCAACACTGCCGCCAACCGGTCGCGCCAGCGCGCTACTCGCTCTTCCCAACGCTTTCGCTCCGTTTCGGGCAATGCGGCATAGGCCTCCGGCGTAAAGGGTTCGCCGTGCTCATCCGTGGGAACGAGCGCCCAACCATCGTCGACTTGGAGCAGCTTGAGGCGATCAGCCGCACACCCGTCGCGAATCTCGGCAAGCGCCTGCTGCTGTCGCTCTTGGTGCCGCTTCATGAGTGCCTCGATCCGCGTCCGGTGGGGATCGGCGGTGAGCGCGCCGCGCACCAGTTCGGGCAATCGCTGCACGAGTCGTTCGACTGCTGCAGCGAATTCCCGCCCTTTACCTGCAGGCAACCGCAGCAATTGCGGACGCAACGGATCGTCGAACCGGGGAACGTAGAGAAGATCATGCGGCGGCGGTCGGAGGCGTGCTGCCCGTTCCGCGGCCCACCGCGCGATCGCGTGGCGCCCGTAACCGGGTGGTGCCATGAGCACGACGTGGCCGCGCCTGGCATCTGCCAATGCCAAAGCAAGCGTTTCCAGCGCCGCGTCCTGTCCGACGAACGGGGGGCGATGGGTCGAATCGGGTACCGGTTGCGTGTCGAGCTGGGTACGACGGTACAACGATTGCGGGTCGAGCGTGGCGATTTGGGTCATCTGTCTTGTCGGTTTGGCGTCCGTCGCGTTACGATCGCGTTATCATCACAAGAACTGCGTCGCACGATTGTAGCAACGGCGACCCTGAAACCAACGGAGAAGACCCAATGGCCGAAGCGCTCCGTTACGAGCCCCTTTCGGAAGCAGGCACGCTACTGACCCTTCCGCCACTTGCCGATTCGGGAACGGGCCCGGTTCATGACCAACGCAACCGCCCGTTGGCCGACCTGCGCATTTCGGTCACCGACCGTTGCAATTTCCGCTGCACCTACTGCATGCCCCGTGAGGCGTTCGACGGGTACCAGTTCTTACCGCGTGCCGAAATTCTGACGTTCGAGGAGATCGAACGGGTGGCGCGCGCATTCGTCGCGCTGGGGGTGCGCAAAATCCGCATCACAGGGGGAGAACCGTTGCTGCGCCGCGATCTGCCCAAACTGATCGAACGGTTGGCCCAGCTACCGGTGGAACTCACGCTCACCACCAACGGTGTGCTGTTACCGAAATTCGCCGCAGCGCTCAAAGACGCCGGCCTAGCGCGCGTCACGGTGAGCCTCGACGCCCTCAGCCAGGAAACTTTCGAAGCGATTGCCGACGTCAAAGTCCCAGTTTCGCGCGTCCTCGATGGAATCGCCGCAGCGTTGGCAGCAGGACTCGTCCCGCTCAAGGTCAATATGGTGGTCAAACGCAACGTCAATGACCACGAAATCACCACGATGGCAGAACACTTTCGCGGCACGGGGGTCATTCTGCGTTTCATCGAATTCATGGATGTCGGCGCCACGAACGGGTGGCAGATGGCGCACGTCGTGCCCGCCAAAGAGATCTTGGAACGGGTCGACGCGCGCTGGCCGATCGAGCCGCTCGAACCCAACTATTTTGGCGAAGTCGCCGAACGGTGGCGGTATCGTGACGGGGCGGGTGAAATTGGCGTGATCGCCTCGGTCACGCAACCGTTCTGCCGCGGGTGTACGCGTCTGCGTCTTTCTACAGACGGCAAGCTCTTCACCTGTCTTTTCGCCGACCGGGGGTACGACTTGCGGCTACTGGTGCGCGACGGCGCCGACGAAACGACGCTGGCGCGTGCGATCGCGGCGATCTGGAAAATTCGTGGCGACCGTTATTCGGAGCTCCGCACGCAAGCCACGGCGCCGCGCAAGCGCATCGAAATGTCCTATATTGGAGGGTGATGGCTGGGGAGCCACCCTCGTCTGCTCACCTCTTCGATCAGGGCATTGGCGGTTGCAATCAGCGCCGGCACGAAGCGATGGGCCGCGAGCAGCGCTTCAACCGCTGCCTGGGGTTCCAGAAGATACTCATGGACCATTCGGTTGCGCAATTCGCGGAGCACCAACCACTCATCGCTCGAGGCTACCCAGCCCATCCGCTCCGCAAAGTCGAGACGGTCGCGCATCGCTCGGGGGGGTTCTGCAAGTAACCTCAAGACTGCTGGCAAGAGTTTATCTCCCAGCGTATCTTGGAGCCGGGCAAAACGCAAAAGAAAGGCGTCGATCCGTTCGGTAAGCGGGCTCTCTGCGGTCAGAGCCCAAAATTCGGACAGCCACTCCAAATTGGCAAAAAGCGCGCGGTCAGAGACCTCTAGAGCAGCGACCTCACGCTGGACGATCGCAACCAGGTGGGCGAGCCGTTCCCTTTCACTTTCAGAGATCAAGGCGCACCCCTGTATTGCGGGCAATACGGTGGATCGGAAGTTTTGGCCCCGCGGGGGTTTGGATCACCACGTCGATTTTTCGCTCCCCTAAAGCGCGCTGCAGCGCCACGAGAAAACGGGCGCGTGCCAGCGCGAGATTGTCCACCGCCTCGGGGGTCTCGATGTACAAGTCGATGTCTCCGCCGCGCGCGGCATCATCGACCCGCGAGCCAAAGAGCCAAACTCGGGCATCTGGCCCAAAGTAGCAGCGGACCAGTTCAGCAATCACATTCCGCTCTTTGGGCAGAAGCCGCATCGGCCGAAACTCCGTCGCGCATCTTCCCTCAGGTCAAATGCTCGACCCGTAATTTCGTCACCGACCCCACGACGAACGGCAGTGCAGTAATACCGGCAATTGCGGCGTCTACTGCCTGTTCTTCGGTTTCATGGGTCAGGAGCACCAGTTCGGCCTGTTCGGCAATGGGTTCCTTTTGCACCAGTGCGGCGATCGACACCGACTCTTTCGCCAACACATGCGCGATTTCCGCAAGCACCCCAGGTTGATCGGCTACGTTTAGCCGCAAATAGTAACAAGAACGGCATTGTGCGATGGGTAGCGCAGCCACATCCTGCACCTGATCCGGTTGGAACGCTAGGTGCGGGACACGGTTTTCCGGATCGGCAGTATGCAGCCGCGTCACATCGACCAGATCGGCGATCACGGCGCTTGCGGTCGGTTCCGAACCGGCGCCGGCGCCGTAATAGAGGGTTTGCCCCACCGCGTCCCCTTGGACCAATACCGCGTTCATCGCGCCAGAGACACTGGCCAAGAGGTGGTCTTTCGGAATGAGCGTGGGATGGACCCGAAGTTCGAACCCCTGTTCACGCCGCTTCGCGATTCCCAACAATTTGATACGGTAGCCCAACGCTTCAGCGTGGGCGACATCACGCGCGTCGATTCTTGTGATCCCTTCGACGTAGGCTTTGTCGAATTGGATCGGCACTCCGAACGCAAGCGAAGCAAGGAGCGTTGCTTTGTGCGCGGCGTCGATGCCTTCGATGTCGAACGTGGGGTCGGCCTCGGCGTAGCCGAGCGCTTGCGCTTCTTGCAGCGCCCCGTCAAAGCTCAGGCCCCGCTGATCCATCTGCGTGAGGATGTAATTGGTGGTCCCGTTGATGATTCCCGCCACCCATTCGATGCGGTTTGCGGCTAACCCTTCGCGCAGCGCTTTGATGATCGGAATCCCACCAGCCACCGCGGCTTCGAACGCTACCATCACCCCTTTTTCCTGCGCCGCGGCGAAGATTTCCGCACCATGCACGGCCAAAAGCGCCTTGTTCGCGGTCACCACGTGCTTACCCGCGGCAATCGCTGCCAACACAAGCTCTTTCGCAACCGTGTAACCACCGATCAGCTCGACGACGATATCGATCGTTGGGTCATTGACCACCGAGAAGGCATCCTCGGTGAGGCGTACGCCATCGGCGAGCGCCTGTTCGCCCACCACCGCGCGCGCACGCTCGAGGTTACGGTCCGCCACCGCCACGATCGCGATGGGACGCCCCGCACGCCGAGCGATTTCGCCCGCGTTGCGCGTCAATACACTCCAAACCCCCCCACCTACGGTTCCAATTCCCAACAATCCGACACGTATCGCTTTCATTCCGTCCCTTCCTTTTGCGTCACAATCACTTGATGCCGCCGGCGATAGCGGTCGCAGAAACGGGCGATCCGTTCGATCGCGTCACGCAAATCGTCTTCGTGCGGCAAGAAAACCATCCGGAAATGGTCCGGATTGGGCCAGTTGAACCCGGTCCCTTGCACGACCAACACCCGCTCCTCTTCCAAAAGCTCCAAGACGAACTGCTGGTCGTCGACAATCGGATAAACCTTCGGGTCGAGCCGTGGGAACATATAGAGCGTTGCTTGCGCCTTCACCGCCGAAACCCCGGGAATCTCGTTCAACATCTGGTAGGCGATGTTGCGTTGGCGCGTCAGACGCCCGTTCGGTGCGACCAGCTCTTGAATGCTTTGGTAGCCGCCAAGCGCGGTTTGGATCGCCATCTGACCAGGCACGTTGGAACAGAGGCGCATCGACGCCAAGATATTGAGCCCTTCGATGTAATCGCGCGCGTGGCGCCGTTCACCAGAAAGGACCATCCATCCGGCGCGATAGCCACACGAGCGGTAATTTTTCGACAACCCGTTGATCGTGATGAAAAAAACATCATCGGCAAGCGACGCAATCGAGACATGCTCTCGCCCATCATAGAGCATCTTGTCGTAGATCTCGTCGGCGAACACGATGAGCTGATGTTCCCGCGCGATCTGAACGATTCCTTCCAGGATTTCGCGCGGATAGAGCGCGCCGGTAGGGTTGTTCGGGTTGATCACGACGATCGCACGAGTTCGGTCGGTCACCTTTTTGCGGATGTCGGCGAGATCCGGGTACCAATCGGACGCTTCGTCGCACAGGTAGTGGCGGGGTTTGCCGCCAGCCAGCGAAACCGCCGCGGTCCACAGGGGATAATCGGGTGCAGGGACGAGCACCTCGTCACCAGACTCCAAAAGCCCCTGCAGGCTCATCACGATCAATTCCGACGCCCCGTTTCCCAGGTACACATCCTCGACATCGACGCCTGGAACCCCTTTGGTCTGCATGTACTGCACCACCGCCTTGCGTGGCGCGAAGAGTCCTTTCGAGTCGGTGTAACCACTCGCGTCGCGAAAATTGCGAATCACATCGACCACGATCTCTTCCGGCGGTTCGAAACCGAACGGCGCCAAATTGCCGATATTGAGTTTGATGATCTTGTGCCCCTCGGACTCCATCTCCTTGGCGCGTTCGAGCACCGGTCCGCGGATGTCGTAGCAGACGTCGTCGAGTTTCGACGATTTGAGGATTGGCCGCCAGATCCGTTCCGCCTCTGCCGCCACCGGAGCTTCCCCACCCGGCGCAGCTTTCGGCGCATCGAGCCGTTGCGACGAAGACGAAAGCGGAACGTCATCAGGTTTCATTGCGGCACTCCTCTTGGCGAAAATGGGGCGAGTCGGTAATCTTAGCGAAAAAGCGGCGCAAGGAGAAGCAGCGGTGAAATTGCAACTGGAATTGACAGGCGACGTGCGTCTCATCACCGCGCACGGCGATGGCTGGATTGCGATCGACGGCGAACGGCACGAACAGAATCTCATTTTGACGCCTGACGCCGCCCATCCCGGGTGGCTCGAAACTGGCTGGTCCTCCTTCGACGCGGCAGCCGTCGAACAGCTCTTGGCCCACCAGCCGGAATTGATCCTGCTTGGGTCGGGCCCGACCCTTGTCTGGCCGCCTGCTGCGGCACTGCAACGCCTGACCCAATCCGGCATCGGATTCGAAGTGATGGCGTTGCCAGCCGCTTGCCGCACGTATAATGTCCTGGCCAGCGAAGGGCGACGTGTCGTCGCTGGACTGGTTTTGCGCTAACGAAAGGAGCACACCCCATGACGCTTGAACTCAACCAACCGGCACCCGATTTCACCTTGCCGGCAACCGGAAACCAAACGATCACACTTTCGGCGCTCAAAGGAAAACCGGTCGTCCTCTATTTCTACCCCCGTGACAATACGCCTGGTTGTACCAACGAAGCGATCGCTTTTCGTGACCTTTACGACCAATTCACTGCACTGGGCGCCGTGATCCTGGGGCTATCGCGCGACTCCGTCGCCTCGCATGAAAAGTTCAAAGCCAAATTCTCTTTACCGTTCGACCTGGTGAGCGACCCTGAAGAGGTCGCGTGCCAAGCGTACGACGTGATGCGCAACAAAACGATGTACGGCAAACCGGTGCGGGGGATCGAGCGCAGTACCTTTTTGATCGACGCGGATGGAAACATCGCCGCAATCTGGCGCAAAGTCAAGGTAGATGGACACGCGGAAGCGGTCTTGGCAAAACTGCGGGAAATCGCCAAGAACGCATGATCGCAGTGCGTATCCTTCTCTATTACCCATTTTTGGAGTCGAAATGAACGAGCCCCGGAAGGCCACGCGGCGGCCACGCACCACCAAAAAACCAACCAAAAAAGCGGCGCATGACGCGGCGCGTAAACTCTTCGTACTCGACACCAACGTGCTCATGCACGACCCCACAGCCCTCTTTCGTTTCGCAGAACACGACATTTACCTGCCCCTTGCCACGCTCGAAGAACTCGATCAGCACAAGAAAGGGCTTTCCGAGGTCGCGCGCAACGTCCGGCAGGTGAGTCGGGAACTCGAAGCGATCATCGGAGAAGCCAGCCACGAAATCCGTGACGGGTATGCGCTCACGGAACCTTCCGGAGGAATGGCCACCGGTTGCCTCTATTTCCAAACGGAAGCGATCGCCTCACCGCTTCCACCGGGGTTGCCGCTTTCGCAAAACGACAACGCGATTCTGTCGCTCGTCAAAGCGCTCTCTGAACAGTTTGCCCCGCGTCCGGTGATCCTGGTTTCCAAGGATATCAACCTGCGCATCAAAGCGCGGGCGCTTGGCCTTCTGGCGCAAGACTACCGCAACGACAAACTGCTGGAGGACACCGACCTCCTCTACTCCGGCATCTACGAGCTCCCGCCGGGCTTCTGGGAAACCCGTGCACCCGACCTCAAAGCGTGGCGGGCCGACGGGTTCGATTGGTGGCAAACGAAAGCACTCACCGCTGCAGACTGTTACCCCAACGAATTCGTCGTCACCGCCGATGATCCCTCCTTCGAAGCGCGGGTGGTCCGTTTTGAGGATGGCGCGGCGGTTTTGAAGAGCGTGCGCGACTTTCGCCATGAAAAAAACGCCGTCTGGGGCATCACGGCGCGAAACCGCGAACAGAATTTCGCGCTCGATCTGCTCATGGATCCAGAAGTCGACCTCGTCACCATTTTGGGGCAAGCGGGTACCGGCAAGACGCTCCTTACCCTGGCCGCGGGTCTGGCGCAAACGCTCGACCAAAAAATCTACAGCGAAGTGATCTTCACCCGCGCCACCGTCCCCATCGGCGAAGACATCGGCTTTCTGCCCGGCACCGAAGAAGAGAAGATGGCGCCGTGGATGGGGGCACTCGAAGACAACCTCGAAGTCTTGGCCGGAAACGGCGAAGGGGGCGCATGGGGCCGTGGCGCGTCGATCGAGCTCATCCGCGCCAAAGTCAAGATCAAGAGCATCAATTTCATGCGCGGGCGTACCTTCGTGCGCAAATACTTGGTGCTCGATGAAGCGCAAAACCTCACCGCCAAACAGATGAGGACGCTCATCACCCGCGCAGGGCCCGGAACCAAAGTGATCTGTCTGGGTAACTTGGCGCAGATCGACACCCCGTACCTCACCGAAGGCAGCTCTGGCCTCACCTATCTGGTCGAACGCATGAAAGGATGGGCCCACAGCGGCCACGTCACGCTGGCGCGCGGCGAACGCTCACGCCTTGCCGAAGCCGCGGCGGAACGGCTTTGAGGAATGCCGATGGCTACCGCTTTTCGTCTTCACGACCTGCGGGAGACACTGCACAATGAACTCCATGCCCGCCCGTCGGTGGTCGTCACCGCCCCCGCTCAGGTCCGTTCCTGGGCTTTTCTCATCGAACCCGACGAACACGCCGCAGCGCGCGCCCACTGGGAGCGCCTGACCAATCGCCCAGACGTCAAACGGCTCAACGACAGCTCTGACCGCCAAGAGCTCGTCGAATACGGTGACCTGCGGGTGAAATGGGAACACCACACCGAGTTCGTCTCCTACACCGTCTATTGCGAAGGAACCCCCGGCACCGAAGCGATCCTGGCGAAACTTCCCCCGCATTGGATCGACCAAGGGCCCGGGTCGCTCATCGCCGCCGTCGCCGTCGACATCCAAACCATCCGCGAAACCCCGCCGGATCAGTTCATAGACGCAATCGATCCGCTGGGTCCCACCACCGTCGCCTCGAAGATCGCCGACGGCGCCGGGTGGCTCTTCACCGACTTCCACCTCCACGACGGCATGACCCAGTTCACCATCATCGACGGTGCCATTTTGCCGCGGCAATTGGGCCGGATCGTGCAACGGTTGATCGAAATCGAAACCTACCGCATGCTCGCCCTCTTGGCGTTTCCCGCAGCACGACTGGTAAGCGCCGAACTCTCTCTCTGGGAAAAGCGGCTTGCCCAATCGATGCACGACCTAGGCGAAGCCAACACCATCGAAAGCGAACGGCGCTTGCTTCAACAGCTCACCCAACTGGCCGCCGAAGTCGAACGCTCGGTCGCCGACTCCAACTTCCGCTTCGGTGCTGCCGCCGCTTACTACCGCCTGGTTCAGCAACGCTCCGAAGACCTGCGCGAACAGCGCCTTTCTGGCTACTCGACCTTGAAAGGATTCTTGGAACGGCGCCTTGCCCCCGCGATGAACACCTGCGCCGCAGTGCACCGCCGCCAGGAAGAACTCTCTGCCCGGATCGCGCGCAACTCGCAACTCTTGCGCACCCGTGTCGATCTCAAACTCCAAGAGCAAAACCAGCAACTGCTGGACGAAATGAACCGCCGCGCCCGGCTGCAACTTCGGCTGCAAGAGGCGGCAGAACACTTCTCCGTGGTCGCGATCACCTACTACGGCTCGCAACTGGTGCAATACCTGGCCAAGGGCGCGAAAGGGTGGCTACCGGCATCGCCGGAACTGATCACCGCGATCGCCATTCCGGTAATTGCCGCTGCTGCCGCCTACAGCATCCACCGCCTTCGGCAGCGCCTCCACGTCTCTGTGCACTGAACCCTATCAGACTGAAAGAGAGAAACCATGACCCAAGCGCTCTACGAATCGAACCTCAAAAGCCTCCCGCTCATTGGCCGTGGCAAAGTGCGCGACATCTACGCAGTAGGCGACGACAAACTCCTGGTGATCGCCAGTGACCGTCTCTCCGCGTTTGACGTCATCCTGCCCGACCCTATCCCCGAAAAGGGCAAGATCCTCACCCAAATCACCGCGTTCTGGTTCGACACCCTGGAGGGAATCGTCGCCGATCAACGCACGGACATCGCGCCGGAAAGCGTCGTCGCCCCAGAGGAACGCGACCAGGTGACCGGCCGCGCGATGGTCGTGAAACGGCTCAAGCCCCTGCCCATCGAAGCTGTGGTCCGCGGCTATCTGATTGGCTCTGGCTGGAAAGAATACCAAGCGACCGGTGCCGTGTGTGGTATCCCACTTCCCGAAGGATTGCGCCTGGCCGAAAAACTCCCAGAACCGATCTTCACCCCAGCAACCAAAGCAGACGTGGGCGAACACGACGAAAACATCTCCTTTGCCGAAGCGCAAGCGCGTTGTGCCAAGGCGCTCGCTCCATTCGACGGTGCTGGGCTCGCTGAGGCCGCACGCAACGCAGCACTGACGCTGTACCAAAAAGCACACGATTATGCGCTTGCCCGAGGTGTGATCATCGCCGACACCAAATTCGAATTCGGCATTGACGAACACGGAACCCTTCACCTCATCGACGAAGTACTCACACCGGACTCCTCCCGCTTTTGGCCTGCAGACGCCTGGCAACCCGGCACCAACCCGCCCTCCTTCGACAAGCAGTTCGTCCGTGACTATCTCGAATCACTCGACTGGGACAAACAACCCCCGGCGCCGAAACTTCCGCCCGAAGTCATTGAAAAAACGCGACAAAAATATCGGGAAGCGTACGAGCGGTTGACGGGGCGGGTGTTGCCCTAATGCATAGTCTTAGCCATGGATGACATTGCCCCATCCGATCTCAAAACCATTATTCACTCCAAACGCGCCAACCTCTACTATCTGGAGCATTGCCGGGTACTCGTCAACGGCGGGCGCGTTGAATATGTCACCGAGGAAGGACGCAAACAACTCTATTGGAACATCCCCATTGCCAACACTACCGCACTGCTTTTGGGAACCGGCACCTCCATCACCCAAGCAGCGATGCGAGAACTCGCCAAAGCTGGAGTAATGGTTGGTTTTTGTGGTGGCGGAGGCACCCCACTTTTTGCCGGCACCGAAGCGGAAATTGCTGTCGAATGGCTTGTACCTCAGAGCGAGTATCGGCCAACCGAATATCTGCAACGTTGGGTAAGTTTCTGGTTCGACGAAAAAAAGCGGCTGAAAGCCGCCAAGCTTATTCAACTTGCCCGCATCGAACGCATCCGTACTACGTGGAAGCAAGAACGCCTCAGCGAAGCGGGATTCAGAGTGCTGCCCGAAGATCTAACCCCTTTGCTGCACACCGCACGAGAACGGATCGAAGCAGCCGAAGAAGTAACGGCTCTGCTTACTGAAGAAGCCCGGATGACCAAGCAGCTGTATAAACTAGCGGTCAACGCGGTAGGGTACGGAGAATTCACCCGAGCCAAGCGGGGAAGCGGCACCGATTCGGCCAACCGCTTTCTCGACCACGGCAATTATCTGGCCTACGGCCTTGGAGCGGTAGCCACATGGGTCCTCGGCCTGCCGCATGGATTGGCGGTATTGCATGGCAAGACCCGTCGGGGTGGACTGGTTTTTGATGTGGCGGATTTGATCAAAGACGCGGTGATCTTGCCGCAAGCGTTCCTCTCTGCGGTGGCTGGGCACGAAGCACAGGAATTTCGTCAAAACTGTATCGAGGCGCTGACCGAAACTGAAGCGCTTGATTTTATGATCGACACCCTCAAGGCCATAGCCAGCGATTTGGGAAATGGGCCGTGAACGTCCTGTTTGTCTCCCAATGCAGCGGCAATGCGCTCACTCAAACCCGTCGCATTTTGGATCAATTCGCTGAGCGGCGTGGCGAGCGCAGCTGGGTCACACCCATCACTTGGGAAGGTCTCAAAACCGTCTACAAACTCCTTCGCCAATCGGCGCGCAAAAACACGGCGGTCGCCTGTTTTTGGCTGCACCGCAACCGCAGCGAACTCATGTGGATCGTGGGCGATGCGCGCCGCTTCAACGAGCGCGGCACCACCCCAACTAATACCACGACCACCGACATCTTGAGGTATCAAGACGAAAACGACTGGCGCCACGGCGAAACCATCCGCTTGCTCGCCAGCCTCGCTGCGCTCTTTCACGATTTTGGCAAGGCCAGCGCAGCGTTCCAGAAGAAGCTGCAAGGCAATGCCCGCACTCAAGACGCCTTGCGCCACGAGTGGGTCTCGTTGCAGCTCTTCGCTACATTAGTAGGCACCACCCAAAATGATCGCGGTTGGCTAGACCGCATCGCGTCAGAACAATACCCCAAGAACACTTCTTGGCCGCAATTTTTGGCTCAGGAGGCGCTCGCTACCCCTTTGCAAACGCTCCCTCCCCTGGCCCAAGCGGTCGGCTGGTTGATCCTGACCCATCACCGCTTGCCGGTGGGGGAAATTTCGCGAACTCCCATGTTCAAACAGATCGAGTCGAGGATTAAGTCCGACTGGGGCTACGCTGCCAAAGATTCCAAAGATGCCGCAAAAAGATCATGTTGGCTCTTCGATTCCCTCCCTTGGCACAGTGCCCACTGGCGGCATCATGCCGCGCGCTTGGCCGATCGCTTACTGAAAACCAACCTGCACTCAAATTGGCTTGATGACCCTTACGTCCTGCACCTAGCACGCCTAACCTTGACGTTGGCTGACCATTTCTACTCAAGTCAACCTTCCCACCCCCGCTACGGAGAACCCAATTTTCCGCTCTACGCCAACACCGACACGGAAGGGAAGCTCAAACAACGCCTGGACGAGCATTTGATCGGTGTAGAAGTAGCCGCAGGGCGAATCGCTCAGGTTTTGCCGCATTTACACTGGCAACTACCGCGCATCGCCCGCCATCGGGGGTTGCGCCGCCCCACCCGGGAGCGGCCCTTCCTGTGGCAGAACAAAGCTTTTGAACTGGCCGAGAACCTGCGACCACAAGCAACCGCCCACGGTTTTTTCGGAATCAACCTGGCCTCGACCGGTTGCGGCAAGACACTTGCCAACGCCCGCATCCTCTACGGCCTGGCCGATCCCCATCGCGGCGCCCGCTTCACCGTCGCCTTAGGTTTGCGCACGCTCACCTTGCAAACCGGCGATGCGTACCGCGAGCGCTTGGGGCTTGGCTCCGAAGACTTGGCGGTGCTGGTAGGAGGAGGCGCCCTCCGGGCGCTCCACGAGCACCGCCTCGACCGGCAGTCAGCCAAACAAGAGGAACGTGCGGAAAAAACGCCCGGAAGCGAGTCGGGCGCCGATCTGCTCCTCGAAACGCAATACGTTCATTTTGAGGGAAGCCTTGCTGAAGGGCCGCTACGCCGTTGGTTGGAAGACCAGCCGCACGCCTTGGTGCAAGCGCCCATCGTCGTGTGCACCGTCGATCACCTCGTGCCCGCCACGGAAAGCCTGCGCGGCGGGGGGCAGATTTTACCGATGCTGCGGCTTTTGACTTCCGACCTCGTGCTCGATGAGGTCGACGACTTCGACGTGCCTGATTTACCCGCACTCACCCGTCTGGTGCACTGGGCGGGGATGCTTGGTAGCCGCATACTGCTCTCCTCGGCAACCCTTCCTCCTGCTCTGGTGTGCGGTTTGTTTCAGGCATACCTCGAAGGACGCAAGATTTTTCAATCCAACCGAGGGGAACCCGGAACGCCGCTCAACGTCTGCTGCGCCTGGTTCGACGAATTCGGCGCTTCCTCAAGCGACCACGCCGAGCTTCAATCTTTTGCCAAAGCCCACGAGGAGTTCGTCGCTAAGCGCCTGCGCAAACTCAAAGACTTGCCGCAACGCCGCCGCGCAGCGATCAAGCCGTTGACTCTGAGCGCCGCCGGGCAAGGTTGGGAGAAAACGCGCTTGCTCTGCGAACAATTGGCGCAAGTTCTAAGGGAACTCGCCATCGAGCTGCATCAAAAAAATCACCAAACCGATCCCCAAAGCGGCAAGCGGATCAGCGTAGGTCTGGTCCGCATGGCCAACATCGACCCGTTAGTCGCCACGGCTCGTGCGCTTCTTGAAACCGGCATGCCGGAAAACTGTCGGCTCCACCTTTGCGTGTATCACGCCCAGTTCCCGCTCTATTTGCGCGCCGCCATCGAGGCGCGGCTTGACCGGCTGCTCAAGCGCCACGACCCTCACGCGATCTTTTGCGACGCGCAGATGCGCGCCCTCATCGATCGTTACCCCGAACCGGACCAGATTTTTCTCGTCATGGCTACGCCCGTTGCCGAGGTGGGGCGCGATCACGACTACGATTGGGCGATCGTCGAACCTTCCTCGATGCGCTCGATCATCCAACTCGCCGGCCGCATCCGCCGCCATCGCTTAGAATCCCACTCCGAAACAAACCTCTATCTACTTTCCACCAACCTAAGAAGTCTGCGCGGCGAAGCGATCGCCTACTGCAAACCCGGCTACGAAAGCCAAGAGTTTCGTTTGACCACCCACGACCTTAGGCAGTTGCTGAGGGAAGAAGAGCTTACGCGAATCGATGCGGCGCCAAGAATTTCCGAAGCTAAACCTCTGCAACCGGCAAATAAATTGGCGGATCTCGAACATGCGGTTCTGCGCCAATTGATGCTCAACGAAGGAACAGCGCGCTGTCCAGTCACCCTTTGGTGGGAAACTCACGCCCACTTGAGCGGGGTGTTGCAGAGCCAGCAGCGCTTTCGTGCTGGTCAAGCCACCGACACCTACCTTTTTCTTCCCAGCGAAGAGGGCAACTTGGATTTTTACCGCCTAGACCCCGGCGGCCTCTGCACGCCCGCCAACTACTTGCTATACTTACGGGAAATCCACCCCGGGCCGCGTGTGGGCTGGTGGAGCGAGACAGACGCTTTAGATGCGCTCGAGCAGCTGGCAAAAGACTTGGATTTGGATTTTGACACCTGCGCCCGCCGTTTTGCCACGGTCGAACTGCAAACGCGTCATGAAGGCTGGTGGTACCACCCGGGGTTGGGTTTGAGTCGCAAACGGGAGGAATAACAAGATGCCCGATCCCAATATCGTTGCCCAATTGCGCCAGGCAATTGCCGACTTCATCGCCGAACGCGGCCGCGCCAAACTCGACAAAGCCAAAGACGAGTCAGAACGTCAAAAAATCCAGCAAAACTTTGCCCCGGAAGCCTGGATTGCCAACGCCGCCAAACGCGCCAAACAGATTCAGATCGTCACCCACGCGCTCAAATACGCCCACCCCGATGCCCGCGGCACGAGCCTCTACGTTACCGGCAACGAATACGCGGGAAACACGCTCATCGGCACCCACTCCTTGCAAGGGCAAATCACGCCAGACGTGGTGGGCAACGCCGCAGCGCTTGATGTCGCCAAGTTTTTGAGCATCGAAGTGGATGGCAAACCGCTTTGGCAACGCGCGGCTGAGCGCGATCCGGATTTGCTTGCGGCCCTTCCCGGGGAAGCGTCGCAAAAGCACGCATGGCTTGAAGCGTTCGCTGCGGTCGTGCAACCCAAAGGCACAGTCACCTCCCACAAACTCGCTAAACAGCTCTACTGGCCTTTGCCCGATGAGGGCTACCATCTCCTTGCGCCCCTCTTTGCTACGTCTTTAGCCCAGCGTGTTTGGGAAATTCTCTCCAAGGATCGTTTTTCGGAAGAAAGCAAAAACGCGCGCGCAGCGCACCGCGATGGCGCCCCTTACCCTCGAGGCTATCGCGAATGGCCAAACCTCCTGATCCAAAAGCACGGCAGCACCAAACCCCAAAACATCAGCCAGCTCAATACCGAACGCCACGGCGAGGTGTGGTTGTTGCCCTCGCTGCCGCCTCGATGGCAAGCCCGGAATGTTCCGTACCATGTCACAAACATTTTCGATCGCTTTGGGCGCCTTCCGGAAATTCGCGAACAGATCGAAGCGCTCGGCACATTTCTGGCGCAAGCTAAAGACTGGAACAACGCCAAAATCCGCTCCCGGCGCGCCCATTACGTCGAGGCCATCATCGACACGCTCTTGCACTACGCCGTCGCCATCCAACAATCCCCGCCTGGATGGAGCGCAGCCTCTGAGTGCGAACTCCCGGAAGCCCAGCGCTTGTGGCTCGACCCCGATCGCGACGACCCCGAATTCCAAAAGCGCCGCGCCGAGAGCGACTGGCCGCGGAAAATCGCCGAATCCTTCGGCGCTTGGTTCAACGAACAGCTGCGCCGCTTCCGGCTGCCGGTCGGGGAAGCCGAGTTCCACGCCTGGCGCCGCGAATTTGAAGCAAGCCTCACCGACACGCTCAAGGAGATGGCGCCATGACCGACACGTGCGCATTGATCTGGCTCAAACACGTGCGCGTAGAAAACGCCAATGCGATCTCCGGCAACTTTCTCTGGGGGTTCCCCTCCCCGTCGGCGTTCCTTGGTTTTGCACACGCTTTAGAACGGCGCTTGAACTCTGTGAAGCTGGGCGGGGTCGGAATCGTTTGCCACCGGCTGGACCCGCAAGTTTCCCATCCCGACGGCCCCTTTCGCCCCGGGCGCTTTCGCCTTGCGCGCCACCCTTACATCGCCGGCTGGAAGAAGTTCAAAAACGAACCGGCCGCCCTGATCGAAGAAGGAAAAGCGCATCTTGAAATCACCTTGGTTTTAGAAGTGCGCACCGAGCTCGACGAGGGCGATCGTCAAGCACTGGCGCAAGAAATGCGTTCGATCGTGCCTAGCTTACGCCTTGCCGGCGGAAGCATTCGCGGATGCACAGACGTTCAGGTAATTGAGTGGCCGGAGTGGGAAGAAGACCAGCGCAAAGCCTTTCGCAAGCTCCGCTACCGCCTGCTTCCAGGTTTTGCCCTGGTTGAGCGGCAGGATCGGCTAGAAGAGCACCTCCAAACCCTGTGCGCGCAAAACCCAGAGACGACCCCCCTCGAGGCCTTTTTGGATCTATTGGCGCGGCGTTGGGAACCTTCGGACACAGACGAAAACACTGGAAAATGCCGCTGGCAAATCCGCCCCCGCCCGGGCTGGCTCGTTCCTATCGCGGTAGGCTATGCGGCCCTCTCCGAGCTTTACCGCGAAGTGGCTGCCAGCCGCGACCCCAACGTCCCTTTCCGTTTTGTCGAAAGCCTCTACACGGTTGGCGAGTGGGTAAGCCCCCACCGCCTGACCCGTCTGGAGCAACTCTTCTGGCGTTTTGAAACCGACCTCGAAAAAGGACTCTACCTCTGCCGCAACCGTTACATCCAAGCAAAGGAGACCCCAAATGGCAACGACTGAGCTCAAAACCCCTTCTGTTCTCGCTTTTGAACGCAAGATCGACCCGTCCGACGGCTTGTTTTACGCCGGCCGTTGGGAAAACAAAGAGGAATCGGAATGGTTTTCCGTCGCGATCCATGAAAAATCGGTGCGCGGCACCATCTCCAACCGCCTTAAGGCCAAAGATCAAGACCCCGCCAAGCTGGACGCGGCGATTCAAAACCCCAACCTGCAACGGGTGGACGTAGCCACGTTGCCTCCGCATGCAGACGCGCTAAAAGTCCACTGGAGCCTAAGGTTGCTCCCCGGGCTGGGTATTCCCTCGGCGTGCAACAACATTCAATACCAGCAAAAGCTGCAAGCAATTGTCAAAACCTATCTAGAGCAGCCGGGACTTGCCGAACTTACGCAGCGCTATGCCCACAACCTAGCCAACGGGCGGTTTCTCTGGCGCAACCGCCTATGCGCCGAAGCAGTGGAGATCGAAATACGCCAGGTCGATCAAGGACAGATCAAACAAACGTGGCGTTTTGATGCGCTCTCCTTTTCCTTACGAGACTTTGCAACGCCAAACCAATACCAAAAAGAGCTGATGAGCTTGGCGCAGACGATCGAAGAAGGTCTCAGAGAAAAGCCCGTCTTTCTCGAAGTCATTGCCTTTGCCCGCATGGGGGCGGGACAAGAGGTCTTCCCCTCACAAGAACTGATTCTTGACCAAAACAGCAACCAAAAAGGAAAGAAAAGCAAAACCCTCTATCAGGTCGATGGTACTGCTGCGCTCCACAGCCAAAAGATCGGCAATGCCTTGCGCACGATCGACACCTGGTACCCAGAAGCCGAAGAGCTTAACTTGGGCCCCATCGCGGTCGAACCTTACGGTTCGGTCACGTCGCGGGGAATTGCTTGTCGCCAACCTAAGCAAAAAATGGATTTTTACACCCTGCTCGACCGCTGGGTGCTCAAAGACGAGCCCCCGCCTACTGAACAACAGCATTTTGTCATCGCCAACCTCATCCGCGGCGGCGTATTCGGGGAAAGCGAGGAGTAAGCCATGACGACTGGCCCAAAACTGGACCGCTACATCGACATTCGCTTGCTTCCCGATCCCGAATTTCCCGCCACGGTGCTCATGAATGCCCTGTTTGCCAAACTCCACCGTGCCTTGGTAACGCTAAAAACGGATCAAATCGGTGTGAGCTTTCCCGATGTCGAAAACGTCGATCGCGGTTTGGGGGAACGATTGCGCCTGCATGGCGACGCCCAAATGCTGCAACGTTTGATGGAGTTAGGATGGCTTACCGGCCTGTCTGATCTCCTGAAGGTCTCAACGTTACGACAAGTGCCCGCATCCGCGCACCATCGAACCGTGCGCCGAGTGCAAGCCAAAAGCAGCCCCGAACGCCTACGCCGCCGCTGGATGAAGCGTAAAGGCTTGAGCGAAGAACAAGCGCGGGAGATTATTCCCGACTCCGCTGCCGAACGGCTCGAGCTACCTTACCTTACCTTGACCAGTCGCAGCACTGGGCAACGCTTTAGACTATTCATCGAGCACGGACCACTACTTACCGCCCCAGTCTCAGGATGGTTCAGTAGCTACGGATTGAGTTCAAAAGCAACGGTACCGTGGTTTTGATACTCTACTGAGATATAGTTTCGTCTTATAGAAAATATTTTTATCTACAAAAAAATATATAAATAAATTTACAAAAAGGGGTAAAAGCTTGCACTTAGCCATAAGCTCTTTAAAAAATTGATTTTTTTACTTTTTGACTCTAGTTCACTGCCGCGTAGGCAGCTCAGAAATTGCCCCCGAATTGCTGCACAGCGGCGTATTTGTTCACTGCCGCGTAGGCAGCTCAGAAAAAGCCGATGATGGAGGCGAACTGCTGCTTTGTGTTCACTGCCGCGTAGGCAGCTCAGAAAAGTTCGTGCTCTACCCTCTTTTGGTTTGGGGGGTTCACTGCCGCGTAGGCAGCTCAGAAAGAAGTCAAAGGCAGCAATTACCGACATGGTGAGTTGTCAGCACCGATGGTAAATGTCCGCAAAACACCGGTTTGAGATGTCCTCCCGACAAAGCTGGTGCATCCTTGTGTTGTGTCAAGAAGCAAGGAGAGCGCCATGCTCAACCGAGAGGACTGGCTCATGATACGCGAAATGCGAGAAAAGGGGTGTTATCTCCGTGAGATTGCCGAAGAAGTGGGATGCTCGGAGCGAACCGTGCGTCGGGCGCTGCTGCGCG
>Ga0207870_100118_pt1 | contig 86216 bp, 91 predicted proteins | sample CeladaPassage60B_FD_187477 | JGI IMG/M metagenome (GOLD analysis project Ga0207870, IMG submission 187477) | Cellulose-adapted microbial communities from the Joint BioEnergy Institute, USA - Passage3 60B (SPAdes) (version 2) | ecosystem: Engineered > Bioreactor > Continuous culture > Unclassified... | reverse complement strand
AGAGGGCTCCCAAAAATTACCTTGGAATGGGGGCTTATTTGTGCTGCTCACAATTTGAGAAAGTGGGCGGCCACAACCGATCCAACAAAGAAAAAACAGGATAAAATTCAGAAATAAGGAGAAATTCTCGTTTCAAAAAAGGAATAAATAACCAAATAGTAAAGAAAAGAAACAGAGGCTGTCCCCAAAAGGTCGGTTTAACGACCTTTTGAGTCAGCCTCTTTGTCAACAGTCTGAAAGCGCCCATCCGGGCGCTTTTTCTTGTTGTTTATTTCGTCGACTCGCGCACTTCCAACCGATGCGGCAAGACGACGATATGGTTGTCGACGTGTTCCTTGTTCATATATTTCGTCAGCAACCGCATCGCCACCGCGCCGATGTCATACATCGGCTGCACGACGGTCGTCAGCCGCGGCCGCACCATCGTCGCCAGCCTTGTGTTGTCAAAGCCGACGACTTCGAGCTCATCCGGCACACGCACCCCTTGATCTTGGGCGCTATGGATGATGCCGAGCGCCATTTCGTCCGTGCCGGCAAATACCGCCGTCGGCCGCTCGGCGAGCTCAGCAATTTTTTCATATGCTTCTAAACCGGAATCATATGAGTTGTCGCCTTCAACAACGAGTTCTTCGTCGTACGGCACTCCATGCTCCTCAAGCGCACGCCGATAGCCGGCCAGTTTCCGCTGGTTGATCGGATCGTCGGTCGGACCGGTGACATACGCCACGCGACGATTTCCTCTTTCGAGCAAATACGTCACGGCTTCAAACGCCGCCTGCTCGTAGTCAATGTTGACTGATGGAATCGTCTCGTTTGGCTCTATCGTTGCGGCAAGCACGATCGGCACAGACGATTTTTGAAACTCGGCGACGTGCTCCTCAGTGATCGTCCCACCCATAAACAAAATGCCGTCTACTTGCTTTGCAAGCATCGTATTAAGCAAATGCAGCTCTTTGTCTTTGTTTTGGTCGGAGTTGCTTAAAATAATGTTGTATTTATACATTGTCGCAATATCTTCAATGCCGCGTGCCAACTCAGCAAAGAAGATGCTCGAAATATCCGGGATGATCACCCCGACCGTCGTTGTTTTTTTGCTAGCGAGGCCGCGCGCGACTGCATTCGGACGATAGCCGAGCCGCTCAATCGCTTCCAATACTTTTTTTCTTGTTGACGGCTTGACGTTCGGGTTGCCGTTCACAACGCGCGAGACCGTCGCCATCGAGACGTTCGCCTCTCGCGCCACATCATAAATCGTTACGGTCATTCCGTTCACTCCTTTTTACTCAATCCGGTAACCTACCAGAGTTCCGATATATATATGTACAACTATCATACGATACATTATCTCCAACTCGCAACGAAATGGCAATGATTTTGCTGTTTTGTTCACAAACCGTTCATGGATAGTTTACCCAAAAAGCGTTTGAACAATCTCGATAAAAAGCAAATTTCATCGCAAAAATGAAAGAAAAGCGAGCACGTCTCAGCCGCCCATGTGTTCACACACAAAACGGGGGCTGCTTTTCGACTGCCCCGCTTCTAATCGACGTTTCTGTTGAGCATGCACGCATCTTGAGTTGTCGCTTTTATGCCCCAAACCGCTGCGATATTCACACCTCTTCTCCACGATGCGCATCAGACGCTAGGCAATGGCCCCTCCCCTAACGCTGCCCGCTTCACCGCCACGCAGCAGACGATAAAAATCCCCTTCGGCCGAAACCAAAGGGGAGGCTGATTTACGCTTGAACAAACTGGCGTTGGAAAGCGCGAACTTCTTCCATGAATTCGTTGAATTGGGCAATATCCATTTGTTGAGCGGAGTCGGACAAAGCGACGGCCGGATCCGGATGCACTTCGGCCATGACGCCGTCAGCGCCGATCGCCAACGCCGCTTTGGCGCACGGAATGAGAAGATCACGACGCCCGGTCGAATGGGTGACATCGACAAACACCGGCAAGTGCGTTTCTTTCTTTAAGATCGGCACCGCTGAAATGTCGAGCGTATTGCGCGTCGCCCGTTCATACGTGCGGATGCCGCGCTCACACAAAATGATTTGCCCATTGCCTTGCGACATAATGTATTCAGCAGCGTTAATGAATTCTTCGATCGTCGCTGCTAAACCGCGCTTCAGCAAAACTGGCTTATTCACTTGACCAGCCGCTTTCAGCAGCTCAAAGTTTTGCATGTTGCGCGCACCAATTTGAATCACATCAATATAATCCAAGGCGGTCTCAATATCCGCCGGAGTGACGATTTCGCTAATGACCGCCAAATCAAATTCATCGGCGATCCGTTTCAAAATTTTCAGTCCTTCGACGCCAAGCCCTTGGAAGTCATATGGCGAAGTACGCGGTTTGTACGCACCGCCACGCAGCAACTTCACGCCTTGTTTTTTCACCGCTTCGGCGACCGCAGCCACCTGTTCGTAGCTTTCTACCGCACAAGGTCCCATGACGAAATATTGATTGCCGTCGCCGATCCGTTCGCCTTTCACTTCGACGATCGTGTTTTCCGGATGTTTTTTCCGTGAGACGAGCAGCGCTTTCCGGTGATCATCTTCTTGCAGCTCAAGCGCCGCTTTAAAAATTTCCTTGAAAATATGCTGCAGCGTCGACGTTTCAAACGGTCCATCGTTATGCTCGGAAATCAAATCAAGCATTTTCCGCTCGCGCACCGGGTCGTAGCGATGCGTTCCTTGCGCTTCTTTAATTTTCCCGATCTCTTGGACGAGCCGTCCCCGTTCATTGATCAGTTTCAACAGTTGCAAGTTGATTTCGTCGACTCTCGCCCGCAGCTCATCTAATCTCTCGTTGCTCATGCTTCCCCCATCCTTTCGCCAAATATCGTGCGATGTTTCGTTCTCCTAGTCTCGCCTACAGGACGATGGCAAGCCGCACGTCAGGCGCTTCCCCTCATCCGGAGACAGAACGGTTAAGTTTTGTAATTAGTCTTTATTATAATGGATGAAACCCCAGTTGTCACGAAAAAAATGCTTTTTTGATTAAACGCTTTTAAGCGATAAAGCGAGAAGGTTGGCAAAAACCGCCCGCTAGGCAGGCGGTTATGCGGTGACCGTGTGCGCTTTTAACGCATCGTACGTAATCTTCCAATGGGATGTATGCCAAACCACTTGGCCGTTTTCAAACAGCAGCACTTGCGGCGACTCATGCTTAACGCCCGTTCGCTCCGCGATATAGTTGGAAAGCGGGCGCGCCTCTTGAACGTATAGGCAATAGACGGCCAGCTCCGGATGGTCGGCGGCAAACTTCTCACACTCACGGAACGCCGCTTGACTAATCGGACATGTTAAGCTATGTTTGACGAATAAAAAGCGATCCATTTCTTGCATAACGCGATCAAACTGTTCGATCGCCTCCAGTTTCTCCATTCCCACCATCTTCACTCCATTTCTCTTCGGTATGACATGTTTTGCTCAGCATCATCCAGCGCTGCTTCCGCTTCTTCAAGCAGCTTTTGGAGCGTTTCGCGGTCTGTCTCATCTGCCGATGGTGGAATCGGGATCGTCGTTTCTTCGATGTTTTCCCCGCCAGCTGGCGCTTCAGCCGTTTTCAGCGGGATGAAGTTGGCGATTTCCTTCGTTTTCTCTTTGGCCGTCTCGAACCATTCGGTAGCTGTCGTTTTCACCGGCTCCCATGTCTCGTTGTTGTTCAAGTCGTTCAGCCACTTCCGCCCTTTTTCACTCGTCAAAAACATCGCAGCAGCCGCGCCGGCGATGCCGCCGACAAGCGCTCCAAGCAAAAATCCGCCATTATTTTTGGCCATTTCGTATACCCTCCTTTTCTCGCAGTTGTTCTCTTTCTCTCCATTTTTCCCATATATCAAGCAAAACATTTGCCCAGCGCAGCGCTTTCGCCCACTTTTCTTGCCCTTGGCTCGCCCTCGCCGACAGCGCAGCTGCCGTCTGCTGAAGTGCGCGGTTTAGCGATCGGACGGTGCCGCCGATTTCATTCACCGCCTCGATCGTATTGTTTAACTTTTCTGCCTTGTTTTGCATATCACCGGCGATGCTATTAGCCGTATGGAGAAGCTGGGTCACTTCTTTCCCAACCGTCTGCACTTGTTCATCGGCATGGTTGACTGCTGCTGTCAGCCGGCGCAGCGTCTCCTGCAAAACAATGAGCGTTCTCGCTATGTAAACCGCAAGAAGCAAAAAAGCGACAGCGATGAGCGCGGCGCTCGCATACAAAAGCCATTCCACCTTGTTTCCCCCTTGCCTGTTGAAGCATTTCGTCCTTCTTTATACCCGTTCTGCTCCGTTTTCAAACTTCGACATCCCATCCTCTGTTTCCTGCCCAGCCCTTCATCTTTCCCGACGAATTCACGGCAGAGAATGAGAAATTTTGCTGACCTTCTCTAGTGAAGACGAACCGCATTTCTCATTCCGTTTGCTTCGTTTACGAGTAAACGTCTTCCCATAAAAAACAGGCCGTCTTGATCACGGCCTGCTTCCTGTCGGCCGTCAGGCGGAGAGAACGGCCTGTTCGTATGCATGTTGAAACTTTTGAATGTCGCCGGCACCCATAAACACAAGCACTGCATCGCGATGCTGCTTCAACACCGACACGTTTTGCTCCTCAAGCAGCTGCGAGCGCGGGATTTTCTCCTGTAAGTCCCGAATAGACAGCTTGCCATGATGTTCGCGCGCCGAGCCGAAAATGTCGCACAAATAAACATAGTCGGCCTGCTGCAAGCTTTCGGCAAACTCACTCAAAAATGTTTGCGTCCGCGTATACGTGTGCGGCTGAAAAATAGCGACGACTTCGCGCCCCGGGTATTTTTGTCTAGCTGCTTCCAATGTCGCCATAATTTCGCGCGGATGATGCGCATAATCGTCAATTAACACTTGGCGCCCGACCGTTTTTTCGCTAAAGCGGCGCTTCACTCCTTGGAACGTTTGCAGCCGCGCAGCGATCGTGCCAGCGTCAATTCCCTCGTAATGACAAAGGGCGATGACCGCGAGCGCATTCAGCACGTTATGAGTGCCGAAGCGCGGAATGGTAAACGAGGCGAAAAACGTGTTGCGCACAAATACGTCAAACGCCGTTCCTTCTGTCGTTTTCACGATGTTGCGCGCCTGAAAATCATTTTCTTCGCCAAGCCCATAAAACAAGATCGGCACTTTGGCTTGAATATTTTGCAAATACGGATCGTCCCCACAAGCGACAATCCCTTTTTTCACTTGTTGCGCCATCTGCTGGAAAGCAGAAAAGACGTCGTCGATATTGGCAAAATAATCTGGGTGGTCGAAGTCAATGTTCGTGATAATTGCATAATCTGGAAAATAGGAGAGAAAGTGTCTTCGGTATTCACACGCTTCAAATACAAAGTATTTGCTCCCCGGCTCCCCTTTTCCCGTTCCATCTCCGATTAAATACGACGTTGGATGCGCCCCTTGCATCACATGAGCGAGCAGCCCCGTCGTCGTCGTCTTTCCGTGCGAGCCGGTCACCGCTATACTCGTAAACTTGCTTGCCAACTCACCTAAAAAGCGATGGTACCGAATGACAGGAACACTGAGCTGACGAGCGGCTTCGATTTCCTCGTGCGTGTCCGGAAATGCATTGCCGGCAATGACCGTATAACCCGGGTGAACATTATCTTTTGAAAAAGGCAAAACCGGGATTCCCCGCTCTTCAAGTGCCTTTTGTGTAAAAAACCATTTTTCTACGTCCGATCCTTGCACTGTATAGCCGAGATCATAAAGCACTTGCGCGAGCGCGCTCATCCCCGTGCCTTTAATGCCAACAAAATGGTAAACTGTCATCGCTAAGCCCTCCAACCATCGTCTCTCTGTAAGACAGTATATGATATTTATCTATTTTTGCCATTTATTTCATCCTACTGTACCAACTGTCTCATTTCCCCATTATAGCACGCCGGTCGGCAAAACACTACTGTTCGGAAGAGGAAAAACCATCCGTCTGCAACGCGCCTCTCTCCCGCCAACGCGTCCATTCTTCTTCACTCATTAGTACGTCACGCGGTTTGCTGCCGCGCGCTTCGGAAATCAGTCCTTGCTCCTCCATCATCTCGATAAGCCGGGCGGCGCGGTTGTAGCCGATGCGGAAATGGCGCTGTAAACTCGATGTGGATGCCCCACCTTGCGCAATGACAAACCGACACGCTTCGTCAAATAATTCATCATCTTCCTCACTAAACGCCGCCGTCTGCCGAAACTCGTCCGGGCTGAACATGTAGGAAGGGCCTTGTTGCGCCTTCACATACGCCGTCACCCGTTCAATTTCCTCATCAGAAATAAAACAGCCTTGCAGCCGCACCGACTTCGCCGAGCCGTTTTCCAAAAAGAGCATATCGCCGCGACCAAGCAGCCGCTCGGCTCCATTCGCATCCAAAATCGTACGCGAATCAATTTGAGAAGAGACGGAAAAAGCAATGCGCGTTGGAATGTTCGCCTTGATCAAACCGGTGATGACATCAACCGACGGCCGCTGGGTAGCGATCAATAAGTGAATGCCACATGCCCGTGCTTTTTGTGCCAACCGGCAAATCGATTCTTCGACATCGGCTGGGGCGGCCATCATTAAATCGGCCAACTCATCAATGACAATCACGATGTATGGAAGGATCGGTTCACCGCTGCCTTGGGCACGGAGATAAGCATTATACTTTTCAATGTCACGCACGCCCGCATGAACAAATAGCTCATACCGCCGCTCCATTTCGCGAACCGCCCATTTGAGCGCCCCGGCGGCCGCCTTCGCCTCCGTAATGACCGGGCTGAGCAAATGCGGCAAGCCGTTGTACGGTGCCAATTCGACCATTTTCGGGTCGATAAGCAGCCATTTTACCTCATGCGGAGCGGCTTTATACAACATGCTGACGAGCATTGCGTTCATGCACACGCTTTTCCCTGACCCGGTCGCTCCAGCGATGAGTCCATGCGGCATTTTTTTGATGTCCGTCACAACCGGCGCTCCGCTAATATCAAGACCGAGTGCGACCGTGAGCGGAGAACAGTGCTCGCGAAACGCGCTGCTGTCTAAAATCTCCCGCAGCTGCACCGGGCGGCTCGACGGGTTGGGCACTTCGATACCGATCGTTCGTTTTCCCGGAATCGGCGCTTCAATCCGAATATCTCTCGCCGCCAAGCTTAGTTTGATATCATCCGTCAAACTTGTAATCTTGCTCACTTTCACCCCTAAATCGGGCTGCACTTCAAACTGCGTGACTGTCGGGCCTTGTGTGGCGTGAACGACTTTAGCGCCAATATGGAAACTTTCAAACGTCTGATCCAAACGGGCGCATTGTTCGTGAATCCATTGTTCATCGCAGGCCGCTGCCTCCCCCGGCGGCTGAAGGAGCGACAACGGCGGCAGCGAATAGCCGCTCGAGCGACGGGCCGCTCTTTCTTCCAGCTTGCGCCGATCTTGCTTTAGCATCATGACGTTGTACGGAATGCGCATTCGTTCCGGACGATGGCGATCAGCCGCCCGTCTGTTTTCACTAGCCGGTGCCGAAGAGGAAAGCGGTCTTCTCTCAGCCTCTTTAGAAGTCCCCCGTGCATTCCTGTTGCCGCTCTCCGTCGGCAGCTCTTGCATTTCCTTTTGTCCATCGTCGCGGTCATCCGGTTGAGTTAATCTGTTTTCATGCACTCGCGTCGCTGACCGTCCGTTTTCATGTTCATCTCCGCCTTCACGGGAGCCGCTCTCGGGTTCAACGACGGATGCGGCCTGACAAAGCGACGCATGCGCCTGTTCCTCTTTCATTTCAGGAGCCGCCGGTTCACCGCTCGTCGGCACGGCCGCAGACATCGCCTCCGGGACTTCCTTTTCTTCCGAGACGGGCGCTTCTGTCCATGTCGTCCCTTTCATTGCTGCCTGCCCCGCTTCTGCTTTCCCTTCGCAATCGTCATCCCCTGCCGAAATGCCTTCTATCTGCTCTTCTGCTTCTTTTGCTATTTCAGTGAATGCCGATTCGCCAAGAGCAGGGGCTTCCTCGACAAGTTCAACGGACGGATCCTTCGCTTCCGCTGCCGTCTCCGTGAATGATGGTTCGTCGAGCACGGACTCTTCCGCGATAGGATCAGCCGATGGCTCCTTCGCTTCTACTGCCGTTTGGGTGAATGCCGGTTCACCAAGGACGAGCGATTCTTCGACAAGCTCAACAGGCTGCTCCTCTGCTTCTGCCGCCATCTCGGTGATTGCCGGCTCGCCAAGGGCGAGCTCTCCCTCATCAGACTCAACGGATGGCCCCTTCGCTTCCGCCTCTGTTTCCATCAATGCCGATTCGTCAAGGACAGGCGTGCCCTCGGCAGGCTCAATGGACGGTTTCTCTGCTTCTGCCGCTGTCTGCGCCAATGCCGATTCGTCAAGGACAGATGATTCCTCGACAGCCTCAACAGGCAGCCTCTCTGCTTCTGCCGCTGTCTCGGTGAACGGCGCTTTGCGAAGCTCATTTTCTCCCTCGCTGATTTCATTCATCCGTTTTTCTGCGCCCGGCGTTGCGATCTGTACGGTTGCGGCATCGACTTGAGTCTCTTTTTCTGTCTGCCGGTCGGCCGCTGCTCCCCCCTTCGCGCTGTGAGTCGTTTGTTCCAACGTCCCCTGCGGCGCCGCGGTATTAATGAAATCAGATGAGCGAGACGACAGAGCTTGTTCACTTGGCAAGCTGCTCGCTTGTCCATCGACGGACAAGCCCTCAGGACGTTGCTTCGCTTTTTCTGCCGTTCGCCTAGCGGCAATGATTCCTTGTTCTGTCAGTCGTTGCCGCTGTTCCCTATTGTTATGGTACCCAAAAATAGGAGACGGCACGTCGGACGGACGGAACGGCTTTTTTTCTGACGTTTCTCTCACTGTATCGACAGATGGGCGACGTGGGGGCTTCAGCCTGCTTTCCTCGTCGACTATTTGCCTTGTCGTCTTCTTAGTCTCTAAGGAATGGTCATCTGGAATGAGCGGAAACCGGAAACGGCCTTGCGGGTACTGGTACACGACTTTCGCCTCGGCGCGTTCCGGCCTGTGGTCTAGTCGTTCTCTGTTGGTTGGTCGTTCGTGTTCCTCCTCATCTGTAAAAAAACGAAGCCATCGTTTCCAAAATTTCATTGATCGTTCCACTCTTTCTATTCATTCAGTGTCGGAAAAAACGTCACTGGAGTCAGTTCCAGTGACGTTCAAGCTGAATATCGCCCAGCTCTCCCATATTGACTCGTTAAAACGTGAACGGTTGTCCCACTTCATATTCATCGGAGAGCACAAGAATCCCTTTTTCTTGCGGGGCGTTTGGCAATCCGAGTTCGCGTGCCGAGCAAATCATGCCGCGCGAGGTGACGCCGCGCAGCTCACTTTCTTGAATGACGAGCCCGCTTGGCATGACCGCGCCGATTTTCGCGACAACGACTTTTTGCCCTGCAGCAACGTTCGGCGCCCCGCAGACGATTTGCAACACTTCGTTGCCGACATCGACTTGACAGATACTCAGTTTATCGGCGTTCGGGTGTTTTTCCTTTTCCTTTACATATCCAACAACGAATTTTGGCGACAAATCGGCTTCAATCCGCTCTTCATAGCCGTTTTTCGCCAAAATGTCATTCACGACATTGACCAGTTCTTCATTCACTTCAAGCGGACCGCTGCCAGAAAACGGATAATACGAAGAAGCGGAAAAAATATTATAGCCGACCGTCTCGCCTGTCCGTTCAGAAATGATGCGGACAACATCCCCTTGCTTTGTAAACACTCGCTCCTCAGCCGCCACCGGCTTTAGCGATACTAGCAATACATCACCGAGCCCTTCCCGATTGTAAAACACGTTCATCGCTTAACTCCTCCTTGTGCGCTACGTTCTCCGTTTTTTTCCTAAAATGAAGATCGGTTCAAGTTTGCCGTTTTCATATAAAAAGGACAATGCCGTAATCGGCACGCGGCCATTGGCAAAAAAGCTCATCGTCATTTGCGCCAACACATCATAGCCAATGTCATTGCGCAAATCAGCAAGAATGAGCACGTCTTGATGAGGAACGGCTATCGCCATCGTTCCTTCCATGCGTGTATGCATTTCGGCCAAAAACGCATCGTTTAAAATTCGGCTCGCATCATAGCCGTCGTTCGTGTTGACAAAATAAAACACGTTGTCGGCAACGCGGTCTTCTTTCACCGGCGTCGGCAGCGAACGGACGTTAAAGCGGGCGATTTCCTTCACCCGCTCGCGGTTCCATTTTTCCTTTTCCATCATTTGTTCATCAATCAAGCGATAGGTTTTACCTAAATCAAGCGCGTAGTAAATGCGCGTTTCGGCCGTATGATCATCGTGCAAAAGCGGAACGCCTTCTTTCGTTTCAGTCGGAAACGACGTCGACCGGATCACGGGATAAATGTTCCGTTCGTTTCCGGAAAGCGTTGCTGTTTCTTCCATTGTTTTCAGTGTCTCTTCTACGTAATAAATAATTTCGCGCACCGCTTCGTCTTTTTGTTCGTGCCACTTGGCGATCACGCCGGGAAGCGAGATCGTAACCCCTTTTTTCGTGCGGTGATCTTCGATTCGCATCGTATCATGTTTGGCATCAAAGTGAAACGTCCAATGCGGATGGGCGTTGAGACGTTCCTTGATCGTCTCATACATTTGCCGGCTGTTCATCAATCTGCCTCCTTGTTTTTATGGCGTCGCCAGCTGTCCTCCTTTATCATACCGTGAACGGGCCATTTTGACAAAACAATTCGTATTGGCCGACCAACAGCTGAACGATGTGGGAAAACATCGCTGCACGGTCGATGCGCCCGTTCGTAAACACACCGACCGCCCCCTCTTTGGTGCGGATGTTCCGCCGCCCTGTATATTCCTCCATTAGTTCACCGAGCTCGCGACCCGCCTCAAGCCCGGCGCCGATGTCTGGCGGCAAGGCGAGACGCGCACCACCGGCAGCGACAGTAATGCCGTTTCGGTCAACGAGCGCTCCCCAGTTACAAAGCCACCATTGCCCGTCCATGTTCATGACGCCGCCCTCAAGCCCGATGCCGATCTCCGCCTCGGCGGCTTCAAGCGCCCGCTTGGCGCGCTGAATCGCCCCACGCCGCGTTTCCTCGTCCGAAAGCGGCTGAGCGGAGACGCCTGATGGCACATCAATCGGAACAATGCGCCATTGCGATCCTCCGAACACCGCACGAACGGCGGCCACTTTCGCTTCGTTTTTTGTTCCGACTGCGATTGTCTTCATTGCTCATCCTCCTTGGCATGGAAAAGGAGAAGCTACCGCTTCTCCCCTTATCTTGTTCAGCTTTCGCCATCGTGTTGCTTCTTTGCCGCCATTCGCTTTTGATCAGCTGTTGGCGCGAATCGCTTCGACCGTCGCCCGGTCGCATCGTTTCACAAGCTCGACGATCAATTGTTTGGCCGCCGCATAATCGTCGACATGAATGATCGACGCATGCGTATGAATATAGCGAGCGCAAAGGCCAATCACTGCCGACGGCACACCGCGGTTCGCGATATGGACTCTGCCGGCGTCCGTTCCTCCGGCTGGAGAAATGAAAAATTGATATGGCACACCAAGCGATTCCGCCGTATCGAGCACGAACTCGCGCATGCCGCGGTGCGTCACCATCGTCCGGTCGTACAAACGGAGGAGCGCCCCTTTGCCGATATGGCCAAACGCCTGTTTATCGCCAGACATATCGTTCGCCGGACTTGCTTCAAGGGCGAAAAAGATATCCGGATTAATCATCGTTGCCGCCGTCTGCGCCCCGCGCAGCCCGACTTCCTCTTGGACCGTCGCTCCGGCATACAACACGTTTGGCACGGTTTCGTCTTTCAGCTCTTTTAACAGCTCAATGGCAAGCCCGCAGCCAAACCGGTTGTCCCACGCTTTGGCCATCACCGTTTTCCCGTTTGCAAGCGGAGTGAACGGGCTGACCGGCACGATCGGCTGGCCTGGACGAATACCGATCCGTTCAGCGTCCTCACGGCTTTCCGCGCCGATGTCAATGAGCATATGTTTGAGTTCCATCGGTTTGTTGCGCTGCTCCTCATTGAGCAAATGCGGCGGAGTCGAGCCGATGACGCCAATGACCGGCCCGTCGTCCGTGATAATTTGCACGCGCTGGGCGAGCAGGACTTGATTCCACCAGCTACCGAGCGTTTGAAAGCGAATCATGCCGTTATCGGTAATCGCCGTTACCATAAATCCGACCTCGTCCATATGGCCAGCGACCATCACCGTTGGACCTGTCTCATCGCCACGCTTGACGCCGAAAATGCTGCCGAGACGGTCTTGCACGATCTCATCGGCGTATTTGGCGAGCTCTTTGCGCATAAACTGCCGCACCGCGTGCTCATGGCCTGGCGCCCCTGGCAGTTCGGTCAACGTTTGAAACAGTTGCAGCGTTTCTACGTTCATCACGGTTCTCCCTTTCTTTTCATTCATTGCCTTCTGTTTTTCCGCTCTGCTTACATCTTCCGTCAAAATCGGCTATACTAATCCGTATCAAGGCAAAAGGAGGAACAAACGCATGGCTTGGAAAAAATGGCTTGTTGGCGTTGCCGTCGGTGCCGCTGCTGTCTGCGCCATCCGCGCCGCGTCACGGCCCGCACTTCTCACCCCGGAAAAAGCGCTGGCGATGGCGAAGCAATCGCTCAGCGGGACGCGCCCGATCCGTGGTTCATGGATTCAATCCGCTCCGGAGCGCTATGAGAAAAACGGGTTGACATACACCGTCTACCGCGGCGGCATTTGCCGTGATGACAGGGATGACGAGTTTTGGGTGAACGCGTACACCGGCACCATCGTCGACACGAAACCGCTATAGCGTCGGCCGGTTTCGCTTCACTTGCTCTGCGATCGTTCCGTCTTCCCGCCATTTGACAGCGCGGTAATAGGCATCATGATAAAACGTAAACCAAGCGTTCCGCTCGATGCCGTACGGAAGCCACCGCTGTTTGGCGAAAATCGAGTCCATCGGGTAATCATCATACGCCATCACCCAAAGGACGTTTTGATGCGCATGTGTGCCGAGCAAATCGCCGAGGTGGATGGCCATCTCCCCATCCGATTCGATCAACACAATCGCATGGCCGGCGCTATGACCGCCGGTATGTATGAGGCGGATACCGGAGACGACTTCCGTTTCTTTCGTAAACGGAATGACCTGTTCAGCAATCGGCTCCCAGTTTTCTTTCCAATACGTATTGCGCGAGCGGATGTTTGGAGCGCGCATTTCCTCCCACTCCACGTCCGAAGTGATGATCGCTGCGCGCGGAAACGCCGGCACAAGCCGCCCGTCTTCCCAAACCGTCAACCCGCACGCATGGTCAAAATGAAGATGGGTCATGATGACGATGTCAATATCGCCGCGCGTCAGCCCCAGCGCAGCGAGCGACTCGTCAAGCGACGATTCCTCGGTGACGCCGAAATTGCGCTTTTGTTTATCGGTCAGTTTGCCGTTGCCGATGCCGGATTCAATGAGCAGACGTTTGCCGCCAGCCTCCACCAAAATGGGATCCGTGCGCAGCTCAATTTGGTTTTGGTCATTCGGCGGATATTTTTTCGACCAAAGCGGTTTCGGAACGACACCGAACATCGCCCCGCCGTCAAGATGAGTAACGCCTCCGTTCAACCATGTCAATGTCACTTGTCCAACTTGTAATTGTTCCATGTTCCTCTCCCCCCTTATTCATTAGTGTACCATTTTCTTCATCGGCCGGAAAGGATGGAACGCTCTCCCATCGACGTTTACGCTTAGAAGTGGGAGGTTCTTAGGAATACCCGCCTCACAGCCGGCTGTCAGCCAAGCCATCCCCGTGCGTCCGGAAGTTGGTGAAGGCACGGATGCATCCTCCACTTATGCTCACGAGGAAACGTGGTGAGACCGGTTCAGAGCACTAAAAAACCCGACCAAACCGGTCGGGCCGTTATGACTGCTGTGGCGGACGAAGCGCCTCGCAGCGGTAAATGCGGTTGCCTTTTGCTGAAAATTTTTCTTCGTACTCGGTCATGACGTTGCCGACAATATCGCTCCGATGCAAATCCAATTGGACCGCCGCGAGCACAAACCCATATTGTGACAGGCTGACAAGCGAATACTCAAAAAACGACTGATTGTCCGTTTTTAAATGAATGTCCCCGTCCGCGGACAAAATGCGATCATAAAGCGCCAAAAAATCCCGATAGGTCAGCCGCCGTTTCTCATGCCGCTTTTTCGGCCACGGGTCGGAAAAGTTCAAGTAAATACGCGCGATTTCTCCGTCAGCAAAAAATGAGGTGAGATCTTTCGCGTTGGCATTGAGCAACCGCACGTTTGGCAGCTCGCTCTCGATCAGCTTATCCAGCGCCGACACGAGCACGCTCGGATACAACTCAATGCCGATAAAATTGACGTCGGGATGCAGCTTCGCCATTTCGGTAATAAATTTTCCTTTTCCAGTGCCGATTTCAATATGGATCGGCCGGTCATTGCCAAACAGCTCATGCCAACGCCCGCGCCTCGCTTCCGGGTCAGGGATGACATACTGAGGGTAAGCGGCGATTTTGTCTTTCGCCCATGGTTTGTTGCGCAAACGCATATTGACACCTCTGTCTCGTTTCCGTTTGTTGTTTTGATGCTACCTTGTTAGTATAACCGCGCTTGAAGAAGCAAACGCCTAGGCATAAACACCGTTAGGCCCGGGCATATTAAAACCGTACAGCTTCGCTAAAGGATGGTGAACGGCATGCCGCTCGACCATAACCATCAATTGACCGTGCTCCGCGATATTTTGTCTGAACACCAACTTGATTGTTGCGGAACGGTTTCCGAATGTGAACAAATCGAACGGCTTGTCAAATCGCTGCTCGCCAACAATGAGGTGAGCGCGAATGTCAAGCAAATTCTCCCGAACATTTACGCCTATGGCCAAGGCGGAAAATATAGCCCCGATTTAAACGCCCATATTTCCGCGCATCAAAGCCAGCTCGCCGATTGGGTGAACGAGCTGTCATAAACAGCGCGGCTAAGACTGGTCAAACATGAGAGGCCGTGAAACGTTGCCAGCGTTCTGTTTTCTTTTTCGAAGACCGTTTCGGCAACGTTCAACGGCTTACTGTTCGGCTATAATGTACTGCAATAATTGCAACGATTGTTCCCTTTCTTTTTGACTGTCCTTCCCTTTCGGCCAAAACAGTGAATGCAATGTATGGGCGATGGCATACCATTTCAGACGGAGGGCAAGTCCCTCCGTCCATGCCAATCCATACTGATGAAGCCACACTTCCCACTCAGCGCGCGGAATGTATAAATGAAGCAACATGCCGATGTCAATGGCCGGATCCGCAATAACAGCTCCATCCCAATCGATCAAGTACAATGTGCCGTCATCAGCAAGCAGCCAATTGTTATGGTTAATGTCACAGTGGCAAACGACGTGCTGATCATCAGGCAAGAACGATACATGTTGCCTAAGCCAGCTAAGCGCTTCACGAACGGCCGCAGCGCCGATCGGATGACGTCGTTGCCGCTCGGTGAGCGCAGCGAGCATCTTCTCGGGATGCAGCGGCGTTTTGCCGAGCCGCTTAAGCATCGTCACCAGCTCTTTGGAGCCATGAATTTTCCGCAACAACGCCGCCACCTGTTCGCTTCCCATCTCATGCGGCTTCAGCTCCCGGCCGTTCAGCCACTGCTGGGCCGTAAACACATCGCCATTTTCCATCCGTTTCGTCCAGACGAGCTTCGGGACGATCCCTTCCGCCGACAATACGGCAAGAAACGGGGAAGAGTTCCGTTTCAAAAACAGTTTCTTCCCTTCATATTCGGCAAAATACGCATCCCCTGTTGCACCGCCGGCCGGAGTGATCTCCCACTCCTTACCTAGTAACTGTTCCAAAGCATGTTCACCTGCGACTTAAAAAATAGAAAACGTGTCCGTTTGCTTCTTCTTGTGCACAAATAAAAAGGACGGCCGTGCCGCGTCCTTCTTCCGTCCGTCTTACTTGTATTATACTGAAATACCGCCCCGGCATGCAAACATTTTTCTTACCAAGACACTTGCATAAAACTGCCAAAGTCTGCACAGCAAAACAAAAGGGAAGGAGTTTTCCCATTGGGATTCCGCTCATCCCGCATTTTCATCGGCATTCATCGCTTCTGTTCTGACAAGCACCCATGTACCGATACCGTCAAGGTCAACAACATGGCGCACCCGTCGGAGCGGAATCGTCCCGCTTTGCTCTCCGTCGCAGACGACGTCCCATTCTTCTTGATCGGGAAGAACAATTGTCTCCGATTTCTCTTCATGATGGTGAATGACAATGATGTCCCCCCACGGCCCGTAGACGGCGACATCGCGCAGCCAATAAGCGATCACTGACGGCGGGGTTGGTTCAAGAAACTCGAAATGGCGCAACACCTCCGCCTCTGTCGCGAGGCGAAACGCACCGTGCGCCCGACGAAGAGCGATCAGCCCTTGAACATAGCGAACGTCGTTTTCATAGCGGCTTTTCTGCTCCCAATCGATCCAATTCACCTCATCAGGTGCCTGATAGCTGTTGCCATCTCCCCCTTTTGTCCGATAAAACTCCTGACCGCTATGCAAAAATGGAATCCCTTGCGCCAATAGAACGATCGCCGTGGCGAGCTTTTGCCGTTTGCGCCTAATCGCTTCTGATTCGTAGCCGTTCGCAACTTCCATCTTATCCCAAAAAGTATGATTATCATGACATTCTACATAGTTCAACGATTGGAGTGGATGACAAAACAGCCCGCCTAACGCCCGCAAGCTGCCGGCGATGACCGTTTTCGCCTGTTCGCGCCCGCTTGCATCGCCGAGTGCAAAGCCGCGGCTTGGCAAATGGAACGTGCTTCCTTTGATCGTATCGCGGAACCGATCATTGAAATAGGCAATGCGCGGCAACTTCCAAGCGTTGGCCATCGTCGCTTTTTGCTCTGGCGCAAGCGGTGTCGGCAAGTCCCAACCTTCCCCATACACGAGAATCGATGGATCGATTGCATCGAGAGCGTCACGCACGACTTTCATCGTCTCTATATCATGCACACCCATCAAATCGAAACGAAATCCATTAATGCCGTACTCTTTCGCCCAAAAGATGACCGAATCGACGATCCACCGACGGGCCATCCGCCGCTCAGAAGCGATGTCGTTGCCGACGCCGGTGCCGTTGGCTGGCTGGCCATACGCATCATAGCGGAAATAATACCCGGGAACAAGCTTCTCCAGTGATGACTGCTCCCGATCGTAGACATGGTTATATACCGCATCCATGACAACACGCAAACCATTTTCGTGCAGCGTTCGAATCATTTGTTTTAATTCAACAATGCGCGCGTAAGGATCGGTCGGATCGGTTGCATAACTTCCTTCCGGTGCATATAGATGAAGTGGATTGTATCCCCAGTTATACGAGGCTGACGGATCGCGTTCATCAACTCCAGCAAAATCGGTAAACGGCATAATCTGCACATGGGTGACACCCAGCTCTTTTAAATAGGAAAGCCCGGTCGATGTTCCGTTCGGCCCACTTGTATTCGCTTCCGACAACCCAAGATACTTCCCTTTATGGGCGGCACCGCTGTCGGGGTGGCTCGTAAAATCACGGATGCTTAATTCGTAAATAATGGCGTCAGTCGGTGATGTGAGCGGCGGCAACGGACGAGCGGATGGTGCGAGCTTCGTCTTTTCCCAGTCGATGATCACGCCATACTCACCATTGATGGAAACAGCGGTCGCATATGGATCCACTGCCTCGCGCCATACGCGGTTAATGCAGGCAACATACGTATAATACGTTCGTTCCCAGTCGCCGGGTACGACCGCCGACCATACACCGCGCTCCCCTCGCTCAAGTGGCACATAGCGGGCATCACCGCTATCCGGATGGATCAACTTGACGTTGACGGCGGTTGCCGTCGGTGCCCAGACGCGGAACACCGTTTGCTCCTTCGTGTAGTCCACTCCTAGCTTTCCTTCGTAAAAAAATTGATCATCGAACGCCGGCGTCCGCACGACAGCACCGATTTGCACATCGGTTCTCTCCCCCGAACGGGCACGAACCCAATAGGTCGCCCCAAACTCGAACGCAGACGCAAATCGACATACATATTTCACCATATCGCCTAAGTCCTCGAGCTGCTGCACGGAAAGCGGAATTTCCTCTCCGCTCGGTGCCACCATCGTAAATGGCGCCATCTCGTCAGGGCAACACGACTTCGGTACAAGCACGGTCAATTGATCCATCTCGTCCAAATAGGCGACAAACGTTCGGTTAATATGAAGCATATTGGCTCACCCCCTTTGTGGCCTCCCGTTACTACTATCATACGCAAAAGAAAAAGGGCGGTGCCAAAAAATCGGCCGGTTCGCCCCATCGATGCACAGATGCTTTTATTGTTGCCATTCTTCGTTGTAAATATTCCCATCAAGGCGGGGGCTGTAAAAACTGGCGCAGTGGCCAAGCAACGCCTCAGCCGCCTTCAACTGCTGATGCCGAAGCGGAAGGGCTGAGCGGCGCAAGCGGGAAAACCATTGTTCATAATTTCGTTTATCAATATAGTGAACAAAAGGAAAAAGATTGCTATGGTCAATGTAGCCATAGCGGTTTAACAGCACAAGATGAATCGGCCAATCGATTTGATGTTTTTGGAAAATATCAGAAACGACTTGCCCTGTCCGGCGCAGCGACACGACCGGGTTCACCCGCTTAACCTCTTTCATTCCGGCCCGCTCCGTCCAAAACCGGTCTGCGGATACGATCACAATATTGTCCGGACTTCCCTCGACAAAGGCGATGCACCAAGCCGCCGTCGGCGTCAGGATGACCGTCTCGAGCTCGACCTGCGCCTTACCGGCCATAACGACCGGCTGGTAAAAACATAAATACGTATCCGGAAACCGCTGCAAAAAATACTTCAACGTTTCATCGCGATACAGCTCGTCGTCAAGCGGAGAAACGTACATCATCGTCGAACTGGCCCATTTCAGCTGAAGCTGAAACAATTCGTCAAGAAATTGACGCTTCAGCTCCTCAACGGTGGCCGCACGGTTGACCATCGCAATAGCGGCTGGCGCCTCTTCTTCCTCTTCCAATGCCGTGTCGCGCCGCCACCGCTTTACGAGCCGTTCCCACCATGATGGTTCGTTAAGCAAAAAATCCCACGTCTCTTCCGTGCCCGTTTGAACGCTCATGCCAGCATCGTGTGCCGCTTCCCACCGTGCTTTCGCCTGTTCCCACTGCCGTTGTTTCAGCCGGATAAATTCCGGCACATAATAATACACATCCGTTTCATAGCGGGAGATACAATCCCGCATTTTCACAAGCTGTCCCATACCCTCACCTACTATTGGTTGCCCTCCGCCGGTGCACCCAGCAGCGGAAACGAGGCGATCACTTCATATTTTGGCGTCTGGTGCATATTTGTCCGGTATAGCACAATCTCCGGCACCGAAAACACCGCCGAAGCCGCCGGAAGCATACCGAGCATTTCCGGCTTAAACGGCTCGGCGCCTTGCCATTTGCGAGCGATCGTAATATGCGGGGCAAACGGCCGCCGGTCGAGAGAAAAACCGAGCGTTAAGCAAGCCTCATACACATCGCGCCGCAGCGCATTGAGCGTTTCCTCCGCTTTGACTCCTTGCCAAAAAATGCGGGGCGCTGTGCGCTCTCCGAACGTTCCGAGCCCGTCAAGTTGAAGGGAAAACGGAGCGTAGCGGGCTGCGGCTGCCGCTACCTTTTCACATAGCAGGTCCATTTTCTGTGGCGGCACATCCCCTAAAAATGCAAGGGTAATATGGTAGTCTTGTTCATGCACCCATGTACGGAACGGAAGCGATGATGCCATATCGCCCGCAAAACGGGCAATCGCTTGTTTCGTCTCCGCTGTCAGCGGAACGGCAATAAAATAATGGTTGCGTTTCATCCTCTCTCACCTGCCGATTGGTCGTCTCGTTCTAGTTTGGCAAGCCAAAGCAATACGAACACGCCAGCGAGCGTGCAAGCGCCAAAAAACAAATAAACCGTGCCAATGTGCCACCGCTCAAGCAAATACCCGCCCAAAAGCGTGCAAAACCAAGCGCCAAGGCCGTTGCTGACTGCCGAGTAAAGGGACACCGCCGTCACCTGCACCCGCTCTGGCACCAAGCGACGCGCATATTGGAGCGCGGTCGGAATCGACAGTCCAACGGAGCAGCCTTGCACGATCGTTGTCATATAGACAAACCAAAGCGGTGGATCGGCGGCATATGACAGCCAGCGGACCGCCGATATTAGCGCCGCCAAAATAAGTAGGCGCGCCATGCCAAACCGGCGGATGAGCCGATCCGTCGCTTTCATAAACGGCGCCTCACTTCCGGCAGCAAGCAAAAAGGCGAAGCCGACGCCAGTCAGCGTACCGCCGAGTTCATGAATCAACAGCCCGAAATACGAATTGTTGGCCAAAATCGGACCGAACAACAAAAACGCGGCCGTCAACAACAGTCGAAACGGGCGGAGCGAAAGCAGTCCGCCGATGTCACGCCACGTCAACCTCCCTGTCGACACCGCCGTCCGGTAGCGCGGCAGGCGAGCAGTCAACGCGGCTGCAGCTAACATCGCAAGCGAAAACGCATAAAAAATGACCGCAAAGGCGATACGTTCGGATAGCCATCCGACGACAAACACCGCCACAGCAAAGCCGATCGATCCCCATAACCGAATGGAGCCGTAGTTTCCGCCCTGTTCGTGGACATGGCGAAGGGCGAGGCTGTCCGAAATCGGAACGACAGCGCTCTGCGCCGCCGAAAGCAGCACCGTCAACGCAACAAAGGCTTCGTAACTGCCGGCGAATGAATACATGAGTCCGAACAACGCCGTCAAAACGAGCGTGATCATTAATATCCCGACCGGTTTGCGCGTATAGTCAGTCACCATGCCCCAAAGCGGTTGGGCGGCCATCGTCACGATCGGGGTGAGCGACATAATCCAACCGATGGCCGTCCCCGACAGGCGCGCTTCTTCCTGCAAATAGACAGACAAAAGCGGAGACAGCGCCCCAATGGCAAAAAAGATCAGAAAATAAAAGAGCGGAAACACCGTTTTTCGCGCCGCTGCTTCCCGTTTTAAGGCTGCTTCCATCCCGTTCTCCCCTTTCCTTGTCACAACATTGCTGTCTTGTGGGGCAACCATTCTATTTCTTAAGCCGTTCCGAAGCAGCGGTTTATTTGGCCAGCTCATAGATCGCCTGAGCGTAAATGGCAGTCGCTTTCGCTAAATCGTCAATCTCGACATATTCATCTTTTTGATGGGCGACATCAGGGCGGCCAGGAAACAAAGCACCGAACGCCACCCCGGCGGTCAACGAGCGGGCATACGTGCCGCCGCCAATCGCCAACAGCCGACCAGGCTCACCGGTTTGTTCTTCATAGATGCGTTGAAGCGTGCGGATCCACTCATGATCCGGATCGACGTAATGCGGTTTCGTATCATGGAAACGCCCGAGCGTCAGGCCGCGTTCAACAGCCACGTTGGACAACGTTTGACGGATCGTTTCCCCGTCGGCCGTCACCGGATAGCGAATGTTCAACCCGATGGTCCCGCCCTGCGCACGGTCGTATGACAACACGCCGACATTCACGGTCAGCTCACCGCTCCGCTCATCCCGATACGCCAGACCGAGCTTCCGTCCGCGCGTGTCGCCGAAAAACGAGGACGCCACAAACTGGACAAACGGCCGGCTACCGCCATCTAGCGGAAGGCTCGCTAAAAATTGCGCCAAGTAGACGCCGGCATTTTTGCCGCGCTCCGGTTCGGCGCCATGAGCAGCCACTCCTTCCAGCGTAAGCACAGCCGCTTCGCCGCTATGGCGGATGTTCCCGTTTAATCCGTGGTCACGGCAAAAGCGCTCATACCGGCTAGACCATTCCTCCAGCCCGGCTCCTTCGACAACGGCTTCGGCCGCATCAGGCACCATATTGTAACGGCGGCCTGCTTGAAACGAGCGAAGCGTCATTTCTCCCGTTTCTTCGCTCCCCGTCAGCCGATATTGCAAATCAGCGTCAATAATCCCTTTTTCCGCATAAATAATCGGAAAATCAGCGTCCGGGACAAACCCAATGTCCGGCATCTCTTCATGCTTGAAATAATGGTCGACACACCGCCAATCGCTTTCCTCATCCCCTCCGATGATGAGACGAACCCGCTTGCTCAGCGGCAGGCCGAGTTCTTTCACGATTTTCATTGCGTAAAACGCAGCGATGGTCGGCCCTTTGTCATCGATGGCCCCACGCCCGTAAATGCGGCCGTCCCTCACATGAGCGGAGAACGGATCAACCGTCCAGCCATCCCCGGGCGGCACGACGTCGATATGGCCGAGCACACCGATAAGCTTCTCCCCTTGTCCCATTTCCACATGTCCGGCAAACCCGTCGACGTTTTTGACGCGAAACCCTTCCGCTTGACCGCGGGTTAACATATAATCGAGCGCTTCTGCCACTTTCAGTCCAAACGGCGCTCCTGGCTGCGCCTCGCTGTCATCACGAACGCTCGGAATGCGGACAAGCGCTTGCACATCGCGAACTAAATCGTCTTTCCGTTTCCGTGCCTCCTCAATCCAGTTGATGTTCAACGTCATTCTCCCTTTCTTTTTATCACTCTTTGTTGCCAACGTATCATATCAAAAAAAGGTTGTCAAAATTTTTCATTTGTCACAACTTCGTTTCATTTTTGCTACAAAATGTTTAAATTTTTCGTGAATATGTGCAAACGGGTAGCATTTCCCCAGCCATTTCGTGTACAATGGTAGTAAACAGATAAAAGACATCTCTCATCTAAAAGCTGTCGGTTGTGCCATGCGAATGATGCTAAGATAGGGAGTGGTCTTTTGAAACCTTCAACACACCGGATGCTTACCCGTATTAAATCCGTGTATATGTACATTAGCGAAAAAGGAACGGTTACGACCCAAGAACTTGTTGATGAGTTCGGCACCACCCCACGAACAATCCAGCGTGACTTAAACGTGCTTATGTACAATGATCTCGTTCGCAGCCCGAGCAAGGGCAAATGGACGACCACGAACAAAAAAGTGCGTATCTCTTCTTGAGCGGTGCCAACAGGGCAAAACAGGATGAGAGATGAATGCAGAATGTCTTTTCATAACGAACGAATATTCTTCACTTTTTCATAAAAAAGGAACCGTCTCAGGTTCCTTTTTTTTCATCCGCGTCCGCCCGATATTGCTTCAGCATCTCCACCTCTTCATCTGTCAATTCCCGATACTCGCCAACCGCTAAATTCGGATCGAGAGAAAGCGGCCCCATTTGCACCCGTTTCAAATAAACGACCCGCTTGCCGACCGCTTGAAACATCCGTTTCACCTGATGAAATTTCCCTTCTGTAATTGTCACTTCGACATCGGAACGCAGGCCGGATTTCAACACGACAAGCTCGGCCGGCTTCGTCTCATAGCCGTCATCGAGCACCACACCGCGCCGAAACGCCTCCACATCGTCTTCCGTCACCTCGCCATCAATGACGGCAAAGTACGTTTTCGGCACATGTTTTTTCGGCGCCAACAGCTGATGGGCGAGCTGTCCATCATTCGTCAACAACAGAAGCCCTTCCGTGTCTTTGTCGAGCCGCCCGACTGGAAACGGGTCAAACAGCCGATCTTCCTCTTCAAGCAAATCAACGACCGTCTCTTCCACAGCGTCTTCCGTCGCTGAGATGACGCCGGGGGGCTTGTTCATCATCAAATAAATGAACTGTTTATACTCGACCGTTTCTCCCCAGACGGTCACCGTCTGCTCGTCCGGCCGCACTTTCGTTTTCGGATCATAGACAGCAGCGCCATCCACTTTCACCAAGCCGGACTTCAGCAGCTTTTTTACTTCCTTCCTCGTCCCATAGCCCATATGGGCGAGCAGCTTGTCAATGCGCAGTTCCACGAAACTCCCTCCTAAAATATTCCTCTATTTGGGCGTTTATCTAGTCCGCTTTTGCCTCCTCACCATACACTATGAGGGAAAGATACAGAAAGGAGATGTGTCGATGAACGAGTATTACTATTATGTTCCGACGTTTGACGATTACCGTCAACAGCCAGCAGGCCAGTTCTTGCCCATATGGCAATTTACCAACTGGGCGCGACGCATCGAGCAGCTCGAGCGCAATGTCGAACGGCTCAACCGGCAGCTCGAACGGGTGGACAGACGCCTCGATCGCATCGAGCGCCGACTCGGCCTTGCATAAACCGATGAGAAAGAAGGCGGATCACAAGACCGCCTTCTTCTCGTTTTGGCCATAAATCCGCCACTGCCAACGCAGATAGCGAAACCGGGAACTGATGAGCAAGAATTATGACACGGCCTTTTTCTCTTTCCGACGCCAAAAAGCAAACCGGTCGCCAAATAGCGCCACAAACAGCCCGGAGCGAATGCTGAGAAACAAGTACACCACCGCACCGGCCGCCACGCCAATCGCAGCAACGAACACCGCCTCCGCCGTTCCCTGGCGATAATCGACCCACTGCCCGACCAACGCCGCAACGACCATCACGGTCACCGACATCAACGCCGTCAAAATGGCCATAAACACCGTTCGGCGAAGGACAAAACGATAGCGATAGCGGGTGTACCGTTGAATCACCCATAAGTTGAACGCCACCGAGACGAAATACCCGGCCATCGTCGCAACAATGGCACCAACCGTCGCCCATTTCATAATCAACAGTGTGTTAAGCGACAGTTTCACAAGCAGGCCGGCCGCTAAACTAATGACCGTAAACCGCTGCTGGTTAATGCCTTGCATAATCGCGGACGTCACGGAAAATAACGCGTACAAAATCGCCGCTGGGGCGTACCAACGCAACACTTGCTCACCGAGCGGGTCATAGCTGTAAAACGAGCTGTACATCGGACCAGCGAGCACCGCCATGCCGATCACCGCTGGCATCGTTAAAAACATCAGCACTTGGAACGTCTGGTTCAAATATTGCCGCATGGCCCTCCGGTTTTGTTCAACATGTGCTTTCGTGATCGTCGGAATGAGCGCCAAGCTGAACGAGGTCGCCAACGTCACCGGGATGATGACGAGCTTTTGCGCCCACATATTGAACACCGAATATGCGTGTTCCGATATTTTTCCCAACCCTGCGGCAGCCATCGCGTGGTTGAACGTAAACTGATCGATGAGCTGATAAAGCGACATCGATAAGCCGACAAAGACGAACGGAATCGAAGAAAGGAGCAACTCCTTATACATCGCCGGGAGCGACACGCTCACTTCGCCGCGGTCGCGCTCGAGCAAGGAGCGCAAATACGGACGCCGCTTCCACCAATACACAACGAGCACCAACAACCCGCCGGCGGCGCCGACAAACGCGGCAAACGTCGCTGCACTCACGGCGGTGACGATCGAGCCGTCCCACATACGTAAAATGACATAACAAGCCCCAAGCAAAAAGGCAATGCGCACAACTTGTTCGACGACTTGCGACAACGCTGTCGGCCCCATCGATTCGTGTCCTTGGAAAAAGCCGCGGATCAAGCTCATCATCGGCACGATGATGAGCGCAAAACTGACCGCGCGAATGACAGCGACAACGTCATCGACCGAGTTGACGTTCGTTTCTGCATCGATCACATGTGGAGCCAAAATGGGCGCGAGCCCGTACAAGATGAGCCATGAGGCAATACCGCTCACCAACATAAGCACGAGGCCGGAGCGAAAGAGCGTATAGCCGACGCGGTATTCCTCAAGGGCATTGTATTTTGACACAAATTTCGATACGGCGACCGGCAGCCCGGCCGTCGCCAAACTTAAAAAAATTTGGTAAGGCACATAGCCGTATCCGTACAGCGCCCCACCCCGCTCACCGACAAGGTGATAAAACGGAATGACGTAAAACAAGCCGAGAAGGCGGGAAATCATCACACCAGCAGTTAAAATAAATGTGCCGCGCAGCAATTTCGATGTTGACATATGATCCCTTCCCTAACCGTGGACGTTGAAAATCGCAACATTCCTATTTTATCATAGTTGGCAACGGAACGAAAAACATTGTCTGCTTGTAGACAACGAAAGGATGGAATCCATATGGGATATGACGTCATCATCATCGGCGGCGGCCCGTCCGGGCTCATGGCGGCGATCGCTGCTGGGGAACAAGGAGCGAACGTACTGCTGTTGGAAAAAGGAACAAAGCTCGGGCGCAAGCTTGCCATCTCCGGCGGTGGGCGCTGCAATGTCACGAACCGGCTGCCGATCGATGAAATCGTCCGCCACATTCCCGGCAACGGCCGCTTTTTATACAGCGCCTTTTCCGTATTTAACAATGAAGATATCATCCGCTTTTTCGAACGGCTTGGCGTGCCGCTGAAAGAAGAAGACCATGGCCGCATGTTTCCCAAAAGCGACAGCGCCCAATCCGTCGTAACAGCACTCGTGAACGAACTCGGCCGGCTTAAAGTCGATATCCGGCTTGAGGCGCCGGTTGAGGATGTTCTGTATGAGCACGGAAAAACGGTCGGCGTCAAGCTAAAAAGCGGGGAGACAATCGCAGCAAACGCCGTCGTTGTCGCAGTCGGGGGCAAATCCGTGCCGCAAACCGGCTCAACCGGCGATGGCTATCCTTGGGCGGAAAAAGCCGGTCATACGGTGACTGAGCTGTTTCCGACCGAAGTGCCGATCATATCGAACGAGCCGTTCATCAAAAACCGGACGCTGCAAGGACTGTCGTTGCGCGATGTGGCGCTGAGCGTCTTAAAGCCGAACGGCAAGCCGCTCATCACCCACCGAATGGACATGCTGTTTACCCATTTCGGTATTTCCGGCCCGGCCGCTCTCCGCTGCAGCCAATTTGTTGTCAAAGCGCTGAAAAAAGCTTCGGACGGCACGGTCGCCATGAGCATCGATGCGCTGCCGGATCTCACGCAAGAAGAGCTGTTTCAACGCTTAGCCAAATTATGCAAACAAGAACCGAAAAAAGCGGTAAAAAACATCGCCAAAACGGTGCTGCCGGAACGATACGCCGCCTTTTTGCTGGAGCGAAGCGGCATCGACCCGCAAGCGGCCGCCGGAACGGTGAGTCATGAAGCGCTGCGGGCGTTCGTCCGCTGTTGCAAACAGTTTACGTTTCACGTCCATGGCACGCTGTCCATCGAAAAAGCGTTCGTGACCGGAGGCGGTGTGTCAGTGAAAGAAATTGAGCCAAAAACGATGGCATCCAAATGTATGGGCGGTCTATATTTTTGCGGCGAAATTTTGGACATCCACGGCTATACGGGCGGCTACAACATCACCGCCGCCTTGGTGACCGGGCGGCTCGCCGGCATGAACGCCGCTCGCTATGCGTTGGAAGTGAAAAGCAGAGGAAGCATCGGCGCGGACAGCCGTTGATTGACGGCATACCAAACTAGGCGCAGCCGCTTTCCCACCGCCGGGGTGGACAACGGCTGACAGAAAGCTGGAAAGCCTCTTACAGACAGCTCGACCTTCCGGCTCCGCCTGCAACCGGGGCGGCCCGGCAAATTACGTCCGGTAAATGACCATGGCAGAAAAGCAATAAATTTGCTCGCCCTCTGATTCCATCGCCGCCACGCTGTATTTGACATCAATCAACTGCCCGTCTTTCAAGCGGGCTAAAAAATCATTGACGGCCGCCTCTAAATCTTTTTCATGTTCTTTGTCAAACACTTTCACTTTATACATGGCGATCGCCCTCCGTTTTTCTTTTTCCATTTCCACAAGGCAAGGGAAAGTTCCTGCCTAAGGAACGAAACGGGCTCGCCTTCTCCTTTTCACTGAGTTGACGGATCGGTAGGGCGGCACGTAACAAGCAGCGTGAAGCGAAAAAAAACGGCAGGCCGTCTTTACCGGCCATGCCGTTTTTTGTCCGTCTGCCAATCGCCCCGCCTGCCGGTTGACCGGCTAAGCGGAACCGTCACATTATTGCTTCGTCACTGTTTCCCCTTCCCACTCGAGCATGCCGCCGATCATGTTGCAGACGCGGTAGCCAAGCTCCTGCAAATAGCGGCAGACGTTTTCGCTCCGCCGCCCGGAGCGGCAGACGAAAATGTATTCTTCCTCCTTGTCGAGTTCGTCCAATCGGTTCGGAATATCGCCCATTTTGATATGTTTGGCACCTGGAATCATGCCGAGAGCGACTTCCTCGTCTTCACGCACATCGACAATGTTCAGCTTTTCGCCGCGTTCAAGCTTTTCTTTCACTTCCGCCGCGGTGATTTCCTTGATTTCTTCCATCCAAGTTCGCTCCTTTCATCCATATAAGAGGGTGGCAGCGGACTGCCCGCCCCACCCGTCTCGTTAGTTGGCGACGATATTGACGAGCTTACCAGGGACAGTGATCACCTTACGCACCGTTTTCCCTGCAAGCTGCTCTTTAATTTTTTCATCGGCGAGCGCCCGTTCTTCTAGCGCCTCTTTCGATAAGTCCGCCGGCACGTTCAGTTTCGCCCGCACTTTGCCATTGATTTGGATGACGATTTCAACGACGTCTTCGACGAGTTTCGCTTCGTCATATGTCGGCCATGGTTCATAGGCGATGGTGTCAGTATGGCCGAGCTTTTGCCAGAGCTCTTCGCCAATATGCGGGCAAACCGGCGATAAGAGCTTGACGAACCCTTCCATATATTCTTTTTTCATCTGCTCCGCTTTATACGCTTCGTTAATGAACACCATCAGCTGCGAAATGGCAGTGTTGAAGCGCAGCGCTTCGTAGTCTTCCGTCACCTTTTTCACCGTTTGATGGTAGACGCGCTCGAGCGTATCGTTCGCTGGCTCGTCAACGATGTTCGGGTTCAGTTGACCATCTTCGGTGACAAACAGGCGCCAGACGCGCTCTAAGAAACGGCGCGCTCCGTCAAGCCCTTTCGTCGACCAGGCGATCGACGCTTCAAGCGGCCCCATAAACATTTCATACAGCCGCAACGTATCCGCGCCATGGCTTTCGACGATATCATCCGGGTTGACGACATTGCCTTTCGATTTGCTCATTTTTTCATTGTTTTCGCCTAAGATCATCCCTTGGTTAAACAGCTTTTGGAACGGCTCTTTCGTCGGCACGATGCCAAGGTCGTACAACACTTTATGCCAGAAGCGAGCGTACAGCAAGTGCAAGACCGCATGCTCCGCCCCGCCGATGTAGACGTCAACCGGCAGCCATTGTTTCAACTTTTCCGGATCGGCGAGCTGTTTGTCGTTATGCGGGTCGATGTAGCGCAAATAATACCAGCAGCTTCCCGCCCATTGCGGCATCGTGTTTGTTTCACGCCGCCCTTTTTTCCCGGTTTTCGGATCGACAACATTGACCCATTCTTCGATGTTGGCGAGCGGCGATTCACCCGTTCCCGACGGTTTAATTTCATCCGTTTTCGGCAAGACAAGCGGCAATTCTTCTTCCGGCACCGTCGTCATCGTCCCATCTTCCCAATGGATGACCGGAATCGGCTCACCCCAGTAGCGTTGGCGGCTAAACAACCAGTCGCGTAGCCGGTACGACACTTTCTTTTGTCCTTTTCCGTTTTCTTCAAGCCAGGCGATCATTTTTTCGATCGCTTCTTGTTTGTTCAAGCCGTTCAAAAACTCAGAGTTGATGTGCTCCCCGTCGCCAGTGTACGGCTCGTTTTCGACATTCCCGCCGGCAACGACTTCTTTGATCGGCAAGTTGAATGTTTTCGCAAACTCGTAGTCGCGCTCATCATGCGCCGGTACAGCCATGATCGCCCCAGTGCCGTAGCCCATCAACACGTAGTCGGCGATCCAAATCGGCAGCTTGTCGCCGGTAACTGGATGGATGGCGTATGCACCAGTGAACACGCCTGTTTTTTCTTTCGCCAAGTCGGTGCGCTCGAGGTCGCTTTTGCTTTGCACTTCTTTTAAGTAAGCATCAACGGCTGGTTTTTGCTCCGGCGTTGTAATTTTCTCAACAAGCGGATGTTCCGGAGCCAACACTGCGTACGTGGCGCCAAACAGCGTATCTGGCCGCGTCGTAAATACCGTGAACGACTCGTCATGGCCGTCGACAGCAAACTCAATTTCCGCTCCTTCCGAACGGCCGATCCAGTTGCGTTGCATTTCTTTAATGCTTTCCGGCCAGTCAAGCTCCTCCAAATCTTCGAGCAGCCGGTCGGCATAGGCGGTAATTTTCAGCATCCATTGCCGCATCGGCTTGCGGATGACCGGATGCCCACCGCGCTCGCTCCGGCCGTTGATGACTTCTTCGTTCGCCAGCACGGTGCCAAGCGCCGGACACCAGTTGACCGGTACTTCGTCCATGTAGGCGAGCCCTTTTTCATACAGCTTCAAGAAAATCCATTGCGTCCATTTGTAATAGTTCGGATCAGTCGTGTTAATTTCCCGATCCCAGTCATACGAAAAACCAAGCGACTTAATTTGCCGGCGGAAGTTGTCGATGTTTTTTTGCGTAAATTCGGCCGGGTCGTTGCCGGTATCGAGCGCATATTGTTCTGCCGGCAATCCGAACGCGTCCCACCCCATCGGGTGAAGGACATTGTACCCTTGCATCCGCTTCATGCGCGCCAAAATATCAGTCGCCGTATACCCTTCCGGATGGCCGACGTGCAAGCCAGCGCCAGACGGATACGGAAACATATCCAACACGTAAAACTTCGGTTTATCGCTTTCATCCGGGGTGCGGAACGTTTTATGCTGTTCCCAATAATCCTGCCACTTTTTCTCAATTTCGCGATGGTTGAAACTCATCGTCGCACTCCTCCTCATCGATTTCTACTTTGCATCATTGACGGAAATATATATAAAAAAACCTCCCATCCCAATGAAAAGGGACGAGAGGCACAATTCCCGCGGTACCACCCTTTTTGGCGCGCCAATGGCGCACCCGCTTTGCTCCTTAACGCAGATTCACGGCAAGTGCTACGAGGCCGCGACCGCTCGCACCTGCAACTCCGAGGCGAGTTCACGAGCCGGCTTCGGTTGACTCGCACCGACCGTCAACTCTCTGCCGTCCGCCAGGCCCGTTACTGCTCCTCTTCACCGTTATTCGCTTTATCCTTCCTTTGCGTTCGAAACAACAAATTTAATTATTATTTTAAAAAATTTGTCGATCAATTGCAAGTCGAAATCTATACAGTCGCCGTCGTTTTTTTCTCGGCCTTCCCGACCGGCTTCGGCAGCCAGCGGTCGTACAACAGCGACGCGGCTACCGCTAACAACGCAAACGCAACGAGCAGCCCGATGAGCGGTTTCATTCCTAATTCATCAGCGACCCACCCGCCGATGACCGGTCCGATCATCCGTCCGACCATCGCCGTGCCGTTGACGATTCCTTGATAAAATCCAGCCTTCCCTTGTGGCGCCAGTTCGTTCACGACCGTTGGAATCACCGGCCAGACAACCATCTCAGCGATGGTGATGACCACCATTGAGGCGACAAACTCACCGAGCGAATCGGCGCCAAACAGCATGGCAAACGAAACGGCGAAAATGGCAAACCCGATCACCATTTGTCGTTTCATCCCCGGCATGAAGCGTCGAATCACCCGCGACAGCAACGGCTGCGCCAAGACGATCAACGCGCCGTTGATCGTCCAAAGCAAGCTATATTGCCGGACTGACAAATGAAACTCTCGCATATAAACGGCGATCGTCGTCGACCATTGGACATAGCCGATCCAACACAATCCATAGCCGACGCAAAGGAGAGCGAGCGCCCATCCGACGGCGCGGGATGTCGATGTTTTGACTTCTGCAGCTCGTTTTGTTTTCGGCGGGGGCAAAAGCGGGATACGCCGCAATCCGACCACGACAATCAACAAAAACGCAACATACAACAACAGATTGGCGAAAAAAACGAACGAAAAAGAATACGAAGCAACAAACCCGCCGAGCGCCGAACCGACGGCGACACCGAGGTTTTGCGCGACATACAAGGCGTTGAACGCCCGCCGTCCCCCTTCCGGCCAAATCGCCCCCGCATACGCCGATGACACCGGAAAAACGATGCCGCTGCCGATGCCAAGAAGCGCCAAAAACACCGCATAATGCGGCCAGCCGTGCCAAACGCTCAAAGCAGCCGAAGCGACCACCGTCGAACATGCCCCGACAAGAAGGGCGCGAAACCCGCCGATCCGATCAAACAAAACACCGCCGACTAAGCTGCCGATGACGCTGCCCCCTGAGTTGAGCATCAGCACCGCTCCCGCCACCGCCAGCGGTTGGCCAAGCTGTTCGTGCAAATAAATCGTATTGAGCGGCCATAAAAATGACCCCCCTGTCACATTGAGCACCATACCGATAAGCAGCCACCAAAGCGCGCGGGGCATCGGTCATCATCCTTTGCTTGATTTATTTCGTTTCCCAAAATAATTGTAGAGGGGAAAGGAAAAAAAAGCAATAAAAAAGAGGGCAACGTGATGCCCCCTCGTTTGTTCACCATGCTTCATCCGTTCCGCTGCTTGGAGCGAACCGGCTGGCCGCCTGTTTGTTCGTATTGTTTTTTCGCCAGTTTGACCGGATCGAAATCTTGGCCCAGCTCGAGATCGTTATTGTTTTGACCGTTGCGTGTTTTCTGTTCCGGGTTCGTTTGTTTCAGACGCCGCTTCATGTCGCATCATCCTCCCTTCTTTTTTCGTGTCGCATTTTGCCTTCTCTTCTCCCCTTTGCCAGGGGACGGGGCGCCCAACTTCGGAAACGCTTCCCCCTCCCCATCAAGGGCGTTCATTGACACCGCCTTTTAGCGGTCAAGCAAAATCATTTCGTTTTGCAGTTGCTCAAGCTGAAGCCGCATCCGATGCAGCTGCTCGCGCTGCTGGGCGTTGCAGCTTAACGCCAAGTGCGCCAAATCGTTGACGGTTTGCTCGAGCATTTGCTGGGCGTTTGTATATTCAATGAGATTATAATGTTCTTGTTTTTGCGCTTCTGTATATTGCTCTTTCGCAAAGCGGATCACATCTTCACACCGCTGCAAAAACTCCTCGACCGATTGTCTTGTTGCCATGCGTTCACCTCTTTTCATGATGTTCCCTCATGTTTACTATGCGCCGCCGGCGTCATCCGTATCACGTCAATGATTGGCAGCGATCGCTTTTTGCCGCCATTCATGGTACAATGCAAGGATGGTGGGATTTTTTCAAAGCAAGGAGGGAAGCGGTATTCATGCAGGCAAACCCGTTTCCATATACAAACGACCATAAACGGTATCATACGTGGAACTATCATTTACGCCAGACGTTCGGACATAAAGTGTTTAAAGTCGCGCTTGATGGCGGCTTTGATTGCCCGAACCGCGACGGGACGGTGGCGTACGGAGGATGTACATTTTGCAGCGCTGCCGGATCAGGCGACTTTGCCGGCAACAGGGCCGATGATTTAGTGACGCAATTTCATACGATTAAGGAAAAAATGCATCAAAAGTGGAAAGACGGCAAATATTTGGCGTACTTTCAAGCGTTCACCAATACACACGCCCCCGTCGAGGTGCTGCGTGAAAAATACGAAACCGTGCTCGGCCTTGACGGAGTCGTCGGCCTGTCCATCGCCACGCGCCCCGACTGCCTGCCGGATGAGGTCGTCGATTATTTAGCAGAATTGAACGAACGGACGTATTTATGGGTCGAACTCGGTTTGCAAACGATCCACGAGCGGACGGCGCAACTGATCAACCGGGCGCATGATTTCCAATGTTTTGTCGATGGCGTACAAAAACTGCGCCGGCACGGCATCCGTGTCTGTGTCCATCTCATTAACGGCTTGCCGCTTGAGACGTACGACATGATGATGGAAACAGCCAAAACCGTCGCCGCCATGGACGTGCAAGGCATCAAAATCCATTTGCTTCATTTATTAAAAGGGACTCCGATGGTGAAGCAATATGAAAAAGGGCTCGTGAAGTTTTTAACGTTTGACGAATACGTCCATCTCGTGTGCGACCAGCTTGAAGTGCTGCCACCGGAGATGGTCGTGCATCGCATCACCGGCGACGGGCCGATCGACTTGCTCATTGGGCCGATGTGGAGCGCCAACAAATGGGAAGTGTTAAACGCCATTGACGCCGAACTCAAGCGGCGCAACAGCTATCAAGGAAAACGGTACAAACAAGAGGTGACGGCCCGATGACATTGATGAACATTTTGCCGTTTGCCCGCTTTTTGCTTGAACGTGCCGTCACAGAAGGCGATCTTGCCATCGACGCAACGGTCGGCAACGGCCATGACACCGTCTACCTTGCGGAACTCGTCGGTGATAGCGGACATGTGTTCGGATTTGACATTCAACCGGAGGCCATCGCAGCGACAACAGCCCGCCTTTCTGAACAAGGGCTGCACGACCGGGTCACGTTATTCCAACAAAGCCATAGCGAGCTGCTCACAGCGCTTCCTAGCGATGTGTATGGACGGATTGCCGGCGCCGTTTTCAACCTCGGCTATTTGCCGGGCGGTGATAAACAGATTGTCACCCAACCGGAATCGACGATTCAGGCGGTCGAACAGCTTCTTTCCATCATGAAGCCGGGCGGCGTCATCGTTCTTGTCGTTTACCACGGCCATCCGGAAGGAAAAATCGAACGTGACGCGTTGCTTGATTATGTGCGTTCCCTCGACCAGCAACACACCCACGTACTCAAATACGAATTCTTGAATCGGCGCAACGATCCGCCGTTTATTATCGCGCTCGAAAAGCGATAGGCGGAGACGTCTCCCTTTCGCCGATCCATCATCAAGCAATAAACGGCTGTCTTTATGAAAAAGACAGCCGTTTTTGTTTCTCCTGCCAAAAGCGATACGCTTTTCCGTTCCAATAAAAAAACTGCGATGCCGCCCCGCCGGCGCGGACGAGTTGACGCGCCAGCCGGCGCAAGGCGCGCTGTTTTTTCACTTTCTCATCGGACAAATACAGACCAAGCAAGCCGCGATGAATCAAGCGATGGAACTTGCCATGCGGCAGCGTGCCGACATGGCGGTCCGCTTCTTCAATAAAGTGGCAAAGCCGTTCCAGCAGCACGGTTTCATTCGGATAGTAAAAGCAAAAGTTCAAATCGCCGCCTTCGCGATCTTCTTCCTGATCGATCAAATAGTCAAGCAAAATGTGCAGCCCTTGAATGTACGGAAAATAACCGTCGCGCACTTGTTTTGCCATCTCCGGCGGCATCGACTCGCCAAAGGCGTACGCCACAAGGCAAAAAATGCCGAGCGTCGAGCCGGAACAGGCGGAAAACTCATACCATTCCATCGGCGGCAAGCTGTCTTTGTATTGGGCAAACCATCTCTCCAGCCGCGGCACGCGCTCTTTTGTGTCGACATGTTTATGTACTTGCAAGTCGCAATAATATCCGGCAAGCTCATGCAAAAACGGAACGATCGTTTCGTAATGTCGCACTGTCGCGAGCACCTCTTGGCATGTGCGCACAAGATCCGGTAAATAGCCGCCGTCTTCCTGCTCACGGCGGTAGCGGTAATAGTTGGACGGCTCTGCCCCAATGGTGAGCGCATCCGGCATTGAATCATGCAAGGCGCGAAAATCGAGCGGATCAAGCGATGTGCTCCGGTCGCACAAGTTATCTAAGTAATCGCTAATCGTCTGATACGCGACGATAAAGCGAATGCATGCTTCTAATTTTTCCCGAGCCAAAAGCGCCAAAATCGCGCCGCCTTCACAATGGAACGTTTTCGACGCGATGCTTGCTAACGCTTGCCGGCGCAACTCCGGGTCAGGAATGCGCTCCGCCCGCTGCCGCCAATAGGAAAGCTCGCGATGGACAAGGGGAAACACGTCACGATATACCATTTTCATTAACGCAATGGGATGTGTCGGGATTTTCAATGGGCTCACCTCGGGCGCAAAAACAGTGCTTTTTTCATCTCCTAGTATTTCCATCTCTACAACTGTGGAAAACTGCTTTGGTCATCATCTATTTCATTCCGTTTACGAACGGCAGACAACTTTGTAAAATAAGAATGAGCTGACGATTTCGCAAAAGAAAGGAACGAAAGCGATGATTTATCCATACAAAGGAAAAACACCGCAAATTGCCCCGTCCGCCTTTATCGCCGATTATGTGACGATCACCGGCGATGTCACGATCGGCGAGGAGACGAGCATCTGGTTTAACACCGTCATTCGCGGTGACGTGGCGCCGACCATTATCGGCAACCGGGTCAATATTCAAGATAACTCAATTTTGCATCAAAGTCCAAACAATCCGCTCATCATTGAAGACGGCGTGACCGTGGGCCATCAAGTCATTTTGCACAGCGCCATCGTCCGGAAACACGCCCTCATCGGCATGGGCTCGATCATTCTTGACCGTGCGGAAATCGGCGAAGGAGCGTTTATCGGCGCCGGCAGCTTAGTGCCGCCCGGCAAAAAAATCCCGCCGAACGTGCTCGCCCTCGGCCGGCCGGCGAAAGTCGTCCGCGAGCTGACGGAAGACGATTTCCGCGAAATGGAACGCATCCGCCGCGAATATGTAGAAAAAGGGCAATATTACAAGGCGCTCCAACAAAACAGAAGCTGACCTGCCATCTTTTCACAGCGGCTAAAAAGGACAGAACCAACAACAGCACGCTTCATTTCGATGTCTATATAAAAAGAAACGGAGGAAGACTCACCTTAGTGCAGTCCCCCTCCGTTTTTCATTTATTCGTTTTTCGCTAATGCCATCGCTTGCTCTTTCAGCACCGCTGCTTTATCCGTGCGCTCCCAAGGCAAGTCGACATCCGTGCGCCCGAAATGGCCGTAAGCCGCTGTTTGTTTATAAATCGGACGACGCAGATCCAGCATTTTGATGATGCCAGCCGGGCGAAGATCGAAGTTGTTGCGGACAACTTCAATTAAAACGTCTTCCGACACTTTGCCGGTGCCAAACGTATCAATCGAAATCGATACCGGACGAGCGACACCGATGGCGTAAGCAAGCTGCACTTCGCACTTGTCGGCCAGTCCGGCCGCAACAATGTTTTTCGCAACATAGCGAGCCGCATATGCTGCCGAGCGGTCAACTTTCGTCGGGTCTTTCCCCGAGAATGCACCGCCGCCATGGCGAGCGTAACCGCCGTACGTGTCAACGATGATTTTCCGTCCTGTCAGTCCAGCGTCCCCTTGCGGACCACCGATGACGAAGCGGCCGGTCGGGTTGATGAAATATTTCGTGTTCTCATCCAACAACTCCGCCGGAACAATCGGCTTGATGACGTGTTCTTTCATATCGCGTTCGATTTGGTCGTGCTCAATTTCCGGATGATGCTGCGTTGAAATGACAATCGTATCCACGCGCACCGGTTTGCCGTTTTCATCATATTCGATCGTCACTTGCGTTTTGCCGTCTGGACGCAAGTATGGCAAAACATCCGTTTTGCGCACTTCGGCCAATCGGCGCGACAGACGATGGGCAAGCGAAATCGGGAGCGGCATAAGCTCTTCCGTTTCATTGCAGGCAAATCCAAACATGAGCCCTTGGTCGCCGGCACCGATCGCTTCAATTTCTTCGTCAGTCATCTGACCTTCGCGTGCCTCAAGTGCCTGGTCAACCCCCATCGCGATATCCGGCGACTGCTCGTCAATGGCCGTCAACACCGCGCACGTATCGGCGTCAAACCCGAACTTCGCACGCGTATAGCCGATCTCGCGGACCGTATCGCGAACGATGCGCGGAATATCGACGTACGTCGAGGTCGTAATTTCCCCGCTAACAAGCACGAGACCTGTTGTGACGCTCGTTTCACAAGCGACACGGGCATTCGGATCTTTTTCTAAAATGGCATCCAAAATGGCATCCGAAATTTGGTCACAAATTTTATCCGGATGCCCTTCTGTTACAGATTCTGAAGTGAACAAGCGGCGTTTGGCTGACATTCGGCTCATTTCCTCCTCTTGACATAATGTGGCGATACGGAACTCGTTTCCCTTCATATAAAAAAACCTTTCCTGTCACGGTGAGGAAAGGTCATTGCAATCATATTGCTTCCTTTCACTCTTATCGTTCAAGGACCACGCCTTGCCACAGGTTAGCACCTTTTCACATATTGTAAAATTGTGACGGTTGCTGGGTTTCATCGGGCCTGTCCCTCCACCGGCTCGGGATAAGAGTATCCGTTCAATGACTTATCTTATCGTAATGAAATAAGCAAAGTCAACCGCAGAAACAAATTTTTTATTATCTGAAAAATAGGCCAAACTAAGTTTAAAAAACCTACACAATTAGTATGGACTATTAATAAAAATGTGTTATACTATTTTCAAGAGGAATTCCAATAAAAAAGGCAGGTTGTGAACATGGGGATCGCAAAAATGACCAATAAGCTTTCTTTGCTGCTGCAAAAACCGTACGTACATCACCAGTTGTCCGTTGCTGAGCTCGTCGAAAAAGTGCTGCACCGAAACGAAGGGCGGCTGACGCACACTGGCGCTGTCGCCGTCACGACCGGTAAATATACCGGACGGTCACCGAAAGACAAATACATCGTTGAAGAACCGTCGACGAAACAGAACATCGATTGGGGAACGGTCAACCAACCAATGGCACCGGAGACATTTCAAAAATTATATGATAAAGTGCTCGATTATTTAATGAAAAAAGATGAACTGTTCGTCTTTAAAGGCTTCGCCGGCGCTGACCCGAAAGCGCGGCTGCCGATTCAAGTGGTGAACGAATTCGCTTGGCACAACTTGTTTGTCCATCAGCTGTTCATCCGTCCAAGCGCGGAAGAACTCGCCGACCATGAACCGCAATTCACCGTCATTTGCGCGCCGAACTTTAAAGCAGACCCGGCCGTTGACGGGACGCGTTCGGAAGCGTTTATCATCATCTCGTTCGAACAGCGCACCGTCTTGATCGGTGGAACGGAATATGCGGGCGAAATGAAAAAATCGATCTTCTCGGTCATGAACTATTTGCTGCCGGAACAAGGCATCTTGCCGATGCACTGCTCGGCCAACGTCGGTCAGGAAGGCGACGTCGCCCTCTTCTTCGGCCTGTCGGGAACCGGGAAAACAACGCTCTCGACCGACCCGAAACGCCGCTTGATCGGCGATGACGAACACGGCTGGTCGAGCCGCGGCATTTTCAACATCGAAGGCGGCTGCTATGCGAAATGCATCAACTTATCGCGCGAGAAAGAGCCGCAAATTTTTGATGCCATCGGCTTTGGCGCCGTGCTTGAAAACGTCATTCTCCATGATGCGACACGGGTTCCGGATTACGATGACGGGACATTGACGGAAAACACGCGCGCGGCCTATCCGCTTCAGGCGATCAAAAACATCGTTGACCCAAGCGTTGCCGGCCATCCGTCGACCATCGTGTTCTTGACGGCCGATGCGTTTGGCGTCTTGCCGCCGATCAGCAAGCTGACGCGCGAACAGGCGATGTACCATTTCTTAAGCGGCTACACAAGCAAACTCGCCGGCACCGAACGCGGCGTCACTGAACCGGAAGCGACGTTCTCGACATGCTTTGGCGCGCCGTTTTTGCCGCGCCCGGCCGTCGAATACGCCGAAATGCTCGGGCAAAAAATCGCTGAGCATAACGTCCGTGTCTTTTTGGTCAACACTGGTTGGACAGGAGGACCATACGGCGTCGGCAGCCGAATGAAGCTCGCCTACACCCGCGCGATGGTACAAGCCGCCGTCGAAGGGGAGCTTGACAACGTCGAAACGGTCCAAGACCCGATTTTCGGTCTTGCCATCCCTGCCCACGTCCCGGGCGTGCCAGATGACGTCTTGCGTCCGCAAAACACATGGGCAGACAAACAAGCGTACGAACAAAAAGCGAAAGAACTGGCGGAAAAATTCCGCGCTAACTTCCAAAAATTCGCTCACATCGATCCGTCCATTGAAAAACTCGGTGGACCGCTCGTTTAACAAACACCCGGCCGGACAGGGAACATCCTGTCCGGCCGTTTTTTCTGTTCTTTCCTCTATTTCGGTCTCCGTGATTCTCTTTCTCTTTGTCAAGCAGGGCCTTTTTTCCTCTTATCTATGGCAAGGCGCAAACCGTCCTTCGGTTTGCGCCCCTGCCTGATGGACCAATTCCGCGCTCATTTGCCCGACACTTCGTGTTCAATTGGTGGAATACAAGCTGACAAGCTCATACGTAACCGTTGTCTTGTTATCTTCCCATTCGAGCTTTCTTACGACCGCGATGCCGCTCGCTTCGCTTTGCAGCGTCCGGCGCACTTCAAGCGGCACGTCAAGCGGGTATAAGCGGTAGCCTTCTTTTTCGAGCACAAACAAATTGCCTTGAACGCGCTGTTCTTTTCCTTTTGTGACAATGAGCGTCTGCAGCTCCATCGGCATGCCCATCGTTTCCGACCTCCTTGCACCTGATCGATTCGTTTATAGCCCACGAAGCCGTCCTCCCAACGTCATCGTTTTCTGCCAATGGTGATGTTGGCAAGCTCCCGAGGCTTCTTATGAGCGTTTTCCTCAACATCCTTCCCATCCTATCGTATCATACCGTCGGCTGTTGTTTCATCCATTCGGTGAGCCGTTGCACCGTCTTTCGATTATCTTGCGGCGGGAAATAGTGATTGAACTCAGGGAAGTACCAAGCGGTGACCGGTCGGCCGAGCTGCTTGAGCCGCCGCTCCAGCCGCCACGCATGCTCAATCGATACGTTTGTATCTCGCTCGCCATGGATGATAAGCACAGGCGCTTTGAGGCGCTCTAGGTTATAAAGCGGCGTACGGTGACGGTAGCGTTCCGGGTATTTGTTCGGTGTCCCGCCGATGACACGCTTCATCATCCGCCGCAAGTCCAACCGCTCCCAATACGTCAGCTCCAAATCGGTCACCCCTCCCCAGACCGCGACCGAACAGACCCGCTCGGCCAACAAAGCGGTATGAAGCGCCATCGCCCCGCCGCGGGAGAAACCGAACACGTGCACACGCCCCGGGTGAACAAGCGGATGGCGGCGCAGGAGCTCGAATCCGGCAAGCGCATCATAACGGTCTTCACCGACAAAATCTTCGTTCCCTTCCCCGCCCCCGTTGCCGCGGTAAAGCGGGGCGAAGACGACAAATCCATGGGAAGCGAATTGGATGAGGCGTGGCACCCGCACTTGTCCGACGTTTTTGATCCCGCCGCGCAAATACAAAAACCCGTCATACACGTCGTTTTGTTTCGGCACGGCCAAAAATCCTTTCACTTTCAGTCCTTGCGCCATATAGGTGACAAAAAAGACGTCGATGTCCGGATGCGGCGACGGAAACCGGTATTGGTCGATGATGTCCCCGTCCATGGTGGATCTCTCCTTTCCGCCAGCTGAATGAATGTCTCCCCTCTTTTTTTCGTGAAAACAAAGGCATGTTGCATGCCTGAATGAAGGGAAAACCGTTGCCTATAGACCGTTCCCGTCGTTTCGCCCATTTTTTCTAGGCATTCACACATTTTTCGCCTGTGCATACGATAAGGTGAAGCGAATGTTCACCACGTGTGGACGAAAAGGGGGTAGGTCACATGAAAAAATGGGCTGTATGGTTATGTTCACTTCTTCTCCTCTTGCCGCTCGTTGCCTGCGGCAACGACGCCGATCAAAAAGAAAAAACGCTGACAAAAGTCCGTCTCGCTGAAGTGACGCGTTCGATTTTTTATGCGCCACAGTACGTCGCCTTAGCGAAAGGATTTTTTGAAGAAGAAGGGCTCGATGTCGAGCTGACGACGACGTGGGGCGGTGACAAAACGATGACGACGCTGCTGTCTGGTGGCGCGGACATCGCCCTTGTCGGTTCGGAAACGTCGATTTATGTGTATGCGCAAGGGACGAATGATCCGGTCATCAACTTCGCCCAGCTGACGCAAACAGATGGAACGTTTCTCGTTTCCCGGAAAAAAATCGACAACTTTACTTGGGAGATGTTGAAAGGAAGCACGTTCCTCGGCCAGCGCAAAGGCGGCATGCCGCAGATGGTTGGCGAATTTGTGCTGAAACAACACGGCATTGACCCGCATCAAGACTTGAAGCTGATTCAAAACGTCGATTTTGCTAATATCGCCAACGCCTTTGCGAGCGGCACCGGCGATTTCGTCCAACTGTTTGAACCGACTGCTAGCATTTTTGAGCAAGAAGGAAAAGGCTACATTATCGCTTCCTTTGGCACCGAATCGGGGCGCGTTCCGTACACGACGTACATGGCAAAACAAAGCTATATGAACAAGAACAAAGACATCATCGAAAAATTTACGCGCGCCATCTACAAAGCGCAACAATGGGTCGAATCACACAGCACCAAAGAAATTGCCAAAGTCATTCAACCATACTTTGAGGACACGGAATTGGACATTATCGAAACAGTCGTCGATCGATACAAAAGTCAAGGCTCTTACGCGACCGATCCGATTTTAGATGAGGAAGAATGGAACAACTTGCAAAACATCATGGATGAAGCCGGCGAGCTGCCAAAACGAATCGACCTCGACACACTCGTTGATTCGTCGTTTGCCAAAAAAGCCATGAACGACTAACGAAAGCGGGTGAACCGGATGTTTCTTGTCATCGACCGTCTCTCGCACACGTATTTTACGAAAACAACCGCCGTCACCGCGCTCGCTGAGGTGTCGCTGTCGGTCGAGAAAGGAGAGTTTGTCTCCTTTCTCGGCCCAAGCGGCTGTGGGAAAACGACCCTTCTTTCCATTATCGCCGGGCTGATTCAACCGACGGAAGGGAAGGTGTTCATCGAAGGCGAACCGCTTTGGGCGCAGGAAACAAGCGCCAAAGCAGCGCGCCGGGCGGCCGGATCCGATCTGTCAACCCGCGGCGCTGTCGGGTATATGCTTCAGCAAGACTACTTGTTTCCATGGAAAACGATTGAAGAAAACATCTTACTCGGTCTCAAAATCACAGGAACGTTGACAGCGGAAACGAAAGAGCGGGCGCTCGCATTGCTTGCGGAGATCGGCCTTGACGGCGTGGAATCGTATTACCCGAGCCAGTTGTCCGGCGGCATGCGCCAGCGCGCGGCGCTCGTGCGCACATTGGCAACCGACCCGAAGCTCTTGTTGCTTGACGAACCGTTTTCCGCTCTTGACCAACAGACGAAGCTAAAATTAGAAGAACTCGTCTGGAAAACGTTAAAGCAATACGAAAAAACCGCGGTGCTCGTCACCCATGATATTGAAGAAGCCATCGCCATGAGCGACCGCATTTTCCTGTTTTCGCGACGCCCGGGCCGCCTAGTGCGGACGTTTATCATTCCGGAAGAGCTGCGTCACTGTCCGCCGTTCGCCGCTCGCCAGCATCCGACGTTTTCTCCGCTATTTCAATCCATTTGGAAGGAGATGGAGGCCCTTGAATCCGTCTAATGAACGCATCCGCTCATTGCACCATGAATACCTCGCCGCGCTCCGCAAAGAACGGCGGGTGATTCGCGTTTGGCAAGTTGCGCTCCTTATTGCCTTTTTCGCTGTCTGGGAAGCGGCAAGTCACTTTCGCTGGGTCGATCCGCTGCTGTTTAGCTCTCCGTCGGCCATTGGCAAATTGTTTATTGAAAAAATCGGCGACTACTCTCTCTTAACACATACGTGGGCCACCTTGTTTGAAACGATGCTCGGGTTTATCATCGGCACGGTCGGCGGTGCGCTCATCGGCGCGTTGCTTTGGTGGTTTCCACGCCTCGCCAAAACGCTTGATCCCTATTTGGTCGTCTTTAACGCCATGCCCAAAGTCGCACTCGGGCCGATTTTGATTGTCGCCCTTGGACCGGGATTTACGTCGATCATCGCGATGGGTGTCGTTATTGCGATCATTATTACGACAATTGTGGTGTACGCCTCGTTTCAAGAAGTCGACTCGAACTATTTGAAAGTGTTGCGAACGTTTGGCGCCACCCGCTACCAATGTTTCAAAGAAGCCGTGCTGCCAGCGTCGTTTCCGGCGATCATTTCAACGTTGAAAGTGAACGTCGGCCTCGCCTGGGTCGGCGTCATCACCGGCGAATTTCTCGTTTCCAAACAAGGGCTCGGCTATTTAATCATTTACGGCTTCCAAGTGTTCAATTTTACACTCGTCTTGATGAGCCTGCTCATTGTCGCGGTGCTGTCGACATTGATGTATCAACTTGTCGCTATGATCGAAAAGAAATGGAGCAACCGCCGCTAAGAGACGTTCGTGAACGATCGATGAACGTCTCTTTTCGTTTTGCCGCCGAATATTAGCCGATCCACCCGCGCTGTTTGACTTCCGCCAACGCCAACGGAAGCACATCGTCTTTCATGAGATAACTAAAGCGCGCATCCGTGCGGATATGATCCGGCAGTGCCGAAAGCAGCACGGGGCCGTTCGTCTCCCAATAGGAGTCCCACTCGGAAAGCGCCGCAATGTCGGCGAAATAAATGTTTTTCACAATATCCGGCTCCACCTCATATTGGCCGACATAGGAAAGACGGCCAACCACCCCGCCGGTTTCTTCCATGACCTCGCGAGCGGCAGCTTCTTCGGCCGTTTCCCCGTCTTCAACTTTGCCGCCGGGAAATTCGAGACCGCGGCGCGGGTGATCCGTCAACAACCACTGACCTTGATAGCGGCAAATGACCCACACATGCCCAGGCGTCAAGGAAAACGGATGATCCGCAAACGCCAGCCGGACGCGATGCCCGTAATAATCGCGAAACTCATACATCGGACTCGCTCCTTTCCTCTCCCCATTATACAAAAAAAGCCGCCCCATTCGCGGCTTTTTACTCGTTTGTTTCTCTGTCATCAGGAAGGATGCCAAGCGATCGGATCTGCGCCTTCGTTTCGTCATTGCCAAGCCGATAAATCATTTCGTAAATTTTCATCATCGTCTCGTCATACGCATCGTTTTCCCGATCGTAATGATATTGGACATAGGGCACATGGGCGCGCCAAAACGCTTGCCAGTCGGTCGAGTAATTTTGATCGAAATACTCGCGCAGCTCCGCGATTTCCCGGTCGGTTGCTTCAATTTGGAAATCCCATGGCGACGCCGTTTTCAGCTGCGAAATTTCCCCGTGCGCTATCGAGATGTAATACGTCTTTTTCCGTTCTTCTGCCACACTCGTCCACTCCTTCTGCTCTTTTTGTTTAGTGTGGGGTCATCCGGGAAAAATATGCGGATTTTGCGAAAATCAGCGAACAAATCCGCTCGGGTGTTCAAGCAACAAGGACTGCGTTCCAATGCGGCATAACCGGAACACTGCCGACGCGATGCTTGTCTTGAAGGTTGGTGATTGAGCCTTCGGATTCATCTAGCAATAAGAACGATTCATTGTAAACAAAAAACCCCCGATGAACTCATCATCAGGGGAAATCATTTCATCTCATCTTTCAACAATTCGATCGCTTTTCGCAGCACGGCGGGAATCGGAACACCGGCCCGCCCGGCGTTTTCCACGATCGAAATAAATTCATTGGCAATATAGAAAAATACGATCGCATCGCGAATCAAGTGCATGTTCCAGCCGATGGCCAAATCGACTAAATGCGCCGCTGCCGTGAGCACAAAAATCAACAACTTGCGGACGATGCCGCGAAACCCGACCTGGCTTGACAGCTTGCCTTCCATCGCACTAGCGACAATGCCAGTAATGTAATCGACAATCACTAATGCAAGCAAAATGACGACGAATGAGTCCACGCTGCCGACAAATACCGACACAAGCGAACCGAACAGCGGAACACCGATCATCGGAATTGGCTTGTTCACGGCTCTCTCCCCTTGAACATAGGATACGCGTACCCTATTCTATGCCAAGGGGAAAAAGCAAGACGCGGCGGTTTCCCTAAACAACGCCTTTTTTCGACAAAAACCGAAGGCCGCCCATGAGATTGATGGGCAGCCTTTCCCTTTACCGTCCCAAAAACGATTTCAGCATCCAGACGTGTTTCTCCAAGCTCCGGTGAATGCCAAGCAGCATATCCCCTGTCGTTTCATCGCCGACTTCGTCCGCCACTTGCATTCCTTCCTTCAGTTCACCGATCATCGTTTCAAAGTCGCCGACAATCGAAGCGACCATTTGCTCGGCGGTTTCCGTCCCGGTCGCTTCCTTGACCGACGCTTGCTCTAGCGCGCCTTTCATCGTCGCCACCGGCTTGTCACCCAGCGCCAACAGCCGCTCGGCGAGCGCGTCAATATGGCCGGCTGCTTCATTGTAAAGCTCTTCAAACTTCTCATGCAGCGTAAAAAACTGCGGACCGGTGACATACCAATGGTAATTGTGCAACTTCACGTACAAAACGGTCCAGTTCGCGATTTGCTTGTTGACAATGTCCGTTAATTGGTTTGCCATATTCATTCCTCCCCATGGTTGATTTACCCAACTTGTCCGCTATTGAAACAGCCGAACCTTACCGATGAATAGCTTGCCCGATTCCAGAAGAAATATGAATGCACGCGTGCTTACATATGGTATAATGAAAAGAAAAAAGGTAGGCATCATCATGTATTGGACGTTAGTGATTTGTCTCATCATTGTCGTCATCATTCTTACATTAGCCGTCGTCACCACCTCAAAAGCGTACGGATACAAACATACGGTAGATCCGCTTCCTGAGGAACAGGACGACAAACAACAGGCCGGCCCGAAACAGCCGCAGTAGCGGCGTTCGGACCGGCCTTATTGATCAGCCAAACACTTTTTTCAGTTCGCTTTTCTCTTGCGACAGCCAAAAGCGCATCAGCTCTTTCGCCGCCTCTAAGTCATGCAGCTTCGCTTGGCCGCATTGCCGCTCGGTCGCAGCCGGCACTTCCGTCGCATTCAAGGCGTCTTTCATCGTCTCCTCAAGCAAATCGATGATTTCGTCAACGGTCGGCGAACCGCTCACGACAAGGTAAAATCCCGTTTGGCAACCCATTGGCGAAATGTCGATAATGTCAAAGTGATCATACTTGGTCACATGTTTGCGCAGCGTATACGCCAACAAGTGCTCCAACGTATGAATGGCCGCCGGATCCATCGCTTCTTTGTTCGGCTGGCAAAAACGAATATCGAACTTATTGACGACACCGTCGCTTCCGATTTTGTGAACGCCGCAATGCCGCACGTACGGCGCTTTCACGGCGCAGTGATCCAATTCAAAGCTTTCGACTGGTGAAGGCATATGAATTCCCCCTAATCGTATATTCTCTTTTTTATCATAACCAAAACGAGGGGCGTCCCGCATCTTTTTTGTCTTCTAGACCGATGGATGCGCTGCGGGCGAAACACCGGCTGCTCACAACAGACCATTTCCCTTGAATGGAAAGGCGATTTGTCCTATTGTAGAAATAGCGAAAAGGACGGAAAGGAATGGTGATGGTGGCCAAGTTGCTGATTATGCTCATCCGCTTTTACCAACGATTTCTTTCCCCGCTCAAGCCCCCGACATGTCGCTTTTACCCGACTTGCTCTCACTACGGGATAGAAGCGGTGACGCGGTTTGGTGCCATCAAAGGGGGATGGCTGACGGTGAAGCGAATTTTGAAATGCCACCCGTTCCACCCCGGCGGATTTGACCCCGTACCCGAAAAACCACAAAAAAAGACCGAACCATAACGAACAGAGCGACGTGCTTCCCCCTAAACGGGGACAAATAGTTTTCAAATCGGAATCATTACGATATAATAGCGAAGGACATATCGCTTTCAAGGGAAGGAGCTTATCATGAGAACGAGATCATGGATATTATGCTTATTTCTCGCTTTATTCGGCTTGCTATACGGCTGCCAAAACGAACAAGACAAGAACGGGTCAGAAACTAAAAAAGATACGTTAACGATATACACAACGGTCTACCCGCTCGAAGATTTCACGAAAAAAATCGGCGGCGATGTCGTTGAAGTCAACAGCATTTATCCGCCCGGAGCCGAAGCGCATACGTTCGAACCGACAACCAAAACGATCCAACAAGTTGCCGATGCGGACGCCTTCATTTATATCGGCCAAGGAATGGAACCGTTCGCCGAAAAGCTAAAGGAAGCGTTAAAAAATGAACCGGTTCGCTTTCTTGCTGCTGCCGACAGCATCGATTTACTTGAATCGTCTCACGAAGAACATGGAGAAGATGATGAACATGCCGCTCCAAAAGGCAATGGAGACGAACACGAGCACCACGGTGATAAAGATCCGCACGTTTGGCTTGACCCAATCCGTTCCGTCAAGATGGCCGAACAGATTCGCGATTTGCTCATTGAACTCAAACCGGAGCAAAAAGAAACGTTTACGGCAAACTTTAACGCCTTGAAAGAAAAACTGGAAGTGCTTGATCAAACCTTCCAGCAAACCGTCCAATCGGCGCCGAACAAAGACATTCTCGTCGCCCATGCGGCCTACGGTTATTGGGAAGAGCGCTACGGCCTCCGCCAGCGCAGCGTGTCCGGCCTGACGCCGACAAACGAACCGTCGCAAAAACAATTGGTTGCGCTCATCGATTGGGCGAAACGTCATCACATTCGCTACGTTCTTTTTGAACGCAACATCCCAGCGAAAACAGCAGAAATGATCCAGCATGAAATCGACGCCAAAGCGCTCTATTTGCACAACCTAGAAACATTGACCGACGAAGACAGGAAACAAAACCGTGATTACTTCAACTTGATGGAACAAAATATCGAAACGATCGAACAGGCGCTCCGTTAACCTTCCCTGCCCCGCCGTCAAGGCGGGGCTTTTTTCTCACTCTTTCCTTTATTTTTTTCGGTGGTGCTCCAAAAGACGGATGGCGAATATAATATACCATTGTTGTTTTTAAATTTTCTGACAAATGAGCTGAAACATGTGCGCAAACGAGCGATGATCACGCTCCCAATCAGCATCATTTTCGCCGTATGCATCGCCGCTTCCTTCTTTCTAATGAACATCAAACCCGACACGTCCCACGTCTCACAAGCGCAAAAGCTGGCTGAGTATACAAAGCCAGCCGTCGTCCGTATCGTCGATTATGCGATCGTGGAATGGAAATTTGTCAACAATGATCCGGATGTCGACGCGTACCTCCACCAGCTTGATTACCGAACGATGATTGGCGCATCCGGCTCAGGGGCCATCATTAGCTCAAACGGCTATATTGTCACGAACGCCCATGTCGTTGAGTATTCGAAGGCAGAAGAAAAAGACATCGCCCATGCGGCCTTTGAATAATTAGTAGCTGGAGTGGCCGAATATTTTGGCGTCGATTTTGACATCGCTTATGATTATATGATTGAGTATACGTTGTATACAAACGTCACCCGCGGTCTGAAAGTGATTTTACCTGGAGGGGATGTGCTTGACGGGGAAGTAAAAAGCTACGGGGCCCCAGTCAATCAAGGGAAAGACGTTGCGGTTTTAAAAGTCGAAGGGAAACATTTGCCGACGCTGCCGCTTGGCGATTCGGACAACGTCCAAAATCAAGATGACATTTGGGTGATCGGCTATCCCGCCGCTGCTGAATCCGACTACCTTTCTCCCGACTCCTCCTTAGTCTCTTCCATGAACGCCGGCCATGTTTCCGCCACTTCGAAAAAGACAGAACAAGGGAGTCCGGTCATCCAGATTGACGCCGCCGCCACCCATGGCAACAGCGGAGGACCCGTCATTAACAAACGCGGGGAAATGATCGGCTTGCTCACCTTCCGCGGCGGCACTGTCAACCGCCAAGAAGTGCAAAGATTCAATTTTGTCGTTCCGGTCAATACCGTGAAAGAGTTTGTCAAGCAGGCTGGAGCCGACCAAGGGCAAGGAAGCATTGATACCCTCTTCCGCGAAGGATTGACGCTGTATTGGGGCGGTTATTATAAGGATGCCTTGGCCAAATTCGAAGCGGTCGAACGCCTCTATCCCGGCCATTCGGAAATTAAACGGTTCATTACCGACAGCCAGCAAAAAAGCGGGCAAAGCAAAATTCTTTGGTCAACCTACAAAACCGCCTTCCTTATTTTCGATGGCGTCGCTCTGCTTCTCATCATCGGACTGCTTGTGTTCACCTTCGCCTGTAAGCCAAAACAGCAAACCAAGGCGGCTTCAGCCGACGGCCCACCGGTAGCCTCCGCCGATCTGAACGGTGACGGCAAAGTCCATCTCCAAGACGTGCTGTTGGCCTTGCAACAACAGCAACAACAAACCGACGACAGCAAGAAAAAGGAGAGCCCATAGCGACACCTTGCCATAAATATTATGATAAAAATGGGACATTTATGACTATACCCTCGCAAGGACAACATAGAGAATGTCCGAACGTCCTTTTCTTTCAACATGAAACGACATGTCGAGCTTTCACACCGTTCGAAGACATGCCGTTTTTTATCCGGCAGACATCCATTCAATGCGGCGCCCGCCTGTCCATAAAAAGCAACATTCAAGCTCGTGCGGACAAAATCCGACCGCTTCTCGACATAAAGACGGCAGTCTTTCCTTGTAGTTCCGGATTTCCCCCTCTTCCTCGCACCATAACAATACGCGCACGCGGTCACGGTAAACGATACACAAGTTTGTACCGTTCCAATCTTCCGCCTCCCCCTCATTCCCGCCGTCAACAAGCAACAGTGGCTTGCATTCTGTCTCGTCCGCCGAACCAAAAAACTGTAACAAATGATCGGTCACTTTAGCGAGCACGAGGCCGTAATGTAATGGCGACGGAAAGAGAGACAAAGAAAGGAGCGGGCGATGCATTTCAATCAGCTTCAATAGCTGAAACGGCGACCGCAAGGAAGGAGTCGTTTCACAATACGCCTCGACCACGCGGTGGAGAAATCGGTGAACGGCATAAACCCAAGCACCTTGTGTCTTTTGATGTGTCAATGCCATCACTGCTGCCTCCCATGTTTAAGCATGTTTCTCCAGCTGCTCCAGCACAGTATAAATCGAACTCCACGAACGCTTGACAAAATAAATGGGCTTGTCTTTGCTTTTCGCTTTCTCTTTCACTTTTTTGGCTAAGTTATGGTTAATGTAATCGATCATGACTAATACAGCATCCACATGCTCCGGAATATCGCGCTTGACCATATTCACTTTTCGGCCATTGACATGAATGATTTCCCGGAAACCAGAATTCACTAATTTATCGGTAATATTGCCTAAATGATCTGCACCCACAACAAGTAAAGAGGCCATCGTGTCACCCTCCCTTATCACCTTCTTGATTTTTATTTTAATTGAGAATGATTTTCTATGTCAATGATAATGATAAATATTTTCATTTATCGTTAGTCAAAAAACTTCCCACTTTTTACACCGGATCCGCAGCAGATGATCCTTCCATTCATAAATTCCGCTTGAACCGGCAAACTATTGTTGTAGCCGATTTCATCATGATAAGGGGGACGACGAATGGCAAAAGACGTTCTTTGCGAAGTACGCAACTGTCATTACTGGGCAGAAGGAAACCGCTGCAGCGCTGAGGCGATTTACGTCGTCAGCCATACAGGGAAAGCAGCGTCCGATGTGACGGAAACAGACTGCAAAACGTTTGTTCCTTCTGACGAAGCATAACTGGCAGATGAGTCAAGCGCTGCCCGGCTGACCGGGCGGCGCTTACATAGTTAGAGGGGGATAACGATGGACAAGCGCGCCAGCCTCATTAAAGCGTTCAAAAGGGAAATGAAGCGGAGTCATCCGGAAGCGTATCCGATTTGCATCGATTCCTTCACAAATTTATGGCAGTACGAGTTCGGTTCGTTGGAGCAGTTGCCGCCCGATATTAAGCGGCTTGTCGCCTATCGAGCAGCTGAGCTTGGACTGGAGGACGATGATTTTTAACAGAAGCTGATGAATAAAGCGAGCGCCCCGCTTATAGCTGGGACGCTCGCTTTTCTGCTTCTGGAATGAGTGTTTTCAGCTCGCGGCGCAGCAGTTTTTGTGCCGCATTGCGCGGCAGCGCATGAACGAAATAAATGCGCGCTGGCACTTTATATTTGGCTAATCGGCCGCGGCAAAATTGCTTCAGTTCATCCTCATCGGCCGCCGCTCCTTGCTTCAATTTCACAAACGCATACGGCACTTGTCCCCACGTTTCATCTTCCATGCCGGTCACCCCGGCTTCTTCGACATCCGGATGAGCAAGGAGCACGGCTTCAATTTCGGCCGGATACACATTTTCGCCACCGGAGATGATGAGGTCAGAGCGGCGGTCGAGCACGTACAAAAATCCCTCTTCATCGACGTAACCGATATCTCCCGTATAAAACCAACCGTCGCGGATCGCCTGTTCGGTCGCCTCCGGCCGGTGCAAATACCCTTTCGTTACGTTCGGCCCTTTCACAACGATTTCCCCAGCTTCATACGGCGCCGCCGGCTTTCCATCGCGCACGATGCGCAACTCGGCGGGAAAAAGCGGCTTGCCCGCTGAACCGAGCTTTGTCAAGCTGTATTCGGGGGCCAGCGTAACAATTTGCGACGCCGTTTCGGTCATCCCGTACGTTTGGTACACTGGAATGCCTTTTTCTTTGCACACTTCAAGCAGCGGCTTCGGCGCCGGCCCGCCGCCTAACAGCATACAGCGGAACGTATCCGGGTAGCGCTCTCCCCCTAATTCCACCACCATCCGCTGCAGCATCGCGGCCACAACCGACATGACAGTGACCTTGCCGTCCATGATCAAGGCATTAGCCGCCTTGGCATCAAACGACGTTTGCAACTGCATCGGCATCCCGTAAATGACGCTGCGCATCGCGATCGACAGCCCGCTAATATGAAACAGCGGCACCGCCGCCAGCCAGCAGTCGCGCTCATGCAAACCTAAATTGAGAACGGAACCGACGGCGCTCCACCAGTGGTTGCCGTATGTTTGCAGCACGCCTTTCGGGGTGCCGGTTGTCCCCGATGTGTACATGATCGTCGCTGTCTCGTCCAAATGGTACGTTTCTTTGAGTGGGACGTCCGCTTCTGCAAGCCCGGCGAGCGCGCTGACGGTAATGACCCGCTCGTCACCGCCGAAGCGGTCGGCGAAACCATCATCCGCAATGACAAAACGCGCCCCGCTGTCATCGAGCTGCCAACCAAGTTCATAAGGGGTCAGGCGCACGTTTTGCAGCAAAGCGCGGGCGCCGAGGAAAAACAACGCATGGACGATTTCAATCATCTCGATGCTATTTTTCATAAGCAAGGCGACAATGTCGCCTTCTTTGATTCCCGCTCCGGCGAGGCGGCGCGCCCAGCTTGCGGCGGCTTCATACAGCTCGGTGAACGTTTTCGTCCGCTCCCCATCACTGATGGCCGTCCGCTCCGGAGTCAAAAACGCCCGCTGCTTCAGCCAGTTCGGCATGGTCGTCATTTCGTTTTTCCTCCCTTCGGTCGCAAAAAAGCAGCTTGATGCCGCATCAAGCTGCTTTTTCGTTCTCACGGAAAAGACCGGTGGGCAACCTTTTGCCCTCAATCGAGCCAAGCGTGCGCATGTTCACGGAAATGATTCATGCGCAGATTGGCCCCCATCCAACCGTGACAATGTCGGCTCAAGGCGCGCACATGATCACGGAAAACGAGGGAACTGGCCGAAGTCCGGTTTCCGTTTTTCCTTAAACGCTCTCATTCCTTCTTTTGCTTCTTCCGTCGTATAGAAGAGAAGCGTCGCATCGCCAGCGAGCTGCTGAATGCCGGCTAAGCCATCGGAATCGGCATTAAACGCCGCTTTTAAGAAGCGAATCGCCGTCGGACTTTTCTCCAAAATTTCTTGCGCCCATTTGACCGTTTCTTCCTCGAGCTGTTCAAGCGGCACGACTTTGTTGACGAGCCCCATCTCGAGCGCTTCTTGGGCGTTGTACTGGCGGCACAAATACCAAATTTCGCGCGCTTTTTTATGGCCGACGATGCGCGCCAAATAACCGGCGCCGTAACCGCCATCAAAGCTGCCGACTTTCGGCCCGGTTTGACCGAAGATGGCATTGTCTGCTGCGATCGTTAAGTCGCAGACGATATGAAGCACATGACCGCCGCCGATTGCATACCCGGCAACCATCGCGATGACCGGTTTCGGGATAACGCGAATGAGCCGCTGCAAATCGAGCACATTCAAGCGTGGGATTTCGTCCTCGCCGACATAGCCCCCGTGGCCGCGCACTTTTTGGTCGCCGCCGGAGCAAAACGCTTTGCCGCCCGCGCCGGTCAAAATAATGACGCCGATGTTCGAATCATCACGCGCCCGCGTGAATGCATCAATCAGCTCGTTAACTGTTTTCGGACGAAACGCATTATGTACTTCCGGACGATTGATCGTAATTTTAGCGATGCCGTTGTACGTTTCGTAAATAATATCTTCATAATCGTGTTCTTTTACCCATTCAAACGGCATTCATACTACCCCCTTTTAATCAATTCACTTACTATTTTAGCAAAAATGCCGGGTTGTTCCACATGAATTGCATGTCCGACCTTTTGGACACAGACGAGTTCGCTGTTTGGGAGTCGTTCATGCATGTCGGCAGCGATGCGGCAAAATTTCTCATCGTACTCCCCGCAAAGAAGCAACACAGGCACTTTGACCTCCCCAAGCCGATCCCACCATGACGGCTGCACGCCCGTTCCCATTCCGCGCAAACTGTTGGCGAGTCCTCGCTCCGTATGGCGAAGCCGCTCACGACGAATGGCATCCTGCACGGGCTTCGGGAGTTTCTTTTGGGTCGCAAACAACGGGAGCTGTTCCCAATAATCGACAAATGCACGCACGCCGTTTCGTTCAATCATTTGCGCGAGCGCCTCATCGGCTTCTTGCCGCGCGCGCCGCTCCGCTTCCGTCTTCAACCCGGGCGAGCTGCTTTCGAGCACTAAACGGCGGAGGCGGTGCGGATACCATATAGCAAAGCTTAAAGCAAGCCGCCCGCCCATCGAATAACCAAGCACGTTTGCTTTTTCGATACGAAGTGCATCAAGAAGTGCCGCCAAGTCGGCCGCTGCCTGTTTCATTTGATACCGCTCAACGCTCTTTGGCGCCTCCGTCCGCCCGTGCCCTATTAGATCGACGGCAATGAGACGGAAGTCTCCCCAAGAACGAAGGAGTGGCCGCCACGTATCCGCACTGCCGGTAAACCCGTGCAACAGCAATAACGGCTCCCCTTCCCCATATTGTTCTACATGGTAACGGATTCCATTCAATTCCATGGTTCTTCCGTTCCTTTTTGTTCGAGAAATTTGGCGATTTCCTGGGAAACACGTTCCCACAAAAATCGATGCATTTGGACATTTTCTGTGCGCGACGTGCGCACTTCGATGACACTTAACCCACCTGTGTTGAGCGATTCGGCGACATGGTGGCGAAACTCGCCCCATGTGTGCGGCACTGCATAACGGCCGCCATACATCTCGACCGCATGAGCAAACGTCAAATCGGTCGGCGTGCCAAACAACGTTTCAAACGGCCCTTCATGGCGCGCTTGCGGCAAAAAAGAAAAAATGCCGCCGCCGTTATTGTTCATCAACACAATCGTCGCCTGCAGTCCATGCATTTTGGCCGCCAGCAGACCGTTTAAATCATGGTAAAACGACAAATCGCCAATGACAAGCACAAGGGGCGATGCGGCAAGGCTGGCGCCCAACGCGCTTGAAACGACACCGTCAATGCCGTTAGCACCGCGGTTGGCGAGAACGCGAAGCGGCTTGTCCGTGGCAAAGAGAAACGTATCGGCGTCGCGAATCGGCATGCTGTTGCCGACAAAAAGGGTGGCTCCGGCCGGCAACAACTCAGCGAGCTCAGTGAACACTTTTCCTTCAAACCATTCGTCTGCCGGCAAATGCTGCCGCAACACGGTGCGGGCAATGTCGTTCATCTCCCGCCATGTCGTCGACCACGCGCTCTCCTTTTGCTTCGGTCTAGCGATGTCAAGCAGCTGGCGGCAAAGAACCGTTTCATCGCTGCGGACGAAGCACGCCGCTTCCAACGTCGGATCGCGCCAGCCGCCGTCATCGACGACAATTTGGCGGATGGAACGGTGTTGCTTCAACCATAAAAACAGCGGCTTGGATACCGGCATGGCGCCGAACCGGAGCACGACATCCGGCACAAGCCTCGAAGCGACCGCCTCGTCTTTTAAAATGGCATCATAGCTATCGATGACATACGTTTTGTCATGCGCACCAGCGCGCAGTTGGGAAAGCGGGTCAGCAAGAATCGGAAAGTCAAGCGTCCGTGCCAGCTCTGTGACCGCTTCAGCGAAGCCGGGCTGATCAAGCGCTCCGCAAACAATGAGCCCGCGTTTCGCCGCCGCCAACTGCTCATAGAGCGCCGCCACGTTCTCTGCTGGCAGCGTCGCACGGCCGCTCATGATTTGCGGCGTTTCCGCAACCGTACGCACCTTCTCCCAAACGGCCTCGTCGATGGTCGGGACAAGCGGCTCGCGGAGCGGAACGTTGACATGCACTGGTCCGGCCGGCGCCCCCGCTGCGATGGCGGCGGCCCTTGCCGCCATCGTCCGCGCATAGCTCAGCATAGGATCCGTTTCTTCCGGCAACGCCAGATCGACAAACCATTTCGCATAGCGGCCGTATAAATGCAGTTGGTCGATCGCTTGCGGGGCCCCGACATCGCGCAGTTCATGCGGTCGGTCAGCCGTCAGCACGACAAGCGGCACGCGCGAATAGTACGCCTCAACAATGGCCGGCAAATAGTTGGCCGCCGCGGTCCCTGACGTGCACACTAAAGCGACCGGCCGCTGTTTCGCTTTCGCCATGCCGAGGGCAAAAAACGCAGCCGATCGTTCATCAATGTGCATGGAAAAGTGGAGACCGCTATGCGCCGCCATCGCCATCGCAAGCGGTGTCGAGCGCGAACCAGGGCTGATGACGGCTTCTGTCACCCCGGCTTGCACAAGCCCGTCAACAAAAGCGGCCACATACCATGACAACGCGTTAGTCATTGCTCATCACTCCTAAGGCCGATAACATCGGAGCCATTTTGACGTTCGTCTCTTCGTACTCGCTCGTTGGATCTGAATGGGCGACGATGCCGCAGCCGGCAAACAGCATGGCTTTATCGACGTCAAGCAAGCCGGAGCGAATGGCAACTGCCCATTCCCCGTTGCCGTCAGCATCCACCCAGCCGATCGGAGCGGCGTACCACCCGCGGTCAAGCGGTTCAAGAGAACGGATCGCTTCCATCGCTCGTTCGCGTGGCGTTCCGCCGAGCGCCGGCGTTGGGTGCATCATTTCTACAAGGCGCAACACGGATGGCTCCTGGCAGCCGCGGCCGACAACTGGCGTGCACAAATGTTGGATATGCGGCAGCTTCAGAAGCTGCGGTGCTGTCGGCATCTCCACCGTCTCGCAAACGGAAGAAAACACGAGGCGGATCATGTGCACAACGAATTGATGTTCCTCGCGGTTTTTCGAATCAGCCTGCAGCCAGGCGCCAAGCTGTTCATCTTCTCCAGGGCTGCTTCCGCGGCGCACGGATCCCGCCAAGCACACCGATTGGCACATCTCTCCTTCTTTTTGAACGAGCTGCTCAGGCGAGGCGCCAATAAAACAGCGGCCATCTTGTTCAAACGCAAAAAGGTAAGCAAACGGCTGCTGTTCACGAAGCCGCGCCAGCACAGCGGCGGCGTCAATCGTCCCGGTGAACGCCAACCGCCGCGAACGAGCGAGCACGACTTTATCCAACCTTTCGGCACGAATGGAAGCAATCGCTTGACGGACCGCCGCGAGCCACCGCTCTTTTTCCTCCTCTTCATCTGAGACGAGCGCTGGAAGCGTTGCCGAAACCGGCTGCGGCTCCTCGATCCGTCTAAACAGCCGCCCGATTCGCTCCATATCCCGCTCTACGCCGTCAGTTGGCAGCGTGACCGTCAGCAGCGTCCGTCCGTTTTTAACCGAGAGAAGCACCGTCGGCGCGATGAGTTTTCCGGCCGGAAAACCGCGCCATACGGATGTGCGCGGTTGATGCGGGTCAAAAGCAAACCCGCCAAACAATAGCGGCGGCATATCCGCTTCACCGTACCGCTCGATTTGTTCAACCCATCGTTGGCGCTGCTGTTCGACATAATGAAACCGTCCGTCTGTTTCCTCTGTTTCGATCGTATAAGCCGAGCCAAGGCCGACAAAGATGGTGCTGCCACTTCGGTCAGACCAAAAAAACCGCTCGCGAAACCCGCAGGATGGCCCTTGCATAAAAAAAGAAACCGGATCGATGTCTTCCAACGGTTCCGTCCAGCTCACAAACGGCCGTGCGGCATTTGCCGCCAACTCGTGCAGTTGTTGTTGGATTTTATGTTGAAATACAATTGCCACGACCCTCACGCTTTCTTTCGTTAGATTCCTTCTCCATCCCCTACTTTCATTATATATAATAGGAAATCATTTATCTATCGGAAAGGGTTGACACACCTGAAACGTTTTCCTACACTTATTTTGAACGTAAATGAAACGATATTTTCACGAAACATTAAGGGGAAATCAGTATGCAACCATCAACACATATTGATCACCAACCGCCTGCCCGCCGCGACTGGCGCGTCTTTTGGCGGCTGACGCGGCCGCATACGCTGACAGCGGCGTTCGTACCGGTATGTGTCGGCACGGTGCTGGCGCTTGGCGAGACGGGGGTTCGCTTTTCGCTCTTTGCTGCTATGCTGGTCGCTTCACTGCTCATTCAAGCCGCAACCAACATGTTTAACGAATATTACGATTATAAGCGCGGGCTCGATTCGCCGGAGTCTGTTGGCATCGGTGGCGCCATCGTCCGCGATGGCCTCGAACCGAAAACCGTGTTGACGCTGGCGTTCGCCTGCTGTGGAGCGGCCATGCTCATTGGCGTTTACATTTGCGCGCAAAGCAGCTGGTGGCTTGCGGTCATCGGAACCATTTGTATGGCGGCGGGCTACTTTTATACCGGTGGACCTGTTCCGATTGCCTATACACCATTTGGCGAACTGGCGGCCGGGTTTTTTATGGGATTTGTCATCATTTTAATTTCATTTTTTATCCAAACCGGTGATGTCAGTGCGAAGGCCGTATTGGTGGCCGTTCCTGTCGCCATTTTAGTCGGGGCCATCTTGCTCGCCAACAACATCCGCGACCTAGACGGCGACCGCGAAAAAGGGAGAAAAACGCTTGCCATTTTAGTCGGGCGCGATTGGGCAATCCGCGTGCTTGCGATGATGTTCGCCGCCGCGTTTCTTTGGGTTGTGGCGCTTGTTTTGTTCAGCGTCGTACCGTTTTGGACATTGCTTGCTTTATTGAGTGTGCCAAAAGCGGTGGCAGCGGCGCGCGGCTTTATCGGTAAAACGAAACCGATCGAGATGATGCCGGCAATGAAAGCGACCGCCCAAACGAATACGCAGTTTGGCTTTTTGCTCGCTATCGGCTTGCTCGTCAACCATTGGCTGTGACACGGTCAGAATGACCGTGTTTTTTTTTGATTTTCGCCCATACTACACCATATAGACGCTATTGTGAAGGAAGGGGTTGCAACCGATGTTGACGAGCGAACAACTTGCCGCCTTCCGCTCAACGCTGCTTGAGATGAAGCGGGACATTGAAGACCGGCTGAAGCAAAACGACCATTTCGGCATCGTGCGCAGCCATGCCCACGATGCCGTCGGCGAGCTGGCGAGCTACGACAATCATCCGGCTGACGAGGCGACCGAACTGTATGAACGGGAAAAAGACCTCGCTTTAGACGAACATACTGAGCGCGAACTTCGTGAGATTGAACAGGCACTCGAGGCTATCGATGACGGCACATACGGGACGTGCCGCGTCTGCGGGCAGCCGATTCCGTACGAACGGCTTGAGGCGCTGCCGACAACTCTTTATTGCCGGCAACATAGCCCCGACCAGACCGTCTCACAAAAACGGCCGCTCGAGGAAGGGGTGCTTATGCCGCCGTTTGGCAAATTTGATTTTGATGACCGCGATGAGTCGGTCGCTTACGATGCTGAGGACGCATGGCAGGAGGTCGCCCGTTACGGTACGTCCGACACCCCGTCCGACCTTGGCAAAAACGTCGATCATTACAGCGAAGTGTACGCCGAGTCGGAAGAGAACGTCGGCTATGTCGAAGACTTGGAAAATTTCGCCGCTGTCGATTTGTACGGGAGAAACGTTAACGTGTACCCGACCCGAGAACATGAACGGCTCGAAAACGTACTGGATGATGAAGGCATCATGTCCAATATCGGCGATTTGCCGGCCTATGAAAAAGACCCGTATACATCCAAAGACACGCATCGCCGCTAGACGAAGAGGGGCGATGGCCGCCGGAACGATGGACGCCACTATGCTAAGAAAAAGACCATCCGCGTGATGGTCTTTTTTGAAACAGAAAAGGCGTGTTTTTCGTAGTACATAATGGAACGTTGATGAAGATGATGGAGGAGAAATGATGAACGCACACGAAATTGATTACCAGTTGTACGGCGATGACATGCAGTTTGTCGAAATCGAGCTTGACCCGCGCGAAAGCGTCATTGCGGAAGCGGGCGGCATGATGATGATGGAGGACGGCATCGTCATGGAAACGGTATTCGGCGACGGTTCCTCGAGCGGAAAAGGGCTGCTCGGCCGCCTCGTTGGCGCCGGCAAACGGCTGCTCACCGGGGAAAGTTTGTTTATGACGGTGTTCACCAATCAAGGAACCGGCAAGCGCCGCGTCGCCTTCGCCGCTCCGTATCCAGGAAAAATCATCCCGGTCAACTTGCAGGAACTCGGTGGGAAGCTGATCTGTCAAAAAGACTCATTTTTATGCGCGGCCAAAGGTGTCTCTGTTGGCATTGAATTTCAGCGCAAGCTCGGCACCGGCTTTTTCGGCGGTGAAGGATTCATTATGCAAAAGCTGGAAGGAGACGGTCTCGCCTTTTTGCACGCCGGCGGAACGATTCACCGCCGCGAGCTGCAACCGGGAGAAAAGCTGCGCATCGATACCGGCTGCCTTGTCGCTATGACAAAGGAAGTCAATTACGACATTGAATATGTCGGCAACATTAAGACGGCCTTTTTTGGTGGCGAAGGACTGTTTTTTGCGACATTGACCGGACCGGGAGTCGTCTGGGTGCAATCGCTCCCATTCAGCCGGCTCGCTGACCGTGTGATCGCCGCCGCTCCCAGCTCGGGTGGGCGGTCGGTCGGCGAAGGCAGCATCTTAGGCGGCATTGGCGATTGGTTTGATGGAGACGACTAACACGAAAAGGGACGTTCTGCTTGGTTCAGAACGTCCCTTTTCTGTTCATGCCGTTGCCGCCCAATCAAGGTCAGCAACCGTGATTCACCAAACCTCTTGACTGGTGCGCAACCGCCCTTGATTTTGCTTTTGCCTCACATCGATGGTGAAATGCCCCAAATATCGACGGCGTACTCGGCGATCGTCCGGTCGCTTGCAAAGTAGCCGGAGTGCGCGATGTTGACCGCGCTCATATACCACCAGCGTGCCGGGGCGCGGTAAGCGGCCTCCACCCGCTCATGCGCTTCGGTATAAGCGGCAAAGTCGCGCAGAACGAAATATTCGTCGTTTTGCGTCAGCAAGGAGTCGTAAATCGGCTCAAAGTAATCAGCAACATCAGGGAAAAAGCCGTTCACAAGTTGATCGACCACTTGTTTAATCCGTTTGTCGTGGTGGTAATATTCATGCGCCCGGTAACCGCCGTGTTCGTAGTAGTTCAGCACTTCTTCGGCGGTCAGCCCGAACAAAAACATATTTTCTTTTCCGACCGCTTCGGCGATTTCGACGTTCGCTCCATCGAGCGTGCCGAGCGTGAGCGCCCCGTTCATCATAAATTTCATGTTGCCCGTCCCGGACGCCTCTTTGCTCGCGGTTGAAATTTGTTCGCTCACATCAGCAGCCGGGAAAATTTCCTCCGCAAGCGACACGCGATAGTTTTCTAAAAAGATGACTTTGAGCTGCTCGTTCGTCTGTTTGTCATTGTTCACCTTATCGGCAACCGAATGAATCAGCTTAATGATTCGCTTGGCGTAATAGTAGCCAGGCGACGCTTTCGCTCCGAAGATGAACGTGCGTGGGTAAATCGAGAAGTGCGGGTCTTCTTTTAGACGATTGTATAGATACATAATGTGCAGTACATTCAACAGCTGTCGTTTGTAGGCGTGCAGCCGCTTCACTTGCACATCAAAGATGGACGACTCATCAACACGGATCCCGGTCTTTTCATAAATGCGGGCAGCGAGCTTGCCTTTGCGCTGCTGCTTAACGGCCGAAAGCGCCTGCTGGAACGCCGGATCGGAGGCATGCGGTTTCAGCTCGATCAGTGTTTCCGGCTCGTGAATCCAGCGCGAACCGATCGTGTCGGTAATCAACGCCGACAGCTCGGGGTTCGCTTTTAACAGCCAACGTCGATGCGTCACCCCGTTCGTTTTATTGTTAAACTTGTGCGGCGCCCATTCGTAAAACAAGCGCATTTCCCGCTGTTTCAAAATTTCTGTATGCAGCTTCGCCACTCCGTTGACGCTATGGCTGCCGGCGATGGCCAAATGCGCCATTTTCACCACGCCATGGGCGATAATAGCCATTTGTTCAATCCGCCCCCAATCGCCGGGGTAGCGTTCCCATAGCTCACGGCAAAATCGTTCGTTAATTTCCTCGACGATCATATAAATGCGCGGCAAGAGCGGCTGAAATAAATGAATCGGCCATTTCTCAAGCGCTTCGGATAACGTCGTATGGTTTGTGTAAGCGATCGTATGGGTCGTAATGTGCCACGCTTCTTCCCAACTCATGCCTTCCTCATCGAGCAAAATGCGCATTAGTTCCGGAATCGCCAACACCGGATGAGTGTCGTTTACATGAATGGCGACATATTCATGAAGCTGGTGTAGGTTCCCGTGCTGAAGGCGATGGGCGCGCACGATGCTGCCAAGGCTGGCGGCCACGAGAAAATATTGCTGCTTCAAGCGCAAAATTTTCCCTTCGTCATGCGCATCATCCGGGTATAAAAATTCGGAAATTGCTTCTGTCTCCCGCTTGTATTGCATGACATCCTTATGAAGCGGGAACGTTTTCGCCGGCTCCGCGTTCCAAAGCCGCAGCGTATTGACCGTGTTCGTCCCGTAGCCGATCACGGGCATGTCGTATGGCACCGCCATCACTTTTTCGCTGTCGATATGGCGGAAGACGAGGCACCCGTTTTGTTCGGACACCTCAACCTTCCCCCAAAAATTGACCTCGACAGCCAGCTCCTCTTTTCGTATTTCCCAAACGTTTCCGTGGCGCAGCCATTGCTCAGGCAGCTCGACTTGATAGCCATCGACGATCTTTTGGTCAAACAGCCCGTGTTTATAGCGGATGCCATGGCCATGGCCCGGCAAATTCAACGTCGCCAGCGAATCGAGAAAACAGGCGGCGAGCCGCCCGAGTCCGCCGTTGCCAAGCCCGGCATCCGCCTCGCTCTCCTCGACATCTTCAAGACGAATGCCGAGATCGCGAAGCCCCTCTTCAACGACCTGACGGACACCAAGGTTTAATAAGTTGCTGCCGAGCAACCGGCCCAATAAAAACTCGATCGACAAATAATACACTTGCTTCCGCTTTTGCGCCCGATTGCGCTCATTCGTGGCGATCCAATGGCGGCTAATATGTTCACGTACCATATGACCAAGCACATAATAATGGTCGCGCGTCGTCGACTCCTCGAACTGTTTGCCGCACAACGTTTCAAGCCGTATCAAAAACGCCTGTTTAAACGTTTCTTTATCCGTGAACAAGCGTGTGCTCCTCCTTTTTGATCAGCTGTTCATAGGCTTGTTTATATTGGTTTGCCGACCGACGCCAACTGTAATCACCGCGCATCGCCCGTTCCGTCAACTGCTCCCAAACGGATGGTTGGCGGTAAAATGACAGCGCCCGGCGGATCGTATACAGCATGTCATGAGCGTTAAAATTGGTAAAGCTGAACCCATTTCCTTCTTTTGTTATCTCATTGTATGATTGCACCGTATCGTTTAATCCCCCAGTTTCCCGGACGATCGGGATCGTTCCATACCGGAGCGCGATCATTTGGCTCAGCCCGCACGGTTCAAATAACGACGGCATTAAAAACAAATCGGCACCGGCGTAAATTTGGTGGGCGAGCGGTTCATGGAAGCCGATGTACACGCCGACTTTGCCCGGATACGCCGCAGCCATTTGCGAGAAAAATTGTTCAAACCGCCAGTCGCCCGTGCCGAGTACGACAAGCTGCATATCTTCACTCATCATCTCATGAAAGACGCATGTTACTAAATCAAGCCCTTTTTGCGCCGTCATTCTCGTGACCATCGCGATAAGCGGTACATCGTCCCGCTCCGGCAAGCCGAACTGCCGCTGCAAGGCACGCTTGTTGAGTTGTTTTCTTTCCCGCGTATGTACGCTATACGTCGCCGTCAAAAACGGATCCGCTTCTGGATTGTAAAACTCATCGTCAATGCCGTTTAAAATGCCGAGCAGATCATCCCGCCGCGCCCGCAGCAAACCGTCTAACCGCTCGCCGTAATAGGCGGTTTGAATCTCCTCTTTATACGTCGGGCTCACTGTTGTAATCAAATCGGAAGCAACGAGCGCCCCTTTCATAAAGCTGACGCAGCCATAAAACTCAAGATGATCCACAGTGAAATAGCGACCATCCAAATTCAATAAGTCTTCTAAAATGCCGCGCGGAAACAGCCCTTGAAACTGCAAGTTATGAATCGTAAAGACGGTGCGCATGTCGACATAAAACAGCTCATGCCGGTATTGTTCCCGAAGCAAAAACGGCACCATGCCTGTATGCCAGTCATGGCAGTGAATTACATCGGGCTGGAACTGAATTTCCGGCAACACTTCGAGCACCGCCCGACAAAAATAGGCGAACCGCTCGCCATCATCATAATGGCCGTACAGCTGCGGCCGCTTAAAATAATATTCGTTGTCGATAAAGTAATAGATGACTCCGTCATGCCGAAGCTCCTCCACGCCGCAATATTGGCGCCGCCACCCAACCGGCACGATGAGCTCGGCGACTTTTTTCATTTTCTTTTTCCATTCAGGGGCGATCGTTTCATATTTCGGCAACATCACGCGGGCATCAATGCCGAGCCGGCGCAGCTCTTTCGGCAGTGCGCCGGCGACGTCAGCCAATCCCCCTGATTTGGCAAACGGTGCACATTCGGAAACGGCAAATAGGACCTTCATCGGCTGATAACCTCCCCTTGCACCGTTCCTTTGCGGACGATAAACGGTTGTTCTTTCGTTCCTTTGAGGACGACACCTGGTTCAACCTTGGCATCTTTATCAATAATGACGCCATCAAGGACACAACCGTCACCGATTTGGCATTTTTGCATAATAATGCTATTGCGCACAACCGCTCCCTTGCCAATTTTGACGGAGCGGAACAAGACGCTGTTCTCCACCGTTCCCTCAATGACGCAGCCGTTGGCGATCATCGAACGCTTCACGTTCCCCTCCCGTCCATATTTCGTCGGCGGCTCGTCCTTGACTTTCGTATAAATCGGATGCGACGGGAGAAAGAGTTGTTCCCAGACGTCTCGGTCGAGCAGCTCCATGCTTGAGCGAAAATACTGTTCCACCGAGTCAATGACCGCCGCATACCCGCTATATTCATACTCGCAAATCGACAACGAACGATGGTAATCGCGGATGACATCGACAATGCTATAGTAACCGTGGTTTTTGTAGTCGGCGATTAAGTCAAGCAACAGCGACGTTTCAAGCAAATACATTTCCAGCGACCGACCTCGATGGCGGATTTCGGTCACATCGCAGCCATTTTCGATATGACGCTTCAAGACGGCGTCAAAATCGATGTTACATACCGTATAGCCGTTCGCAATGACCGCATATTTTTGCCGGCTCCGCAAAAAATAGTCAATATGCTGCTCAAAATGAGCAAACGCTCCGACCCGGCGCTCGCCAGAAAACAGCAAATCCGGCGACGGGAAGAAAAACAGCCCGTCCCGTTTTCGGTTTAAATCCCAGTTCTTCCCTGACCCTAAATGGTCCATGAGAGAGCGATACTGATATTTCGGAAAAATAGCGACACTTTCAATGCCGGAATTGACCATGCTTGAGAGCACGAAGTCAATGAGCCGGTACCGCCCGGCAAATGGTACTGCGGCGATCGAACGCTGCTCGATGAGCGGCTCCAACGCCTCAATATACGTTGTCGCGTCAATGACGCCTAACATCTTGTTGTTCATTATGCTTCATCCTTCCTAGCTGTTTCCTCATTCGATTGCTTAAGCCATTCGGCGGTCACCAACACGACATCGTCAGCATCTTCCGGGCAAACCGACGAATGCGGCGGGATGATCGAATCAGGAGTAACAATCGCCCGTTCGACATACGCTCCTTCGCTGACTGCCGCTCCGGGCATAATGACCGACTCTTTCACGACCGCCCCTTTACCGATACGAACGCCTTGGAACAGTACTGAACGCTCCACCGTTCCTTCGACGACGCATCCTTCATTGACGAGTGAGTCACTCACTTCCGCTTCCGGAGAAATATATTGCGGCGGCTGATTCGGATTGACGGAATAAATGCGCCATGAACGGTCGAACAAGTCGAGCTCATTGTTCTCATCAAGCAAGTCCATGTTCGCTTCCCATAAACTTTTCACCGTACCGACATCTTTCCAGTATCCTTCAAACGGATACGCAAACAGCCGCTTTTTCTCCCGAAGCAACATCGGGATGACATCCTTGCCAAAATCGTGTGAAGAATGCGGATTCGCGTTGTCGATTTGCAAATATTGCTTCAACAGCGGCCAGTTGAAAATATAAATGCCCATCGATGCCAAATTGCTTTTCGGTTCAGCCGGTTTTTCGGCAAACTCAACAATTTCCATCTCTTCGTTCGTATTCATAATCCCAAACCGGCTCGCTTCTTCCCATGGCACCTCAATGACCGAAATCGTCACATCCGCCTGTTTGGCGATATGATAGTCGAGCATGTGCTGATAATCCATCTTGTAAATATGGTCGCCAGACAATACGAGCACGTAATCCGGATTATATTGTTCGATGTAATTGATATTTTGATAAACCGCGTTTGCGGTGCCTTCATACCATTTCACACCGGAAGAGACGGAATACGGCGGAAGAACGGTGACACCACCATTTCGCCGGTCCAAATCCCACGCGCTTCCAATGCCGATGTACGAGTGAAGGAGGAGTGGCTGATATTGAGTCAGCACTCCGACCGTATCAATGCCGGAATTCGTGCAATTGCTTAATGTAAAATCAATGATCCGGTACTTCCCGCCGAATGGCACGGCCGGTTTAGCGATGTTTGTCGTCAGCGAGCGAAGCCGACTTCCTTGCCCGCCGGCCAATAACATGGCGATGCATTTCTTTTTCATTTCGCTTTCTCTCCCCTCGTTTTTGCACTGGCCGTAAAATGGAAATGCCAAATGGCGGAATCGTCATGCGCACGTGGTATGGTTTACCATGAAACGGCTCATTGAAGGCGGAAAGCCGTTTCCCATTGACATGCCCCGATCCACCAAACGTGACCGCATCGCTATTCAGCACTTCCCGATACGGTACGAGCAACGGCACTCCAACTTTGTAGTCGTCATACGCCTGATTTGTGAAATTGCAAACAATAACAAGCACATCATCTTCTTTTTTCCCGCGGCGGATGAATGAGAAAATGCTTTGTTCAGCGTTGTGAACGTCAATCCATTCAAATCCTTGCGGGTCATGATCCAATTCGTAAAACGGCTTATACCGTTTATAGCAGGCGATTAACTCTTTCATGTAATCGTTCATCTTCCGGTGCAGCTCAAAATCAAACAGCACCCAATCGAGTTCATCCTCAAACTTCCATTCATCAAACTGAGCAAATTCATTGCCCATAAACAACAGCTTTTTCCCCGGATGAGCCATCATGTAGCCGTACAAGAGGCGCAGCTGGGTGAACTTCTCTTCATACGACCCTGGCATTTTATTGAGCAGCGATTTTTTGCCATGCACGACTTCATCGTGGGAAAACGGCAAAATGAAATTTTCCGAATACGCATAAAGGAGGGAGAACGTTACTTGGTTATGCACATGCCTCCGCTCATACGGCGGTGTTTCCATGTACTTCAGCATGTCGTTCATCCAGCCCATGTTCCATTTATAATTAAAGCCGAGTCCGCCTTCATACGTCGGCGCGGTCACCTTCGGCCAGTCAGTCGAATCTTCCGCAATCATCAGCACATTCGGATCATAGGCAAACACCGCTTCGTTTAACTTGCGCAAAAACTCGACCGCATACGGGTTCTCGTACAGCCTGTCATTGTTCGGCCAATAAAGCATATTGGCAACCGCATCGACCCGGAACCCGTCGATATGGTAATACTCGAGCCAAAACAATGCGTTCGAGATGAGAAAACTGCGCACTTCCGGCTTGCCTAAATCAAAATTGGCCGTCCCCCAAACGTAATTTTCTCGGTCTTTTTCATTCGCGTATTCATACGTCGGGGCGCCATCAAACATATATAACCCATGGGCGTCCTTGCAAAAATGCCCCGGCACCCAGTCCATAATGACCCCGATTCCCGCCTGATGGCAACGGTCGACGAAGTACATGAAGTCGTGTGGCGTACCATAGCGACTCGTTACCGCATAATACCCTGTTCCTTGATAGCCCCACGAGCGGTCGAGCGGATGCTCGACAAGAGGAAGCAGCTCAATGTGCGTAAACCCATGATCGAGCACATACGGGATCAGTTCATCGGCCATCTCACGGTACGTATAAAAACGCCCATCTTTTTTCTTCCACGAACCGAAATGGAGTTCATAAATCACCATGGGCTGATCATAAATCCGTTTTCGTCGCTTCTTCCGCTTCCAAGATTGATCGTTCCACTGGTATCCTTTCAGATCGTAGACAATCGAGGCGGTATGAGGACGCAATTCGGAGTAAAAAGCGTACGGGTCGGCTTTGAACAGCACCTGTCCGTCCGGCGTAACAATCTCATACTTATATAAATGCCCTTCCAAGTTTTCGGCGACAACAATCGTCCATACCCCTTCATCATTCACTTTCTCAAGGCGAAAATCCGTCCCGTCCCAATCGTTGAAACTGCCGACAAGACGCACCTCGCGCGCGTGCGGCGCCCAAACACAAAAACGGGTGCCGACCTTCCCGCCCTCATTAATCACATGGGCGCCAAACAGCTCGTAACTTTTATACAAGCTGCCTTCATGAAACAAATACACTTCCAAATCCGTCGGATTCGCCGCAATCAAACCGTATCGCATCCTTTCCAAAGCAAGATGATGGCCACACATTATTCCTTATTCGCCACTTCACCGCTGCATTCCTCGAAAAAATTATCTATATTTTTTGACAAAATCCATCAAAAATTGTGGGATTTGTCGATAATTTTTTTGCACACCTAGCACTTTTTATATTATAATAGATATAAATTAATAATTATTATAAAAAAGAGGTGTATTATGTCTCCTGGAGCATACGATTTTCATCATCTTCCACACGTGAAAACACAAACCCAGTCGAAAAAGGCGCTTTGGATTACACTCGTGCTCACCGTCTTTTTCACGGTTGTTGAAATCATCGGTGGGGTGCTCTCGAACTCGCTCGCTTTGTTGTCCGATTCGGCCCATATGGCTTCCGATGTCTTAGCGCTCGGCCTGAGCATGGTCGCCCTTTACATGGCGACACGCCCGCCAAACCGCCGCTTTACGTTCGGGTTTTTGCGGTTTGAAATCATTGCATCGTTTTTAAATGGATTGACGTTGGCAGTCATTGCGGTGTGGATTTTATGGGAAGGCATTGAGCGGTTTCTTCATCCAGAACCGATCCAGTTTCGCCTCATGCTCGGCATTGCCGCGATCGGTCTTATCGTCAACTTAACGTTGACCATCGTCTTAAGCCGGAGCACAAAAGAAGAAGATAATTTAAACGTCCAAAGCGCCCTTTGGCACTTTATCGGCGACTTAATCAGCTCCATCGGCGTCATCATCTCAGCGCTGCTCATTTATTTCACCGGTTGGACGATTTTCGACCCGATCATCAGTCTCGTGATCGCCGCCATCATTTTCACCGGCGGGGCGAAAATTATGCGCGAATCGTATCTCATTCTGATGGAAGCCGTGCCGGATGAATTCGACCTCGAACAAATCCGCGCCGATATACGGAACATCGAAGGGGTCGAAGACGTGCATGACATGCATTTATGGGCCATCTCGACCGACCATTATTCGCTGTCGGCCCATGTGTTTGTCAATGAGCACATCCAGCCGCTTTGTGTCATTTTGGCGGTGAATGAAATGCTGAAGGAAAAATACGGCATCGAGCACGCCACCATTCAAGTGGAACACGCCATACTTCATGACCACGGCAGCTATGGCAAAGCGTTTTTAGAGAAAAGAAAGGCGTCACAACCATAAAGACCGCCCATATCAAACTGGCACGGGCGGTCAAAAACGTAAGGAGGGTGTCTCAAAGGAAATGGGGCATCCTTTTCATCATTTATACACAAGTACAACATTTCCATTAGATAATCTCTTCTTGCTCTTGAAGCTCAGGATCCTCCTTTGGATCAGCCGTTGCTCTTTCTCGATCTCACACAAGGCAAAGCAGATGAAAAAGCCCTCCTTCGTTTACCTTGTACGGTTTTACCGTTGCAGCTCATATTGTTCTTCCCGCATCGTTCCGTATTGCTCATAACGAATATGCCACGAGAGCGCTTTTTCCAAGACGTGCGGCGTATGGCCGCCGCGCTTAAGCGCTTCGTTGAAGTAATCGCGCAGCGGCTGGCGGTAGTCCGGATGGGCGCAACGTTCAATGATCAACGGAGCGCGTTCCACAGGAGCCAGCCCGCGCAAGTCGGCGTATCCGTACTCGGTGATAATTACGTCGACATCATGCTCGGTATGGTCCACATGCGATACGAATGGAACGATGCTCGAAATCGCCCCTTGCTTAGCACTTGATTTCGTAACAAAAATCGTCAGACGCGCATGGCGCGCAAAGTCACCCGAGCCGCCGATCCCGTTCATCATCTGGGTGCCGCGGACGTGCGTCGAGTTGACATTTCCGTAAATGTCGGCTTCAAGTGCCGTATTGATCGAAATGAGACCGAGACGACGGATGATTTCCGGGTGGTTTGAAATCTCTTGCGGTCGCAAAACGAGTTTTCCTTGATACGCTTCCAAATTTGTATACACTTGTTCCATCTTGCTTTCTGACAACGTCATCGAACAACCGGAAGCGAACCGTACCTTCCCTGCATCAATCAAATCGAACATGGCGTCCTGCAATACTTCGGAATACACTTCCAAGTCATAAAATTCAGAATCTAATAAGCCGTAAAGAACCGCATTCGCGACCGAACCGATTCCCGCTTGAATCGGTGCCAACCGCTCCGACAACCGTCCCGCTGCCACTTCGGCGCGAAGAAAATCGATTAAATGATTGGCGATCGCCGCCGTTTCCTGATCAGGCGGTACAATGGTTGATGGCGAATCCGTTTGGCTCGTAATAACAATGCCGGCGATTTTGGCGATGTCTACCGGAATGCCAATCGTTCCAATCCGTTCATCCACTTTGGTCAGCGGAATCGGGGCGCGCTCTCCTTGCTTTCCAACTTCATAAATGTCATGAAACCCATACAGCGCTTTCGGCTGAGCCATGTTTAATTCAATGATCACTCTTCTTGCTTTGTTAACAAAAACGGACGAATTACCGACAGAAGTCGTTGGGATGATCATTCCGTCTTCGGTGATCGAAACCGCCTCCACAATCGCGTAATCAATTGGTTTCAATACATCCGAACGGACTAGCTCCGCCGTATGCGACAAATGCTGGTCAACAAACAGCAGCTCCCTTTCATTAATTTTCCGGCGCATCGTCGCGTCAGCTTGAAACGGTAACCGTTTCCGAATAATCCCCGCTTCCGCCATCAGCTTATCAATATCCGAACCGAGCGAAGCCCCTGTATAGACGTCAACTTTCAGCGGCTGCTGCTTCGCTTTCTCTATGAGTGCCATCGGCACCGCTTTGGCATCACCTGCACGGGTAAAACCGCTTAATCCAAGCGTCATGCCGTCATGAATCCACGAGGCCGCTGTTTCCGCTGTCACAATCCTCTCCCTCAACGCTCGATGGCCGATCCGTTCGAAAATGCGTTGCTCCACAGCGACTTCCCCCTTTTTCTTTTTTCTCTCATTATAGCGACCGGTAAGGGGAAAATCATTCGAATGGGAGTAAAAGGGCTTTCTTTTGCATTCAAGCAGCATTTTTCCTACATAACACAGAAAAATTCATTCTATGGTGACGAGCGCCTTGCTCAATTTGCGCCTAAAACGATGGCGGTTTAATGACAAAAAACCTTTCTCTCATCTAGACATGAGGATGTTTGAAGGTTTCGAGAATCAACATGGCCACGACGCAGCGATTTTCGACAACCTGTCTCGTTACCAAAAAAATAGCCGCCCGTATCGGCGGTTTCATCAAAAGCCGAGCAATCTTCGAAAATGGCTCGCATACGTTTGGCTGACAGGCACTTTGGAGCCATCTTTCATCACAAGCAAAAACGTGGAGTGTGAATCCGGGTGAATTTCCGCGATAGAATCGACATTGACAATATACGACCGATGACAGCGGACAAACCGATGGCCGGGAAGCGAAAACTCCAATTCGGTCAAATTGTATTTATGATACCCTTCGGCATGCATCGCTTTCACAAATGTCTTTCGGTTTTGCGCCTCCAAATACACAACCGCTTCAAACGGAATCGGAATCCACCGATCCATCGTCCGTACAGTCAAATACGATGTCGCCAGAAGCGGCCTTTTCGGCCAAACAGCAGTCACACACCCTTTTGGCACGCCGTCTTCTAAAATCGGAACCGACACGCCGAAATACGGAACGCCAAACACCCGGCTATCCTTTTGTTCCTCAATCTTCCGGCGGATTACCAACGCTTTGTATGTCACCGAATCCGGCTTAATTTCATCCCCTGGACGGATTTTCAAATCAATTTGTCTGCTCGGCTGGTAGTAAATGTACCGCCGGTCATCCGAAATGGCAAGCGATGCTTCAACGGGAAACAATTCGTTCACCACTTGGCTGATGGCTGAAACAAGCCGCGAATCCATACGCCTCACCTCTCGCAAACCATGGCCACACCTTTATTTTCAAGCGAGCCTAGTGTGTTTGTCAAACAGGAAGGGAAATGAATCCATTTTTAGCGAGAAAAAAGGAATTCAACGGGAGCATGGCGAACCTTAGGAATCATCGTCATGATCAACAACCAAAGAGGTGTGTTCGATGGAAATGGATACAGCTTTATCGTTTTTAAGTGTCGCTGTTGTGCTGACGCTCGCCCCAGGCCCAGATATTTTATTCGTCATCGCCCAAAGCCTATCTCAAGGCAAAAACGCGGGTATCGCCACCGCGCTCGGGCTTTGTACAGGGCTTGTCGTCCATATTAGCGCGGCGGTGCTCGGCGTCTCGGCCGTCATTTACCAATCGGCCTTGGCGTTTGCCATCGTCAAATACGCAGGCGCCGCTTATTTGCTTTACTTGGCATGGCAAGCGTTCAACGAAAAAGACGCCGGCTTGGCGCTCGAGCGTCAAGAGCGGCTAACCTTGATGTCACTGTACAAAAAAGGCATTTTTATGAACGTGCTCAATCCGAAAGTGTCCCTCTTCTTTTTGGCGCTATTGCCGCAATTCGTCCATCCGTCAGCGGGCCAAATCCCGCGGCAAATGCTGGTGTTAGGCGTCATCTTTCTCGTTCAAGCGCTCGTTGTCTTCACCTTAGTGAGCATCGGTGCGGAAAAACTGCGCCATTGGCTGTTGTCGAACGAACGAATCGCTCGGCGGATCCATTGGCTAAAAGGCGTCCTCTTTGCCGTCATCGGCATCCAAATCGCCTTCAGCGAGCGGTCGTAGGGGGCAAACAAAGCGAGCGGGCTGTTTTGGCAAGCCCGCTCATCATGCTTTCGTCTGCAACAGCTTCACACCAAGCCCAACAAACACAATCCCCGTCAATCGATTGATGAGAAGCGCCATTTTGGCGTTTTGGCGCACCCGTTTCGTTGCTAGCGCAGCAACATAGACGACGCCAAGCCCCCACATCGTGCTCGTCACAACGAACGACAAACCAAGCAACAAAAACGGAAGCGGGCCGTATGGCTGATCCGTTTGAATGAATTGCGGCAAAAAGGAAAGGAAAAACAACGCCACTTTCGGATTCATCACATTGGTCGTCACGCCTTGCCAATAAATCTTTTTCAGCTTCGTCGGCGCCAATTCCTCAGACTCCAGCGCTGGCGGCGCCGGCTGCCGCATCATTTTGATGCCAAGATACACCAAATACGCCGCACCAGCGATTTTCACAGCCGTAAATAAGACAACCGACTGCTGCAAAATCACGGCTAAGCCAAACGCAGCAAGCAGCGTATGAACGAACACTCCTGTCGAAATGCCCAACACCGAATACACGCCCGCTTTTCTCCCTTGCGCCACACTGCGCCCCATAATATACATCGTATCCACTCCCGGAGTGGCATGCATCAAAATCGACGCCAGCAAATACATCCCATAGCTTGTAATGCCTAACACACGTCTCCCCCCTGACCAAGCTAGCAAACGGTCGTCCACGGACCGCAGCACCGTTTTCGTGCAATGTCACAAAAGGTTGGTAGCTTCACCACCGATACAGTGACAAAAGCGGGTTGTTTTCCAAAACCCATGATTCCAAGATCCCCCGATTTCCACCGGCCTTCGAAAAAGCCGGTGATGGAGAGCGCCCGGTTGGACAGCATTCCTTCCCAAAGCGAAAATCTTTTTTTCCTGCCATGACCGCTCGCTCAACAAAAACAGCTTTCTTTCACTGTCCTTTCAAAATTACAGTAAAAGATCTGCCTTTCATCGTCAATCAAAAAAAGCGATATTTTCGAAATAGAAAAAAATGAAGTGGACACCCATCCACTTCAACACACTCCCCGCCAAACCTATTTGACAAAGCGGGCCATCACGATCAAATCCCAGTACGTGTTGTCATCGATTTTGACGGCGTTTTTCTTCACCCCTTCTTCGACAAACCCAAACGTTTGATACAAGCGAAGCGCATTCGTATTGTCAGCCACAACCTCGAGGCACACTTTCTCAATGAACGGATGTTCCGTTGACCAATCAAGAAGCGCCGCAAGTAGCGCCTTGCCGACCCCTTGGCCCCGAAAATCGCTTTTCACGCTCATGCCGAAGGACCCTTGGTGTCTGGTTCGCTGCTTATGGCCGTTATGAAAATCTAAAAGCCCGATTATTTCCCCGTCATGCTCGGCGACAATCGCCAACTTTCCCGGATCATCCATAATTTGTTGCAGCCATTGTTTTTGCCGCTCGCTCGTAGTCACCACTTCTGCCTCCGTCGTCAGCAAATACGGCGCTTCCGCCGCCACCGCCTTCACAAACGCAACGACACGCTCGGCATCCTCAGGTGATGCCGTCCGTACGACAATCGGCCGGCCGCTTGCCGTCATCAACCGCCTTGGTTGAATGCTCCCCATGGCTATCCTCCTTGCTTGATGTTCATCTGTATAGATTCGTAAGCACGAGGGCCATATCCTGCACGCAAAAGAAAATCTCTTCTTTCTCATGGTTCGTGTATTGCCGTCAAACCCTTGTACCTTCACCAAAAGCCCCGATATATTCTTAGTGATTCGCCGGATGAAAGTCGAAACATCCATTTTCGGTATGCTCTACGAACCACCACCCTAATCCTTTCATCATCCGCCATTGTTTGGATGGCCCGTTTGTCAATAAAGCAACCACTTGACGAACAGAAAAACAAAAAAGTATACTCATAGTATACTTTTGATACTAGGGGTATCCACTATGAAAGAACATATTGCTGCTGTGCACAAACAAACGATTGCCCAAGCCGCTGAGCGGTTGTTTCTCGAACGCGGGTTTGACGGCACGTCAATCAGCGACATTTGCGCAGCGTCGGGATACAGCCGCCGCACGGTGTACCGCTACTTTGACACAAAGGAGGAGATTTTGTACTACATCGTCGCGAATGGTCTCGAACAGTTGCGTGATCGCCTAACCGACATCGTGCAAGCCGAGCAGCCGTTTTTGGCTAAGTACGAACACATTTGTAAAGCGATGCGCGCTTACTACGAACATTGTCCCGTTTCGGCGCGCGCCGTCCATCAGTTTCAACCGAAAGCGCTTGAGACAGTAACGCCAACCATGGAAACCATTTTCTCTTTAGGAACGGCCATCAATGACGCCCTCGCCCGCTGGATTGAGCAAGGCATCGCAGAAGGCGTTGTCCGCGAAACGGCGGACGTCATGATGACCGTGTACGTGTTTTCTGCACAACTACATGCGCTGTTTGACCTTGTCGAAACAAAAGGAGCGTTTTTGCTGCCGACACTCAGCAAGACGAAAGAGCAGTTTTTCGCCTACGGCCAGAAGATGATTTTCAATAGTCTCGCAAAGGAGCCATTGCGATGAAACCAAATGAACCGAGCATGACCGCATTGATGTCCTGTTTCGTCCGCGCCTATCATACGGAACACGACACGCCTGTCATTTTTCGTGACGATATGGCCAGACAGCTGATCACAGACGAAGAATACAAACAAATCCAAACCTTTCTCGCCAACGGCTTGGGATTTTTTGCCCCCGAGCGGCTTGATGCGTTCTCATCGGACGAAGAGAAAGTGAAATGGATCGTCCAAACGCAGCTCGCTCCGACTCCAATCGCTCGCGCTGCCTATACCGAACGGATCATCCACCACGAAAAGCGACTTGGCGCGACGCAATATGTCATTTTAGGAGCAGGGCTGGATACGTTCGCCTTCCGCCATCCAAACAGCGGCCTGACGATATTCGAAGTCGACCACCCCAACACGCAGCAATTCAAGCGCGAACGCATCCACATGGCCAACTGGAAGATGCCGAACTGCTTGCAACTGGTCGCCGCTGATTTTACCAAAGATGACGTAGCCCCCCGATTGCTCGCAGCCGGCTTTCGCCCAAGTGAAAAAACCGTATTCAGTCTGCTTGGCGTCTCGTATTATCTGGAAAAAGAGCACTTCTATCGCCTTTTGCACCAACTCGCTCCATTGATGACAGAAGGCAGCTCCATCGTGTTTGATTTTGCGGATGAGCAGCTGTTTACCTCCCCCGTCAAGCGGGTGCAAAACACGCTTGCTCTTGCCCAACAAAGCGGTGAGCCGATGAAAGCGGCGTATTCAATCAAGGAATTGGAACAACAGCTGCAGTACGACCATCTCCTGATTTTCGAACACGTATCGCCACAACAAATCCAAACACAATTTTTCTCCAATCGCAATGATGACCTAACGGCGTTTGAACATACTCATTACCTCCACGCCGTGCGCAAATAACCGCTCCTTCATCGGCCGGGAAGCGCTAGACGCCTTCCCGGCCTCATCCATTCAAATAACGGAGGCTTCGGTCGCCATCTCCTGCACCGTCCATTCCATTCACTTTCGCTATTTTTCGATGTGGAACGATATGGGCGAACAACGAATGCATCCCCGCCCTTTCTTTCGCTTTAGAAGACGGTTCGACCGATGAACAACCGTTGTCCCCCCAATTCCCGCCTCAACGGAACACATCTCTTCCTCTCATGCTTCCACGCCCGTTATCTCTTTTTTCATCATCACGACCTTTACCGGCACTCCATTAGCGCTGATAACCGTTTGTTCTTGAACGAGGGCATACCCTACCGATTGATACAGCCGGATATTGCGTGCGACCGACCGCCGGACGTTGCACCATATTTCCTTCTTCCCGTTTTCTTTTGCATACCTTTCAAGAAAGGCTAACATGGCTTTGGCTCTCCCTTTCCCCTGCTCCTTGGGACAGGCGGCAAGACGGAAAAACGAAAGCGAATGTTCATCCATTTGAAACCGCACCGTTCCAATCGGCCGGCCGCTCTGAATACAAAGAAGAGCCTGTTCATCCCCGTCCTCTAATCGCTCTCTAATGAACTCGACGGTTTCGTTCAAAGCTGCAGAGGGAACACGATCATGCTCATATTCGGCGAACGCAGCCATCGTGATCTGATGGATGAGATGAGCCTCATCTGGATCAGCTAGACGAATGACAACCTCTTCTTTTCCATCAGGTGTTCGCACTGGTTCTAGCTCCATGTTGGCCGCCCCTTTTCCGTTTCCATATGGGCACATGATAAATAGCGGCTTTCTTGCAAAAATATAGGGGAGGTTTCCCACTAAACCGCTTTCTACTTCAACAAAAAAAAAGCATTACTCCCTGCTTCTTGAAGTAATGCTTCCGCTACTTGAATCATTTAAATAACCCTAGGGCATTTTTGCACGATCTACATGCATTTAATTGTTTCATTTATCTCATCGTTTTCAACGATTTCTTAAAACTCAATCCCTCCCCCTTATCATGAAATGGAGTTTTATTTCTGTTGGAGTTGTTCGTTTATAAATGAGAAGATTTTATTTTTAATGGAGATGGCATCTGTCGTAAATAAAATATAGGTGTTGGAATGTGTTAAAATGACCAGTCTATCCGTTGCTCCATATGGTGTGCCAATTCGAATAGCTGTTTTCTCCTCCCCGCCATAAGTATCGTCAAATGTTACTTTTACAATATCAGAAATGGGTACTTCTATTTTTGATAGCAACCAACTAATCACTAACTTATCATTTAATTTTTCTACTTTTATCCCTGACATCACATTTCTCCCTGTCTTCTGTTACTGTTATCTATTTATTGAGCGAATCCCTCATGGGTGGAATAAGCTTTTGTTTCAGTACAATGATTAATTTATTTCCACCACATGATCCAATGAACCCTCTTTCTTACATAAAGAAGTTGATAATGCCTCTCACTAAGCGTTGAAAACGTCTCCTTCTTTATGTACAAAGTGATCATTCATCTATTTTCGTTCCTCTAAATCTCACAAAACAATTCCCACAGAACTGCCTACGTGCTTGTCAAATAAATCCCGATTTGCAGTTAAAAAACAAGGTAGCGAATAAGATTCATACACGCTGAGATTGTTTTATAAAACGCACCAAAATTGCCGTTCCTGTCATGTTTGAGATAATACTTATACCAAGCAATACACTCCATATAGGGGTAGGCAACGTAAGAGTTAATGATAGCATCAAGAAAATGAAACCAACTGTCACGAAAACCAAACCCGCAGTTTTATGATTCAATGTCAACACTCCTATTTGAATATTTTAGAAACCATTCCTTCATTATTATATACGTTTTATCCATCATATGGTTTCATTTTTTTTCTTACTATTTGTTCGTTTTCAACTTATTTCAACAGGATGTAACATATACTTTTGTAAAAGTTTCCTAATCACCTGTTAGCCGAACGTTTCAACCGCACTGTTTGGCTGCACCAACAGCCTGCATTTGTCTCGATTTTTCCGTTTCTTCTACCCCTCCCGCCAACGTGGATGGCCTTATCACATACTGACAAAGCTCCTGCACCATGGAATCAATTGAGCGGAAAGAAGGACCGGTTTCCCCAAATGCTCCTGACAGGCTATGATCAACGGTGTCTGCATCACCGTTGATGATGAAAAGATCCGGTCCCGAATCATACATCTTAAAATTTTAACGAAGTCTTTTGGCTTCTTGTAACTTTCTTTTCTGTTCCGCTACTTTCGTGCGCAAAAACCTTATCTTTCCCAAAGTGATGATGTTGAATATGGTGTAGCAAACAAGGCTTGCCGAATACTCGTTGTCCTCATTCATATCGTGAAAAAACTTCATGTAACTCCTCCTTGATCTCATCTTTTCCCTAAAGGGTGATGATTGAAAAAGCATTCTTCTAATAGATAAACCTTAATGGTTGAACTTCTCCAAAATCAATCGTACCAAGAAGCAGCGATTGTCACTAGCCTCCTCAAAGGATGATGCAATGTCCCTCCAAGGCAGGGATTCAAAAGGCTGCTGTCGAAAAGAGAAGGAATTGATTGAATGAGAGTCTTTCCATGCAAGCTCGGGTCCCAGATTCGTGCCACACCTAGGTTTCTATCATCTTTCCTATTGAACGAAAGAAACAGAAACGCTGGCGTCAACACAAGTCTTTGACCATCTGGCGCAAAACGAAAGGAGTGCTCGACGTGAATGTGCCGTTTGAAATTCGCCAAGCCACCATTCAAGACATCGAAGATCTGACTCGATTGCGCTTGGAATTTCTTAAGGAGTTAGGAAAAATACAGTCGGAACAAGAGGAAACGCTTGTCACAACCGCAACAAAACAATATTTAGAAGAAGCCCTTTCAAACCATGAATTTATTTCCTTTGTCGCTTTATCCAATCATCGCATAGTCAGTGTCAGTGGCATCGTCTTATTCAAACGGCCCCCTTCTTTGCAAAATCTAAAAGGACTCGAAGCGTATATACTGAACGTGTATACGATCCCTCCGTATCGGAGAAAAGGATTGGCCAGAACGCTGTTGGAACGTTGCATTGAGGAATGTAAAACAATCGGAGTCAAACGAATTTGGCTGCATGCCACGGAAGATGGGAAGCCGTTATATACAAAAATGGGATTTACCTTTAAAAACAGTGAAATGGAATTATTCATTTGAATGTAACCAAACATTATAGACGACTGCCGGAAGCGAGCTTGTGCTCGTCACACCAAGGTGTGGAAAGACCGAACACCGCTTCCCCCTACATGAACGCGGAAGCGGCGTTGTTTCGGGCGCCAGCAGTCGCTCCAATGTTTGGTAAAAGCCGCATCCAATTGCCTCTATAGACATGCTCAAGTAGCTCCTAACATAAAAAACATGGCTTCATATGGTCATCAATACTAAGGAGTGAATCAACGTGAAATTTGATCCCAATCAGCATCTTCATTTAGGATATTATGAGAACAATGTTGATGTAGAAGCAGTTGCCTATAAACTTGAGCATACAAATCAATGGGTAGTTTTTCTCGATCATGAACAGGATACTACAGTCGTGAAAAGAATATTAGATCAGTATGATCTCCATGAAAAATATGGTTACAAAATTTTCACAGTCGAAGCAGATGAGTTATCTTATGACGTCGGAAGTAAGCTGCTGGAAGAATGGTTAAAAGCAAATAATATCATATAAGATCATGTTGCCATTTGGTTGAATGGTGATTGGGCCAAATTCGAACTGTATGACTCAATATCACTGTTGCATGATTCAAAACGAAAAGTGAGGTCTGTACATGAAGACGGTTAGCCAAGAAATCCAAGAATTGTCCATTCAATCCTTAGAGTCCACTTTTCATAAGCTTTCCAATGCTTTTCAAAGCATGACAGAAAAAGGTGCAAACACCGCTCTTGTGGAAAAAAGACGAAACGCAGTCAAAATTGGTTTAGAAAGCCTAAAAAATACTTGGTATGGGGAAGAGTTTTGCTATGACGAAGAAATCATATTGACTTCTAAAGATGTTCTACAAGGTCTCATTCCGCCGATCGAAACACAAATAGCCAAAGCAAAGGAAGGAAGTTCGCAAAAAACATTAAATGAGCGTCGCTTAATGGCGTTAAAACTGGCCATCGAATCTTTGGAGAACCGTCTTACATAAGACGGTTTTTCAATTTTTTTATTGTTCCCGAATTGGGTGTGTGACATAAACAAGATGGAAGGAAAGCTTATTTATGATAGCATCCCGTTATGTTTACGCCATAATCAACTGAAATCAAGTACGTCGTTCATTCAATCACAGGAATCCCAGTATCGTTCCATTAATGAGACCGACCAAGCAGGCTGCCTTACTTCGCCTTTAGGTAAGAACTCCTTCATAACCGGTTTAATATCAATAATCGGCGTACCATCTATGGCATCTAATCCTCTTACTTTCAATGTCCGCCCTTGATGTTCTAACAATTCAACCGTTGTTAACCCTAATTTATTCGGTCGATGTTTGCCCCTTTGAGCAAAAATTCCGACCTTCGGATATTCTTTACGATTTCTTGGATGCCTTGCTCCATAGTGAATGGTGTCATCTGTCACTCGGTCAAAATAAAAAATAATATCTAAATGCGAAAACTCACTGATCCCTTGTAAAGCGGAATCATCGATTTCATCTACTAATTCAATGATTGAAATCACATTCCCCCAATAATCATCTTCGACATCTTTGCGGTTGTTTCTCACAAATGCGATTGGCGTAATGGTATATTGCATCATTTCCCCTCCTCGTTTCACTATTCACCTGCTTGTAGCCAACCATAAATCGCAGAGTGAGCGTCCGCAGGCTCTCTCTCCCACGTAAAGGTCAAGATATGAAAAAGATTGATTTTCCAGATCGTTGGATAGAAAGTGCGATTTCATTCCCTGTTTCCGGCGCTTCTAACTTCATTATGGCACCAAAATACTGTTGAGCCGTCGTAAAGATAATAAACGCGCAAAGCTCACTGATTTCTCCTTCGGAAAAGGATTCCCTCAATAGGTCAAAAGCAGAATCCGGGATATCTGTTTTAAAAAGACCTCCACAAATCCTACGGCAACAGCGATTTTTTCATTAAATGAATGAGGTTCAGGTTTTTCCTTTGGCTTTGCAATATTCACAACCATTCCCTTGCGCTAATGTTCTTTTCATTCGGCTGATAGCAGCCCGTCTTTTTCCCATACTTCTCCTAAATGTGCCCACCCCTCCATCACTTCTTTGTTATGTCCTAAACGCTTCTGAAACGGTGTATTCCCGAAAGTGGATGCATGAATTCTTGCCATTTGCTCATCCCTTCTTGTAGTATTAATGAAGAGTAAATTTGTTACAATCCATTATAAAACAAATACCCAATAAGGCTACAAAAGTAAAGTGTTTTGTGACTCGTTCAAGTCAATCGACAACCGCTCCCATACAGATAAAAAACGAGTATTGCTATGAGGAAATACATGATCCATGGTTTGGAGGTATTGTATATGTATGTCACAGTCGCAGATTTCATTAGGGAATGGAATTGGGAAGCAAGCCTAACTCAAAAGGTTTTGGATGGTTTGACCGATGAAGCGTTAAACCAAAAAGTTTACCCAGAAGGTCGTACGTTAGGAAGGATTGTGTGGCATTTTACAACAAACATCCCGGAATATTTAGCCCATTTCGGGTTGAAGATCGATAAAGTAGAAAATGCAGAAAACGTTCCAACTTCAGCCAAAGAAATAGCAGAAACCTTTCAAAAGGTAAGTTCCTATGCGGCCAAAGTCATTGAACAACAATGGACAGACGAATCGTTGAAGGAAGTGCAAAATGCATTCGGAAGGCAAGAAACCAATGCTCAAATCTTAATGGGGCTAATCAAGCACATCATTCATCATCGTGGCCAAGTGACTGTTCTTATGCGTCAAGCGGGACTCAAACCTTTTGGAGTTTATGGTCCATCCAAAGAAGATTGGGTTCATTTCGGTGTGGACAATCCACCGCTTTAATCATCATGGTCTAACGGGTGCATTCGTTGAAAAGAAAAGGGAAACCCTGATTGGGTTTCCCTTCATTTTATCGTTCCCACAGGCAGGAAAATGTTCCATCGTTTAGCGTAATCATAAAAAGTACGAAGAAAAACCATTAAGACGGGAGGTAGGACGATTGCGAATCGGAGGGATTAATCATTTGACGTTCTCTGTATCTGATCTAGAGAAATCCATTCATTTTTATCAAAACGTGTTCGGAGCAAAGCTATTAGTCAAAGGGAGAAATTTGGCTTACTTTGACTTAAACGGAATCTGGTTAGCTTTAAATGTTCAACAAGATATTCCACGCAACGACATCCAGCATTCATACACCCATATCGCTTTCTCTGTAAAGGAAGAAGACTTTGATCATGTCGTGGAAAAATTGAAAGAGTTGGGCGTCAATATTCTTCCAGGTAGAGAAAGGGATGAAAGAGACAAACGTTCCGTTTATTTTACAGATCCGGATGGACATAAATTCGAATTTCATACAGGCACGCTAAATGACCGATTATCTTATTACAAAAGTGAAATGCACCATATGCAATTTTTTGATTAAAAGAACATTGAAATTACGTCTTTATTTTTATGAAATGAATTCCTAGAAAAAATCAACAATGCGTTCATCATCAAGGCTTTCCTCTACTTTCGATGTCGATCGTGAGAGTCAAACCCATATATAGGGATGCCCCTCGATAATGAAACCACGCAGCCGTAGAGAAACAAAATGATTGTATCATTGAAGCTGAGATGCTGTTGATTTTCTCGTTTGATGAACAGACGGGAATGTTCAAAAAAGGATGGTTGAATCACTTGCAGAATAGATAAAAGTAGTTTACTAATGCAACGACTCAGTAGGAGGATAGGATGGACATCAAAATACATAGTGATTTTTCTCATGCCAATCTTAATGAAATGAGAGAAGTGTATAGTTCTGTCGGTTGGACAAAGCATACAACCAAGATCATTAAGCAAGTTTTTGAAGCAAGTAATGTGATCGCATTGGCTACTATCAATGGTCGGATTATTGGATTTGGAAGAGCGATTTCAGATGGGGTTTTTAATGCAGCAATCTATGATGTTGTGGTCCATCGAGATTTTCAAAAGCAAGGGATAGCGAAAAAAATCATGGAGTTTTTATTGGATCAGCTCAGTCATGTTTCTTGTGTACATTTAATCTCAACCACTGGAAATGAAGAATTTTATCGAAAACTTGGATTAAAACGGGTGAAAACAGGAATGGCAAGATATTTAAATCCCGAGCTAAGTGACGAGTATTTAGAGTAAGAAATCATTTCTGTGTTATCATAGCAATCACTCGTCATGAATTCGCTCTCCTCTTTTCCCTCTCTTGCTCTTTTTCTGCCATTTCACCTCACCGAACACGATGTTCTTTTCTCAAATCGTATTCGGTAAATAAAAAACAAGGGATTTCACAAAAGTGAAATCCCTTGTCCTTGTTTTTTCGATGCCGATGGTGGGAGTCGAACCCACACGGGGGGGTACCCCACACGATTTTGAGTCGTGCGCGTCTGCCAGTTCCGCCACATCGGCGCGACATTTAATATTATATCATATCATTATTAGCTTGTCAACACTTTTTTTATTAAGTGGAGGCGGCACCCGGATTCGAACCGGGGGTAAAGGTTTTGCAGACCTCTGCCTTACCACTTGGCTATGCCGCCTCGATCGAGAGCGGAAGACGGGACTCGAACCCGCGACCCCCACCTTGGCAAGGTGGTGTTCTACCACTGAACTACTTCCGCATGATTGGCTGGGGTAGCTGGATTCGAACCAACGCATCACGGAGTCAAAGTCCGTTGCCTTACCGCTTGGCTATACCCCAACACTAAAGGCAAAAGGGCGACTAGTGGGAATCGAACCCACGCATGCCAGAGCCACAATCTGGTGCGTTAACCACTTCGCCATAGCCGCCATAATGATCGTCAGAATGGCAGGGGCAGTAGGAATCGAACCCACACCGGAGGTTTTGGAGACCTCTGTTCTACCATTAAACTATGCCCCTTCATTATGGTGGAGGGGGACGGATTCGAACCGCCGAACCCAAAGGGAGCGGATTTACAGTCCGCCGCGTTTAGCCACTTCGCTACCCCTCCACGGAATGGTGCCGACTGCAGGACTTGAACCCGCAACCTACTGATTACGATTCAGTTGCTCTACCAATTGAGCTAAGTCGGCATATAAATCATAAGATGATTATATTCTATTTATTTAGTGGTGGCTCGGGACGGAATCGAACCGCCGACACAAGGATTTTCAGTCCTTTGCTCTACCGACTGAGCTACCGAGCCCTATGTAATTTTTTTATTTCATAGCTTTGAAATGATGGCGGTCCCGACGGGACTCGAACCCGCGATCTCCTGCGTGACAGGCAGGCATGTTAACCACTACACTACGGGACCATTTTGGTTGCGGGGGCAGGATTTGAACCTGCGACCTTCGGGTTATGAGCCCGACGAGCTACCGGACTGCTCCACCCCGCGACGATTGAAAGTGGTGGAGGATGACGGGATCGAACCGCCGACCCCTTGCTTGTAAGGCAAGTGCTCTCCCAGCTGAGCTAATCCTCCACAAAGAAGTGACCCGTACGGGATTCGAACCCGTGTTACCGCCGTGAAAGGGCGGTGTCTTAACCACTTGACCAACGGGCCATGTTTTGATAAGTGGCGGAGAGCAAGGGATTCGAACCCTTGAGGCGCTATTCACGCCTACACGATTTCCAATCGTGCTCCTTCGACCACTCGGACAGCTCTCCAAGGTGGCTCCGCAGGCAGGATTCGAACCTGCGACCAATCGGTTAACAGCCGATTGCTCTACCACTGAGCTACTGCGGAATGGTTATCTTAGTTAGCTTTCCTTTAGACATTTATTATTATACTGATTAATGTTTATCTGTCAAGCATTTTTTCATTCCTTCAAAACTAGATAACCGTTTGGTGGGAAGAAGCCTCCGCTTTTCGTACTGTCTAGCTCCGGCCGCCATCGGCTCGCGACGCTTCGGTTCT
>Ga0207870_100117_pt1 | contig 86560 bp, 65 predicted proteins | sample CeladaPassage60B_FD_187477 | JGI IMG/M metagenome (GOLD analysis project Ga0207870, IMG submission 187477) | Cellulose-adapted microbial communities from the Joint BioEnergy Institute, USA - Passage3 60B (SPAdes) (version 2) | ecosystem: Engineered > Bioreactor > Continuous culture > Unclassified... | reverse complement strand
CGGCGACCGCATCACCACCGTCACCGAGACCGGCTACACCGACACCGGCCTCAGCCCGTCGACCACCTACACCTACACCGTGCGGGCCAGGGACGCCGCGGGCAACGTCTCCGAGCCGAGCAACCAGGTGAGCGCCACCACCCAATCCGGCGGCGGCAACGGCGGCGGCAAGAAGGTGCTCGGCTACTTCGTCGACTGGGGCGTCTACCAGCGCAACTACCACGTCAAGAACATCGACACCAGCGGCTCGGCCGCCAAGCTCGGCTACATCAACTACGCCTTCGGCAACGTGGTCGACGGCAAGTGCGTGATCGCCGACACGTACGCGGCGTACGACCGGTTCTACAGCGCGGACGAGAGCGTCGACGGCGTGGCCGACACCTGGGACCAGGGGGCGCTGCGCGGCAGCTTCAACCAGCTCCGCAAGCTGAAGCAGAAGTACCCGCACATCAAGGTGCTGTTCTCGTTCGGCGGCTGGACCTACTCCGGCGGGTTCACCCAGGCCGCGCAGAACCCGCAGGCGTTCGCCGACTCCTGCCACCGGCTGCTGACGGACCCGCGGTGGGCGGACGTGTTCGACGGCATCGACATCGACTGGGAGTACCCGAACGCCTGCGGCCTGTCCTGTGACTCCAGCGGCCCGGAGGCGTTCCGGAACCTCATGGCCGCGCTGCGCGCCCGGTTCGGCGACGACTACCTGATCACCGCCGCGATCACCGCCGACGGCACCCCGGGCGGCAAGATCGACGCGGCCGACTACGCCGGCGCCGCCCAGTACGTCGACTGGTACAACGTGATGACCTACGACTACTTCGGCGCCTGGGCGCGGACCGGCCCCACCGCCCCGCACTCGCCGCTCACCTCCTACGAGGGCATCCCGACGCCGGGCTTCTACGCCGACGCGGCGATCCAGAAGCTGAAGAGCAAGGGCGTCCCGGCGAGCAAGCTGCTGCTCGGCATCGGCTTCTACGGCCGCGGCTGGACCGGCGTGACCCAGAGCGCCCCGGGCGGCTCGGCCACCGGCCCCGCGCCCGGCACGTACGAGGCGGGCGTCGAGGACTACAAGGTGCTCAAGACCAAGTGCCCGGCCACCGGCACGATCGCCGGCACCGCGTACGCCCACTGCGGCGACGAGTGGTGGAGCTACGACACCCCCGCCACGATCCGCGGCAAGATGGCCTACGCCAAGGAGCAGGGTCTGGGCGGCGCGTTCTTCTGGGAGCTCACCGGCGACACCGCGGACGGTGAGCTGATCACCGCGATCGACGACGGCCTGAAGTAGGCCGGCCGCGCCGGCGCACCGGCCGCCGGGGAGGCCCCGCCCGGCATCCCCGCCTCCCCGGCCGGCCCCGCCGAAACCCCCATGCACCCCGCGGCGAAACCCCGGGAAAATCCGCCGCCGGGCTGAACCGCTGTGCCGCGCCCCGCGTACCTTCTGGCGACATGCGCCGGAGAAAGGAGTGGCAGTGCACCGAGCCCACCGGAACGCACCGTCCGCTCCCGCTCGCGGCGCCCGGAAACGCCCGTCGGATTGGAGGTTGCGCACCCTCCCTGCACGCCTGGTCAACGCATCCGATCACGCCGTGACACGCACGACACCCGGATGGGCCTGCATCCTCGAGAAAGGAGGCCGGAGAGGCTGACTCCCGAAACGAGGCGCTGATTCTGGTAGAGACATCCCGGCGCCGCCGCGGGGTTTCCTGGGTCACCTCGCGGCGGCGCCGCCTTTCGTCTGCCCCATGAATCCGATCCCTGTGTGCACAGGTTTCTCGGAAGCACTAAAAATACCGGAATTCTCCGGCGACGGGCGGGTCACGACGCGTCGGGCAGGCTGTCGGCGAGCACCTCGGCGTACCGCGGGCTGAGCGCCCCCTCGCGCAGCCGCGTGTGGATCTTGGCGCGGAGCGCCGCCACCCGCGCCCCGACCTCGCGCTCGGCGCCCGACATGATGTCATTGCGCAGGTTGGTGACGAGGTTGGTGAAGTCGAGGGCCACGTCGGAGCGGATCTCCCCCGCGGCGAGCCCCTGCTGGACCACCGACGCCATCTGGGCGAGCGCCAGCATCGTCTCACTCGCGGTGTCCCGGCCCGCCGTACCCTCCGCGCCGTCCTTGCCGTCCTTCCCGCGGGTCCCGGCGTCCCGGTCCGGCGCGGCGCGCGATCCGGAGCCCGCGCCGGTGCCCGGTTCGTCACCCGATGGGGTCTCCGGCCCGGTGTCCGACCGGGTTTCCCGCCGGATGGCGGCCGTGCCGCCGCTCCCGGCCGCCTCCCCGGCGGCGGCCGGCGAATCCCCCGCCGCGCCCGCGGCGGAGCCGGACGGCCGCACCGCGGTCGGCGCCGGGCGGGCCGCCGCGTCCTCCGGGCCCGCCCCGCCGCCCGGCACGAGGATCCCGATCAGCAGCGCGCCCACCACGAGCGCCAGGCCGGTGGTCGCGACCGCACCGGCCGCCGGGTTCGCGGGACGGCGGGCCTTCGCCGGCGCCGCGGGCACGCCGGACGCGGGCGTGGGGTCGTCGAGCGACGCGGGCAGGCTCGCCGCGAGCTCGGCGGCGACCTCCGCGGCCGACGGCCGGTCCGCCGGGTCCGCCGCGCGGCACCGCCGCCACAGCTCGACCACCCGCGGCGGCGTCTCGGCGGGCGGCTCGGCGGCGTCGTCCCGGCGGCCGGTGAGGCACTCGCCGAGCAGCACGCCGAGCGCGTAGACGTCCGCCGCCGGCGTCACCTCCTGCCCGTTGAGCTGCTCGGGGGCGAGGTACGGCGCGGGCCCCGACGGCTCCTCCGGATCCACCGGCGCGGTCCACACGAACGGGTCGGCGCGCACCGGGTCGCCGCGCAGCGCCCAGGCGATGCCGAAGTCGAGCACCTTCACCCCGTCCGGGGTGAGGAACACGTTCGCGGGCTTGACGTCCCGGTGCACCAGCCCGGCCCGGTGGGCGGCGGCGAGCGCCTCCGCGGTCTGCCCGCACACCCGCACCGCCTCGGCGACCGGCAGCGGTCCGCGGGCGAGCCGCTCGGCGAGGGTCTCCCCGTGGAGGAACTCCATCACCAGGTACGGCGTGCGCGCGCCGAACCCGTCCTCGGTCTCGCCGTAGTCGTAGATCGCCACCACCCGCGGGTGGGTGAGCCCGGCCGCCGACCGCGCCTCGTCCCGGAAGCGCCGCCGGAACGCCGCGCCCCGGCGCCCGCCCGCGCTCACCAGCTTCACCGCGACGGACCGGGCGAGCACTTCGTCCCACGCGCGCCACACCTCGGCCGTGCCGCCGCTCGCCACGCGCTCCTCGAGCGTGTACCTGTCGGCGAGCCGTACCCCCAGATCCACCCCAATCAACCTTTCGCAGGCCGAAGATCCCCACTTCCCTCTGTGATACGCGGGATCCGCGGCGTCGGATCGGACCGGCCGGGAAATCGTCCGGCCGGCCCGCCCCGATACCCGGCCGGGCCACCCCGGACACCGGCTCCGGTACGTCCCTGACCCGTCCCTGAGATCCCGCGTTCCCCCTCACAGCACGGCCCGCCGCCGCCGTAGCGTGAGGGTCATGGCACGCATTCTTCTCATCGCAGCGGCGCTTGTGGTCGGTTTCTTCGTGTTGGGCGCCGTTCTCGGCTTTCTGTTCAACGTGCTCAAGGTCGCGGTCATCATCGGGATCGTCATCCTCGCCGTCGCCGCGGCCTGCCGCCTCTTCGCCGGGGCGGAGCGCTGCCGCCGCTGATCGGGCCGCTTCCCCCGGTTCGGCATGAGGCCGTATCCCACGGGTACGGCTAGTGCATGGTTGAGGTCATCGACCGCTGGGCCGTACAGGGCCTGCTGGACAGTCAGGAGGCCCAGCTCGTGGATGTTTCGCCACGGGCGGCCTACGAGTGGGCCCACCTGCCGCAGGCGGCCTGCATCCCGCTGGAGGAGCTCTGCGACACCGCGGCCGAGCGGCTGAACCAGTCGCGGCCGGTGATCGTGTACGGCCACGACTGGCTGTGCGACCGCAGCGCCCGGGCCGCCCGGCTGCTGGAGCGGCTCGGCTTCCACGACGTATTCGACTATGCCGCGGGCCGGATGGACTGGCTGTCGGCGGACCTCCCCTACGCCGGCGCCGCGGTGCTCGTGTCGCGGATCGTCCGGCACGACCCGGTGATCACCTCGGCCGGGGACGCGGTCTCCGGCGTCGAGCCGCGCGTCGCCGCGGACCCGGCGAAGGTGGCGGTGGTCGTCGGCGGGCAGGACGTGGTGGTCGGCCTCATCGGCGAGCGGGAGCTCAAGGGCGCCTCCCCCGACGCCCGCGCCGAGGAGGTCATGCGGATCGACATCCCCACGGTACGGCCCAGCGAGGAGGTGGCCGCGCTGAGCGAGCGCATGGACCGCGAGGGCCTCGACGAGGTCGTGGTGACGATGACCGACGGCCGCCTCGTCGGCATCGTGCCCGCCGTCGCGGTGCGCGTCCCCGGCGACGCGCCCGGCGGGGAGCCCGGCAGGTGACGGCCCCGGCGACCGGATCGGCGTGACGGGTTTTCCCTGATCGGTTCCGGGCAGGGTAACGGGTCCACGCGGGCTCGGGAATGTTCCGGTCACGGCCTGCCGGACGCGTCCGGCTCGCCGCGTCCCGGCTCGCCCGCCCTCCCCGGGCCGGACGGGGAGCGTCACGCCGGGAGATGAGTTCCGATGCATGCGGCCACCCCACTCGGGCCCGACACCGGCGCGCCGGGCCGCGGGGAGACCGCCGAACAGCGCGCCGACCGCAACTTCGTGGAGCTGCTCCAGGGCTTCCGCGTGGCGGTCACCGGCGTACAGGTGCTGTTCGCGTTCCTGCTCACCGTGCCGTTCTCGGAGGCGTTCGCCACGCTGAGCCACACCGACCGGCTGCTCTACATGATCGCGCTGGGCGCCGCGGCGGTCGCCTCGATCTGCTACATCGCCCCGGCCGCCCAGCACCGCATCCTGTTCCGCCGCGGGGTGAAGGAGCCGCTCGTCCACCGCTCGAACGTCTACGGCATCCTCGGCGGCATCGCCCTGGTGATCTCGATGACCGCGGCCACGGTCATGGTCGTCGACTACCTGTACGGCGGCGCCGTACCGCTGCTGGTGGGCGCGGCGCTCGCCCTGCTCGGCGGCTGGGCGTGGTTCCTGCAGCCGCTGCTCAGCCGCCACCGGGCGCGCGACGTGACCTGCCCCACCCCGCCGGCGACCGGGCCGCCGCCCGGCGACGACGGGAACTGACCCCGGTGCGCGGTCACCCGACCGCGAGGGCGCGCCGCACGTCCTCATCGTCGGGGGCGAGCTCGAGCGCGCGGGTGAGGTCGGCGATCGCCTCCTCCTCGCGCCCGGCCGCGCGCAGCGCCACGGCCCGGTTGAACAGCAGCGGGGCCTCCTCGCCGGGGTTCGCGTTCGCCCGGGTCAGCTCGACGGCGCGGCTCAGGTCGCGCACCGCCCCGTCCAGGTCCCCGGTCTCGAACGCGAGCATGCCGCGGTTCGCCCACGCGGCCGCGAGCGACGGGTCGTGGCGCAGCGCGCCGTCGAACGCCCGCCGCGCCGCCTCGGCCCGGTCCTCGGCCATCTCGATCTGGCCGAGCACGCACAGCAGGTAGGGGTTGGCCGGGGCGAGGGCGAGCCCGCGCTCGGCGTCGGCCCGGGCCCGCCCGTACTCGCCGCGCGCGGCGAGCAGCCCGGCCCGGTTGACGTAGGCGTCGACGAAGCCGGGATCGAGCTCGAGCGCGTAGTCGAGGTCGGCGAGGGCGCCGTCGTGGTCGCCGAGCGCGAACAGGATCTCCGCGCGGTTGTAGTACGCCTCGGGGAACGGCGGTCCCACCCGCATCGCGGTCTCGTAGTCGGCCCGCGCCTCCTCGAGCCGCCCCAGCCGGTGCAGCAGGTTGCCCCGGTCGATGTAGTAGTCGGGGTAGCCGGGGTCGGCGGCGATCGCGGCGTCGAGGTCGGCGAGCGCCTCCTCCGGCCGGCCGAGGGCGATCTTGAGCTGGGCGCGGTTGGCGCGCAGCACGAGCCGGTGGATCGGGTGCCGACCGGGCGGCAGCCCCTCGTCGGCGAGCGCGATCGCCCGTTCGACCAGCTCGAGCGCCTGCTCGGTGCGGCCCAGGCGCATCTCGATCAGCGCCCGGCCGTTGAGGTCGAAGCCGAGCTTGAACGCCCGCAGCTCCGGGTCGGGCAGCAGCGTGGAGATGGCGATCGCCTGGTTGATCCACGGCAGCGCCGCCTCGGGGTCGCGGCGGGCGTGGTCGTGGTGGCGCACGAGCAGCATCGCGGTGGAGTAGGCGGCCGCGGCGTGCTCGGCCGGGTCGGTGCTCACCCGGCGCACCTCGTCGAACAGCGCCCACGCCTCGTCCTCGCGCTCGATCGCGGCGAGCGCGGTGGCGGTGCGGTGCATGAGCCGCCACCAGCCCTCGGCGCCGGGCTCGGTCGCCGCCAGCGCGCGCCGACCGAGCTCGGCGACGGCGTGGTGGCAGCCGGCCTCGAAGCACCGCTCGATCGCGTCGCGCAGCTCGGCCCCGGTCAGCTCGTCGAGGCGGCGCTCGCTCGGGTACGGCAGCGCCGGACCGCCCCGCCAGGTGCGCGGGCCCGCCTCGGGCTCCGTCTCCCCGCCGGACGCCGGCGGCACGTCCGGCAGGCGCCGGGCCCGGGCGGCGAGCGCCGAGGCGAGCGGCTCGGCCGGGGCGGGCGCGCACACCACGAGGGTGAGCAGCGCCGGGTCGACGCGGGTGAGCAGGATCTCCAGCAGCTCCCGGTCGGTGAAGTCGGCGAGGTGCGCGTTGTGCACGACGACCGTGCGCGGGCCGGGCGCGGCGTCCCGGTCGCGCAGCACCGCGGCGACATCGCGGACGAACTCGGCGAGGCCGTTGGCGATGCGCCGGGTGCGCTTGGCGGCGTGCACGAGGATGCGCTCCGCGGGCGGCAGGTCCTCGGCGATCGAGCCGCGCCGTACCGGGACGGTGCCCCGCAGGTCGGGCGCGACCGTGCGCAGCTCGATGTCGTGCGCCTCGACCAGCCCGGGCCGGTGCCGCAGCGCGAGCGGCACCAGGGCCCGGGCGATCGCGGCGCCGAACGTGTAGGGACCGCCCGCCCAGCGGTCGGCGTCGACGGGCGGGAGGAGAGGCGGAGGAAGGTCGATTCCAGACGGCGTTCGGTCGGCTTCAATCCAGATATGGGCCATTTCCTCCCCCTCTCGGTCACCCCCTTCGGCGCGTTATCGGATCAGCCCTCGTGCTTGGCGCTCGCCGCGCCGCTGAGCCGCACGGTGCCTGGCTTGTGCACGATGACCTTCTTCATGCCCTCACCTTTCATCGCTTTCCGCATAGATCATCACTACTATCACAGTTTGTCCGAGAACGAGAGCCGGAAAGCGAACTTTCCTGAAGGGCGCGACGTTTCATTACAGATGGGGCAGCTGCCGCACCGCAAATTCTCCCATTCGGAAGCATCCATTATTTACTTTTTATGCTGACCGTAACCTGGATTTCGGCCACTTTCGCAGCTCCGCACCCCGATGACCCGGACACCGGTACCCGTTCCCGGCGCCAGGCGAACCGGGTGCGTGCATAAATTTCCGGCATGCCGCATTGCCGCATGCCGGTTTCGTCAGGTTGACCGGACAAATCAAATCGGCAGCGTCCCCGGACGGTGACGTACGTCACCGCGGCCGGCCGTCTCCCGCGCGCCGGCCGCGCGGCGCGCTCACCCGTTCCCGGAATCGGCGGCGAGCAGCCGGTCGATGCGCCGCGCCGCCTCCAGGTCGAACTCGGTGACGCCGCCCCGGTCGTGGGTCCACAGCGTCAGGTGCACCGTGCGGTAGCGGATGTCGATGTCCGGATGGTGGTCGAGCTCCTCGGCGACGTCGGCGACGCGCCGGACCAGCTCGATCGCGTCGCGGAACGACGGGCACACGACGGTACGGCGCAGCCGCCCGTCGGCCGGCCGCCACTCCGGAATGCCGGGCAGCGCGGCCTCGAGCTCCTCGGCGGACAGCAGGTCACGTCTCATCCCCTCATGGTGGCACGCCCGTCCCGCGCCGCCCCGCGCTCCGCTTATGATCATCCGCGTGTCCCGGCCAGGTGTTCGCGAGGGCGCCCGCACGGGCGCACGCGCCTCATCGACGCGCCGCGCCGCCCGCGCCGCCCTCGGCGCGCTGCTCGCCCTGACGTTCCTTGCGCCCGCGCCCGCCGCGGCGGCCGCCCCCGAGGCCACCACGGCGGGCGCCCCCGGCGACCCGGTCCGCTACGCGTTCGTCCGGCGCTGCACCGAGGACGGCACGCCCACCCCCTGCGGCCCGTGGCGGCTACGCATGCGCAGCGGCCGCACGGTGCGGCTCCCCGACGCCCGGGTCCACCCGCGCACCGCGCGCGGCGCGAAGGTCGCGAACCGCACCGCCCCGTTCGCGATCAGCGGCGACGGCGGCACCGTGGCCTACTTCCGCGGCGACGACCGCCTCGTGGTGCGCCGGATCGGCGGCCCGGTCCGCGCCCTGCCGTACCGGCCGGACGGCACCGACCTGGTCACGCTCTACCTGTCGGGGGACGGCGGCCGGCTCGCGGCCGAGACCGGCGGCGACCCGGAGCGGCGGCCCGCCGTCGTCTACGACACGGCCACCGGCGCCGTCGCGCTGCGGCTGCCCGGCTCGCTCGTCTTCCAGGGCTTCGGCGGCGAGAACGGCACGGCGGTGCTCACCGCCGCGCCGCGCGGCGACACGGTCACCCGGCTCGCCGCGTTCGGCCCCGACGGGGTGCCGCTGTTCGACGTGGCGCCGCCCCGGGCGGTCGCCGACAACGGCCCCTACGCCCTCGCCCCCGACGGCAGGACGGTCGCGTTCGTCGACGACGGCGAGCGCGCCGCGCTCGGGCTGTACGACGCGCGGGCCGGGACGCTGCGCCGCATCCCGCTGCGGCTCGCCGCCGACGACATCGTCGACGGGCTCGGGTGGAGCGGCGAGACCCTGGTCACGGTGCGGCTGTCCCGGCTCGGCGGGCGGCAGGACACGATCCGCGTCCTGCAGGTCGACACCGCCACCGGGGCCGCCCGCGTGCGCGAGAGCTACACGATCGGCGGCGACGTGTACGGCGCGACCCCCGACGCCTAGCGCCGCGCGCGCGTACCGGCACAGCAGCGCGATCAGGACGAGCTCGCACCCCACCACCGCGCGCTGGACCAGCCCTTGCGGCAGCGGCGTCATCCGCTCGCCGAGGAACTCGGTCACGTACGGCACGGTCACCAGCCCGAGCGCGGCGTAGGCGGCCAGGCTCAGCCCGCGCACCAGGTTCGGCCACGGGGTACGGCGGGCGACGAGCAGCCCGGCCGCGGGCAGCGCCACGAACGCGAGGAACGCGGCGTACCGGTGGATGGAGCCGGACAGCGACAGCGGCTCACCGGGCGGGTCGGTCGGGAACGCGCCGATGAGCACGACGCACCCGGCCCACACCGCCACGAGCAGCGCGGCCCGCGGGTCGGCCCCGGCCCGGGCGAGCACGAGCGCGAGCACGCCGGCGCCGAGGGCGATCACGGCGAGCGAGGCCGGGAGCAGCCAGCCGAGCGGCAGGAAGTAGTAGTCGCTGATCAGATCGCGCACCGGGCTCAGCTGGGGGGTGACGTGCAGTCCGACCAGCCCGGCCGTGCCCGCGACGATCGCGGCCGGCGCCATCGGCACGAGCGCCCGCACCTCCGGGGCCGGGTGAGTCCCGCTTGACCATTCCATGACCCCCAACTGTCCGGGCACGGGGGTCGCGGGGGTATCGGAGATCGGCCGGAATCCGCCCTGATCCTGCCCTTACCGGCGCCCCGGTGCGGCCGGGCGCGGATCAAGGGGCGGCCCTCAGGGATCGGCGGCCGCCGCCCCGCCCTCACCTGCGCATTCGCGCGCCCGGGCCGGTCCGGGCCGGGACCCCGAAGCGCTCGGGGTCGGTGTCCGGGAGACCCCGGACCCGCCGCGCGGGCGCCCGCGGGCGCCCTGCGCCCAGGCCCGCCACGGCGCCTCCGGCCAGGTGCACCACGAGGGCTGCGGCCGGGCACACCGCCGTCGGCCGATCACGGATCCGGTCGTGATCGGCCGGCGGCGTCGGGCCACGGCAACGGGCGGGACGGCCACGGCCGCGCCGGAGGGGACCGGCGGGCCGTGCGGCGGCCCGCGCCGGCGGACTCGGGGATCGCCGGCGCTCAGCCGCCGAAGGTGCCGAACCGCTCGAACGGCACGCCCACGTAGTTCTCGGCGAGCGTGGTCGCGGCCGCCTCCGAGGAGGTGACGTAGTCGAGGTAGGAGCGCTGCAGGCGGCGCCCGTAGGCGTCGTCGGAGTCGAAGGTGTGCAGCAGGGTGGTCATCCACCAGGAGAAGTGCTGGGCCCGCCAGATCCGCTTGAGGCAGGCGTCCGAGTACCGGTCGAGCAGCTCGTCCGACCCGGTCGCGTACCAGTGGGAGATCGCCTCGGCGAGCATGCGCACGTCGGCGGCGGCGAGGTTGAGGCCCTTCGCCCCAGTGGGCGGCACGATGTGCGCGGCGTCCCCGGCGAGGAAGAGCCGGCCGTACCGCATCGGCTCGGCGACGAAGCTGCGCATCGGCGTGATACCCCGCTCGATGATCGGGCCGGTGGCGAGCTCCCAGTCCGGGATCGTCTCCAGCCGCCGCTTCAGCTCGGCCCAGATGCGGTCGTCCGGCCAGTCGTCGAGCGACGCGTCCGGGGGCACCTGCAGGTAGAGGCGGCTGATCTCGGGGCCGCGCATGCTGTGCAGGGCGAACCCGCGCTCGGTGTAGGCGTAGATGAGTTCCTCGGTGGACGGCTTCACCTTCGCCAGGATGCCGAGCCAGGCGAAGGGGTAGGTCCGCTCGTAGATCGTGAGGGCACCCTCGGGGATGGAGCGCCGCGACACGCCGTGGAAGCCGTCGCACCCGGCGATGAAGTCGCACTCCAGCCGCTGCCCCTGGAAGGTGATCGACGGATGGTCGGTGTCGATGTCGTGCAGCTCGACGTCCGGGACCTCGAAGTGGATCTGGCCGCCGGCCGCGAACCGCGCGGCGAAGAGGTCCTTGACCACCTCCTGCTGGCCGTACACGGTGATGGCCCGGCCGGGTACCAGCCGCTCGAACGCGATGCGGTGGCCCTTGCCGCCGTAGCGCAGCTCGATGCCGTGGTGCACCAGGCCCTCCCGGTGCAGCCGATCGGCGACCCCGGCCTCGGTGAGGATGTCCACCGTGCCCTGTTCGAGTACGCCGGCGCGCACCCGGCCCTCACAGTACTCCCGGCTCCTGATCTCCAGGACGACCGAGTCGATTCCCCGCAGATGAAGCAGATGGGACAGCAGCAGGCCTGCAGGCCCGGCCCCGATGATGCCGACCTGAGTTCGCATGCTTCGATCCTGGGGCAACCGGCCGGTCCGTCCCGGTTTTACTTCCGCTGACCGGAAATACCCCGCTGGTCAGCGTCCGTCCGTCTCCTTGGCCGCGAGGTCCTTGGAGAGCGCGCGGGCCGCCGAGCGCACCGCGGGCCCGAAGCGTTTGACGTCCGCGCTGTGCCGCCAGGCCACCACCGAGAGCGCGGCGACCAGCTCCTCCCCCGGCCCGTACACCGGCGCGGCCACCGAGCAGGTGCCGATCGACATCTCCTCGACGGTGTAGGCGAGCCCGGTGCGGCGCACCTCCGCCAGGTCGGCGCGCAGCCGCTCGGGGTCGGTGATCGTGTTGGGCGCGTGCTTGGTGAGCCCCTGGGCGATCACCCGCTCGGTGAGCTCGGGCGGGGAGAACGCGAGCAGCACCTTGCCCACCGCGGTGGCGTGCAGCGGCAGCTCGGCCGCGACCCGGGTGAGCACCGGCACCGACTTCGGGCCGCGCAGCCGCTCGAGGTACATCGCCCGGTCCCCGTGCAGCACCGCGAGCTGGATGTTCTCCCGGGTCTCGGCGTACAGGTCGAGCATGTACGGCAGGGCGAGCTCGCGCAGCTCGCGCGGCCGGGCCGCCTGGATGCCGATCTGCCACAGCCGGGTCCCCACCCGGTACGACGCGTCCGGCAACCGTTCCAGGAAGCCGCCCGCGACCAGCTCGGCGATGAGCCGGTGGCCGGTCGCCAGCGGCAGGTCCGCGCGGCGGCAGATCTCGGTGAGCGTCAGCCGCACGTCCCCTGGGGCGAACGCCTCCAGGATGCGCATGACCTTGCCCGTGACCGTCGGCGGCGTCTGCCCGGGCGTCGTCATGACCGCAGCGTACGACGAGCGCTCAGGTCACCCCTACGGCGGGCTCCGCCATGTACCACCGGGCGTGCCCGTCGCCCCGGGTGAGCGAGTCGAGGCGGCGCGGCAGCTCCCGCCGGGAGAACGGGTCGCCCGCGGCGTTGCGGATGTGGATGCCGATCGCGTACATGTCCCTGATCTCCATCAGGGTGCCGAACCCCGGCCACTGCCGCAGGTCGCAGCCGTAGGCGCGGGCGAACTCGTCCACGTCCGCGGCGGACAGCCCGAACCGGCGCTGGCCGTGGTAGGTGTGCACCAGGTCCCACTCGCGCGGCCCCACCGCGACCCCGTCCCAGTCGCACAGCACGGCGCGGCCGTCGCGGCGGCGCAGCAGGTTGTCGATCCACGCGTCGCCGTGCAGCAGCACCGGCGGGCCGCTGCTCTCCAGCGTCTGCCACGCCTCGGTGAGCTCGGCGATGCGGTCGCGCAGCCAGGCCCGCTGGTCCGGGGTGAGCACCTCGGAACACGACTCCACCGCGCCGCGCACCTCGGCGAGCGGGTCGGCGAGCCGCTTGATCGGGAACGGCGGCACCGGCTGGTCGTGCAGGTGGCGCAGGATCCGGCCGAGCTCGCGGGTGGTGGGCCGGCCGCTCACCGGCACGTACTGCCAGAAGGTGACCAGGCGGCCGCCGTACTCGATCGGCTCGTCGGTGATGTCGTCGGCGGGCCGTACCGAGGGGAAGCCGCGGCGGACCAGCCAGCGGGCCACCGCGAGGCCGGTGTGCGTCTGCGGGGCGCCGTCGGGGGTGGCGGTGATCCGCACGATCAGGCCGTTGCGCAGCTTGAACACCGCGTTGCTGCGCAGCCGCAGCAGCTTGGCGCCCTCGGTGTCCACGCCGAGCCGACCGCCGACCGTGTGCAGCACGCCGAAGGCCTCTTCGGCGAGGGCCCCGGCGATCACGTCAGGCCCATCGCCGACCGGCCGGGCCGCGGCCCCTTGGCGGGGTCACGGCGTGGATCGGGGCAGGATCCGAGGCGTTGCTCGCAGCGGGGGTCGGGCCGTTGGTCGGCCCGCGGGCCGCGGTGCGGGGCCGGGTGCGGGCCGCGCCGATCGGCGAGCGAGGTGCGGGCCTGGCCCGCCTGGCCGCCCGGGTAGGCGCCGGCAAGGCTCCGGGCGATCGCGTGGCCCAGCGGCGTCTGCGGCAGGGTGTCCATGAGCAGCTCGTGCAGCCGCTGCACGTTCGGCCGGTCGCGCAGCTCGGGCGGCACCGAGGTGAGCAGCCGGTGCGCCCGGTTCACCACGATCGAGGTGCGCTGCTCGATCGGCACCTGCAGCAGCGCCTCGGCCGCGCGCCCGCAGGCGCCCTCCAGGTCGCCGACGCGGGCCAGCTGCTCGGCCTGCTCGAGCAGCACCAGGCCGAGGTCGAGGCTGTGGAACGCCTGCTCGGGGTCGCGCGGCAGCGCCTCGTCGGCGGAGACCGCGCCCAGCTCGATCAGCGTGCCCGCGCGGTAGAAGTGCATGCGCCGCTCGGAGAACGCGAACGCCAGGTCGTCCTGGGTGCTGCCGCGCATCCGGACGAAGATCTGCTCGGCCTCGGCGAGCGCGGCCTTCGCCGCCTTGCGGTCGCCGAGCCGGGCGAGCGCCCGCGCCTCGGCCGCCGCGGCGAGCGCGGCCGGGGAGCTCGGCGCGTTCCCGGCGAGCCGGCGGGCCTCGCGGGCGAGCCGTACCGTCTCCATCGGGTCGCCGTAGTGGTAGGAGAGCATCGTCTCCTGGGCGCGGACGAGGGCGCGCAGCCGCGAGTCACCGATGTCGTCGGAGGCGGTGCGGGCGGTGCCGTACCAGGCGGCGGCCTGCCGGGTGTCGCCGAGCCGCATGAGCGCGTCGGCGGCGAGCAGCGCGAGCATCGTGGTGGCGTGCAGCAGGCGGCGCTGCACCGCGGCGGGCTGGCGCACCGCGAGCAGGCGGCGCAGCCCGGACAGCTCGAGCATGAGCCGGCAGAGCATGGTCACCGACGAGGTGTCCATGTATTCGCGGCGGAACCGCAGCACCTGCTCGTCGATGCGGTCGAGCTGGTCCTCGGTGGCGTTGCCCGCGGCGAGGGCGAGGTCGATGTCCTGGCGGACCCGCTCCACCTCGGCGAAGAACCGGCCGTCGGGCAGCGCCGAGCTGAGCAGCATGTCGTGGAAGAGCGCGCGGCGCTCGGCGTCGTCGTCGGCGTCCTCGAGGTACGCGTGCCCGCCGGGGCCGTCGTGCCCGCCCGCGTGGACCACCACGACCCGGGGGGCGTTCTCCCCGTCCTCGCAGTAGTCGGCGGCGAGGCCGAGCCGTACCGCGTTCGCCTTGTACAGCCGGGCGAGCAGGTCGATGGTCTGCGGGCGCGGCCGGGCGCGGCCGTTCTCCCAGGCGTTGAGCAGGTCGATGCTCGCCCGCGGGGAGCCGAGCCCCTCCTCGTCGCAGAGCCGCTCCAGCTCCTGGATCGCCTGGCGGGCCGACCAGCCACGGGCGAGCCGGTGCGCCTTGAGCAGGCTCACCCCGCAGCAGCCGTGGATCGCCTGCACGGTCTGCCACATGGTCCAGCCCCGGGATTCCGCCTGCTGCCGCCAGCCACGGGCGCACGACGGGGCATGCTCTCCACGGGCCATCCGCACCCTCCGCGTCGGAGTCTTCAGGTCATGAATGTTTCCCCGAAGTTAACCGGCACCCACCATAACTCGCGGGCCGCGGCACAAACGAGCCCACAAGTTCGTGCCATATCCACGCAATGCTCGCGGATTCCGCGGGTATTCCACTGATCACGAAATCCCGGCGATTGCTGGAAGAGGACGGCGCGCGCCAATCTGACACATGACGTTCGTCCCGTGACGTCGTCCCACCTTCTCGACCGGGAGAGCAACAATGGCCACAACAGATCTCAAGGGCACCGCGAGCGAGGCCCGCGAACATCTGGAGCGGCTCGCCGCTCAACTGGAGGCCCACGCCTTCCAGGTGCGACTGTGCGCGCCCTCCGGTCTGTATCCCCGGTTGCGCGTGATCAATCCCCTCGCGCCCTCGGTCACCGAGGACGTGCTGGCCGCCGACTCCTCCGACGGCGAGTGGTATTTCTGGCTCTCCTGGGCGGGTCGTATCGGTCACGCGTCCGACGTGGTGACGGCGGCCGAGCGCATCGCGAGCGTGCTGCACGTCATGCGGCGGTGAGCCGGGACGGCGACATCACCCACCCCTTGACCCACCCCATAACCCACCAGGACCACCGGCCACACCACCGCACCGGTACCCACCACCCGGTGATCACCCGATACCCGCCACGGAACCGCGGCACCGGTTCCGTGGCGGGGTTCATCCGGCGACGAGCGAGCAGGGGCGTTCGGCCTCGGCGCGGGCCGGGCGCACCCCGTCCATCGCCTCCCGGACCCGGGCGAGCAGCCGGTCGGCGAGCGCGTCGTCGCCGCGGGCGCGCGCCGACTCGGCGAGCCTGGTGACGAGGTCGGCGAGGGCGTGGGCGGTCTGCTCCAGCCGCGAGTCGCGGGCGCGGCGCGCGGCCCACGGCTCGCCGAGCGGGTCGAGCCCGAGCACGCCGAGCATGGCGCGCAGCCGGACGTAGGCGTCCTCGAGGGCCGCCTCGTCGCCCGCGGCGAGCGCCCGGTTGCCCTCGCTCACCGCCGCCCAGACGACCGCCAGCGCGCGGGGCACGTTGAGGTCGTTGTCCATCGCCGCCGCGAACGCCTCGGGCACCGCGGCGGCCGGGGCCGCGTGCGGCAGGCGCCGGGAGGCGCGCAGCACGAACCCCTCGATGCGCCGGAACGCCGCGGCCGCGTCGCGCAGCGCCGTCCAGGAGAACTCCAGGTCCGACCGGTAGTGCGACATGGCGAGGTAGTAGCGCAGCTCGATCGGCCGGACCTCGGTGAGGATGCGCGACAGCGAGAACGGGCTGTCGACGGACTTGTGGATCTTCTCCCCGCCCCGGGTCACCGTGCCGCCGTGCAGCCAGTAGCGGGCGAACCGGTCGCCCGCCGCCCGGGACTGGGCGATCTCGTTCTCGTGGTGCGGGAAGATCAGCGGCGCCCCGCCCGCGTGGATGTCGAACTCCCGGCCCAGGTACTTGCGCGCCATCACCGAGCACTGCACGTGCCAGCCCGGCCGCCCGTCGCCCCACGGGGTCCGCCAGTACGGCTCGCCGGGCTTGGCCCGCTTCCACAGCGCGAAGTCGCAGGGGTGGCGCTTGCCCCGGCCCGGCTCGGCGGCGGCCCGCATGTGCTCCGCGCGCCGCCGGGAGAGCCGGCCGTACTCCGGGAACGAGGCGACCGAGAAATACACGTCACCGTCGACCACGTAGGCGTGCCGCCGCCGCAACAGCTCCTCGATCAGCTCGATCATTTCCGTGATATGACCGGTGGCCCGGGGCTCCACGGTGGGCGGCAGGCAACCGAGCAGTTCGTAGGCCGCGAAAAATGAACGATAATTCGTTTCCGCGATGAGCCACCACGGCACCTTTTCCACCAGCGCCCGCCGGAGTATCATGTCCTCCATGTCCGTGACATTCCGACACAAAGTAACCGTGCAGCCGTGGTATTTCAGCCACCGGGCGAGCACGTCGAAACTCACCTGGCAGCGCAGCTGACCGACGTGCGGGGGTGCCACGACGGTCGGGCCGCAGATATAAATGGAAACGTCCCGGCCACGACGCGGCGTGAAATTCCGAACGGCACGGCTGTACGTGTCGTAGAGTCGCAGTGGCATGATTTCGAGCGTAGGGTGCCGCGCGCTCGTCTGTCGATACGGCCGCGTGTTAAATCTAACGCAGAATCAGACATTCGTTCGCACGTCGCCATAACGGCGACAAATCAGACCGGTTACCTGCGGGCACGCCGAAATGGGGGCGCGGGAAATCGCCCCCGAAACACACCGGGAGGTATCCGGAATTTCCAGAATGGGGCCTTCGGGCACCGCCGACGCACCCCGCCGGGGCGGACGTCAGCCCGCCCGCCGGGCACCGCGGCCGGACCGGCGATCTCCCGGCCGACCGGCGGCGGCGTCCGGTGCGACCCCGTTGTCGTTAGTCGTTATACGTCCTCGCCTCCGCCGCGCCGCGGCCACCCCCCGGCTTCACCGCCCGCCCCGCACCGCCGGCCGGTGGTCGGCGCAGCCCGGCTCCGGGCAGCGTCCGCGCCGGCGCGAGCGCGGCCCCTCGGCGGGCCGGTCCCGGAGGCGCGGCCGGGCGTCCCGTCGTTCCCGGCCCGGATGCCGGACGCGTGCGGGGGCACGGATCGCGGGGGTGCGCGACGGCTCGCCCCGCCCTCCTCGCCCCGCCCTCCTCGTGCCGGGCGCACCGCGTCCCGGGCCGCACGCGCCCGCCGGGCCGGTGAAGGCGGACCGCCGCGCCCGGCCGCTCGGCCGCCGCGTGCACCGGCTCCCCGGCCGGGCCGGCGCGGGTCCCGGCGGCCGCGGCGCGCGTGCCGCGGGCCACGCCTTGCCGTACGGCGGACACACGTCGGCCCGCGGGATCCGGCCGCGCTCGTCCGGGGCGGTCCGGCCCACGGCCGCCGTCTCCTGCCGCGGGGATCCGGATAAGCCGCAGGCCCTATTCCGGACACGCCTCCGTATGACGCATAACGGAAACCTTTGAGGTTTTTGTCCGAAACATGGGTATCTTACGCTGCGAAGGACGACCGGCGATTTCGCCGGCCGGAGCCGTTTCGGCCACGGGAGGTGATGGAAGGCTTCCTCGGCCGCCGCGAGCGGTCCTTTCCAGGTGCGCGACGGAGCGTGTGCGCCGACCGCCGACATGGGAAGTCTGAGATCGACGAGAGGAGATCGCGATGAAACGGATCCGGATCGTGCAACGGCCCCGGCCGCCGAAGCGCCCGGCGCCTCTCGACCTGCGTACCCCTTCCGGTCGCCGACTCCCCTTCTAGGTCCCGCCACAGGCGTTGCCCCCTGATCTCGATCCGCTCCCCCGCGCCCCTCGCGGTCGCGCGGCGCCCACCGGCCTCCCCGCGCCGTGGGCACCCCGCGATCCGCCCGGTCGTCCCCCGGCCGCGCGACCCGGCATAGCGATCGGCGCCGCCCGGCCCTGCCCGCGCACGGTGGCCGCGCCCCATGCGGGGGCCTCCCCGCCGCTCCGCCGTACCCGGCGGGCCGCCGTCAGGCGCGCCGCGCGCGGGTGCGCTCCACCGCCAGCGCGTAGCAGCGGTCGAACCCCGCGAGCACGGCCGGCCAGGAGCACTGCACCGGCTCGGTCGCCCGGTTGTGCTCGGCGATCGACTCGCGCAGCTCCGCGTCCCCGGCGAGCCGGGCCAGCGAGGCGGCGAGCTCGGTGAAGTCCCGGCCGAGCAGGCCCTCCTTGCCGGGCCGTACGAAGTCGGCGACGCCGCTCTGCGCGCGCGCCACCACCGGCACCCCGGCGGTGCGCGCCTCCAGCGCGGCGAGCCCGAACGACTCCCGGGGCGCGGGCGCCACGAACACGTCGGCCGACTCGAGCAGCTCCCGGATGCGCTCCCGCGGGTAGCGGCCGGGCATCGACACCCAGCCCATGCCCCGGGTCCGCAGGTAGCGCTCCATCGAGGCGCGCGCCGGGCCGTCGCCCACGATCGTCGCCCGCAGCGGCACCGACGCGGGCACCCGCCGCCGCGTCTCCTCCAGCAGCTTCAGCAGCCGCAGCGGCTGCTTCCGCGGGGCGAGCCGGCCCACCGCCACCACGTGCACCGGCGTGCCCGGGTCCCGGCGGCTCCGCGGCCCGGCCGGCCGCCAGGCGGCCACGTCGAGGCCGTTCGACACCACCCGCACCGGCACCCGGGGCCCGGCGACCCGCCGGATCGGCCGTGCCGCGGCCTCGCTCACCGCGGTGCCCACCAGCCCCCACCGGTTCCACCGGTAGACCGCGTTGAGCGCGCGGTACACGGTCCGGGTGACCACGTCCCACATGCTGTGCACGGTGACCACGACCGGCAGCCCGGCCCGCACCGCGGCCCGCACCCCCTGCCACGCGAACGGCGACACCGCCCCGGCGTGCACGTGCACCACGTCCGGCGCGTACCGGGTCATGAGCGCGAGCAGCCGCCCGGTGCCCCGGGGGTGCACCGGCAGCTCGTACGGCAGCGGGGCGACGATGCGGTCCACCCCGTCCATGGGCGCGCCCGCGGTGGCGGTCGCGACCCGCACCTCGTGCCCCGCCTCCCGCTGCGCCCGCACCAGGTCGGCCACCTGGACCTCGATGCCGCCGAGGCGCGGCAGATAGCAGTCACTGACGTGAAGGATCCTCACCGGGCACACCCTATTGCGGCGGCCCGTGGAATGATTGCCAAGGTGTCACGCACCGCGGTCTTCTTCCACGCTCATCCCGACGACGAAGCACTGCTGACGGCCGGGACCATGGCGATGCTCGCGGCCGAGGGTCACCGGGTGGTGCTCGTGGTGGCCACGGCCGGGGAGCGCGGCCTCGCCGACCTGCCGCACGGCGACCGGCTCGGCGAGACCCGGATGAACGAGCTGTACAAGTCCGCGGCCGGGCTCGGCGTGGCCCGCGTGGTCCACCTCGGGTACGCCGACTCGGGCCTCGCCACGGGCGGCGCCGCCCCCGAGGACCGGCCGCCGAACGCGTTCATCGACGCCGACGTCGAGCAGGCGGCGCGGCGGCTCGCGGACGTCCTCGACGAGGAGCGGGCCGACCTGGTGACGATCTACGACCCGGCGGGCGGCTACGGGCACCCCGACCACGTGCAGGTGCACCGGGTGGGCAGCCGCGCCGCCGAGCTCGCGGGCACCCCGATCGTGCTCGAGGCCACGGTGAACCGCGACCCGCTGCTGCGCGCGCTGCGGCTCGCGAGCCGGTTCTACCGCTTCCCCGACGACTTCGACCTGCGCGCCTACGAGAAGGCGTACTCGCCGGGCAGCGCGATCACCCACCGGGTGAACGTGCGCCGGTACGCCGACGCGAAGCGGGCGAGCATGGCCGCGCACGTCTCGCAGACCACCGGCGGCGACGGCGACCGCACCCTGGCGCTCCTGCTCCGCATCCCCCGGCCGCTCTACCGGCTGGTCTTCGGCACCGAGTGGTACGTCCGCCGCGACCTGCCCCCGGGCACCCGGCTGCGCCACCCGTTCGACGCCTTCCCGGGTGACCCTCCGGGACGTCCCCGACCCGGGACCGGGGGGCCTCCTCCGCGCGGAGGACGGCCCGGGCCTCCGGAAGGGTGAGCCGCGCGGCCCGCGGACCCGGCAGACTGGACGGTGGCCGGGCCGCCGGCCCGCCGCGCGGGCGCGCCCCGGCCCCGCGCGGTGACGGCGACGCGAGGGGAGCGGCGATGGACGGGCGGCGATGAGGAACACCTGGCTGCAGATCCTGCTCTCGGCGGCCTCGCTCGCGCTCGCCGTGCTCCTCGTCGTGCTGCTGCCGCAGATCATGCGGCTGCTCACCGGCGCCGAGGTGAGCTGGGCGCAGATCGGCGCCGAGTTCACCCGGCTCAGCCCGCCGATGATCGGGCTCATGACGGTGCTGTGGCTGGCGAGCCTGTGGGCGTACACGTTCGTGCTCACCAACTCGCTGCCCGGCCTGTCCCACCTGCAGGCGCTCACCCTCAACGCCGCGGGCAGCGCGGTGAGCAACCTGCTGCCGTTCGGCGGCGCGGCCGGGGTCGCGCTCACCTTCGCGATGACCAAGGGCTGGGGGTTCGCCACCCGGGCCGTGGTGGTCTCCACCCTCGTGTCGGGCATCTGGAACACGCTGTTCCGGTTCATCCTCCCCGCCGTCGGCATCGTCGCCCTGCTGGTGGCGGGCAAGGTGCCGGACCCGACCGTGGCGAAGGCCGCCTGGGCGGGCGCGGTGTCGATCCTCGTCCTCGTCGCCGTGGTCGCCGCCGCGCTCTACTGGGAGCGGGCCGCCCGCCTGCTCGGCCGGGCGCTCGACGCGGTGTTACGGCTCGCGCCGCGCCGGATCCGCCCCGCCGAGGGCCGCGTCTCCGCGGCGATCGAGCGGCTGCGCGCCGACACCGCGGAGATCGTGCACCGCCGCTGGGCCGGGCTGTCCGGCGGCATGACCGCGTTCCTCGCGCTGCAGTGCCTGATCATGGCCGCCTGCCTCGCCGCGACCGGCGCCTACCCCGGCCCGGCGGAGACCGTGGCGGTGTTCGCGCTCAGCCGGGTGCTCACCACCGCCCTTGTCACCCCGAGCGGCGCGGGCATCATGGAGGGCGGGGTCGCCGCCCTGCTCGTCGCGTTCGGCGAGCCCGCGGCCGAGGCCGCCGCGGCGGCGCTGCTGTTCGGGTTCTGGACCTACACGATCGAGATCCCGGCGGGCGGCCTCGCGCTCGGCGCGTGGTCGCTGCTGCGCCGCCGGCCCGCACATCAACAGGCTGTTGATCCGACGCCAAGCGGGCGGAGATCCCGCTCTTGATAGCCTGAGATCATCGCCGCCGGACGGCGGCGGATGCGGGCAGACGAGCGACGATGGGCAGGTCGGCCTTGGCAGACACCTTGTGCACGCGTTCCGGCCGCGCATAGCGGGGCGGTCGACATGGTGGCGTTCCGGGTCCTGGGGCCGGTGGAGGCCTACGAAGGAGACACACAGCTCGACCTCGGCGGGCTACGGCAACGCTCCGTGCTCGCCCGCCTGCTCGTCGCCCGCGGGCAGGTGGTGCCCGTCGACACCCTGATCCACGACCTGTGGGCGCCGGACGCGGCCAAGGACGCGGTGAGGGGCGCGCAGTCCGGCCTGCAGGTGTACATCTCGCGGCTGCGCCGGGTGCTCGAGCCCGGCCGCCCGCGCGGAGGCCCCAACCGCCTGCTCGTCACCGTCGCCTCGGGGTACGCGCTGCGCATCGCCCCCGAGCAGGTGGACGCGCTGCGCTTCGAGTCGCTGATCCGCGCCGCCGGGGAACGGCTCGACGGCGGCGACCCGCAGGCCGCCCGGGCCGGGCTGGAGACCGCCCTCGGCCTGTGGCGCGGCACGCCGTACGCGGACTTCGCCGACCAGCCGTGGGCGGAGGCCGAGGTCACCCGGCTGTCGGAGCTGCAGCTGGTCGCCCGGGAGCGGCACGCCGACGCCGGGCTGCGGCTCGGCCTGCACGCCGAGACCGTGCCCGACCTGGAGGCGCTCACCAACGAGCACCCGCTGCGCGAGGAGGGCTGGCGGCTGCTGGCGCTCGCCCTCTACCGGTGCGGGCGGCAGGGCGACGCGCTCGCCGCGCTACGCCGGGCCCGCGCCATCCTCGCCGAGGAGCTCGGCATCGACCCGGGTCCGGCGCTGCGCAAGATGGAGTCCGACATCCTCAACCAGGATCCCGGCCTCGACCTGGTGCCGCCGCCCCGCCGCGCCCCGGAGTCCGCCGCGACCCTGCCGCCGCGGCCGAGCGCGCCCGGCCCCGCCGCGGTGCCGCCGCTCGAGCCCGAGCCGTTCGTCGGCCGCGACGCCGAGCTCAACGCCCTGCTGGGCGCCGCGCCGAGGGCGCTCAACGGGCGGTTCAGCCTCGCCGTGGTCACCGGCGACGCGGGCGCGGGCAAGAGCACGCTCGTGCGCCAGCTCGGGGTACGGCTCGGCGCGGAGGGCTGGCTCACCGCCTCCGGCGGCTGCCCGGACAGCACCGCCACCCCGCCCGGCTGGGCCTGGGTGGAGGTGCTGCGCTCGATCGCCGGCCGGATCGGCACCGGCGAGTACGGCCCGCTGCTCGCGCCGCTGCTCGACGACACCGCGCCCCCGCCCGACCCGGACGAGGTCGGCGGCGGCTTCCGGCTGCACCGCGCGGTCGGCGGCTACCTGTCCGCCGCGGCCCGCGAGGCCCCGCTGCTGCTCGTGCTCGAGGACCTGCACTGGGCCGACGACCAGACGCTCGCGCTGCTGCGGGCGCTGCCCAGCCTCGTCGCCGCGAGCCGGGTGCTGCTCGTCGTCACCTACCGGGACAACGAGATCGACGACGACCAGGCCGAGGTGCTCGCCGCGCTCGCCCGGCTCGACCCGGTGCGGGTGAAGCTCGGCGGCCTCGACCGGGAGGCCGCGGCCGAGCTGGTCCGCGCCACCTGCGTGCGCGAGGTGGACGAGGAGGCGGTGCACACGATCGTCGAGCGCACCGGCGGCAACCCGTTCTTCGTCCGGGAGACCGCCCGGCTGCTCGACGCCGAGTCCGCGGGCGGGCAGGCGAGCGTCGCCGACCTGATGTCGGTGGTGCCGAGCGGGGTGCGCGACGTGCTGCGCCGCCGCATCACCCGGCTGCCGGCCACCGCGCAGCAGATCCTGCTCATGGCCGCGGTGATCGGCCGCGAGGTCGACGTGGACGTGCTCATCGACGTGTGCGGCGACGAGGACGCGGTGGTCGAGGCGGTGGAGGCCGGGCTGCTCGCCGGGCTGATCACCGAGCCGGGGCCGGGCATCGTGCGGTTCGACCACGACCTGGTGCGGGACACGATCTACTCGGACGCCTCGCGGCTGCGCCGTTCCCGGCTGCACGCCGCGGTCGCCTCGGTGATCGAGCAGCGCAACCCGTCCGACGTGGCCGCGCTCGCCCACCACTACCACGCGGCGGGCACCGCGGAGACCGCGGCGAAGGCGGTGAACTACGCCGGGCTCGCCGCCGAGCAGGCCGAGCGGCGGTTCGCCCACCGGGAGGCGGCCCGGCTGTGGCAGCAGGCGATCGACGCGTTCGACCGCGCCCACCCGGACGGCTCGGATCCGAAGCGGCGGCTGCTGCTCCAGCTCCGGCAGATCAAGGCGCTCGCGCTCAGCGGCGACATGGCCGCGGCCCGGGCGCTGCGCCGCAAGGCGATGGAGGCCGCGCTGCCGCTGCAGGACCTGGAGCTCACCGCGCGGATCGCGGCCTCGCTCGCCGTGCCGTACAAGGGGATGGCGCGCGACTTCACCCGCACCGCCTGGGAGATCGTCGACGTCACCGAGAAGGCCCTGGTCGAGCTGCCGCCGAGCGAGCGGTCGCTGCGGGCGAGCCTGCTCGCCACGCTCGCGCTCGAGCTGGAGGGCTCCGACACCGGCCGCGGCCAGCAGGCCTCGCTCGAGGCCGAGGAGCTCGCCCGGCAGAGCGGCGACCCGGCGCTGCTCGCGGTCGCGCTGAGCGGGCGGCTGCGCCAGTCGTACAGCATCCCCGCGGTGGGCGAGCGGGAGGCGATCGGCCGCGAGCTCGTCGAGGTCGGCGAGGCGAGCGGCCAGCCCGCGGTGCAGGCCCTGGCGCACCTGGTGCTGATGGAGTGTGCGGCGGCGCGCGGCGACTTCGCCGAGGCGGACCGGCGCATCGAGGCCGCCGAGCGGCTCGCCAAGCAGTACGACCTGCCCGCCCCGGCCGCGGTCGCCGCCTGGTACGCCGGGCAGCGGCTGATGATCGCGGGCGATTACCGGGGCGCGGAGGCGGCCTACCGGAACGCGGCCCGGCTCACCGCGCGGGCCGGCATGCTCGAGGGCCGCCAGGACCTGCCGCTGATCACCTCGTTCTGCCTGGCGCTGGTGGAGGGCCGGGCGGCCGAGATGGTGGAGCCGCTCGCCGAGGCGCACCAGCGCCGGGCCAAGTGGACGCTCGACGCGTACGCGCTCGCGCTCGCCGCGGCCGGGCACGAGCGGGACGCCCGGGCGATCGCCGCGGTGCGGCCGCCGGTGCGGCCGGACTTCCTCTACGAGCTGGCGATGACCTGGCGGGCGCACGCCGGCATGCTGCTCGGCGACACCGGGCGCATGGAGGAGGCCTACGACACGCTCGGCCCGTTCTCCGACCGCATCGCGGGCGCGGGCACCGGCGTGGTGGCGCTGTGGCCGGTCGCGCAGACCCTCGGCGACCTCGCCCGGCACCTGGGGCGGCCGGATGCGGCCCGGGCCCACTACGAGAAGGCGCTCGCGGTCGCCGAGCGGGTGGGGGTCTCCCGCTGGGTCACCGCGGCGCGGCAGGCGCTCGACGCGCTGTGACCGGCGTCAGCAGGTCACCCGGAAGCCCTTGCTGAGCGCGGTGCCGCCGGGCCGTACCCGCAGCTCGACGCGGTACCAGCCGGGGTTGGCGACGATCTGCGGGCGCCAGTGCACGGTCCGGGTGTCGCCGGTGAACGCGGGCCGGGCGGCGAGGTACGGCCGCCAGCGCTTGACGGCCGGGCTCCAGCGCAGCAGCCGCCAGTGGTAGACGGCGAAGCCGCCGGTGGCGACGACGAGGCCGCGCGCGTGGTAGGTGCGGCGGCAGACCGAGCCGGGGGCGCGGGCCCCGGGGGCGGCGGTGACCGCGACCGTGCCCGGCTTCGGCCGCACCGGGCCGCCCGCGGCGGCCGGTGGGCGGGCGTGCGCGGCGGCCCGCCCGGATGCGCCGGGCGCGCCCTCCGCGGGGTGCGCGACGCCCGCGGCGATGTACGCGGCGGCGAGGGCGAGGATCGCGGCGAGCGGCCGGAACGCGGCCCGGCCGAGCGTTCGGCGGGACGGACCGGCGGCTCCGGTCGCCGCCGCGGGGACCAGGCGTTCGTGCTTGCCCATGGCCCGCACCCCTTCCGTGCACCGGGTCCGTGCAGGGACGGGGGGTTGCTCGGCCCGACCTGCCGGCGGCTCCGGTGCCGGCGGGCCGGGCGGGCCACCCCAGGGCGGTCCGCCCGGCCCTCAGCCCCGTCGGGGACGGTGAGCCTCAGGGGCGCTCACCGCCGCGGGCGCCGTCTCCCGAAAGCCGCTCACGTGATGAGATACCCGAGATATGACTGATTAGTACGTCTTATTCCTAATGTCCGAGTCGCGGCTTTGCGCGGCCGGTCCGCCCGGCGGCCCGCCGCCCCGGCGCGCCGCGCAGTGACCTTGACCACAACCCGGTCCACCAGCGGCGGAGGCTGGGGCACCATTGGATAGGTAAGGCTGACCTAAGTGGTAAGACCGGTCCGGCTCGGCCCGGTACGGCGCGACGCGAGGCGGTGAGGCGAGGTGAACGCGATCCCCGACCCCACGGCCTCCTCGGTGCTCGGCATGCCGCTGTGGCTGTGGGCGCTGGTCTGCGTCCTGATCATGTTCGCGCTGTTCCAGTTCTACTACTGGGTCGGACGCAGGCTCGGCGAGCGGCTGTACGAGTCCGCCCTGGGCCGCCGGATCGGCCGGCACCGCATCGACCGGGTGGAGGCCCTGGTCCGGCGGCGGGGCGCGGTCGCCGTGTTCGGCTGCTTCTGGGTGCCGGTGCTGCGGCACGTGCTGCCGCCGTGCGCCGGGGTGATCCGCGTCTCCTATCCCTGGTTCGTCGTGGCGAGCGCGCTCGGCGCGCTGCTGTGGACACCGCCGTGGGTGGTCGGCGGCTACGCCGTCATCTGGGCCTGGCTGCGGCTCGCCGCGCGGTCGCCGGTGCTCGCCGTACTCGTGCTCATCGTGGCCGTGCCCGCGGTGGCGGCGCTGATCGTCGTGCGGCGGCGGCGCCGCCGGCGGCGGGAGGCCGAGGTGCCCGTCGCATCCTGACCTGGACCGATCTCGGCGGGTCGCCCGGACCGCGGCGATCTGCGATGTCATCATGGCCGAGTGCGCATCAGGCCATCCGTGATCGCGACACCGTTCGCCCGTCCGCCCGCCGCGCTCCGCGCGCTTTTCGCGGGTGTGCTGCTCGCGGCGTTCGTCCTGACGCCGGTACGGCCCGCGGCCGCGAACCCGGCGCCGGGCCGCGCCGAGGCAGCTGCGGCGAGCCCCGCACCGCACGCCTGGCCGGGGTCGGAGTCCGGCGCCACGGCGGAACCGGACTCCGCGCTCGACATCGAGCTGGACATATCCGCCGGGACCGCGCCCGAAGCAGCGCCGGAAGCCGAGTCCGAAGCCGAATCCGAGGCGGCGTCCGAAGCCGCGACCGGCACCGCGTCCGGCACCGCGCCGGAGGCCGGGGAGGAGGCCGCGCCCGCGGCCGCCCCGAAGATCACGGCGAAGGCGGCGTACCTGGTGGACGCCTCGGCCGGCACCGAGCTGTACGCCAAGAATCCCGACCGCCGGCTGCCGGTGGCGAGCCTGACGAAGGTGATGACGGCCCTGGTGGTGCTCGAGGAGGGCTCGCCCGACGACATGATCAAGATCACCAAGGGGGACGTCCGGCACGCGGTGCGGAACGGCGCGAGCCGGGCCGGTCTGCGCGCGGGCGAGCGGTTCACCGCCAAGGAGCTGCTGTACGCGCTGATGCTCCCCTCGGGCGCCGACGCCGCCCGCGCCCTCGCCCGGCGGTACGGCCCGGGCGTGCCGAACTTCGTGGCGAAGATGAACCGGCTGGCCGAGGACCTCGGCCTGGAGCGGACCCACTACACCAACCCGGACGGGCTGCCCAGCCCGGACCTCGGCGGCCGCTCCACGGCCCGCGAGCAGACCCGGCTCGCCATGATCGCGCTCTCCGACCCGGTGCTCTACGAGATCGCGTCGACCGCCCGGCACTCGCTGCCGAAGACCACCACCCACCGCGCGTACACCTGGCACAACTCCAATCCGCTGCTCACCCGCGTGCCGGGGGCCTTCGGGCTGAAGACCGGCTTCACCCGCTCGGCCGGGTACTGCCTGTCGTTCGCCGCCGAGCAGGACGGCCGGTTCCTCTTCGGCACGGTCCTCGGCGAGGCCACCGCGGCGAACCGCCTCCGCTCGGTCACCCGGCTGCTCGACCTCGCCCGCACCTGACCGCGGCCGCCCGGGCACCGCCGTACCGGCTGACGTCAGGCGTCGCGCACCAGGCCGTGGCAGGCGATCGCGGCGGCGGCCACCACGTTGAGGGAGTCGACGCCCATCCGCATCGCCTGGGCGCTCATCGGGATGCACACCCGCTCGTCGGCCTCACTCAGCCAGCGCGAGGACAGGCCGTCGCCCTCCGAGCCGAGCAGCAGGGCGACCCGGTCGCCGAGGGCGACCTTGTCGATCGGGGTGACGGACTGGTCCGGGGTGAGGGCGAGGGTGCGGAACCCGGCCTCGCGCAGCAGGGCGAGGCCGTGGTACCAGTCGGTCATCCGCGCGTACGGGATGGCGAAGACCGCACCCATGGAGACCTTGATCGAGCGCCGGTAGAGGGGGTCGGCGCAGCGCGGCGACAGCACGACCGCGTCCACGCCGAGCGCCGCCGCGCACCGGAAGATCGCCCCGACGTTGCCGTGGTCGACGAGGTCCTCGAGCACCACGACGCGGCGGGGCGGCGGCCCGGGCCGGAAGGCGGCGGGCACCCCGGGCGGCGGCGCCGGGTCGCCGGGTACGGCGGGCCGCAGCCCGGCGAGCAGCTCCGGCACGCTCGGCAGCGGCTTGCGCGCCATCGAGGCGAGCGCCCCGCGGTGGACGGCGAACCCGGTGATCCCCTCCATCACCTCGTCGGCGACGACGTAGGCCGGGGCGGTCACCGCGTCGAGCAGGTCGCCGATCGGCCCGAGCCACCGCTCGGTGAGCAGCAGGGAGCGCACGGGGTACCCGGTGGCCACCGCGCGGCGGATCACCTTCTCCCCCTCGGCGATGAACAGGCCGTGCTCGGCCTCGAGGCTCTTGCGCAGCTCCACGTCGCGCAGCCGGACGAAGTCGGCGATGCGGGGGTCGGCGGGGTCGTGCACCGGGACGATGTCGGCCACCCGCCAAAGCCTACGGCACCGCCGGACACGGCACCGGCGGCCCGGGCCGCAAGGTGACGGGCACCGGGGCGGCGGCGCGCCGGGGACCGATTCCGCGGAACCCGCGCCCGCCCGCGCCGGCATGTGCGAGACTCTGCGTATCCGGCTCGTGACTCTGCGCACCGAAGGCGACGATCGGGGGGCACGGTGCCTGACCAGCGCACGGCGACGCGCCCGGCCGCGACGGCCGAGGCGTGGCTGCGGGACGCCCGCCGGGCCCGCACGCTGTCGCTGGTGACGCTCGGCTGGCTCGCCGCGGAGAGCGGCCTCGGCCTCGCCGCGGGGTTCGACGCGCACTCGGTGGCGCTGATCGGGTGGGGCGCCACCGCCCTGGTGGAGGGCATGGCGGGCCTCATCGTGGTGTGGCGGTTCACCGGGGCGCGGCTGCGGTCACCGTCCGCCGAGCGGGTGGCGCGCCGCCTGGTGGCGGTCAGCTTCTGGATGCTCGCGCCGTACCTCGTCGCCCACGTCGCCTACGACCTGCACCTGGGCTACCGGCCCGAGCCGACCGCGCTCGGCATCGCGGTCACCACGATCAGCCTGGTGGGCATGCCCCTGCTCGGCCGCGCCAAGCGCCGCCTCGGCGCCCGGCTCGGCTCGCCCGCGACGGTGGGCGAGGGCACCCAGAACCTGCTCTGCGCGGCGATGTCCGGGGCCGTGCTGCTCGGGCTCGCGCTCAACGCGCTCGGCTGGTGGTGGCCGGACGCGGCCGCCGCGCTCCTCCTCGCCGGTACGGCGGTGCACGAGGGGCGCAGGGCCTGGCGCGGCGGGTCCTGCCACCACTGAACCCGCACCACGGCGGGGGCGATGCCCGCGCCGCGCAGCGCCTCGACGACCAGGTGCGCGGTCCCGGGCTCGGCCCACACCCGGCACCCGCCGTCCCGCAGCACGACCGCCCGCACGCAGTCGAGGTCGCGCCACGCCCGCCGCGCCGCCGCGGGCGCGATCGCGTCCACGACCACCAGGTCGGCCGGGGCGGCGGCACCGGCGGCACGCCGCGGGGCCGGGGCCGCCACAGGGCGTTCATCGATGAGGGACATGAGCGGACACCTTCCGCCGGCATGCGTCGGAGCGGCGCGCCGACCGTGCGCGCAACTCACGATACATCGCATCTTATATGCGATGTATCGCGTTCCCGATTGATTACTTTTCGCGGTCAGGTGAGCGCCATTCGTGTTACATGCCGGAAAACTGCCCTTTCGCCGCGTAAAGCCGCCCAGTATGGTTCCCTAGGCACTGACAACGTTTCCCCCATGCCGGGGAACGACGGCGCGTACCGTCTGGGGGAACGGCAGAGAACATCACGAGAGGTCAGCGTGGGCGGACGCCACCGTTGGGACGAACAGGATGGCGGCTACACCCCCTACACCGCGCCGCCGCAGCCACGCCGGAGGACGAGCACCGGACGCATCCTCGCGCCCCTCGCCGGGGCGGTGGCGCTCATCGTGCTCGCCGCCGTCGGCGCCTATGTGATCGTCAACAGGGGTGAGGAGTGCGGTGACCAGCGCATCGCGCTGCAGGTCATCGCCTCGCCCGACATCCGGCCGGTCGTCTCGGCGGCGGCCGAGCGGTTCGGCCGGTCCCAGGCGAAGGTCGGCGACCGGTGCGTGACGGTGAACGTCAAGGACGCCGACGCGGCGAGCGTGGCGAACGCCCTCGCCGGCTCCGGCCCCACCGACATCGAGAACGTGGACGCCGACATCTGGATCCCGGACTCGAGCGTGTGGGTGACCAAGCTCAAGGCGAGCGCCACGGCGCGGGTGCCGGGCTCGATCGCGGGCACGATCGCGCGCTCCCCCGTGGTCCTCGCCGCCCCGAAGTCGGCGGTGGCGGACCTGGAGAAGGTGCTCGGCGAGGCGAGCTGGGACGCGATCATGTCCGCGACCAACGCCGCCAACCTGGAGGGCAGAGCGGCCAAGGTACGGGTGCTCACGCTCGACCCGACGCGCAACGCCGCCGGGCTCACCGCCCTGCTCGCGGGCGCGGACGTGCTGCGCCGCGGCGGCGGCACGAACGCGCAGCTCGCGGGCGTGCTGCGGCGCCTGTCGGAGTCCACGGTGAGCACCCCGGCGGGCCTGTTCGCGAGCATGGCGAAGCGGTCCTCCCGGGTCCCGGTCGGCATCGCCACCGAGCAGGCGGTCTGGTCCTACAACCGGCAGCGGCGGCCGGAGGACCCGATCGTCGCCCTCTACCCCAAGGAGGGCACGCTCGCGCTCGACTACCCGATCGTGATCTCCACCAAGGACGTCGACCTCCGCCGGGCCGCCGAGCTGTTCAAGCAGGAGCTCACCTCGGCCCGGACCGGCCAGGACGCCCAGCGGCACGGCTTCCGCACCACCTCGGGCCAAGCCGACCCCCGCACGCTCACCGCGACCCACGGCGTCTCCGCCGGCGCGGTGCGCACGCTCGCCGAGCCGGACGCCGGGAACATCACCCAGGTCTCGCAGGCCTGGTCGCGGCTGAAGCTCGGCTTCCGCCTGCTGTCGCTGATCGACGTCTCCGGCACGATGGCCCTCACCCCGCCGGGCACGAACCTCACCCGGATGCAGCTGATCGCCCAGGCCTCGATCGAGGGCCTCAAGCTCTTCCCGGACAAGGCGGAGATCGGCACCTGGATCTTCTCCACCCACATCGACGGCCAGGGCGTCGACTACAAGGAGGTCATCCCCATCGGCCCGCTCGACGAGAAGCTCGGCGACGTCACTCGCCGGGAGGCGATCGTCCGGCAGATGAGCACGATCAAGGCGTGGCCGAACGGGGACACCGGGCTCAACGACACCCTCGCCAAGGCCTACGCCAAGATGAAGGCGGAGTACGAGCCCGACAAGGTCAACACGATCCTCGTCTTCACCGACGGCATCGGCAACGACGACCCCGACGGCGGCATCTCCAACGAGGAGATCCTCCGCCTGCTGCGGCGCGAGTTCGACCCGGCGCAGCCGGTGAGCATCCTCATCGTCGCGCTGGGCGCCGACGACCCGGCCGGCCGGAAGCAGATGCGGGCGATCGCGGCGGCCACCGGCGGCGCGGCGTACTTCCCGCGCACGCCGCTGGAGATCCGCAAGGTGTTCCTCGACGGCATCTCCCGCCGGCTCTGCGCGCCGGACTGCGAGTCGCGGGCGGGCACCAGCACCACCCGGTGACGGGCGGGCGGTCACCCCGGTCACATCGGTCCCGACAGCCTCAAAGGGCCACTGTTTTCGCAGGTCAGAAGCATCCTCTTAGGTGCCGGAATGTGAACCGGCGACCGCCGGGCGGCGTCCTTACTCGCGTGAGGGGCGGGCTCCGCGACCGGGCGGAGCCCCCACGCCCTTCGCGACGGGGGGAGGATCGGTTTGCCCGCATGGCCCGACACCGGCCGCGCCGACCGGATCCGGCCGGCCGACTCGTCACGGCATGGCGACGCCTTGGGGGCGGCGTCGCACCTCTACGACGCCTACGCCGACCGGCTGCACGACTACGCCGTGTCGCTGCTGGACGACCGGGACGCCACGGCCGCGGTCGTGCACGACGCGATCGTCACCGCGGTCGCCCGCACCGACCGGCCGGCCGAGCCCGGCCGGCTGCGCACCTGGCTCTACGCCGTCACCCGCCACCTGTGCCGGACGCGGGCCCGCGCGGCCGCACGCGCCGACGCGCCGACCGCGCCGCTGCCCGTCGGCGCCGCCACGGCCGCGTACCCGGCCGCCGGGCTCGCGCCGCCCGGCCCGGTGACCGCGGCCGACGCCGACCCCGAGCTGGCCGCGCTGGTGCACCGGGCGCTCGGCGAGCTCGACCCCGCCGGCCGCGAGGTGCTCGACCTCGCGGTCCGCCACGGGCTGGGCACGGCCGAGACCGCGGTCGTGACCGGCGCCCCGCCCCGGCGGGTGGCGACCCGCCTCACCCAGGCCCGCGAGCACCTGGAGAACGCGGCCGCCGCGCTCGTGCTCGCCCGCACCGGGCGCACCCACTGCCCCGGCCTGTCGGCGATGCTCGACAGCTGGACCGGCCCGCTCACCGAGCCGCTGCGCCGCCGGGTGGCCCGGCACGTGTCCGCCTGCGCCGAGTGCGCCGAGGCCCGCCGCGCGCGGGTCTCCGCGGTCCGGCTGCTCGACCTGGTCCCGATCACGTACGCGCCGCTGTCGCTGCGCCGCCGGGTGCTCGACACCTGCGCCGACCCGGCGCGCCTGGCCGCGGCCGCGCTCGGCGACGAGCACTTCGGCCGCGACGGCTTCCCGGCCCCGCCGGGGCGGCGGCCCGGCCTGCACGCCGCCCGGGGCGGCCGCCGGGCGCGGCGCGCGGCCCGGGCGCGGCGGCCGCGCCGTACGTTCACCGTGGTCAGCGTGCTCACCTGCCTCGGCCTCGTCATCGGCGCGCTGCTCGCCACGACCTACCTCGACGTCTCCCGCACCGGCCGGGGCACGCAGCCGCTGGTGCTGCCCACCCCCGGCCCGGTCCCCGGCGGCACCGGCCCGTACGGCACGGACCCCGGCGGTTTCGCCCCGGACGACGGCGGCGACGCGCCCCCCGGCGACCCGAGCCCCGCCGAGCCCGGCGCCGGGGCCGGGGAGGAGCCCGAGGACTCGTCCACGTATCGCGAGCCGGAGGAACCGCTCATCCACGACGCCCCGGCGCACACCCCGCGGGCCCGCGCCTCGGCGATCCCCCGGTCCGGCCCGGCCACGCCCCCGGCGCACCGCCCCGCGGCCCGGACCCCCTCCCGGCCGGCGCCGCCGCGCCCGGTCACGCCCGCGCTCCGCGTGAGCTGCCCGGCGACGCTCGGCCGCGACCGCACCGGGTTGATCCGCATCGCGGCGCACGGCGCCCCGCTCAGCTGGCGGGCCACCGTCTCCGGCGACCTCGTGCTCAGCCCGGCGCGCGGGCGGCTCAAGGCGGGGGCGAGCGCCGTCCTCGCCGTGGGCGCCGCCGGGACCGGCCCCGGCCGCGGCGTGATCCGGTTCGAGTCGGCCGCCGGGACGCGCACCTGCGCGATCGCGTGGCCCGGGGAACCGTCCCCGCCGGCGGAGTCCCCCGCACCGTCCGCCGGACCGGACGGGAGCCCTTCCCCGGATGACCCGCCGTCGCCGGATCCGTCGTCCGGCGACGCGCCGGCGAACACCCCGGACGCCGCGGACGCGAACGACGCCGATTGGGCCCCCGACAATTGAGAACTAGTAACAACAAATAAGAACTAGTACGAAATAATCACTCAACAATGGGGCGATCTCACTAGTACCCAGCAATTGGGACAATCGCTGTAAATCACGTTGAATCAGCGGCGTACGACCGCGACACGCGCAGAACGCATCACCCCGCCGCCACCGCCCGGCATCCCCCGGCCCCGCACCGCCAATGCGCGCGGCCGCCCGGAGGCCCTCCCGCACCGGCGTTCCGGCCCGCGCGGGCGCCCCGCCCCGACGCGTCGTCCGGCCGCGGCACTCCCCCGCCGTGGCTCCCGAGAAACGCCCAGACGACCCCAGATCAGTTCGAATCTCACAAGATCACGAGTCGGTATGCAATACCTGATAGCGCCTGAGTCAACACAGTAACACGCTCCGTGACAAGGCACGTCCTGAGCCGTAGTCTCTTGCCCGGAGACGCGGCACTTGCGGTTACATCTCCGAGTGGTTCGACCGGACCGTTTCGAGAGATGTGCACGGGGCGCACCGGCGGAAGTGGGCTACACCACACTCATGTTCTCTCGGCGCTCCGGTAAACCGACGAGCGGCGCAAAGCGTCGCCATTGACGCGCAGTTGAGGGGGTTGGTGCTATGAATGAAGCGATCAACCCCGCCTAAAGTGGGCTTTGTCGGCCGGAGCCAGGAGAGATGATCAAGTACCGTAACGTGATCAAGTGGACGCTCGCCGCGGCGTGCGTCTCGGGGGCCGTGATCGCGCTGGCGGATATCGACACGCCCCTGCGCCCGGTTTTGACGACCGTGTACCTCTTGGTGGTTCCGGCCGCCGCAGTCGTCGGACTGTTGCGTGATCGTGACCCGCTCGCCGTGCTAACCGTGGGCGTTGCGGCAAGTCTGGGGGTGAACGTCCTACTTGCTCAAGCGATGCTCGCCTTCGGCGCATGGTCACCCCGAGCCGGGGTCGCGACCGTGGCGGTGTTGGCAGGATTCATGTACGTGCTTCGCTCGCTTTACCGAGGCAACGGCGACAGCGTGCATACCGAACAGGGGGCCGGGTCGAGGTGAAGATCACGATCACACGACCGGGCGAGCTCGGGGAGTCCGAGCTCGCACGATGGCGCGAGCTACAGAAGGCGTCGCCGGCACTGGACAACCCGTTCCTGTCCGTGGAGTTCGCGCTCGCCATGGACCGGCTGCGGGACTACGTACGGCTCGCCGTCATCGAGGACGCCAACCGGATCGTGGGCTTCCTCCCCTTCGAGCGGCACGCCTTCGGCATCGGCAAGCCGCTGGGCACCTGGCTGACCACCTGCCACGGCCTGATCTCCGAGCCTGACCTGCGGCTGGACGCGCGGGCCCTGCTGCGCTCCTGCGGGCTGACCGTGTTCGACTTCGACCACATGGTCGCCGGCCAGCCGACGTGGAAGGCGTACGAGTCGGCCATCCGCGAAGCGCCGATCATGGACTTCACGGCGGGGTTTCAGGCCTACCTCGACCAGGTGAAGGCCAACTCGCCGAAGAACTACAAGACCATCCGCTACAAGGAGCGGAAGCTCGGCCGGGAACAGGGCGAGATCCGCTTCGAGTGGGCGAGCCGCGACACCAGGACGATGCGGATCCTGATGGGCTGGAAGTCGGACCAGTACCGCCGCACCGGGCGGGTGGACCGGTTCGCCCAGCCGTGGATCGTCCGGCTCATCGACGAGCTGCACGCCATCGACACCCCCGACTTCGGCGGCGTGCTCACGATGTTCTACGCCGGTGACAAGCCCGTGGCGGGCCACTTCGGCCTGCGGACCGCGACCACCATGGTCGGCTGGTTCCCCGCCTACGACGTCGAGTACGCCCGCTACTCGCCCGGCATCACCCACCACCTGCACATGGCCGAGCACGCGGCCGCGAACGGCCTGCTGTACGTGGACATGGGCAAGGGTGGCCGGGAGTACAAGAGCTGGCTCAAGAACGGCGCCGTGCTCGTCTCCGAGGGCCGGGTGTCCCGGCCGTCGGCGGCGGCCGCGGTGCATTGGATGGGGCGGGCCCCGGTGAACAAGGCCCGCAACATCGTGGTGGAGCGACCATCGCTCTACCGCCTGGCCGACCGACTACTCAAGCGGTTCGGCCGGGTTCGTACCTCGTTGCTCCATTCGGAGTCACCCTACGAGGAACCCTCGGGGGCGCGATAGGCTTCGGCCCTCACGCTCCCGTCGCCATAACCGCAAAGCACCCTTGCTGTCTCTGACCGGGATGGAGCCTCTCCGTCCAGTCGCGCCGGTCCGTTGGCAGTCTCCCGCTGATGACGACCGCCCGGAAGGACCCACCTACATGAGTCCCGAGATCACGAAAGCCACCACCAAGCCTCAGGTCACCAACTTGAGGCAGATGCCGAGCCTTGACCGGTACACGCCTCTTACCCCGGAATTGGCGATTACACCCACTGTCAGCGTCGTCATTCCGGCGATGAACGAGGCGGAGAACCTGCCGCACGTCTTCGCGACGATCCCGCACTGGGTCCACGAGGTCATCCTGGTCGACGGCCACTCGACCGACGATACCGTCGCCGTGGCCCGCCGCCTGCGCCCGGGCATCCGGATCGTGCAGCAACCCGGCAAGGGGAAGGGGAACGCCCTCGCCGCCGGCTTCGCGGCGTGCACCGGCGACATCATCGTGATGATCGACGCGGACGGCTCCACCGACGGCCGCGAGATCATCCAGTTCGTCGGCGCCCTCGTCAGCGGCGCCGACTTCGTCAAGGGTTCGCGGTACGCCGCGGGCGGTGGCAGCGAGGACCTCACCTTCACCCGCCGCCTCGGCAACACGATCCTGCGCGGCCTGGTGAACCGGCTGTACGGCACGCAGTACACCGACCTGTGCTACGGCTACAACGCCTTCTGGGCCCGCCACCTCGACGTGCTCAACATCGACTGCGACGGGTTCGAGGTGGAGACCGTGATGAACATCCGGGCCGCGAAGGCCGGGCTCAAGGTGCAGGAGGTTCCGAGCCGGGAGCGGTCCCGAATCCACGGGGAGAGCAACCTGCGGGCGATCCGGGACGGCTGGCGCGTGCTCAAGACCATCCTGCGGGAGTACCGGCGTCCGGTGCCGAAGCCACGGCCGAAGCCGGCCACGGCGACGCCGACCGCCGACCAAGGCGCGGCATGAGCATTTCGGTCGTCATCTGCGTCTACACCGAGGAGCGATGGGAGGACATCCGGGCGGCCGTCGAATCCGTGCGTAACCAGCGGCGCCGGCCGGACGAGCTGATCCTCGTGGTGGATCACAACCCGGATCTCCACCTGAGGCTCAAGCGGGAGTATCCGGACGCGCTCGTGGTGGAGAACCGCCACGAGCGCGGCCTGTCCGGTGGCAAGAACACCGGGGCCGAGGTCGCCACCGGCGACATCGTCGCCTACCTGGACGACGACGCGGTCGCCGACCCCGGCTGGCTCGAGGCCCTCGAGGACGCGATGAACGACACCACCGCCGGTGGCACGGTGGTCGGGGTCGGCGGGCGGACCGATCCGCTGTGGGCGACCGGGCGGCGCCCCCGCTGGTTTCCGGAGGAGTTCGACTGGACGGTGGGCTGCAGCTACCGCGGCATGCCCACCACCCGGGCGCGCATCCGCAACGTCATGGGCGGGAACGCGGCCTTCCGGCGGCACCTCATCATGGAGGTCGGCGGCTTCCACACCGGCATCGGGCGCAGCGTCCAGGGCCGCAAGAGCCGCCCGCTCGGCTGCGAGGAGACCGAGTTCTGCATCCGCCTCACCCAGCGGCGGCCGGGCTCGGTGATGCTGTTCGAGCCGCGCGCCCGGATCGGCCACCGGGTGCCGGCGCCGCGCATGCGGTTCGGGTACTTCCGCTCCCGCTGCTACGCCGAAGGCCTGTCCAAGGCGCTCGTCACCAGCAGCGTCGGGGCCGGCGACGGCCTGTCGAGCGAGCGCGCCCACGCGTTCAAGACACTGCCGCTCGGGGTGCTCCGCAACCTCGGCCAGGCGCTGCGGGGCGATCTCGCCGGCCTGGCGCGGGCGGCCGCGATCGTGATCGGGCTGGCCTGGACCGCCTGGGGCTACGCCGTGGGCACCGCGCGGCTCCGCCTGCGCTCCGCCAAGAGGTGATCTTCAGATGCGCGTCCCCATCCTCATGTACCACTCGATCACCGACCGGCCGAACGCCGACACCCGGCCGCACGCGGTACGGCCCGGCGACTTCGAGGAGCAGCTCGCCTACCTCACCGAGCGGCGGTTCCGGCCGATCACCTTCGCCGACCTCGCCGCGGCGCTGAGCGGCACCGGCCCCGCCCTGCCGGAGCGGCCGATCGTGCTCACCTTCGACGACGGGTACGCCGACTTCCACAGCACCGCGCTCCCGCTGCTGGAGCGGTACGGCGTGCCCGCCACGGTGTTCGTCACGAGCGGCTGGCTCCGCGACGCCGGGCCGGACGCGGCCGGCCGCCCGCTCGACACCATGCTCTCCTGGTCGCAGGTGCGCGAGATCGCCGCGACCGGGGTGGAGATCGGCGGGCACAGCCACAGCCACCCGCAGCTCGACCAGCTCCGCGACGACGAGCTCCGCGAGGAGCTGCGGCGCAACAAGGAGCTGCTGGAGGACAAGGTGGGCCGCCCGGTCACCACGATGGCCTACCCGTACGGCTACTCCAGCGCCCGGGTGCGCCGGGAGGTGGCGCGGGCCGGCTACCGGGCCGCGTGCGCGGTGAACAACGCCCTCACCACCGGCCGCCACGACATGCTCGCGCTGCCGCGGCTGACGGTGGGGCGTACCACGACCATGAGCAAGTTCCGCCGGGCGGTCGAGGGCCGGGGCGTGCCCCTGATCTATCTGAAGGAGCGCGCGCTCACCAAGGGCTACGCGGTCGTGCGCCGGACCAGGTATGCCGTGCGGCAAGTGACCGGCAAGTGACGGGCGGGAACATGGGCCCGGAGCAGGAGCCACACGACCGGGGGCCGCACGGGGAGCCCGGGAACGGCCGGATAGGGTACGGCGCGGCCACGCGTGCCGTGCCCGGGTTGCGGCGCCGCTGCCGGCGGGGCGCCGGGCGGGCCGGGGACAGGGGCGGCGCGGGGCACACGCCCGCGCCGCCGTACGACGAATCGGGGGGTGAACGCGGCATGACGACGCTGGCGGGCGGGGGACGGCCGCCGGACGGCGCATACCCGGATGGTGCCCACCCGGATCGTGCCCACCCGGACGGCCACGCCGCGGCCGCACCGGACGGGACGGCCCCGCCGCGGCGGCGCGGCCGGTTCGCCGCCCTGCTCGACCGGCTGCCGGGCGACCTGCGCGACCCGCTGTTCCTCAACGGCTACGCGCTCATGGCGAACACCGGGATCACCGCGGTGCTCGGCATGGGCTACTGGCTGCTCGCCACGCAGTACTACTCGCCTGCCGACTTCGGCCGGAACCAGGCGATGATCACGGCGATGCGGCTGTTCGCCTCGCTCACCGCGCTCGGGCTCACCGGGGCGCTCGCCCGCTACATCCCGCAGGCGGGGCGGCGCACCGGCGGGCTGATCGCCCGCAGCTACCTGATCGCGAGCCTCACCGCGGTCACCGCGGCGTTCTGCTTCCTGCTCACGCTGCCGATGTGGGGGCCGAACTTCTCCTCGCTCGCCGGGTTCGGGCCGGGGCTGTTCTTCCTCGCTTCGGTGGCGGTCTGGGCGGTGTTCACGCTGCAGGACGTGGCGCTGGCCGGGCTGCGCAAGGCCACCTGGGTGCCGATCAACAGCCTGTGCTTCGGGCTGGTCAAGATGGTCCTGCTCGTGGCGCTGGCGTCGAGCCTGCCGCGCACCGGCATCTTCGTGTCCTGGATCCTGCCGACCGCGATCGCGCTGATCCCGATCAACTGGCTGATCTTCGGGGTGCTCGTCCCGCGGCACGTGAAACGCACCCAGGACGTGACGCGGCCGCCCCGGCTGCGGGAGATCGGGCGCTTCCTCGCCGGTGACTACCCCGGGTCGTTCTCCATCCTGGCGATCGTCTACTTCGTCCCGGTGTACGTCGCGTCGCAGGTCGACGACGTGACGATGGGGTACTTCGCGATGGCGCACACGCTGGGGTGCATGATCGAGACCCTGGCGATGAACATGGCCGTCTCGCTCACCGTGGAGGGCTCGTTCGACCGGTCCCAGCTCGCCGCGAACTGCCGGCGGGCGCTGCGGCGGCTGTTCCTCATCATCGGGCCGATCGCGCTCGTCACCTTCGTGGGGGCGCCGCTGATCCTGGCGGTGTTCGGCCCCGGGTACGGCGAGCACGGCGCGCCGCTGCTCCGGCTGATGGCGCTCGCGGTACTCCCCCGGGTGCTGATCGAGATCTACCTGAGCGCGCTGCGGGCGCTGGGCGAGGCCCGCCGGCTCGCGGTGATCCAGGTGGGGCTCGCGGTCCTGGTGCTGTCCGGCTCGGCCGCGCTGCTGCCGGTGACCGGCATCACCGCGGTCGGCTACGCCCTGCTGTTCAGCGAGCTGCTCGTCGCGGCGTTGATCTTCAAGCGGCTCCGTGCCATCCTCAGCGGCGCGCCGGACGCGGCGATTTCGCGTCGCGTGGCGGAGACCGCATGATGGTTCATGTGAGTCGACGGGCGGACGAGGGCGTGGCTGCTGAGAGGAGTGTGCCGGACGGCGACAGCGGCGAGGCGACCGAGACGCGGCGGTCGTCCACCACCGCCCCCGCCGGGGACGCGTCCGCGGAGACGGGTGCCGCGGACACGGCGAAGCGGGTGGGGACGGTGCGGGCGGGCGACGAACCCGGCACCGATTCCGGCTCCGACCGGCGGCCCGACCCCGAGTCCGACGGCGTCACGACCACGCTCACGATCGACCTCGACGCCGTGCTCGCCTACGGCCGCGAGCGCGCCGGCTCCGGCTCCGGCGACGGCGAGGACGCGGCCGACGCCGCCGAGGACGCCGCCGAGGACGCCGCCGAGCGCACGGCCACGATCTCGCGCGACGCGATCAAGGCCGCCCTCGCGGCCGCCGACCTGGCCGCGAAGACCGGGGAGCAGGCCAAGGAGCAGGCGAAGGAGAAGGCAAAGGAGCGGGCCAAGGCGGACACGCCGGAAGGGGACGCCGAGCCGCAGGGCGCGGCGGCCGCCCAGGGCACGCGCGGCGCGGCGAGCGACACGGCCGGCCTGACGGCCACCGCCGACGACGAGGCGGACGACGACAGCACGTCCGTCATCTCCGCCGACGCGATCAAGGCCGCCCTCGCGGCCGCCGACCTGGCCGCGAAGACCGGGGAGCAGGCCAAGGAGCAGGCGAAGAAGCAGGCGAAGGAGAAGGCAACGGAGCGGGCCAAGGCGGACACGCCGAAGGCGGACGCGGCCTCCTCCGGCACGCGCGCCCCGGCCGACGACGCCGCCTCGGCTGACGACACCGCCGAGCTGAAGGCCCCCGTCACCACCGGCGACGCGGAAGACGCCGACAGCACGTCCGTCATCTCCGCCGAGGCCGTCAAGGCGGCCGTCGAGGCCGCCGACCGGGCCGGGAAGGCCGGGAAACCGGGCGGCGAGGAGGCCGAGACCTCGCGCGGCCCGGCCGGGGACGCCGCTCCGGCGGACGACGCGGCCGACCGCACGGCCGCCGCCTCCGACACCGCCGAGGAGGACGCCGAGGACGACACCGAGGACGACGCCGACAGCACCGCCGTCATCTCCGCCGACGCGATCAAGGCCGCCCTCGCGGCCGCCGACCGAGCGGCGAAGACCGGGGAGCAGGCCAAGGAGCAGGCGAAGAAGCAGGCGAAGGAGAAGGCAAAGGAGCGGGCCAAGGCGGCCGCCGCCTCCGGCACCCGCGCCACCGCGGCGGGCGGCACGCCCGGCGAGCAGAAGCCCGACGCGGCCACCGGCGGCGATGACGACACCGCCGCCTTCTCCACCCGCGCCATCAAGGCCGCCCTCGCGGCCGCCGACCGAGCGGCGAAGACCGAGAAGCAGGCCAAGGAACAGGCGAAGGGGACGGCAAAGGCAAAGGGGCGGGCCAAGGCGGACGCGGCCTCCTCCGGCACGCCCCACCCGGCCGGCGACGCCGCCGCGCCGGACGAGGGCACCGCCGACCCGAAGGCCGACGCCGCGACCGGCGACGATGACGACACCGCCGCCATCTCCACCCGCGCCATCAAGGCCGCCCTCGCGGCCGCCGACCGCGCGAAGAAGGACGCCGACGCGCGGCCGGGCGCCGGGGCGGGAACGGACGGCGACGAAGACGATCAGACGGACGAAGAGCAGGACACCGGCACGGACAGCACATCGGTCGCACAGAGCGAAATGCTGCCCGAACGGGACAGACAACAGAGAAAGGGGAAGAACAGGAGCGCGACGCCCCGGGGCACGGCGTCGCGCGTGGAGAGCTTTCCGGTACAGCAGGCGTCCGGCGGGAAGGGTCGCGGGCCGGCCACCCGGACGCGTCCGCCCCGCGGGCCGGGGGCGGGCACGGCGCCGCGCCCGGCGCAGGGCGCGGCAGCGGCGGGCACCCGGCCGTCCGCGAAGCCGGCCCGGCCCGCCGAGGAGCGCCCCGCCGACCCCGAGCCCGCGGCGCAGTCCCAGGCCGCCGCCCCGGCGGCGAGCCCGGCCCGGCCCGCCGAGGCTCCGGAGCAGGCCGCCCCGGCAGAGCCGTCCGCACCGCGGCCCTCCGGGACGTCCTGGTGGCGCCGGATCACCGGCGAGATGCGGCCGGTGTCCGCGGGCGCCCCGGCCGGCGCGCAGGAGGTGCACCTGGGGCGGCTGGCGCGGTGGCTGCCGCCGCTGCTGACCCTCGAGGCCCTGATCATCTACGTGCTGGCGCTGAAGGTGCCCCCGGGGTTCCTCCGCGGCGTGGACCTCGACAAGATCAACGGCCTCGGGCTGATCTCGGTGCTGCCCGGCGCGGCGCTGGCGTCGATCGTGCTGATGCTGGCGGCGTTCTTCATCACGCTCATGCAGAACCTCGACCGCAAGGGCGTGCTGCTGTTCCAGCTGGCCGCGATCACCTTCGCGCTGCACGGCGCCGCCGCGCTCGTCGAGGACGAGCCCCGCTTCCACACCGCGTGGGTGCACGCCGGATTCGTCGAGCACATCGGGCGGTACGGCGAGGCGCTACCCGGCCTCGACGCCCGGTTCAGCTGGCCGGGCTTCTTCTCCGTGGCCGGGTTCGTGACCCGGGCGGCGGGCATCGACGATCTCGCGCCGATCCTCCAATGGACACCGCTCGTGTCCAACCTGCTGTACCTGGTGCCGTTCGTCCTGATCCTGCGCCAGATCGTGGCGACGACCCGGGCGCGCTGGTTCGCGGCGCTGCTGTTCGTGCTGGTGCAGTGGATCGGCCAGGACTACTTCTCCCCGCAGGGCTTCACCTACCTGCTCTACCTGAGCTTCGTCGCGGTGGTGCTGCGCTGGTTCGGCCGGGTGGAGCGGCGGACCGCGCCGATCCCGGAGAAGGGCTTCATCCGCCGCACGCTCGCCCGGCTCGACGCGCTCACCCCGGGCGAGCTGCCGCCGCAGGGCGAGCCACGGGACCGGCTGCTCGCGCTGCTGCTGCTCATCGGCCTGTTCACGGCGACCACCGCCACCCACCAGGTGACGCCGTTCATGATGCTGGGGGCGCTGACCGGGTTCATCCTGCTGCGCCGTACCACGCTCACGCTCGCGCTGCCGGTGCTCCTCGGGACGATCGTGGTCGCCTGGATCAGCTACCAGGCCACGCCGTACTGGAGCGGGCACTTCGACCAGCTCTTCGGCGGCATCGGGCGGATCTTCGAGAACCTGCAGCAGAACACCGGGGACCGGCTCGAGGGCACCGACCCGGAGCACGCGATCGTGCTGCAGACCCGGCTCGGCATCCTCGCCGTGATCCTGCTGCTCGCCGGGATCGGGCTGCTGCGGCGGCTGCGCCGCGGCGTGCTCGACCGGGTCGCGGTGGTGCTGCTGTGCATCCCGGTGCTCGCCCTCGCCATGCAGAGCTACGGCGGTGAGATCGGCCTGCGGGTCTACCTGTTCGCCCTGCCGGGGTCGTGCATCCTCGCCGCGTACGCGTTCTTCCCCAACCCGCAGCTCACCGTGGACGCGCCGGAGGTCTGGCCGCAGCGCGGGCCCCGGTTCGACTTCCTGCCGCGGCTCGATCCCGTGGTGGTCCGGCGGATCTGCACCGTCGCCGCGGCGGTGACCTCGGTGGTGCTCGCGATGGCGTTCCTCGTCGCGCGGTACGGCAACGAGAAGTTCGAGCGCGTCACCGCCGACGAGGTGGCGGCGATGCACTACATATACGAGAACGACAGGCCGAGCGCCCGCGTGCTCTACCTGGTGCCGGAGCTCAACCGGGAGGTCACGCCGACGATCCCGTGGCGGGAGCGGGACATCGACGTGGTCGAGTACCGCGAGGCCCTCGCGCCCCGCGACCCCACCGACATCAACCACCTGATCGCGCAGCTGCGCGCGATGGGGCCGCAGACGTACCTGATCGCGAGCCGGGGCCAGGCCAGCTACCTGGAGCTCGCCCACGGGTACCCGTCGGACTGGGGTAAGCGCTTCCGCGCGGCGCTCGACGACTCCCGGCAGCTCAAGCGCGTCTTCGACCGCCCGGACGCCGCGGTCTACGTGCTCCGCTCGTACCCGCGGGGCACCGAGGTGCCCCCGCCACCCGCGCTCGATTTGGTGGGCGACCGGGGCACTCCGCTCACCCCGTACGGCATCGCGGCGCTGGTGGTGGCGTGGGTCGCGTTCTTCGGCTACGAGGTGCTGCGCCTCGGCGACCTGGAGCGGACGCGGCGGCTCCGCCGCCGGTTCCTCACCGTGGCGATACCCGCCGCGGTCGTCGCCGTCGCGGTGGTGGTCGAGCGGTTCATCGTGCTCGGCTTCGCCCAGTGACCGCGGGCCCGCCGGCTTCGGCCTGCCCGCCGCCCTCGCCGTCCTCCGGCTCGCCGCCTCGGTCGCTCCACCGCACCTCGTAGGGCTCGAGGTCGAACCGGCGGCCGTCCACGTCGACGGCGAGCGGCGCGTCGGTGGTGTTCACCATCACCATCTGGTCGTCGGTGGCGAGCACGCGGATCCGGTCGTCGCTCACCGGGACGGTGTGCAGCGGGGCCCCGGCGTGGAACCAGCGCACGAAGCCGCTGAGCAGCCCCGCCATCGGCATCTCCTCGCCGGTGCCGGGCCGCCACAGGCAGCCGGCGCAGTCGTCGCCGGGCCGGCGCTGCGGGTTCCAGTACAGGAGGGTCTGGGCGCCGCTCGCGGCGAACTCCATCATCGCGGCGGCCTGGACGGCGGTGCGGCGCCGCTCGTCCCAGTCGGCGTTGTCCGGCGCGACGTACCACTCGGCCCACCACACCGGCAGGTCGCCGGCGCGCTGCCGCAGCCACTCGGTGACCGCGCGGAACTTGCCGAGCGCGGTGAACTCGTCGGGCACGATGCCGCGGTCGCTCGTCACCGAGGAGCCGTCCACGACGATGAAGTCCGCGCCCTTCTTGTGCCGGAGCCAGTACGTGATCGCATCCAGGGAGCGCTGGTCCACCACGCCCCACGGCCCCCTCAGCTCGGAGGGGTGGCGCGGGTCGGCGTGGCTGTCGATCGGCACGTACGGCCCGCCGACCTGGATCTCGGGGTTCACCTTCTTCAGCGCGTCATAGACGCGGTTGTACAGGTCGGTGTACGCCTCGGCGTCCCACTCGTTGCGGCTGTTGTTCCAGAACCCCTTGAACTCGTTCCAGACGAGGAAGTGCTTGACGTGGGGGTAGCGCCGCGCGATCGTCGCGGCGAGGTCCGCGAAGTCGTCGAAGTGCTCCCGGAGCGGGGCGGTCTCGATCCGGTCCCAGTTGGTGCGGCCCTCGGCTCCGCCCTTCATCCAGTCGGGCGCGCAGCACAGCGTGAGCACGGGTAACGCGCGGGTGTCCGCCATCAGCTTGACGCGCCGGTCGAGATCGCGGAAGTCGTACCTGCCCGGCGCCGGCTCGGGGTTGCCCACGCCCCAGCCCATGATGTGCTGGTTCTGGATCATGGGCTCCCGGGAGAGCAGGTGGCCGCCTCCCGCGGCGGCGGAGCCGTTCTCGTTGTCCACGCTGAACTGGGTGTGGGTGACGCCCCAGCGTGGCCAGTTGGGCAGGGCGGGCGGCGCGGCGAGCGTGGGCGGGGGCTGCGGCGTGGGCGGGATGGTCGCCACGACTCCGTCCTGCCTGCCGCGCTTCGCGGCGAGCGTCAGGATCACGGCCACCAGCGCGAAGGCGATGATTCCGGCCACCACGGCCAGCGGGCCGCGGCTCACGATGCCACGTCGTGCGTGCCGGCCTTCGTTGTCTAACACTCCGTCACCGTATCCACGAGAACTTACAAGGCACTAGAGCCCGCGTATGCTGCGGTAACGGAAGTTAGGACGCTTGACGCAGCATACGGGTGCACAAGGATCCAAGCCCCACCGAAGCTTGACGGGTGAGGTCAGCCATGAATGGGTAAAAACCTGCCCAGTCGAGGATTTTAGGGGGCACAGTGGCCCGAGCATGGCTGCAATCCGCCGGAGTCGTTCCCGCTACCGTCGACGGTGGGTCCATGAACGGAGGGGCCCCGCGAGCCGTCTGGCTTCTCTGGCCGGCCGATCCCCAGGGGATCAGCGCGAAGTCCGTGGCACAGCGCCTGGTCCAGCTGGGCCGTCCCTCCCACCTGGTGTGGAACCCGGTGACCGGGGAGATCATCCAGTCGCTTCCGGCGACCCGGGCGGCGTGCGGCCTGCCCGGTGACGTGAACCGCCACGGCCGGGTGTGCGTCCAGATCACAGTGCTGGGTTCGGTGCACGAGCCGTTCACCGACACGAAGATGGACGGACTGAATGAGATCCTCGCCTGGCTCGACTCCTGGAAGATCCCCCGGACATGGCCGGCCGGGCCACCCCTGCCGTACCCCCATTCGGTCGCCGCGCCGCGCAGCAAGCGCGCCTGGGCCTCGGGCGGTCACTTCGGTCTCTCCCAGGTGCCCGGAACGACCGAGGGCGACCCTGGCGCGATCGACATCACGCGACTCACCGGTGACGGCCGGTCACCCGTGCAGGTACCCCGGCCCCGCGCGGAACTCAACGGCGGAGCAGAGGTACCGAACGGGCAAAATCCCAGCACACATGCCGATGACACCTCAAACCAGGCGATACAATCCGGCCTAGGCTTCCTGGCCGGGCGGGAGGTGAGCCTGGGATCTCGTCTCTCTTCCGAGTGAATCGGTATGTGGCGGGCTATCTCCCAGGATCTCTTCGAGCTACGGTGAGCTTTTACTCGTCGCTTACGCGACGCCCAGCATGCTGGGGATGTAGCGTGCACCGGCCCGCTGAGCCGCACCATCCACCCCTGATTGGGAGCTCATGCGTATCTCAGTCGTACATCCGCGCGAACTGGGAGACACCGAGATAACCGCGTGGCGGGAACTGCAGACCGCGCACCCCGCCCTCGATAATCCGTTCCTGTCTCCGGAGTTCACCATCGAGGTCGGGCGTCTGCGGGAACAGGCGCGCGTGGCGGTGCTCAGCGAGGGCTCGTCGATCGTTGGATTCTTTCCCTTCGAAAAGCATCCGTTCGGGATCGGAATGCCCATCGCCGCCGGCCTGACCGACGCGCAGGGGCTGGTCCACGCCAAGGACATCGAGCTCGACCCACGGCAGCTCATCAAGGCCTGTGGCCTGTCCGTGTACGAGTTCGACCACATGGTCGCGGGCCAGCCGCTGCTGCCGGAGCGCTACGAGCGGTACCCCTCCCCCATCATGGACATGAGCGAGGGGTTCGACGCGTACATCGAAACGGTCAAGAAGAATTCCGGTAAGACCTACCGCTCCACGGCCTACAAGAGCCGCAAGCTGCAGCGGGATTTCGGCACGCTCCGCCATGAGTTCGGGCTGCGTGACGAGGCGTCGCTGCGGACGTTACTCCGCTGGAAGACCGACCAGTATCGGAGGACCGGACGGAGTGACCGGTTCGCGAGGCCGTGGATCGTTCAACTGGTCCGAAATCTTTCCCAGCTCGACACCGAGCACTTCGGCGGCGTGCTGGATATGATCTACGTCGACGACCGGCCGGTCGCCGGGCACTTCGGAATTCGCACGAAGACGACCCTCGCCGGGTGGTTCCCCGCATATGACCCGGCGTTCTCCAAATATTCACCCGGCCTTATTCACCACCTCGCCATGGCGGAAAAGGCGGCCCAGGCGGGGATCCGGGTGATCGACCTCGGCCGCGGCCACAAGGAATACAAGGAAAAGCTCAAGAACGGCGAGTACCTCGTCTGCGAGGGCCGGATCGCCCGGCCGTCGCTCGGGGCGGGCCTGCACTGGCTGTCCCGGGTGCCGGTGCGCAAGGCGCGCAACACCGTGCTCGCCAACCCGCGTCTCGCGCGCACCGCCGACCGCGCGCTCAAGACGTACGGCAAACTGCGTACCTCTCTCGCCTCCTAGAGACCACGTCAGAGCCGGGGCCGGGCGGCGTTCCGACGAGCGCCGCCCGGCCCCGCGCCGTGTCCGCCTCCGGTGTCCGGCTCCGGGTCCGGCTCCCGGCCCCGTACCGCGGCCGTCACACCCATGACGCGGCGAATGCCCACTTCCAGGAAATATTCCGGAAATACCGGAATTCGCCGCCAACGAATGCGATGCGGGGTATCGGACGCCGTGCGGCCGATGCATCACGCCCGGCATGCGCCCATGGACGGCGCCATTCCCGGCCGGTCGGAGCGCCGGACCCGCCGCGCACCACCGCGGAGCAAGGCAATCGTCACCTGCCGCCGCTTGAGGCTGCCTGGGATCGGTAAGTTCATTAGTCTGGCAAACATGACGCAATCCCCTGCAGGCTGGTATCCCGATCCCTACGGAAAGCCTCTGCTCCGCTGGTGGGACGGCACCCAGTGGACGGACGCCACCCATCGCCTGGAGGACGTGGCGGCGGCGCAGGGCTCGCGGACCACGGCCGAGGGGGGATCCGAGACCGGCGCACAGGCGCCCACGGCGGTGGTGAGCCCGTCCGGCGGCCCGGACGGCTCCGGCCAGGCGGCCCGGCCGGACGGCGACACCCGCGTGCTCCCCGCGCCCGACCTCCCGCCGCCGCAGGGGCCGGAGCGGCCGCAGCGCCCGGGCTCCGGGATGATGCCGTGGGTCCTCGGCGGCGCCGCGGTGGCGGTGGTCGTGGTCCTCGCGATCATCGGGACGATCGTCCTGGCCGGGCGCGGCGACGGCGGCGACGGCGGGCCGGTGGCGGCCTCGCCGTCCGCGAGCACCGAGGCGCCCAGCCGGGAGCCGCCGCCCAGCGTCGAGCCGGTGCCGGTGCCGAGCGCCGAGCCCTCGTCCCCGTCGTCCCCGGGCGGGGGCGTGTTCCCGCAGCCGGAGGACGGGCGGATCAACGACCCGATCAGCGGCCTCTCCTACCACTTCCCCGGCGATCCGTGGCAGATCGCCTCCCCCGGGGAGGTGAACGGCACCGCCCCCTTCGGCCAGCAGTGGACCAGCGGCTACCAGGCCATCTCCCAGCGGGACTACGAGCCGGGCAAGACCTGGGTCGGCACGGTGCTCGCCGGGCCGCTCGCCCCGTCCGCGCCGTACGGCGGGCCGGACAGCCTGCGGGAGGTCCTCGGCACGTTCCTCATCGCCGCCGAGACCGTGTTGTACGAGCCGCCGCACGACCGCCGCATCCTCGAGGACAAGGCGCTCACGGTGAGCGGCCGCCCGGCCTGGCTGCTCAAGTTCGAGATGGACTTCACCGAGCAGTCCGAGATCAACGGGTGGCAGTGGCGCAAGGAGATCGGCGCGCTCGTGCTCGTGGACCGGGGCGAGGAGAACCCGCCGGCGCTGCTGTTCGCCACCGTGCCCGACAACCTCGACCCGCGCGTGGTCGACGAGGTCGTCGGCTCCCTGCGGCTGTCCTAGACGGGCCGCGCGCCGCGCCGTCCCGGACGTACCGGCACATGCCGACACACCACGGTGCCCGCCGTGCTCTACCCTGTTCCTATGAACGACCTGCTGGTTTGGATCGACTGTGAGATGACCGGCCTCGACCTCGGCCGTGACGCGTTGGTCGAGGTGGCGTGCGTGGTCACCGACAGCGAACTGAACCAGCTGGACGAAGGCGTCGACCTCGTCATCAAACCCCCGCAAGAGGCGCTGGAGCAGATGTCGGACGTGGTGCGCCAGATGCACACCACCTCCGGGCTGCTCGACGCGCTGCCCGGCGGCGTCACCCTCGCCGAGGCCGAGGCGCGGGTGCTCGAGTACATCCGCGGGCACATCCCCGAGCCCAAGCGGGCCCCGCTGTGCGGGAACTCGATCGCCACCGACCGGTCGTTCCTCGCCCGGGACATGCCGCTCGTCGACGCGTACCTCCACTACCGGATGATCGACGTCTCGTCGATCAAGGAGCTGGTGCGCCGCTGGTACCCCCGGGTGTACTTCGCCGCGCCGGAGAAGCAGGGCGGCCACCGCGCCCTCGCCGACATCGTGGAAAGCATCCGGGAGCTGCGCTACTACCGCGCCGCGGTGTTCGTGCCCCAGCCGGGCCCGGACTCCGCTACCGCCCGCGACGTCGCCGAGAGCGTGATGGCCTCCTCGCCCTCCCCCTCCTAGTCCCTCCCGGCCCCTCCTGGTCCGGACCGGACCGGTCTTTCTCCGGGCGTTTTCGCGGGGCGGCCCTTCCGATGACGCAAACACTCCGAAAGACCTGTACACTTTCCTATGGCCGCTGCGGCGGACGTGGTGGGTGTAGCTCAGTTGGCAGAGCACCAGGTTGTGGTCCTGGGAGTCGTGGGTTCGAGTCCCATCATCCACCCGAAGGGAAAGGGCCCGGTCAGAACTTCTGACCGGGCCCTTTCGGATGTTTCGGCGAGGTCGTTCCGTGAATCGTCCGGCGAAGGGTCCCTAAAGACCGGCCTCGCGGGTTATGCTCGCTGTCAACCGCAACGCCGCCAAGCAGCGGGGGGCTCGGCGATCTCTGTTTGCGTTCCTGCCACGGAGGCCGGATGAGCGTCGACGACCACGCCGCATTGGGCCTGAGCAAGCGCGAAGCCGAGGTGATGGAGCTGATCGCCACCGGCTGTTCCAACGGTGAGATCGCGCAACGGCTCTTCCTCAGCGAGAAGACCGTGAAGAACCACGTGAACCGGATCTACGCCAAGCTCGGCGCCGACTCCCGCAGGGCCGCGATCGGGCTCTGGCGGCGGTCGTCGTCGTCCAGCGGCTGATCCGCGAGCAGCACGCGGCGCAGCGCGGCGAGGCCGTACTCGAGCTCCTGCTCGGTGACCGAGAGCGCCGGGCGCAGCCGGATCGAGGTCTCGCCGCAGGGCAGCATGAGCACGCCCTCCTCGTCGCGCAGCCGGGCGAGCAGCCGGTCCCGGTCCTCGCGGCGGCCGGTGGCGACGTCGAAGGCGCACATCAGGCCGCGGCCGCGCACCGCGCTGATCTTGCCGGGGAACTCGGCCTGCAGCGCGCGCAGGCCGGCGAGCAGCCGCTCACCGAGCACGCCGGCGCGCGGGATCAGGCCGTCCCGCTCGATGATCTCGAGCATCCGCCGCGACCGCACCATGTCGACGAGCCCGCCGCCCCAGGTGGAGTTGATGCGCCCGCTCACCCGGAACACGTTGTCCGGGACGAGGTCCACCCGGCGGCCCGCCATGATGCCGCCGACCTGCACCTTCTTGGCGAACGCCACGATGTCGGGCTGCAGGCCGAGCTGCTGGTAGGCCCACGGGGTGCCGGTGAGGCCCACGCCGGTCTGCACCTCGTCGACGATGAACAGCGCGTCGTACTCGTGGCACAGCCGCTGCATCGCCTGGAGGAACTCCGGCCGCATGTGGTTGTCGCCGCCCTCGCCCTGGATCGGCTCGGCGATGAAGCACGCGATGTCGTGCGGGTACCGCTCGAACGCCTCGCGGGCCTGGGCGAGCGCGCGGGCCTCGGCGGCCTCGAGCTCGGCGAGGCTCCCGTAGAAGTGGGTGGCGGGCACCTCGATGCGCGGCCAGTCGAACTTGGGAAAGCGCTCGATCTTCACCGGGTCGGTGTTGGTGAGCGAGAGCGTGTAGCCGCTGCGGCCGTGGAAGGCGCGGGTCAGGTGGAGCACCTTGGTGCCGAGCTCCGGTGACCGGCCCGCCGCCTCGTTGCGCCGGCTCTTCCAGTCGAACGCGCACTTCAGCGCGTTCTCCACGGCGAGCGCGCCGCCCTCGACGAAGAACAGGTGCGGCAGCTCGGGGTCGCCGAGCACCCGGCTGAAGGTCGCCACGAACTCGGCGAAGTGGGTGGTGTAGACGTCGGAGTTCGCCGGCTTGTTCGCGGCGACGCGGCCCAGCTCGGCGAGGAACTCCGGGTCGTCCCGGAACGGGTTGATCCCCAGCGGGGCGGACGCGAAGAACGTGTAGAAGTCCAGGTACCGGCGGCCGGTCCGGGCGTCGACGATCCAGGACCCCGCGCTGCGCTCCAGGTCGAGCACGAAGTCGAAACCGTCGACGAGCAGATGCCGGTCGAGCACCTTGTGCACCTCGCCGGGAGCGATCCGTTCCATTCCCCCTCCTCCTCCGACGCCAGCATTTTCTCTTTGATTCCATGCTATCCACAAGAAGTCCTTTCGCTCAAAGTTCGCTATCGAAGAAGATCTTTTGCCTTCGTCACATTCGCGAAGCCCGGCGGGCGGGCCGTGGGGGCGGCGTGCGCCACCGCGTGGGACGGCGCCGCCGCGCGGGCGCGTACTTTGGTGTCGGAGACGTCGGACGCGAGCGGGAGGGCACCGTGGGGCGCAGGCGCAGGACGGAGCTACCACCCGAGCCGGGGCGCTATCCGGTGTCCTTCGGCGAGGTGGAGCTGCTGCGGGACGCCGACCGGCCGGGTGGCTGGCTGCTGATGATGAGCGGGGTGCCGCAGTCGTACGTCGACCTCGACGACCCCACCTACCTCGACTTCGAGTACGTCCGGCTCATGGCCGCGGTGATCGACACGCTCGCCGCGGGGCCGCTCGACGCGGTGCACGTCGGCGGGGGCGCGTGCACGCTCCCCCGGTACGTCGCCGCCACCCGGCCGGGCTCCCGGCAGATCGTGATCGAGCCGGACGGCGCCCTGGTGGAGCTGGTGCGGGAACGGCTCGGCCTGCGCTCGGTGCCCGGGCTGAAGGTGCGGGTCACCGACGGGCGCACCGGCGCGGCGAACCTGCGCGACGCCTCGGCCGACCTGATCGTGCTCGACGCGTTCAGCGGGGCGACGATGCCGCTCGACCTCGCCACCGCCGAGTACATGGCCGAGCTCGCCCGGGTGCTGCGGCCGTCCGGCACGCTGCTCGTCAACACCGCCGACGGCAAAGGGCTGGCGTTCGCCCGCCGCGTCGCGGCCACCGTGCACGGCCCGTTCCGGCACGCGGTGCTGCTCGCCGACCCGGGGGTGATGCGCGGCCGCCGGTTCGGCAACCTGATCCTCGCCGCCTCCGACGCGGCGTTCGACACCGACCGCCTGGTGCGGACGGCCGCCTCGGGCATGCCCCGGGCGCGGTGCCTGCACGGCCGGGCGTTCACCGACTTCGTCGCGGGGGCCGCGCCGCTGCGCGACGGCGAACCGGTCGCGGTCCCGGTGCCGCCGTCGTCGATCTTCGCCTAGCGCCCGGCGGCGCCCTGCGTCAGCGGGCGAGGGCGGCGAGCTCGGCGAGCACCAGGCGCTCGGCGTCGTCCCGGCTCAGCCGGTCCGGGTAGAGCAGCAGGTGCACGCTGAGGCCGTCGACGAGGGCGAGCAGCCGCTGGGCGACGGCGTCGAGATCCTCCGGGCGCGGCGAGACGTGCCTCCCCGCACGCCCGCCGGCCGCGTCGCCCGTTTCGTCGTCGGCCGGCTCCCGCTCCGGTACGGCCTGCCGGTTCGCGGCCCGCGGCCTGCCCTTCGCGGCGATCTCCTCGAGCACCTCGGACGGCGGGGTGCGGGGCAGGGTGATCTCCCCGGCCTCGTGGGCCTCGGCGAGGTGGCGCCGGATCGCCGCGCGGAGCTTGGCGTGCTCCCGCCGCTGCACGTCGGCGAGATGCTCGGCGGTGAGGCCCCGGCTCCAGAAGTCGATCTCCAGGCGGGTCTCGCGGGTACGCTCGGCGTCGAGCGGGAGGCTGTCGAGCAGCAGCTCGCGCAGCGCGGCGAGGCCGCGCACGCCCGCGGTCCGCTCCCGGCGGCGCCGCCGTACCCGCTCGTGGGAGTGGCGCAGCAGCGAGGAGAGGATGTCGTCCTTGTCGGCGAAGTAGTGGGTGAGCGCGCCGCTGGAGCAGCCCGCCTCCCGCGCGATGTTCCGGGTGGTCGCCGCCTCGATGCCGTCGCGCACGATCACTCTTCGGGCGGCCGCGAGGACCTCCAGCCGCCGTTGCTGATGGTCGACGCTTCTGGCCATCGGAACCCCCAGGCCGCCAGTCTATTGACTCTCCCTTTACTTTCGCTGTCTACTACGGAGCACTGGTTATGAGCCCTGCTCACATTTGATCGGTCGCGGAGGCCCTTATGCCGCAGACGCGCGTAGGCCCGGTCGCGGCCGTCGGCGTGCACATCGTCGACGTGCTGGCGCGGCCGGTGGAGTACATCCCCGAGGGCCAGGACACGGTGCTGGTCGAGCAGATCCGCCTCACCGCGGCCGGGTCCGCCGCCGGGACCGCCGTCGACCTCGTCCGGCTCGGCGCCGAGGTGAGCTGCCACGGCGCGATCGGCGACGACGAGCTGGGCGACTTCCTGCTCGCCGTGCTCGGCCGGCACGGCGTCGACACCTCCGGGCTGGCCCGCCGCGCCGGGGAGCAGACCGCGGCGTCGATCCTGCCGATCCGGCCGGACGGCGGGCGGCCGAGCTTCCACGTGCCGGGCGCGAACCTCACCGTCACCCCCGCCGACGTCGCGCCCGAGGCGGTGCTGCGGGCCAAGGCGGTGCACCTGGGCGGCGTGGACGTGACGTTCGGCCTCAACGACCCCGGCTTCCTCGCGCTGCTCGACCGGGCGCGGGCCGGCGGCGCCGTGGTCACGATGGACCCGCTGTCGAACCTGCCCGACCTGCTCACCGCGGCGAAGGCGTTCTTGCCGCACGTCGACTACGTGCTGCCGAACCTGGAGCAGGCGCTCGCGATGACCGGCGCCGCCGACGCCGAGGACGCGGCCGAGGCGCTGCTCGCCGCGGGGGCGCGCGGCGCGCTGATCACGCTCGGCGGCGACGGCAGCCTCATCGCCACCGCCGACGGCGTGCGGGAGCGGATCCCGGCGCTGCAGGTGCCGGTCCGCGACACCACCGGCTGCGGCGACGCGTACTGCGCCGGATTCATCGTCGGCCTGCTGCACGGGCGCGACGTGGTCACCGCCGCCGCCTGGGGCACCGCCGCCGCGGCGAAGACCGCGACCGGCCTCGGCTCCGACGCCGGGATCGTCGACCTCGACGACACCCTCGCGCTGCTCGGCGGGCCCGCGGCGTCCTGAGGCGGGCCGGACGGGCGAGGACCGCAGACCAAGGACCGCACACGGAAGGAGCGGCAGGCATGACGGCATCCGACGCCGAGCTGCGCGAGCGCGCGGCCCGGGTCATCCCCGGCGGCATGTACGGCCACCTCAACGCGGCGCTGCACGGGCCGGCGTACCCCCAGTTCTTCGTGCGCGGCGAGGGCTGCCGGCAGTGGGACGCCGACGGGCGCGAGTACATCGACCTCATGTGCAGCTGGGGGCCGATCGTGCTCGGCCACCGCCACCCGAAGGTGGAGCAGGCCGCGGCCCGCCAGCTCGCCCAGGGCGACTGCCTCAACGGGCCGGGCCCGATCATGGTGGAGCTCGCCGAGCTGCTCGTCGGCCTCGTGCCGAGCGCGGACTGGGCGATGTTCTCCAAGAACGGCACCGACGCCACCACCCAGGCGCTCATGGTGGCCCGCGCCGCCACCGGGCGGACCAAGGTGCTCAAGGCGCACGGCGCGTACCACGGCGCCGACCCCTGGTGCACGCCGAGCCCGGCCGGGACCACCCCGAACGAGCGGGCCGACCTGATCGAGTTCACCTACAACGACCTGGCGAGCGCCGAGGAGGCCGCGGCGCGGGCCGGCGGCGACGTGGCCGCGATCATCGTCACCCCGTTCAAGCACGACGCGTTCGAGGACCAGGAGCCCGCCGATCCGGAGTTCGCACGGGGCATCCGGGCGCTCGCCGACCGGATCGGCGCCGCGCTCGTCATCGACGACGTGCGCGCCGGCTTCCGGCTCGACCTGCGCGGCTCCTGGGAGCGGTACGGCGTGCGGCCGGATCTGACCGCGTGGAGCAAGGCGATGGGCAACGGCTATGCGATCGCGGCGGTGACCGGCACCGACGCGCTGCGCGACGCGGCCACCACGCTGTACTCGACCGGCTCGTTCTGGTTCTCCGCGGTGGCCATGGCCGCGGCGAAGGCGACGATCGAGACGCTGCGCGACGAGGACGGCATCGCGGCGATGGAGCACGCCGGGCGGCTGCTCCGCGAGGGCCTGGCGGAGCAGGCGCGGGCGCACGGCTTCACGGTCCGCCAGACCGGGCCGGTGCAGATCCCCTGGCTGAGCTTCGCGGGGGACACCACCCTGGAGAAGGGCATGTACTTCGCGGCCGCGTGCCTGCGCCACGGGGTGTACCTGCACCCGTGGCACAACTGGTTCCTGTCCGCGGCGCACACCGACAAGGACATCGAGCGGGCGCTGGAGGGCACCGACCGGGCCTTCGCCGAGACCCGCGCGCACTTCGGCGACGGCTGACGCGGCGCCCGGCCGGGGAGCGGCGGGACACCGCGGCGACACCGCGCTCGCCCAGGGCCGACACCGCGATCACCCGCGCTCCCCAGCGCTCAGCCAGCGCCGGCACAGCGCCGGAACACACGGCCGCAGGACACGGCCTGAACACAGAGCCGGAACGGGTTCAGGGGGACATGCGGGGCGGCCGACGCGGGCGGCCCCGCACATCGCCGTGCCCGCCGCGGACGGGCAGGTCGCGGCGCGTCGGCGGGACGGCCACAGGTCTATCACGGCTTGGAGCGTCCCTCTTGACGCTCCGCGCGGGGCGGACGTACGTTCCTCCAAACGAATAGGAAAGTTTCCTAATTGATCCGCCCCCTGGGAGGGTTGGCATGTCCCACACCGCCGACACGCCGGGCGCCATCACCCGGCGGCAGCTCTTCCGCCGCATCGGCCTCACCGCGCTCGCCGCCGGTCCCGCCGCCGGTCTGCTCAACGCGTGCGCCACCAGCGGCGGCGGGGCGGCTCCCGCGGCGTCCGGCAGCCCGGCCGCGACCTCCGCGTCGAACCCGCTCGGCGTGGACCCGGCCAAGCCGCTGGAGGTCGTGATCTTCAAGGGCGGCCTCGGCGACGAGTACGCCACCGAGGTCCACGAGCCGATGTACAAGCGGATGTACCCGCAGGCGGAGATCAAGCACGTCGCCACCCAGCAGATCGCGCAGACGCTGCAGCCGCGGTTCGCCAGCGGCGACGTGCCGGACATGATCTCCAACGCGGGCGCCGACCTCATGGACGAGGGCGCGCTGGTCTCCGAGGGCCAGCTGCTCGACCTCACCCCGCTGTTCGAGGCGCCCTCGCTCGACGACCCGAGCAAGAAGGTCCGCGACACCCTGCTGCCCGGCACCGTCGAGGCCGGCCTGATCCAGGGCAAGCCGTACGTGCTCAAGTACGTCACCTCGACGTACGGCATGTGGTACGACGCCAACCTCTTCGCCGAGAAGGGGTGGACCCCGCCGAAGACCTTCGACGAGTTCAAGGACTTCTGCGAGACCGCCAAGAGCGCCGGCATCGTGCCGTACGCGTACGCAGGCAAGAACGCCGCCTACTACCAGTACTGGATGATCCTCATCTCGGCGGCGAAGATCGGCGGCAACAAGGTGCTGATCGACATCGACAACCTCGCCGACGGCGCGTGGACCGCCGAGCCGGTACGGCAGGCCGCCGCGGCCTGGGCGGAGATCGGCCCGTACATGGGCAAGTCGTTCGAGGGCCTCATCCACACCGAGGTGCAGACCCGGCAGAACCAGGGCAAGATCGCCTTCTACCCGTCCGGCTCCTGGCTGGAGAACGAACAGAAGAGCAACACCCCGCCGAACTTCGCCTACGCGGTCGCCCCCACCCCCAGCGTGACCGCGAACGACGCCATGCCGTACGAGGCGATCCGGGTCGCACCGGGCGAGGACTACATCGTGCCGGCGCAGGCGAAGAACCCGCAGGGCGGCCTGGAGTACCTGCGGATCATGCTCTCCAAGGAGGGCGCGCGCGGCTTCACCGAGAAGTCCAGCAACTTCACCGTGGTGGTGGGCGCGACCGACGGCCTGGAGCTCTCCCCCGGCAACAAGAGCGTCGCCGAGGCGCAGAAGGCCGCCGGGCAGAACATCGTCACCTACTCGCTGTTCGAGTCCTGGTACAAGGAGCTCGAGACCGAGCTGCGCAAGCAGACCAACGCCCTGATGTTCGGCCGGATCAGCGCGGACGAGTTCTGCGAGCGGATGCAGGCCGCGGCGGACAAGACCAAGAACGACGACTCCATCACCAAGCAGCAGCGGAGCGTCTGAGTGAGCAACGCGAGCCTGGGCGTCGCGGCCCGCGGGCGGGCGGCGGCCGCGAGGGAGGTGTGCTGAGCCGTGCGGCATGGCAAGTACCCGTTCATCATCGGGTTCCTCGCGGCCCCGCTGATCCTCTACGTCGTCTTCGTGATCAGCCCGTACCTCCAGGCGTTCTACATCGCGATGACCGACTGGAGGGGCATCACCGCGAGCCCGAACTTCACCGGGCTCGACAACTTCGCCCGGCTGCTCGAGGACGAGGTGTTCTGGGCCGCGGTACGCCACCACATCGTGCTGCTGGTCGCGATGCCGCTGCTCACCATCGCGATCGCGCTGTTCTTCGCGTACCTGCTCAACCTCGGCGGCGGCAGCCGCGGCGGGCGCATGAACGGCGTCGCCGGGTCGGGCTTCTACCGGGTGGTGTTCTTCTTCCCGCAGGTCCTGGCGGTGGCGATCGTCGGCGTGCTGTTCCAGGCGATCTACCGCCCGGACGAGAGCGGCGTGATCAACGGGGTGCTCGCCCGGTTCGGGATCGAGCCGGTCGGGTGGCTCACCAACCCGGACATCGCGCTGTGGTCGATCATCGCCGTGATGGTCTGGCAGGCGGTCGGCTTCTACGTGGTGCTGTTCTCCGCCGGCATGTCGGCGATCCCGAAGGACGTGTTCGAGGCGGCTGCGCTCGACGGGGCCGGCCGGTTCCGGATGTTCTTCTCGATCACGCTGCCGCTGCTGTGGGACACCCTCCAGGTCGGCTGGGTCTACCTCGGCATCGCCGCGTTCGACGGGTTCGCGCTGGTCCAGGTGCTCTCGGTGGACCGGGGCGGCCCGGACAACGCGACCACGGTGCTGCCGCTGGAGATCTGGCGGAACGCGTTCAACTTCTCCAAGTACGGCTACGCGTCCGCGATGGGTGTGGCGCTGTTCTTCATGACGATCACCTTCGCGGTGCTGACGTTGCGCGTGACCCGGCGCGAGAGGATCGAGTACTGATGGCGACCCCATCCTCGACGGCGACCCAGGCGACACCGGCCGTGGCCGCGGCGGCCACGGACCGGCGAGGGCGCGGCGGCGGGCCGGGCGTGTGGGGCGTGCTCGCGCACATCGCCCTGGCCGTCTGGGCGATTTTGATCATCTTCCCGGTGCTGTGGACGTTCCTGGCGTCGTTCAAGACGAACGCGGAGATCTTCGGCGACCCGCTCACCCTGCCGTCGAGCTTCGCGTTCGACGCCTGGGTCCGTGCCTGGGACAAGGCGCACATCGGCCAGTACATGTGGAACACCGTGGTCGTGGTGGCGCTGTCCACCGCGGGCACGATGCTGCTCGGCTCGATGGCCGCCTACGTGCTCGCCCGGTACGAGTTCCCCGGCAACCGGATCATCTACCTGCTGTTCGTCTCCGGGCTGGCGTTCCCGGTGTTCCTCGCGCTGGTGCCGCTGTTCTTCGTGGTGCGCAACATCGGGCTGCTCGGCACGCACGCGGGCGTGATCCTCGTCTACATCGCCTACTCGCTGCCGTTCACGGTGTTCTTCCTCACCGCGTTCTTCAAGAGCCTGCCCACCTCGGTGGCCGAGGCGGCGATGCTCGACGGGTGCTCGCACACCCGCACGTTCTTCCAGATCATGCTGCCGATGGCGAAGCCGGGCCTGGTCAGCATCACGATCTTCAACATCCTCGGGCAGTGGAACCAGTACCTGCTGCCGATCGTGCTGCTGCCCGGCAACGTCGAGGACAAGTGGCTGATCACCCAGGGCATCGCGAACATCTCGACGAACGCGGGCTACGAGGCCGACTGGCCGGGCCTGTTCGCGGGGCTGAGCATCACCGTGGTGCCGATGGTGATCGTCTACATCATCTTCCAGCGGCAGATCCAGTCCGGCCTCACCTCGGGAGCGGTCAAGTAGCCGCCCGCGCGCCCCGGCCCGCGCGGGCGGCCGCTCGCCCGGGGTGTCACCCGGCGTGTCACCCTGCCTCCAGCACCTCCACCTCGTCCGCGGGCACGAACGCGTACCGGTGGTTGAAGTGGATGAGGTGGAAGGTGCGCGAACCGGTGTAGAGCGTGCGGTCACCGGGGGCCGAGGCGTCGTGGTGGGCCGCGTAGTACACGTCCGCCTCGAAGGTGTCGATCAGCGCGTACGCCTGGCCGGCCGGGATCTCGTACCGGTCGTACGGCCCCGGCACCCGCCCCCGGCCCCAGGTCCATTTCGCCACGTGCGGCGGCAGCTCCTCGGCCTCCGGGAACGGCCGGCCGTACACCGAGGCGGACTCCAGGCCGGCGCGCGGGGTGACGTACGCCCCCGCGGTGGGGACGAGCACCGGGTTGTCGGCCGGGTTCTTCAGCCAGGCGAGGCGGCCGCCGTACCAGATCGCCACCCAGTCGCCGGCCCGCTCGGCGACCACGAACCGCTGGCCGGTCGAGGCGCGGGCGCCCCAGTCGCCGTACCGGTTCGTGCCCGGCCCGCCATTCGGGTGCAGGTAGGGGTCGGCGACGAGCGGGGCGTCGTCGCGGGGCGCGGTGCGCAGCATCACCGCGCTCGACGGCCGGGGCGGGGCCGCGCCGCACTTGCCGCCGTCCTTCGGCTCGTTCTTCGGCACGCAGCCGGAGAACACCAGCCGGTTCCGCTTGAAGCTGGGGCGGATGGTGACGAGCTCGGAGTCCGGCCCGGCGGCGGCGCGGATCGGCGCGCCGAGCAGCTCGAAGAAGTACGCCCAGTTCCAGTACGGGCCGGGGTCGTGGTGCATCGCCCGCACGCCCTTGCCCGAGTCGGCCGGGACGTTGTCGTGGCCGAGGATGTGGCCGCGGTCGAGCGGGATGTCGTACCGCTCGGCGAGGTAGCGCACCAGCCGCGCGGTCGACCGGTACATGCGCTCGGTGAACCAGCGGCCGCCGCGGCTCGCCCAGCCCTCCTGCTCGATGCCGATCGAGTGCGAGTTGATCCACCAGTTGCCCGCGTGCCAGGCCACGTGCCGCACGTCGAGCGCCTGGTCGATCTTGCCGTCCTTGGACCGCACCAGGTAGTGCCAGCTCGCGCAGTACTTCGGGCTGCGCGGCAGCGCCCGGGTGCGCTTGTAGGACGTCTCGGTGTCGTGCAGCACGATGAACCGGATGAACGAGTCCTTCGGCCGCCGCGCCGAGACGTAATTGCAGAAGCTCGCCGGGTCGTCCGGGTCGAGCCGGGTGTACGCGGTCTCGATCACGCCGCAGGCCAGGCCCGGCGGGCACTGGGCGGCGCGCTTGCGCTTGGGCGGCCGCAGCCGGAACGCGGCGAGCCGCCCCGGGTCGGGCCTCACGTCCGGGCGGGCGCGCAGCTCGACGCGCTGGCCGTCATCGGTGGTCCTCCGCACTCCCTGTCGGATCGTCCGATACACATCATCGGCGAAGGCGCGGGCCTCGTGCGGGTACGACGTGGCCGCCCAGCGCACCACCGCGGGATACCAGGCGCCGATGTCGCCCGCGGGCGGGGGGCCGCCGCGCGTCTCGCGGGCGTACCGGGCGAGCAGCGCGGCCCCGGCGCGGATGTTCGCCCGGTCGTCGGTGAGCACCCGGCGCAGCGGGAGGCCCGCCAGCCGGGCCGCGGCACCCGCCGTGGAGGCCGGGGCGAAGCCCTCGCCGCGGGTGTCCGACAGATCCGCGTGGACCAGGTGCATCGGCCCGTACCCGCCGGCGACGGACGGCTCGCCGGCGTGGTGCTCCCAGCGGGACTCGTGGTAGGCGACGGCGAGCAGCACCTCGACCGGCACGCCGAACTCGGCCGCGGCCGCCTCGAACGCCCGCTGCCGCTCGGTGCCGGTCCGCCCCGGCTCGGCCCGTCCGGCGGCGACCGGCCCCGTGTCGATCGACGTGTCGGCCGGCGTGTTGCCCGGCGTGTTGCCCGGCCCCTTGATCGGCCCGTTGACCGGCCCGTTGATCGACGCCGCGCCCGCCGCCGGCCGTGCCGTACCGGCCTCCGCGCCGGGCGGCGGCGCGGCGATGCCGCCCGCGATCCCCGTCATGATCCCGGCCGCGGCACCGGCCGTCACCCGTACCACGGTCCGCAGCCGCCTCGTCGCTCCACGATCCGTTCTGCGCACGCCCACAAGTCAGGCAAATTCACGGCGGAACCGGCGGTATCTGCGGAACGCGCCTCGTGACTCTTTGTGTGATCCATGACCCGACTTGATCGGATTGTCGCGGGCGAGGGCTCGGTCTACGGTTTCCTGGCGTGATGATGGAGGAGCCGCGGGAGCGGTTGTGCGCGTACGGCCGGCGGGCGGCCGAGCTCGGCCTGGTGGTCGGCACGTCGGGGAACCTCAGCGTGCGGGAGGGGGACCTGGTGGCGGTCACGCCGTCGGGGGTGGCCCTCGACCGGCTCACCCCGGCCGACTGCCCGGTGATCGACCTTGAGGGGTACCTCGTCGAGGGCGAGCGGCAGCCGTCCTCGGAGACGCCGATGCACCTCGCCGTGTACGCCGCGACCGACGCGGCGGCGATCGTGCACACCCACGCGATGTTCAGCACGGTGGTGGCGAGCACGCTGACCGAGCTGCCGCCGATCCACTACAACATCCTGCTGCTCGGCGGGCCGGTGCGGGTCGCCGAGTACGCCACGTACGGCACGCCCGAGCTCGCCGCGAACGTGCGCGCGGCCCTGGCGGGCGGGCGGCGGGCCGCGCTGCTCGCCAGCCACGGTGCGGTGACGATCGGCGCCGACCTGGAGGAGGCGTTCGAGGCCACCCGGCTGCTGGAGTGGCTGTGCGAGGTGTACGTGCGGGCCCGCTCGCTCGGCGAGCCGCGGCTGCTGAGCGACGCCCAGCTCGCGGCCGTGGTGGAGCGCGCGCTCAACCCGCCGTCGTTCCCCCGGCGGGAGCGGCCCTCCGATGCGCACTGATCACGGCGCCGCGTTACGGTAACCACCGGAATTCCCCCCGATTTCAGGAGTTGTCCGTGCCGCTCCAGATGACCGGTGCGCCCAGCGACCCGGACCTGATCCGCCTGCCGTGGGACCTCCCCCTCGAGGAGTGGCCCGACCGGCACTTCGTCGCCCTCCCCCGCGGTATCTCCCGGCACGTGGTCCGCTTCGTCCGGCTCTCCGGCCACGTGTACGCGATCAAGGAGATCAGCGCGCGGTACGCCAAGCGCGAGTACACGCTGCTGCGCGACCTCGCCCGGCTCGACGCCCCGGCGGTGGAGCCGGTCGCCTACGTCACCGGCCGCACCCGGTCGAACGGCGAGCCGATCGACGCCGCGCTGATCACCCGGCACCTGCAGTTCGCCCTGCCGTACCGGGCGGTGCTGTCGGGCTCGCTGCGGCCGGACACGCTCACCCGGCTGCTCGACGCGCTCGCCGTGCTGCTCGTCCGGCTGCACCTGGCCGGGTTCTTCTGGGGCGACTGCTCGCTGAGCAACACGCTGTTCCGGCGGGACGCCGGGGCGTTCGCCGCGTACCTGGTCGACGCGGAGACCGGCGAGCTCTACCCCACGCTCACCCGGGGGCAGCGCGAGCACGACATCGAGGTCGCGCACCTCAACATCTACGGCGAGATGCTCGACCTGCAGGCGGGCGGAATGCTCCACCCGAGCATCGACCCGGAGGAGATCGCCCAGCAGATCGTCGACCGGTACCGGCGGCTGTGGGAGGAGCTCACCGAGGACGAGATCATCGAAGAGGTGGAGTGGCACCGGATCGACGAGCGCATCCGCCGCCTCAACCAGCTCGGCTTCGACGTGGCCGAGATGATGATCCGCCGCAAGGCCGGGACCGCCCGGCTGATCGTGCGGCCGAAGGTGGTCGACGCCGGCCACCACCAGCGGCGGCTGCTGCGGCTCACCGGCCTCGACGTGGAGGAGAACCAGGCGCGGCGGCTGCTCAACGACCTCGACTCGTTCCGGGTGGCGAAGGGGCTGCGGCACGAGGACGAGGCGATCGTGGCGCACCGCTGGCTGGTCGAGGCGTTCGAGCCCACGGTGAACGCGGTGCCGCCCGAGCTGCGCGGCAAGCTCGAGCCCGCCCAGCTCTACCACGAGGTGCTCGACCACCGCTGGTTCGAGTCGGAGAAGGCGGGCCGGGACATCGGCCTGGAGGCGGCGGTCAAGTCGTACGTGGAGAAGGTGCTCGTGCACAAGCCGGACGAGCAGGCGGTGCTGCCCGGTACGCCGGAGGAGGCGGCGCTGACCGGCGCCGCCGAGGAGGCCCCGGCCGACGCGGGCGAGGAGGCCCTGACCGGCGCCGACGATGGAGCGCTGCCCGAGCCGGACGGGGAGGCCCGGCCGGAGGCGGACGGTGCGGCGGCGGCCGGGACGGACGGCGAGCAGAAGGCGCTGTCCGGGCCGGGCGAGGAGACCGGGGCCGCCTGATCCGTTTCCGATCAGCCCTCTAGAATTCCGTTCTGTCGATCACCACGGAGGGCGGGCGCGTGGACATCGCAGCGGAACTGGCAGGGCTGAACGCGACCTTCGACCACACCGCGGTGGCCGCTCGGCGCATCCGCGACCTGCTGCCGATCTACAAGGACCTGCTCGGCGGCGTCTTCGTCAGCGGCGGCGACAACGTGGCGAACGGCTACCGCACGCTGCAGCTCCGGTACCCCAACGGCGGCAAGATCGAGCTGATGGAGCCGCTCGCGGGCTCGACCTTCTTCGACAGCTTCTTTGAGCTCACCCGGGGCCGGGGCGGCGTGCACCACCTCAACTTCCACGTGCCCGACATCCACGCCGCCGTGGAGGCGCTGCGGGAGCGCGGCTACCGGCTGTTCGGCCTCAACCTGGAGGACCCGCGCTGGCGGGAGGTGTTCCTCCACCCGAAGGAGGCCCACGGCGTGCTCATCCAGCTCGCCCAGCCGGGGCCGCGCCGGGACCGCACGGAGACCCTCGAGGACGTGCTCGCCGGACGCGGTTTCAACGGCAACGGCATCCCGAGTCCCTGATCGCGGCGTACCTACGCGGGCCGCGGTACGGCTCCGCCCGCACTCCCACCCGCCGGTGTGACGCACCCACCGGACCGGGGCGGCGACGGCCGGGCGGCCGCACCCGCGGCTCCGGTCATCCCTGGTTTTACCGGCGTGCCTTCCCATGGTCGCCGTGGCGATTCCACATCCTTTATCACCACAACGCCGTTTTCCGACGACGCCGCACCCCCTGACCGGTGAAATATCGCACCCCGCCCCGGGCGCGTGCCGACGCGGCCGCCCGGCGGAGGGCGTTCGCCGGGCGGCGAGCACGGGCGGCCGTCCCGCCGATGGTTTCGGGCGGGCACAGGCACGGCCACCGGCCATTCCGATCAGCCTAATTTTCCCTGGTCATCAGCTTCCGAGTCGGCGATATCGAACCGTTACACACGATGTCGGCGACGGACGAACCTTCGTCGCGGTCGCATAGTCGAACGGCATGGAAGCACGATGACGGGGGTCTTGATGGAAAACATGCCGCACAATTCCGGGAATCACTTCTCGTCCACTCCATATCGCGAATCCGCCGTTTCCACGGTCGACGACGCCGAATATTTCCCCGGCAGTGAGGAATCGATCGGGGAGCTCACCGGCCGGGTGACCGGGCCGTCGGGTTCGGGCGGGTCCTCGCCGCGGGGGAGCGAGGCCGCCGCGACCCACCGGGCGCGGGGCCGCAGGCGGCGGGCGCTCGCCCTGGGAGTCTCGGCGCTGGTGATCGCCGCCGCGGCCGGCACCGCCGCCACGGCCGCCGGCGCGACGGCCGAGAGCGAGCAGGTACGCGCGCGCTCCCTGTCGCTGCGGCTCGCCGCCGCGGCCTCGGAGACCGCCGGAGAGGCCCGCGTCAGGGCACTCGAGGCCGCCCCCAAGCTGGAGCGCGCCATCCTCAAGGGCCACACCGGCGCGGTGACCGAGGTCGCGTTCAGCCCGGACGGTAAGCGCCTCGCCACCGCGTCCGCCGACCGCACCGTCCGGCTCTGGCACGCGGACTCCGGCAAGATGATCACCAAACTGCCCGGCCCCGCCGCCCACGTGAGCAACCTCACGTTCAGCCCCGACGGCTCCCTCCTCGCCGCCGACGACCCTGACCACTTCATCCGGATCTGGAATCTGCGCTCGGGGCGGCTGCTCAAGCTGCGCGGTCACACCGAGACCCTGCTCTCCCTCGCGTTCAGCCCGGACGGTAAGCGCCTCGCCAGCAGCGCCGCCGACAACACCGCCCGGCTGTGGGACGTCCGCTCCGGGAAGCCGATCGCCACCCTCACCGGCCACAAGAAGGACTCCGTGTACGGGCTCGCCTTCAGCCCGGACGGCAGGCTGGTCGCCACCGGGGGCGCCGACCGTACCGTCCGGCTGTGGGACGGCCGCTCCGGGAAGCCGATCGCCACCCTCACCGGGCACAAGAAGTCCGTGGACCGGCTCGGCTTCGCCCCCGGCGGGAAACTCCTCGCCAGCGCCGGCGACGACGGCATCCGGCTCTGGAAGGTGCCGTCGGGCAAGCCGGTCGCCACCCTCAAGCACGCCGGAGAAGAAGCGATCTTCTTCGCGTTCAGCCCGGACGGTAAGCGCCTCGCCGCGGCCGGCACCCGCTACAAGGGCACGCGCGTCGCGGACGTCGTGCAGGTCTGGAAGGTGCCGTCCGGCAAGGCGGTCGGCTCCTTCGACACCGGCGTGTACCCGTCCGTCGTCGCGTTCAGCCCGGACGGTAAGCGCCTCGCCACCGCGAGCATGGGGAACGACGTGGTCCAGCTCTGGGACTTGGCGTCCGGCAAGCCCGTCGCCACCTTCAAGGGCCACCGCACGAGGGTCTTGGATCTCGCGTTCAGCCCGGACGGCACCCGCCTCGCCACCGCGAGCGCGGACCGCACGGCCCGCATCTTGCGGGTGCCCCGCTGAACCGGGCGCACAACCTGCCGGAACCTCCTATCGCATCGGCCGCCCGTGACGGTTCCCGACGTGGGCGTGGCGGGCGGCGGCGCGGACGTCCGGCACCGGTTTTCCGGACACGAACGACGAAGCATCGTGGATCACGCCGGGTTCGGCGCCGGATCCAACAGGTCCGACTCAGGAGAACGGCGATGGAAGTCCTGCTGACCCTTTCGGAGGGCGGTTCCGCGGACCTGCTCCGCGACCTGCACGCCTGGCTGGTCGACGAGCCCGAGCTGCGGGGCCGGGTGCGGCTCCAGGAGAGGGCGCCCGACGAGGGCAGCCTGGGGCCGGTCACCGAGGCGCTGCGCCTGCTGCTGGGAGGCGGTGGGGCCGCCACCGTCGTCAGCGTGCTGATCGCCTGGCTGCAGAGCCGCTCGGGGGAGGTCACGGTGAAGCTGACCCGTGGTGCGGACAGCATCGAGGTCACGGCCAAGGGGGTCAAGGGCCTGAACCCGGCGGCGCTCCGTCAGCTGACCGAGACCATCAGCGACCGGCTCGGTTCCGTTGCCGCGGCCACCGACGAGTGACCGCCGATCGGTGGCGGCGAGACGAGCCGCCCGAGCGAACGCCGGACCGTCACCGCCCTGGCAGTGTCACCGGTGCCGAGGTCTCCGGAGTCGGCCTCGCCGCCGAGCGGGCGTCCGGCGCCGCCGAGGATTCCCGGCCGGTCGCGGCCGGAACCCGAACCATCGGCGGACTACGAGCGACACACACCATGACGATCCGCTGCGCCGGAAGAGGAGTGGAAGTCCGCGACGCCTCGGGAGATGCCGTGACCGTTCTGGTGACCGCGCCGGAGGAGGGCTCCGCGCGCCTGCACCGCGCGCTCCACGCCCGGCGACCGGAGACGCCGGCGCTGCCGGGCCTGCTCCGGCCTGGGGTCACGCCGGCCGCCCGAGGCGTACCGGGGCCGGCCGCTGCCGTACCGCTTGGCGGCGGGCTCGCCACCGCCGCCGGTGCGCCCTCGCCCGGCCGCCCCCGGGTCACCGAGCACCCCGACGACGACTGTGACCCCTGATGAGCGGCACTGAGACGCACCTGCTGCTGGCCGCCCCCGGCACGCGCGTGCTGCTGGTGGGATCGGGCACGTACGCCGCCGGATCGCTGCTGCCCGAGGTCGACGCGGTGCCCGGCACCGTCGCCGACCTGGGGCGCTGCCTGGTGGAGCGGGCCGGGCTGGATCCCGCCAACCTGACCACGCTGGTCGATCCGGCCACGCCGATGGAGCTGGGCGCGGCCCTGGTCGAGGCCGCCGAGCAGGCCACCGACGTGCTCGTCGTCCACTACGTCGGCCACGGCCTGGTCGGCGCGGACGGCGAGCTGTACCTGGCCACGCAGGCCACCGTCGACCTGACCAAGGGGATCGCGGCCTACCAGGCGCTGCCGTACGCGATCCTGCGTCAGGCGCTCGCGCGGTGCATGGCGCCGATCGTCGTGGTGGTGCTGGACTGCTGTTTCTCCGGCCGCGCCTCCGGCCTGGGCCAGGCCGCCGGGCGGCGGCTGCTCGACGCCACCCCGCGGGGCACGTACCTGCTCGCCGCCGCCGGCCGTGACCAGGCGGCCTTCGCCCCGCCCGGGCGGCCGCACACGCGTTCACCGGGGCCCTCATCGACCTGCTCACCCACGGGGATCCCACGGCCCCCGCGCTGCTGGATCTCGACGACATCTACCGGTGCCTGTCCCGCACCCTGCCCGAGCAGGGGTATCCCGCGCCGCGCCGGCAGGCCACCGACCACGGCGACCGCCGCCCGGTGGCGCCCAACCCCGCCTTCCCCCGTCATCGGCCCACCCGCGAGAGTACGGCGCGCGGGGGCGATGCCGACGGGGAGTTCAGCCCGTACCGCGGGCTGGCCGTCTTCACCGCCGCCGACGCCGACTACTTCTTCGGCCGCGAGGAGCTGACCAGGACGCTCGTCGATCGCGTGGCCGCCCAGGCCGCCACGGGCGAACCCCTGGTGGTCACCGGGCCGTCCGGGTCGGGCAAATCGTCCCTGCTGCGCGCCGGCCTGATCGCAAGCCTGCGACGCGCCACGGACGCCGAGATCATCCTGCTGACCCCCGGCGCCGACCCGCTCGGTGCGCTGGCCGCCCGCCTGGCTCGCCTGGACCGGACGTACCCGGCCGACCTTCGCGTCTGGCTGGAGAAGGACCCGGCCGTCCTGAGGGACGTGGTCGCCGACACGCTGGACGGGCGGCGGGCGGTCCTCATCGTCGACCAGTTCGAGGAGCTGTTCACCGTCTGCGGCGACGAACGGCAGCGCCAGATCTTCATCCAGGCCCTGCACGCGCTGTGCGGGAAGGACGCCGCGCGTGAATCGGCCCGTCCGGCGTCCGCCCATGCCGTCGGCGAGACGGATCCGGGGCCGGCGGCCGTGGTGATCCTCGGCGTGCGCGCCGACTTCTTCGGGCACTGCACCGCCTACCCGGAACTGGTGCCCGCGCTGGAGCAGGCCATGGTGGTCGGTCCCATGTCCCCCGCCCAGCTCCGTCAGGCCATCGAAGGCCCGGCCCGCCGGGCCGGGCTGACCCTGGAGCCCGGGCTCGTCGACCTCATCCTGGAGGACCTGGGCACCGAGGCCGAGGGAGGGGAGACGAGCGCCGGTGTGCTGCCCCTGCTGTCGCACGCGCTGCTCGTCACCTGGCAGCACCGCGAAGGCCGCACGCTGACCCTGGCCGGCTACCGCGCCACCGGGGGCATCCACCGGGCGCTGGCCCGTACCGCCGACGCCACCCTGGAAGAGCTGGACCTCGGCGCTCGTGCCATCGCCCGCCAGATGCTCACCCGCCTGGTCCGCATCGGCGACGGCGAGAACGACACCCGCCGCGCGGTGCCGCTGGAGGAGCTGCTGCCCGGGCCCGGATCCGCCCAGTACCACAAGGCCCGCCAGGTGCTCGACCGGTTCGCCCAGGCCCGCCTGCTCACCGTGGGGGCCGGAACCGTGCAGCTCGCGCACGAGGCGCTGATCCGCGCCTGGCCCCAGCTCCGCCAGTGGATCAACACCGACCGGTCCGCGCTGCTGGTCCACCAGGAACTGACCCAGGACGCCGCCGAATGGCACCGCAACGGCCGCGACCCGGCGTACCTGTACCAGGGCAGCCGCCTGGCGGGCGCCCAGCAGGCCGTGGCCCTGTGGCGGACCGACCCCGACCGTTATCCGGCTCTGCCCGGCGTCGCCCGTGACTTCCTGCACGCGAGCGAGGTCGCGGCACAGCGCCGGGCCCGGCGGCGGCAGCAGAGCATCGTCGCCCTGGTCGTCTCCCTGGTCCTCGCCCTCGCCGGCGCCGGCGCCGCCGTCAAACTGGCGGCCGACGCCAAGGCCGAACGTGCGCGGTCCCTGTCCCGCCAGCTCGCAGCGGAGAGCGAGAACATCGCCGACGTCAATCCCCGGCTGGCCCGCCGGCTCGCCACCACGGCCTGGGACATCGCGCACACCGAGGAGGCCCGCGTCAGCCTGCTCAAGGCGTTCCTCAGGCCGGAGCGCGCCACCCTCACCGGGCAGACCGGAGCCGTGTACGGCCTCGCGTTCAGTCCCGACGGCACCGTTCTCGCCATCGCCGACGAGGCCGCGGTCCGGCTTCGGCACACCCGCACCGGCGATGTGATCACCACGCTCACCGGCCCAACCGAATCCGCGCTCAGCCTCGCCTTCAGCCCGGACGGGACCCACCTCGCCATCGGCCACGACAACGGCACCATCCGGATCTGGAGCACCGCTACCCGGACGATCATCGCCACTCTCAAGGCCATACGGATTCCGTGACGGACCTCGCCTTCGGCCCGGACGGCAAGCTCCTCGCCTCCGGCAGTGATGACCGCTCCGCCCGCATCTGGGCGATACCCTCGGGCACGCCGCTCGCCGCCGTCTCCCATCGCGGGATCGTGAGCGCGGTGGCATTCAGCCCCGACGGGAAGCGCCTCGCCACCGCCGGGGATCACGGCCAGGTCTGGGAGGTTCCCTCGGGCAGACCGATCGCCACGCTCACCGGGCACGGTAGCGGCGTACCGGACATCGCCTTCAGCCCTGACGGCACCCGTATCACCACCGCCGACGACAAGGGCACCATCCGCGTTTGGGACGCCGCCACCCACAAAAGGCTTGAAACCAGGGAAATCGACCCGGATAGCGTGACCGACCTCGCCTTCAGTCCCAACGGGACCTACCTCGCCACCATCGGGGTCAACGACCGTACCGTCACGCTCTGGGATATTCGGCTGGGCGTGCCGGTCGCCGTACTCACCGGTCACGCGCGATCCGTGAACGAGATCGCCTTCAGCCCCGACGGATCCCGCCTCGCCACGGCCGACCATGGCAGTACCATCCGGATCTGGGATACGGGTATCGGGAAGACCATCACCCGGCTCACCGGCCACGCCGAGCCGGTGACCGGCCTCGCCGTGAGTCCCGACGGCAGCCGCCTCGCCACCGCCGACTACGCAGGCACCGTCCGGATCTGGGACACCGCGACCCGCAAAACCGTCGCGACCGTCAAAGGCCGTGGCCGACGCGTGCACGCGATCGCCTTCGGTCCCACCGGAACGCGCCTCGCCATAGCCGATGACGACGGCACCGTCCGGCTGTGGGACGCGGCCACACACAGGACCACGACAAGCCGCATCGGCGGCACCCGGCCCCTGCAGGCGGCCGCCTTCAGCCCCGACGGGAAACGACTCGCCACCGCCGACGACGACTCGGCGATCCGGCTCTGGGAGGTGCCCTCCGGCCGTTCGATCGCCACCCTCACCGGCCACACCGGCCTGCCTCGCCGGGTCGCCTTCAGCCCCGACGGGAAACACCTCGCCACCACCGGTGACGACGGCACCATCCGGATCTGGGACACCACGACGCGGAGATCCGTCAGGACGCTGAAAGGCCAAACGGGGATGCTGTTCGCCGTCGCCTTCAGCCCGGACGGAAAGCTCCTCGCCGCCGCCGGTGACGATCCCACCGTCCGGCCTGGCAGGTGCCTTCCGGCAGGCCGGTCGCCACCCTCACCGGTCACACCCACCTCGTCAAGGACATCGCCTTCAGCCCCGACGGGAAACGGCTCGCCACCGCAAGCGACGACGGCACCATCCGGATCTGGGACACGGCGACGCGCAAGACGATCACGGCCCTCAGAGACCTCCCGCTGCTCCTGTTCGCCGTGACCTTCGGCACCGACGGAAAGCTCCTCGCCACCGCTGGAATCGACGGCGCCCGTCTCTGGAACGTGAACTTCCCGGCCGATCCGTTCGCCGCCGTGTGCGACCTCGAGCGCGAGCAGATGAGCAGAGAGGACTGGATGCTGTACCTGCCCGAAGAGTCCTATCGGCGGGTTTGTCCCTGACGACGCCGTCGCCGAGCCGAGGCCCTTCTGTGCGGCACATGTCGTTCCAGGCCCGCTCCGCCGTGGAGCGAGATCCGCGTCCACGTCCATGCCGGCTCAGCCGATCCGGCCGCCGACGGATCCTGGTACGCGACGTCGCTCTTTTCCTTCTCCAACCTCTCAATCACGGAGAGCAGGCATACAATTACCAACAGTTGCAACCATGCTGACCCTTGATCGATCAGGTGGTTGCCGTCCATCAACTCAAGCCCACAGCTTCGAGAGAGTCCCTGTTGGATGTCCTGGTAACCACATCGAAGAACGGCTCCGCCGACCTGCTCCGCGAGCTCTACACCTGGCTGCTGGACGAGCCGGAGCTCCGCGGCCGTGTCCGCCTTCGGGAGACACCGGCCGCCCCGGGCAGGCTCGGCCTGGCGGAGACCGCACTGCAGCTCATGCTGGGCCCCGGCGGCGGGGCCGCCATCGCCGCCAGCGTGATCATCGCCTGGCTGCGCAGCCGGCGTGGAGAGATCACGGTGAAGCTGGCCCGCGGCGACCAGACCCTGGAGGTCTCCGCCAAAGGCATCAAGGACATGAGCGAGGAGGCGCTGCGCGAGCTGAACACGCACATCGCCAAGCAGCTCGGCGCCCCCGCGAACACCGATGAGCGGCCCTGAAACGCGTCTGCTGCTCGCCTCGCCGGGCGTACGGGTGCTGCTGGTGGGCTCGGGCACGTACGCCGCCGGCTCGCTGCTGCCCGAGGTCGGCGCGGTGCCCGGCACGGTCGCCGACCTGGGCCGCTGCCTGGTGGAACGGGCAGGCCTGAACCCCGCCTGCCTGACCACCCTCATCGACCCGGCCACACCGATAGAACTGGGCGCGGCCCTGGTCGACGCCGCCGAAGCGGCCACCGACGTGCTGATGGTCTACTACGTCGGCCACGGCCTGATCGGCACCGACAACGAGCTGTACCTGGCGACCAGGGCGACCACCGACCTGACCAAGGGAATCGCCGCCTACCAGGCACTGCCGTACGCGATGCTGCGGCAGGCGCTCGCACAGTGCGCCGCGCCGATCATCGTCGTGGTGCTGGACTGCTGCTTCTCCGGCCGCGCCACGCCCCTCGGCCACGACGCCACCCGGCGGCTGCTGAACGCCACCCCCCAAGGCACCTACCTGCTGGCCGCGGCCGGGCGCAACCAGTCCGCCTTCGCCCCACCCGGCAAACGGCACACCGCCTTCAGCGGCGCCCTCATCGACCTGCTCACCCACGGGGACCCCACCGCGCCCGCGTTACTGACGCTGGACGACATCTACCGGTGCCTGTCCCGCACCCTGCCCGAGCAGGGCTATCCCGCCCCGCGCCGCCAGGCCACCGACCACGGCGACCGCCGTTCCGTGGCGCCCAACCCCGCCCATCCCTTCCGCCGGGCACCACGGGATGACACACCTGACGAAAACGCCCACGTGGCCGATCCCGTCGCGGACGCCGACGGGGAGTTCAGCCCGTACCGCGGGCTGGCCGCCTTCACCGCCGACGACGCCGACTACTTCTTCGGCCGCGGCGAACTGACGAGGACACTCGTCGACCGCGTGACCGCACAGATCACCGCAGGCGGGCCGCTGGTGGTGACCGGGCCGTCGGGCTCGGGCAAGTCGTCCCTGCTGCGCGCCGGTTTGATCGCGACCCTGCAGCGCACAACGGACACCGAGGTCATACTCCTGACCCCCGGCCCCGACCCCGTCGGCACGCTCGCCGCCCGCTCGGCGTACCTGAACGGCTCCGACCCGGGGGACCTGCGTACGCGGCTGGACGACGACCCGGGTTCGCTGCGATCGATGGTCGCCAAAGCGATAGGCGACGGGCAGGCGGTCATCGTCGTCGACCAGTTCGAGGAGCTGTTCACCGTCTGCACCGACGAGCGGCAACGGGAGATCTTCATCCAGGCCCTGCACGCCGTATGCCGCAGGTGCGCCAGTCTCCCTGACGAGTCGACCGCCTCCGCCCACATGTCCTGCGAGTCGGTGGGAGTCGTCCTCGGCGTGCGCGCCGACTTCTTCGGACACTGCGCCGCCTACGAGGAACTGGTGCCCGCCCTGGAACGCGCCATGGTGGTCGGCCCAATGTCCCCCGCCCAGCTCCGTCAGGCCATCGAAGGCCCGGCCCGCCGGGCGGGTCTGCTCCTGGAGCCGGGGCTGGCCGAGCTCATCCTCCAGGACCTGGGCGCCGACTCCGACACCACGGGGGCCAACCGGGGTGACGCGCCCGTGGGGGTGTTGCCGCTGCTGTCGCACGCGCTGCTGGTCACCTGGCAGCACCGTCAGGGACGCACGCTGACCATGGCCGGATATCGGGCCACCGGCGGGATCTACCAGGCGCTGGCCCGCACCGCGGACACCACGCTGGAGCACCTGGATCTGGGCGGCCGCGCCATCGCCCGCCAGATGCTCACCCGCCTGGTCGGGCTGGGCGACGGCCAGGACGACACCCGCCGCATCGTGCCCCTGACCGAGCTACTGCCCAGCCCGGAATCCGCCGAGTACCGCAAGGCCCGCGGGGTGCTGGACAGGTTTGTGGAAGCCCGTCTGCTGACCGTGGGTTCCGGTACCGTCCAGCTCGCGCACGAGGCGCTGATCCGCGCCTGGCCCCAGCTCCGCCAGTGGATCAACACCGACCGGTCCGCGCTGCTGGTGCACCAGGAACTGACCCAGGACGCCGCCGAATGGCACCGCAACGGCCGCGACCCGGCGTACCTGTACCAGGGCAGCCGCCTGGCCAACGCCCAGCAGGCCGTGGCCCTGTGGCGGACCGACCCCGGCCGCTACCCTCCCCTGACCGGCAGCGCCCGCGACTTCCTGCACGCCAGCGAGGCCACCGCGAACCGCCGGGCCCGGCGGCAACGTCTGACCATCGCCACCTTGGCCGTGTCTCTGGCGCTGGCCCTCACCGGTGCCGGCACCGTCGCGAAACAGGCCGCCGACGCGGCGACCGAGCACGCTCGGTCCCTGTCCCGCCAGCTCGCGGCCCAGAGCGAGAACATCGCCGACATCAACATCCGGCTCGCGCGGCAGCTTGCCACCACGGCGTGGAGCATCGCGCAGACCGACGAGGCCCGGGTCAGCCTGATCAAGGCATTCCTCAGTCCGGAACGCGCCCGTATCGCTCACCGATCCGGTCTTGTGATCACCGTCGCTTTCACTCCGGACGGTACCCAGCTCGCCACCGCGGGCGAAGACCGCACCGTCCGCTTCTGGCGGGTGCCCTCAGGGGAACCCACCATCACCCTCACCGGCCACGACGCACCCGTTCACAAGCTCTCCTTCAGCCGCGACGGATCTCGGTTGGCCACCACGGACGGCAACGGCATCGTCCACGTCTGGGACATGCCCTCCGGGAAACTCGCCACCGTGCTTCCCCAACCCGTGCGCGAGGCGGCGTTCACTTCCGACGGAACCCGGCTGGCCACCGCGGGAAGCGACGGCATCGTCCACATGTGGGAGATACCTTCAGGAGAACGCGTCGCCACCCTCGCCGGCCGCATCAGATATTTGAAAGACGTCGATTTCAGCCCCAAAGGAACTTACCTGGCGACCGCCGACGGTGACCGTACCGTCCGGCTGTGGAAGCTGTCCTCAGGCGAGAAGGTCGCCACGCTTGCCGACCACACCGAGCCCGTGCACCAGGTGGCTTTCAGCGCCGAGGAGACCTATCTGGCCACCGCCGGCAACGACGACGCCGTCCGCGTATGGGAGGTCCCTTCCGGCAGGCTCGTCGCCGCCCTCACCGGCCACACCGGATCCGTACACGCCGTCGCCTTCGACTCCGCGGGGACGCACCTGGCCACCGCCGGCAACGACGGCACCGCCCGCCTGTGGGAGGTTCCTTCCGGCAGGCCCGTCGCCACCCTCGCCGGTCACACCGGATCCGTACACGCCGTCGCCTTCAGCCCCGACGGCAGACTCGTCGCCACGGCCAGCAACGACGGCACCGCCCGCCTGTGGGATCTTTCCTTGAACAAGGCCCTCGTCACGTTCACCGCCCATCGTGACTACGTGCACGCACTCGCCTTCAGCCCTGACGAGACCCGGCTGGCCACCGCCAGTGACGATCACACCGTCCGCCTCTGGGACACGGCCGCGGGAAAGCAACACGCCACCCTCACCGGCCACCGCGGATCCGTACGCGCCGTCGCCTTCAGCCCCGACGGCAAACTCGTCGCCACCGCCGGCAGCGACAACACCGCCCGCCTCTGGGACACACACACCGGCAACCCCATCGCCACCCTGACCGGCCACACCGGACCCGTACGAGAGGTCGCCTTCAACCCCAAAGGAACCCACCTGGCCACCGCCGGAGACGACGGCACCGCACGGCTATGGGAGGTACCCACAGGCAGACACGTCACCACCCTCGCCCGGCCCGCTCACGCGATCGCCTTCAGCCCGGAGGGAACCCATCTGGCCACCGCAGGAGCTGACCGCACCGCCCAGCTGTGGGAGGTACCTTCGGGCAGACTCATCGCCACCCTCACCGGCCACACGAATCATGTGACCGACACCGCATTCGCCCCCAATGGAACCTCTATAGCCACCGCCGGAGACGACGGCACCGCACGCCTATGGGAGGTGCCCACCGGCAAACTCATCGCCACCCTCACCGGCCACACCAAATATGTGAACACCGTCGCCTTCAGCCCCAAAGGAACCTTCCTGGCCACCGCCAGCGGGGTCGCCACCATCCGGATCTGGAATGTGAAACTTCCGCCCGATCCGTTCCTCACCGTGTGCGCGCTCGCCGGCGGCCCGATGGACAGAGAAGACTGGGCACGGTATCTGCCGGAAGAGTCCTACAGAAGGATCTGTCCATAAGTTCCGCCTGATAGTTCAGGCGGAAGAGCATAACCAGAGGTAGCGCGACCGGCGTCGCTCACCGCCGGATTGACCTAGTGGAACCACAAGAGCCAGAGGCGCCCTGAACACCCTGCGGCCGGACCTACGGCGGAAGCAAACCAAGGTCAACAGATGCCGGAGAGGTCGACGCAAGGCCGCTATCTTCAACCCGGCGCCCCTGTATCTAGCGGAGCCACCAGTTGCCCGCATCCGAGCCATGCCAAACGCCGATCCGGGTGAGACCCTTCAGCACAGCACGGCGTCCTGATATCAACCTTCTCAACCACGTTGAGAGTACGCAACCTGAACAATTTTCACATCTTCTCCTTACATAGACTGCCACACGAAGACTTGTGTACGAATGACCGAAATGCTACTTCTCAGCCGATTCGGTCTCACTAGAGAGCTGACAACTCATCAGCGGTTTGACAAGAATACGAAAATTGATCGATTGTTGATCAGGCAGAACACTCTACTGGAATGCGGAGATCAAACGGCTCGGGAGAGTCTTTGACCGTTCTGGTGACCATAGCGGAGGGCGGATCGGCGGACTTGCTCCGCAATCTCTACACCTGGCTGGTGAACGAGCCGGACCTGCGGGGGCGTGTCCTGCTTCGTCAAACACCGGCCGTCCCCGACAAGCTGGGGCCGTCTGCTGACGCGCTGCAACTGATGCTGGGCGCCGGTGGCGGGGCCGCCACCGCCGCCAGCGTGATCATCGCCTGGCTGCGCAGCCGCTCCGGGGAGATCACGGTGAAGCTCACCCGCGGCGACCAAACTCTGGAGGTCAGCGCCAAAGGCCTCAGAGGCATGAACGCGGAAGCGCTGCGCGACCTCACCACGCACATCACCAAGCAGCTCGACGCCCCCGCGACGAGCGATGGCCGGAACTGAGCCACGTCTGTTGCTTGCTTCACCGGGCACGCGCGTGCTGCTGGTGGGATCGGGCACGTACGCCGCCGGCCCGCTACTGCCCGAGGTCGACGCAGTGCCCGGCACCGTCGCCGACCTGGGTCGCTGCCTGGTGGAACGAGCAGGCCTGAATCCCGCCAACCTGACCACGCTGATCGACCCACCCACTCCCTTGGAGCTGGGCGCGGCCCTGGTCGAAACCGCCGAACAGGCCACCGACGTGCTGATGGTCTACTACGTCGGCCACGGCTTGATCGGCGCCGACAACGAGCTGTACCTGGCCACCCAGGCCACCGTGGATCTCACCAAGGGCATCGCGGAGCACCAGGCACTGCCGTACGCGACCCTGCGTCAGGCACTGGCACGGTGCACCGCACCGATCTTCGTCGTCGTTCTGGACTGCTGTTTCTCGGGCCGCGCCAAAACCCTGAGCCAGGACGCTTGGCGGCGCCTGCTGGACGCCACGCCGCAAGGCACGTACCTGCTGGCTGCGGCAGGGCATGACCAGTCCGCCTTCGCCCCGCAGGGCAAACGGCACACCGCCTTCACCGGCGCACTGATCGACCTGCTGGACAACGGCGACCCCACCGCGCCCGCCCTGCTGGACCTGGACGACATCTACCGGTGCCTGTCCCGCACCCTGCCCGAACAGGGGTACCCAGCCCCGCGCCGACAGGCTACCGACCACAGCGACCGCCACCCTGTGGTGCCCAACCCTGCCCACCCCTCCCGTCGAAAGCCGCAGGAAGGCACGCAGGACGATGACGGCCGAACGGCCGGTCGCGGCGGGGACGGCAAGGGGGAGTTCAGCCCGTATCGCGGGCTGGCCGCCTTCACCGCCGACGACGCAGACTACTTCTTCGGCCGTGAGGAACTGACCAGGACACTCGTCGACCGCGTGGTTGAGCAGGCCACCACTGGCGACCCCCTGGTGGTGATCGGGCCATCCGGCTCGGGCAAATCGTCCCTGCTGCGCGCCGGCCTGATCGCGACCCTCAGGCGATCACCGGGCACCGAGGTCATCCTGCTGACCCCCGGCCCCGACCCGCTCGGTGCACTGGCCGCCCGCCTGGCCCACCTCGAGGGCTCCCACACCGCGGACCTGCGCGCCCGCCTGGAGAAGGACCCGGCCGTACTGAGGCAGGTGGTCACCGACGCACTGGACGGGCGGCAGGCGGTCATCATCGTCGACCAGTTCGAGGAGCTGTTCACCGTCTGCGGCGACGAGCGGCAACGGCAGATCTTCATCCAGGCCCTGCATGTGCTGAGCTGTAGACCAGCGGGCGATCGTGGCAACGCGACCGCAACGCCGCCCACAGGCTCCGACGGCGCAGCGGTCACCACGGGGGCGCGGCCCGCCGCGGTCGTCGTCCTCGGCGTGCGCTCCGACTTCTTCGGACACTGCGCCAGATACCGGAAGCTGGTGCCCGTGCTGGAACATCCTGTGGTGGTCGGGCCTATGTCCCCCACCCAGCTCCGCCAGGCCATCGAAGGACCGGCCCGCCAGGCCGGGCTGAGTCTGGAGCCCGGGCTGGTCGACCTCATCCTGCAGGACCTGGGCACCGAGCCCGTCGAGGCCGACGGTGCCGACCGGGGCGTCACCGAGGTGGGGGTGCTGCCGCTGCTGTCGCACGCCCTGCTGGTCACCTGGCAGCACCGCGAAGGGCGGATGCTGACCATGGCCGGTTACCGCGCGACCGGCGGAATCCATAGGGCGCTGGCCCGCACCGCCGATGCCACGCTCGAACAACTGGACCTGGGCGCACGTGCCATCGCCCGCCAGATGCTCACCCGCCTGGTCCGACTCGGCGACGGCCGGGACGACACCCGCCGGGTCATGTCGCTGGACGAGCTGCTGCCCGGGCGGGAATCCGCCCAATACCGCAAGGCCCGTCAGGTGCTCGACCGGTTCGTCAAAGCCCGCCTGCTGACGGTGGACGCGAACGCCGTCCAGCTCGCCCATGAGGCCCTGATCCGCGCCTGGCCACAGCTTCGCCTCTGGATCGACACCGATCGCTCGACCCTGTTGGTCCACCAGGCGCTGAGCCAGGACGCCGCCGAATGGCACCGCCACGACCGCGACCCGGCGTACCTGTACCAGGGCACCCGCCTCGCCGCCGCCCAGCAGGCCGCCGCGCTGTGGCAGGCGGATCCCGAGCGTTACCCCGGCCTGACCGCCACCACCCGTGACTTCCTGCACGCCAGCGAGGTCGCCGCCCACCGCCAAGCCCGCCGCCGACGTCTGACCATCATCGCCTTGACCGTGTCGCTAGTGGCGGCGCTCGCCGGCGTTGGCACCACCGCGAAACTGGCGGTGGATGCCGCGGAAGAGAGCAGACGCTCCCTATCACGTCAGCTCGCGGCACAAAGCGAACTCGTCGCCGACACCAACATCCGTCTGGCACGCCAGCTCGCCACCGCGGCCTGGCACATCGCGCAGAACGATGAGGCCCGTGTGAGCCTTCTCAAAGCCTTCCTTTCTCCGGCGCGCGCCGTTCTAGGAGATCACGTCGGGCACGTCCAAGCGCTCGCCTTCAGCCCTGACGGAACCAGACTCGTCACGGCAGACCAGGAGGGTTCAGTTCGGCTCTGGGAAGTGCCCTCGGGAAAACCCATCGCCACCCTCACCGGCCACGCTCGGCCCGTGACCGACCTTGCGTTCAGTCCGGACGGGTCACATCTGGTCACCTCCGATGGTTCGGCGGTCCGCATCTGGAAGGCGCATTCGACAAAGCCCGTCACCGTCCTGACCGGCCACACCGGCCCTGTTCTCGACGTTGCTTTCAGCCCGGACGGAACCCACCTCGCCACAGCAGGTAGCGACCGCACCGTCCGGCTCTGGGAGGTGCCCTCGGGAAGACCCATCGCCACCCTCACCGGCCACACCGGCGCGGTGAGTTCGGTCCACTTCGCCCCCAACGGGTCACATCTCGCCACGTCCGATGGTTCGGCGGTCCGCATCTGGAAGGCACATTCGACAAACCCCCCTACCGTCCTGACCGGCCACACCGGCCCTATTTACGACGTTGCTTTCAGCCCGGACGGAACCCACCTCGCCACAGCAGGTAACGACCGCACCGTCCGGCTCTGGGAGGTGCCCTCGGGAAAACCCATCGCCACCCTCACCGGCCACACCGACGTAGTGGACTCGGTCGCATTCGCCCCCAACGGGTCACTCCTGGCCACCGCAGGTGCAGACGGCGGCACTCGGCTCTGGGAGATGCCCTCGGGAAAACCCATCGCCACCCTCACCGGCCACGCCCGGCCCGTGACCGACCTCGTATTCAGCCCGGACGGCTCCCGGCTGGCCACCGCCGGCGAAGATCACCGCATCAGACTGTGGGACATACGCTCAGGTGCCCCCATCTCCACTTTCAACCCCGATTCCAGCCTGGTGTATCGCCTTGCCTTCAGTCCCGATGGAACGCTCCTCGCCAGCGCCGGACACGACGGCACCGCCCGCCTGTGGGACATGACAATGGGCAGCGCCATCACGTTCAGGGGCCACACCCACCCTCCGCTGACGGTTGCCTTCTATCCCGATGGATCACATCTAAGGACAACCAACCACGACGGAACAGCCCATATCTGGGCGGTACCGTCAGGGACGCCTATCGCCACCCTCACCGATCGCGGCAAACCCGTCGTCACGCTCTCCTTCAGCCCAGACGGCACCCGACTCGCCACTGCCGGCGACGACGGCACCGTACGCCTCTGGGACGCGCCGTCCGGAAACCCGGCTGCCGTCCTCGCCGGCCATGACCGCGCAGTACGCCGGCTCGCCTTCGGCCCAGACGGCACCCGGCTCGCGACCGCAGGCGACGACCGCACCGTACGTCTCTGGGAACTGCATTCGGGAAAGCAGACTGCTGTCCTCCCCCAGGCCACGATCGACCTGGCCTTCTCTCCCGACGGCTCTCTGCTCGCCACCGCCGACGAAGGCGGGGCCGTCCGTCTCTGGGACGCGCCCTCGGGCAAGGCGCTCGCCACCCTCCCCGGCCACACCCGACCCGTGGCCGACCTCGCCTTCTCCCCCGACGGCTCTCTGCTCGCCACCGCCGACGAAGGCGGGGCCGTCCGTCTCTGGGACGCGCCCTCGGGCAAGGCGCTCGCCACCTTCCCCGCCCACACCGGTTCCGTGCGCGCAGTGGAGTTCAGCCCAGACGGGAGCCGACTCGTCACCGCTCATACCGATGGCACCGCTGAATTATGGGACGTGCGATCGGGTAAGGCGATCGCCACCCTCCCCGGCCACACCGAAGCCGTGCTCGCGGTTTCCTTCGCGCCGGGCGGATCGCTCCTCGCCACTGCCGGAGCCGATGGGACCGTTCGGCTTTGGGACACGGCCACGGGAAAGGATCTGATTACCCTCATCGGCCACACCGAACCGGTAAGCGCCCTCGCTTTCAGTCACGATGGGTCGCAATTGGCGACAGGAAGCGACGATCTCACCATCCGGATTTGGAACGTGAAGCTTCCAGACGATCCGTTTCTCGCCGTATGCACTCTTATTGAGAGCCCTATGAAAAAAGAAGAGTGGACACACTATCTGCCGAACGTTCCCTACCATACGGTTTGCCATTAACGGCTATCCGATAAACCGCCCTGCCGACTCGCCGACGAAAGGCCGGGGATCCGACGTGATTTTCAGCAGGTCCGACACGACCCAGTAGACGGATCCCGCTGCATGACGGGCGTGGACGAGTGGCCGAACGACGTTGTCCTGCCGATGGGACGAGTGGCCTCAGGCAGGCGGTACGGCGGAGCGCTCCAGCTCTGCCAGCCGCCGCGCCGCGTCGCGGATACTGTCCTCGCCGAACACGGTGATGCCGTGGGACTCCAGCAGCGCGGTGGTCACCCCACTCCCCGGCACGGCTACACCGTGGAAGCGGCCGTCATAGATGCGCAGGCTGCCGCAGGATGGGCTGCCTTCCTTGAGGATCGCGATGTGGATGTCGTTTTCCTGCGCGACCTGCAGGGCGGCGCGGGCACCGGCGAGGAAGGCCGTGGTGACGTCGGTTCCGTCGGCGGTGAGGACGCGGGCGTCACCGGCGAGTACGGCGGCGCCGCCGGCACCGCCTTCGATCTCGGCCGGGGGGCGGGGCACCGGCAGGCCGCCTTCCACCTCGGGGCAGAACGGTACGAGCCGCCCTTCCTCACGCCAGCGGGCGAGCAGCTCGTCGTCGCTGGTCTTCGCCCGCCCGTCGAAGCGAACCGGCCGTCCCAAAAGGCAGGCGCTGACCAGAATCCGGTGCATGTATTCAGCCTATGCCGACCCGCCGTCCGATCGCACTGTGCAAGATCTCGCCGCAACGACCCGACGAGATCACGGCACGCTGCGCACCCGAGCGAAGGCAGGTTACGACGGTTAGATCGTGCTGCTTCGGCCAACAGGTGACGGAGACGTGGAGGCGGTTCGATGAGACCGCCGGTTGGTCAGTGGGTGGCGGTCAGGGTGGCGTAGACGATGATGTTGTCGTTGTAGGTGCCGGATTTGGGGTCGAAGGTGCCGCCGCAGGTGATCAGGCGGAGGCCGGCGTGGGGCAGGTTGCCGTAGACGCGGGTGGTGGGGAAGGCGTGTTTGTCGACGCGCTGGACCTCGTCGACGCGGAAGACGGCGACGCGGCCGTCCTCGCGTTGTACCTCGACGGTGTCGCCCTTGGTGAGGGTGTGGAGGCGGGCGAAGACGGCGGGGCCGGCCTTGCTGTTGACGTGGCCGACGATGACGGCCGGGCCGAGCTGGCCGGGGGTGGGGCCGAGGCGGTACCAGCCGGTCAGGTTGGGGCGGTTGAGCGGGGGGACCTCGAGCCAGCCGTCCCTGTCGAGGCCGAGGGAGCGGACCGGGGCGTCCACCTTGATCTTGGGGATGCGTACCCGCTTCGGCGGGGACTTGGGGAGGGTGAGCGGGGCGGCCTCGGCGGAGGCCCGGTCGGCGCCGGAGCCCGGGTCGGCGGTGTCGGCGATGTCGGTGGGGTCGGCCGCGCTGGTGTCGCCGGCCGGGCCGATCACCTCGGGGGCGCCGGGGTCCAGAAGCAGGACAAGGCCCGCGGTGATCGCGCCGACGCCGATCAGGGCGGCGATGGCCAGGGCCGCGGCGAGGATGCGGCCGTGGCCGCGTGGCTCAGCGGTCACGGCTCCCACCGCCGTGGGCGGACGCGCGGCCGCGCAGGTACGCGCCCGCCGCCGCGGAGCCGAGCAGCAACGCCGCTCCCCCGAGGATCAACAGACTGGCGGCGGGGTCCTGTTCGGTGGCGGCCCCGGTGCGGGCCCAGCCCTTCGGGGTGACCTGGACCTGTGCGGTCTCGGTGACGTACTCGGTGCGGGTGGGACGGGGTGGCGCGGGCACCGTGACCGTCGCGTAGTGGGTGCGCGTGAAGGTGCCGGTCGGTGTCGGTGACGTGGGCGAGTCGGTCGGCGCGGGCGTGGTGTCCGTGGGGGTCGGACTCGTCGGGCTCGGCGAGTCGTCGCCCGGAGACGATGAGCTGCTCGGGGGCGAGGCGACGACCGTGATACGGATCGCGGCCGGGGTCGCCGACGTGGCGGGTGTGCAGGCGAGCCGGGCGACGCCGTCGTGCACCGGGATGACCAGGTCGGGCGTGGCCGGTGTCTCGCTCTGGCCGGTGGTGTCGCCGTCTCCACCGGCGGTGTTCTCGCCGGTATCCGGACTCGTGACGGTGCCGGGGCCGCTGTCGGCGGTGGCGGTCTCGCCGCTCGCCGGGCCGGATTCGCCGTCGGCCGTGGCGTTCCCGTCGGTGCCGGAGCCGCCGGTGGTCTGCTCGGCGGTGGGCGTGGCCGGGTCGGTGCCCGTCGGCGAGGGCGCGGGTGACGCCTCGAGGGTGAAGTCGCCGGCCTGGATCTCGACGATCATCGCGGCCGGGGGCGTGGCCTGCGCGGTCATGGGCGGCGGCGACAGCGGGCTCAACGCGGGCAGCGGCCCGGTGGTCGATCCGGACGCGGCCGGCGACAGGGTCGCCGTGGGGGTGGGGGTGTCGCCGTCCGGGGTCGGTGTGGGGCTCTCCGTCTGCTGCGGGGACTGGCTCTGCTGATCGGTGGAGCTCGGGCTCGACCCGTCCGTCCCGGTGGGCGAGGGCGACGTGGTGGCCGGGGTGGGCGTCGGGATCTCGGTGGCCGGAGGGTACTCCACCCAGCGGAGGTTGCCGCGCATCGTCAGCACGCCGGGGTCGATCGTCTCCTGGAGCGCCACGGGGGTCTCGCCGGGGTCCACGCGCCAGGTCACCTCGACGCCCTGCCCGGCGGTGACCGCGCTCGTCGGCCCCACCAGGGTGACCTGGAAGGTGCGCGTCACCGGAGTGGGCGACGCGGTGACCGTCTGCGGGCCGACGCCCTCGGAGGGGGACTCCGTGGCCTCGCCGGTCTCCGTGCTCGTCGGGGTGCCCGCGGCGGCGTCCACGCACGTGTACGGCACGCCCACCGCCTGGTCCTCGGCCTGCGCGTGCCCGGCCGCGTATCCGGCGAAGAGCGCGGTTCCGGCACCGGCGAGTGCGACGGCTCCGGCGCACGCCGTCACCGCCGGCCTCAGCCCTACCTTCACAGTCGTCTCCCGGGGTGAGTCTGGGCCGTTCCACCTGACCTTTCGGTCGCCCCACGCGCGGAGCCGGTGGCCGGGGTCGCGGCGTCCCGCGGCCACCCTCACGATCATGCGTGCACCAGCTTACTGATCGCCAGTCAAGACGACACTTCATCAAAAAATGACGTTTCCACCGCTATTTCCGGCGAATAAAATGCGTTGATTCGGAATCCCGGCCACAGATCCTCCCGCCGACGCACAACATCCCGATTACCACCACCAGGGCAGGGACCGGACATACTGGGCGCACCAGCACCCGTGCGGGCGGGGCCTCGATCGGGCAGGGTGGGTGGGCGTGACCTCCCACCCCGGTCGCTCATGGATTCCGGCCGGGCGGGGAATGCCGCAGCAGGAGGTGCGATCATGAGTGATGCCGGTAACGGTGCCCGCCCCACCGCGCCCGACGCCGCCGACTTCCTCGGCGTGGACCGCGGGCTGTCGGAGGAGGAGCGCGCGATCCGCGACGCGGTACGCGACTTCGGCCGGGCCGAGCTGCTGCCGCACGTCGCCGAGTGGTTCGAGGCGGGCACGATCCCCGACCCGCGTAACCTCGCCAAGGCGTTCGGCCGGCTCGGCGTGTTCGGCATGCATCTGTCCGGGTACGGCTGCGCCGGCACGAACGCGGTGTCGTACGGCCTGGCCTGCCGGGAGCTGGAGGCGATCGACAGCGGCCTGCGCAGCTTCGTCTCGGTGCAGGGCTCGCTGGCGATGACCGCGATCCACCGGTTCGGCAGCGAGGAGCAGAAG